>Ga0335070_10001310_pt1 | contig 28715 bp, 26 predicted proteins | sample Lox_Sample_13_FD_206722 | JGI IMG/M metagenome (GOLD analysis project Ga0335070, IMG submission 206722) | Soil microbial communities from Loxahatchee National Wildlife Refuge, Florida, United States - Lox_Sample_1.3 | ecosystem: Environmental > Terrestrial > Soil > Wetlands | place: USA...
GTCCACGGTGAACGTCGGGCCCTCGCGCTCCGCCTCGATCGGCGACACCAGGAAACGGTCGTAGGGCTGGGTGGCCAGGGCCAGCATCGCGAAACGGTGCGAAAAGGGCGTGAGTGGCTCACCCAGCTTGTGCGGGGGGTGAGCACCGGGGATGAACACGAGCGCGTCGAAGCGAAACGTCTCGTGCGCGCGCACCGCAGGCACAAGATGCCCGAGGTGCACCGGATCGAAGGTGCCGCCGAAGAAGCCGACCCTCCTCACCCGAGCTCCGCGAGGGCGAACACCACCTCAAGCATACCCTCAACGCCCTCGCCGCTCACGGCCGAGATCACCGTCCAAGGCACCCCGAGCTCGCCGGCGAGGTGGGCGAGCTCCCCGAGGCGGGATGGGTCGCTGATGGCGTCTCCCTTGGTGCCCACGAGCATGGTGGTCCGGTCGGCAAGCGTGGGGTCGTGGAGCGAGAGCTCCTGCCGCAGCGTCTCCACCTGGTGCCGCACCGGCTCCACACTCGCCAGATCCACCAGGTGGAGCAGGACCCGGCAGCGTTCGATGTGCCGCAGGAAGCGGTGACCGAGGCCGGCGCCCGCATGCGCCCCCTCGATCAGTCCGGGGATGTCGGCGAACACCAGCGAGCGGGCGCCCCCGTCGCGGCTCACAACGCCCAGGTAGGGCTCGAGGGTCGTGAAAGGGTAGTCTGCGATCTTCGGCCTGGCCGCGGAGACGCGCGCCAGAAGCGTGGACTTGCCCGCGTTCGGGAGCCCCACCAGGCCAACGTCGGCGAGCAGCTTGAGCTCGAGGCTGATGTGGCGCTCCTCGCCGGTCTCGCCGGGCTCGGCAAAGCGCGGGGCCTGGCGCGTCGGCGTCGCGAAGTGCTGGTTGCCTCGGCCACCCCGCCCGCCGCGTGCCACCACGGCTTCCTGGCCCTCGGCCACGAGGTCGGCGAGGACCTCGCCCCCGTCGAAGTCGCGGATCAGCGTTCCACGGGGAACCTCGATCACCACGTCCTCGCCGGAGGCCCCACTCTGGTTGGAGCCGCGGCCGTGCTGGCCGCGCCCCGCCTTCACGTGGTGCCGGTTGTAAAGGTGGGCGAGCGTGGCGAACTGGCCACTGGCGCGCACGCGCACGCTGCCGCCGTGGCCGCCGTCACCGCCGTTGGGACCACCGCGGGGCACGAACTTTTCGCGCCTGAAGCTGATGCAACCACGCCCCCCGTCACCGGCCTTCGCGAAGAGGTGGACCTCGTCGAGAAACATCAGGCCTTTGGGGGGCGCACGTCAGGCGGCGGGTTCGATCACCACGAAGCGGCCGAGGCGCCCGCGGTCGCGGAACCGGATACGACCCGGGACCATGGCAAAGAGCGTGTCATCGCCCCCACGCCCGACGTTGGAACCCGCCTTCCAGCACGTCCCACGCTGCCGGACGATGATCGTCCCGGCCGACACGAGTTGCCCGTCGCCACGCTTCACGCCAAGCCTCTGGGCGTGCGAGTCGCGCCCGTTGCGGCTCGAGCCCTGACCTTTCTTGTGCGCCATCCCTGCCTCCCTGCTTACGCCTCGATGGCGTCGATGCGGACCTCGAGCAGGTCCTGCCGATGGCCCCGCGTCCTGCGGAACCCCTTGCGCTTCTTCTTCTTGAAGATGATGACCTTGTCGGCACGGAGCTCACGCACCAGGGTGCCCTTCACCGCGGCCCCCTCGACGGTGGGCTTGCCCACCTTGACGTTTCTCTCGTCGCGAACCAGCAGCACGCGCTCGAACACAACCTGGCTGCCCGGCTGGGCACCCGGCCACACGCGTTCCACCGCGATCCGCTGCCCAACCTCGACGCGGTGCTGCTTCCCGCCAGCTTCCACGATTGCGTACATACGGACTCCCACCCGACCAGTCGGGGAACAGGCTTTGTACCACACCGCCCGGGAACTGTCAAACCAGTGGGGAGTTAGCCGGGGTGAGGGCGAAGATCTCGACCCCTCCGACCCGAACCGCCGGCGCGCCGAGGGCAGCGACGAAGGCGTTCCAGCGGTGCCAGCCCGCCGTGTCCCGCCACGGCGCCACCGGGTAGCCGTCGGCAAGACGGGATAGCTCCCCCTGGTTGACCAGCAGGTGCGTGAACCCCTGGCCGCGCAGCGCCGCCGCCGCCTCGGCAGGGTTCCGCGCACGCTCCAGGACCGCGCGCAGCGGCGAGACGTCGTGCTGGGAGGGGGCCACGAACCGCCTTGGAAAGCCGAAGCCTCGCGGCTCGCCCACGAACAGCACTCGGGCATCGGCAGGGAGCACGCGGGCGGCGGCAAACCCGGGGAAGGGGTCGTTGACCACCATGGCCGCGCGGACGCTCGCCGCCGGTGCGCCGACCAGACTCAACCCACCCCATCGTGCGAGCTGAACCGCAGAGAAGACCGCTCCGGTGGCGCAGGTGGAGACCAGCGCCATACCGGCCGCCCACCGTCCCAGTCGCATGCGGGCAGCGACAGCCGCCACCGCCAGCGCCACGCCCAGCGTCGGCCCCAGAAAACGGGGAAGGCTCCCCGTCAGCGCCCACGCGAACACGCCCCCGACGGCCACCGCTCCCGCCAGCCAGAGTCGCTGCTGCCGGCGCGAGAGAAGCGCGAGGAGAGCCGCCAGGGCCAGAGGTGCCGCATAGGCGAGGTGCGGGGCGAGGTTGTCGCCAAGGCTGCGCACGAGAGTTGCCGGGCCCGCCGAAAGCGACATGCTCCCGGCGTCCCGCCATAGCGTCTCCACCCCCTCGCGCCGCCAGAGGATCGGCGCGATGGGGTCGCCCAAGAGCACCAGGTTCTTGAGCCACCACGGTGCACTCCCGGCCAGCCACCCCGCGCCGACCGCGAGGAGGGCCCGAGCCCGCCGCTCGCGCAGCACGACCAGCCCGAGCACCATCACGCTCCACGGTACGCCCTGGAGTCGCGCCGCGGTGGCGATCCCGGCGAGCGCACCCGCCAGCAGCGCACCACCGGGCGGCACCCGCGGCGCGAGGGCCACGGCCAGCGCGGCGAGCACCCCGGCGACTACCCAGCCCTCCGCAGCAGGCAGACCGGGGACGAGGGCCAGCGCGGGCACCAGCGGCAGGGACAGGCCGGCCAGGCCCGCGGCCCAGCGGGGCGCGCCCAGGCCGCGAGCCAGAGCTCCCGCAGCCGCGCCGGCGGCCACGAAGCTCCACCAGTGCAGCACCGCCGGCACACGAGCCAGGCCGGCCGCCAGCGGCACGGCCGAAAGGAGCTGTGCGAGCGGCGGGAACGCCGCAAACAGGTCCTCCGGGTGCGCGCGCAGACCGCGCTCGAGCAGCTCCTGCCAGGGCAAGCCAATGTGGTAGACCAGCGCGTCGTAGAAGAACGGCGGCGCCAGCGAGACCGGCAGGGCGACCAGCGCGCCGAGCGCCGGCAGGGCGAGTGCATCCCACCGCCAACCGGTCCGCCGCCACCGTCCCACGGCCGCCAGCGCGACAGCGGCGCCGACCAGGACCCCGGGAACCCACCACCGGGCCAGCCCGAGGAGCAGCACCACCACCGCCAGCGCCCACCCTCCCAACAAAAGGTCCACTGGCAGACTGAAGCCGCGCCACACCGGCACGCGCAGGAGGCTCCGCACCCGCGCGCCCGTTGCGGCGAGCATGAGGGCGAGAGCCGACCCCACGATCAACGCAAACCCAGCGTGCACGACGGGCACGGATCAAGTGTAGCGGACGGTATCGTCGCTAGCGGGCAGGCCACGGCTCCGGGCACGGTGCCAGCACACCGGCCGCTGCTGCGCGCCGGAGGAACTCGTTCAGCCCCCGGTGCTCCGCTTCGCCCACGTCGTGCGTCAGCGCCTCCCCGAGGTACCGCGCCGTCTCTTCGGCACTCACGCCGTGCGCCGCCGCCCAGCGTGGGACGAGCGCATGCCAGTGCTCCCGGGCGTACGTGAGCGACGCCTCAAGCAACGACCCTAGGGCCTCGGGCGCGGTCGGCCGCACCCCCCAGATCGCAAACACGAACGGCATCCCGGTCCACTCCACCCAGGCGCCCGCGAGATCGACCTCGAGGTGGCCGGTGCGCCCGCGAAGGTGCAGCGCCGGATCGCCGATCACTACAGCGGCCTCTGCGCTTTCGAGCATCGCCTCGAGCGGCGGGCGCGCCGGGACGATGTGCGGCCGCACACCCCAGCGCTCGGCGAGCAGCAGGCGAGCCAGCGCCACCGAGGTGCGCGACGCGGTGTGGACGGCCAGCGTGTGAATCTTCACCAGCGGCACCCGCGTGATGAGCAGAACCGACCCCACCTCTCCCCGCGCGGCGATGCCGAGCCCCGGCAGCACCCGCACATCTGGAAGGGAGGGAAGCACGGCGACCGGCACCAATCCGGCGACCGCCCGCCCGTCGCCCAGTTGAACCGCGCACTCGGCCGGCTCGGCCGTAGTCAGTCGGTAGGAGAAGGGGGCCGGCAGCCCCGCCTCCAACCCGGCGAGCAGCGGCCGGGCGTTGAGGAAGCGCACTCCCACGATCCACACTGGCTCGCTCATGCGAGTGGAAGTGCCTCAGCAGTCGGACGAGATCTATCGAAGCGGGGGGAGGGCAGAGCGGAGAGGGGAGAGGGGAGAGAAACCCGCCAAAGGGCGAAGGCCGTGATCGTTCCTGCGGCTCTCCCCTCTCGACTCTGCCCTCTTAACTGCCCCATCATCCCTGGCTCATGGACTCGAGGAACTCCTTGTTGCTCTTGGTCTTCTCCAGCCGCTCCAGAAGCAGCTCCATCGACTCCACGGTGGAGAGGGGGTTCAGGACCTTGCGCAGCACCCACACGCGCTTGAGCTCCCACTGGTCCAGCAGCAACTCTTCTTTGCGCGTCCCCGACTTGTTGATGTCGATCGAAGGGAACACCCGCTTCTCGGTGAGTTTGCGGTCAAGGTGCACCTCCATATTGCCGGTGCCCTTGAACTCCTCGAAGATCACGTCGTCCATGCGCGAGCCGGTGTCGATGAGCGCCGTGCCCATGACGGTGAGCGAGCCACCCTCCTCGATGTTGCGCGCCGCGCCGAAGAACCGCTTCGGCTTCTGCAGGGCGTTGGAGTCGACGCCGCCCGACAGCACCTTCCCCGATGGCGGTACGACCGTGTTGTAGGCACGCGCCAGCCGTGTGATCGAGTCGAGCAGGATCACCACGTCGCGCCGGTGCTCGACAAGGCGCTTGGCCTTTTCGAGCACCATCTCGGCCACCTGGACGTGCCGGTACGCCGGCTCGTCGAAGGTGGAGGAGATCACCTCGCCCTTCACGGAGCGCTGCATGTCGGTGACCTCTTCCGGCCGCTCGTCGATGAGCAGCACGATGAGGATGATCTCCGGGTGGTTGGCGGTGACCGAGTTGGCGATCGCCTGCAGCATCATGGTCTTGCCGGTGCGCGGCGGGGCCACGATCAGCCCGCGCTGCCCCTTGCCGATCGGCGTCAGCAGGTTCATCACCCGCGAGGTCATGTTTCCCTCGACCTCCAGGTTGATGCGCTCGAGCGGGTAGAGGGGCGTCAGGTTGTCGAAGAGGATCTTCTCGGCCATCTGGTCGGGGGCTTCGAAGTTGACCGCCTCCACCTTGATCAGGGCGAAGTAACGCTCGCCCTCCCGCGGGGGACGGATCTGCCCCGACACGGTGTCGCCGGTGCGCAGGTTGAAGCGTCGGATCTGGGACGGGGAGACGTAGATGTCGTCGGGACCGGGAAGGTAGTTGTATTCGGGGGCGCGCAGGAAGCCGTAGCCGTCAGGGAGGATCTCAAGCACGCCCTCGCCGAAGATCAACCCCTCGCGCTCCGTCTGCACCTGCAGGATCTTGAAGATCAGGTCCTGCTTGCGCATCCCCGCGGGGTTCTCGACCTCAAGGTCACGGGCGACGTGGGTGAGCTCCGAGATCGACATGTCCTTGAGGGTGCGGATGTCGAGCCGCTGCTTGCCCTCGGTCTCGGCGCTCTCCGTCTCGAGTGCTTCCTCTTCGAGGACCACCGGAAGCCCCTCCGGCGCATCCTCGGGGTTGCGCCGACGTTCCCTGCCCCGGCCGCGCTGTGATTTGTTCTCAGGCATGGCAAGACTCCTTCTGGTGTTGGGTTCTCACGCCGCCAGCGCGCGCGCGATGGCGGCGAGGACGTCCTTTCTTCCGGCCCCGGTTTGCGCCGAGAACGCGAGCGGCCAGGCACCTGCGCCCAGTTCGCGGCCTAGGCGCTGTGCCGCGCGCTCCAGCTCGCCGCGGCCGATCCGGTCCGTCTTGGTCATCACGAGCAGGAGCGGTCTCCCCGCGTCGCGGGCGAAACCGACCAGGTCCAGATCGAGGGGGGACGTGGGGATGCGGGGGTCGATGAGCCCCACCACGAGCTTCAGGCGATCCTCCTGCTCGAGGTACGCCGTGATACGCCGCCCCCACGCCTTGCGCTCGCCGCGCCCGGTGCTGGCATAACCGTAGCCGGGGAGGTCGACGAAGAAGCAGCGGTTGTTGACCAGGTAGTAGTTGATCGTTCGTGTCTTCCCCGGGGTCTTGGAGACCGCCGCCAGCCTCGTCCCGAACAGCGAGTTCAACAAGCTCGACTTCCCGACGTTCGACCGCCCGGCAAACGCGACCTGTGGGAGAGGGTCCCTGGGCCCCTCGTGATGATCTGCCACCGTGGCACGCAGCGTGACCTCCTCGATCTGCACCGAACCTACTGGTGGGCCACTGCCTCCGGCCCCTGTACCGTGCTCGCCTCCTGCTCGGTCTGCTGCGCCACCGGCAGTGTACCGTCGAGCGCGAGCGGGATGACCTCGTCCATGTCCTTGACGAGGTGGAACTGCATGACGGTCCGGACGTCCTCCGGGATGTCCTCGAGGTCCTTCTCGTTCTCCACGGGCAGAATGACCTCGCGGATTCCGGCGCGGAACGCCGCCAGCACCTTGTCCTTGATCCCGCCAACCGGGAGCACCTTGCCGCGCAGCGTGATCTCGCCGGTCATCGCAATGTCCTGCCGCACGGGCACGGCCGCCACCGCGGAGAGCAGCGCCATCCCCATCGTGATGCCCGCCGAGGGCCCATCCTTCGGAATCGCTCCCTCAGGCACATGGACGTGGATGTCGCGCTGGTCGAAGAAGTCCCCGGGGAGCGGCAACTGCACCGCGCGCGCCCGGACGTACGAGAGCGCCGCCCTGGCCGACTCCTGCATCACGTCGCCCAGTTGACCGGTGAGGGTCAGCGCGCCCTTCCCCCGCATCAGGCTCACCTCGGTCGCGAGGATCTCGCCGCCGACCTCGGTCCACGCCAGGCCGGTGGCGACGCCGACCTCGCTCCGCTCCCCCGGGCGCAGCACGCGGAAGCGCGGCTTGCCGAGGAGCTCGCTGACGCGCTCGGGCGTCACCTCGATCGTGTCCCCGCTCGCAATCTTCTTCTTCAGCACCTCCCGGGCGAGCTTGCGGCAGATGGACGCGATCTCGCGCTCCAAGTTCCGCACGCCGGCCTCACGGGTGTAGCGCTCGATCAGCAGCGCGACGGCTTCGTCCGCAAAGCTGAGCTTGTAGCGCGACAACCCCTGCTGCTCGATCTGCTTCTTGACCAGGAACCGCTGGGCGATCTGGAGCTTCTCGTAGTGGGTGTAACCGGAGAGGTGGATTGTCTCCATGCGGTCCTGGAGCGCGGGCGGGATCGTGTGGGTCACGTTGGCGGTGCAGATGAAGAACACGCGCGACAGGTCGTACTCGACGTCGAGGTAGTGGTCGACGAACGTGTGGTTCTGCTCAGGGTCCAGGACCTCGAGGAGCGCCGCGGCGGGGTCGCCGCGGAAGTCGGCCCCGAGCTTGTCCACCTCGTCCAAGAGGAAGACGGGGTTCACGGTGCCGGCCTTCTTCATCATCTGGATGATCTGGCCCGGGAAGGCGCCGATGTAGGTGCGGCGGTGCCCACGCATCTCGGCCTCGTCCCGGACCCCGCCGAGCGACAGCCGGACGAACTTGCGGCCCGTCGCGCGAGCAATGGATTTTGCGAGTGAGGTCTTGCCGACACCCGGGGGCCCGACGAAGCACAGGATCGTGCCCTTGGGCTTCTTGACCAACTGCCGCACCGCGAGGAACTCCAGGATGCGCTCCTTCACCTTCTCTAGGCCGTAGTGATCCGCCTGCAGTACCTCCTCGGCGCGCTTGATGTCGCGGATCTCGCGCGTCGATTTCTTCCATGGGACCGAGAGCAGCCAGTCGATGTAGTTCCTCGAGACGGTCGCCTCCGCGGACATCGGTGCCATGCCCTCCAGGCGCTTGAGCTCGGAGAGGGCTTTCTCCTGGACCTCCTTGGGCATGCCCGCGGCCTCAATCTTCTTCGTCAGATCTTCGAACTCTTCCTTGGTGTCCGCCCGGCCGAGCTCCTCGTTGATCGCCTTGATCTTCTCGGACAGGTAGTACTCGCGCTGCGCCTTTTCCATCTGCTTCTTGACCTTGGCGTTGAGCCGCCGGTCGATGTTGAGCTTCTCGACCTCGACGTCCAGCAGGTCGTTGAGCCTTTGCAGCCTGTCGAGCGGGTTGTTCACCTCGAGGAGCTTCTGCTTTTCGACGGTCGGGATCGGCAGCGCCGCTGCCATCGTGTCCGCAAACAGGTCCGGATCCTCCGTGCGCAACTCCGCCAGCACCCCCTCCACGCCGATCTGCTGGGAGAGACGCGCGAACTGCTGGAACAGGTTCGTGAGGTTGGACAGGTACCGGGAGACCTTGGGGTCCGATACCGGTTGTGGATCTATCACCTCCACGTCGGCCTCGTAACCGGACCCCTCAAGCTGCCGCAAGGAGGTCCACCGGCCCCGGACGACGCCCTCCACCCCCACCTTGATCGTTCCGTTCGGGAACGTGACGTGCTGGAGGATCGTCGCGACCACGCCAACGGTGTAGATGTCGCTTTCCCCCGGCTCGTCCTGCTGCGGGTCGCGCTGCGCCACAAGGAAGATCCGCTTGTCGGTCTCGTCCAGGGCGCGCTGCAGCGCGGACACCGACGCGGGACGTCCGACCACGAAGGCAGATTTCATGCGGGGGAAGACCACCATGTCGCGCAGCGGCACGACCGGGAGTACCTGCGTGTGTGATTCGCTCATGACAACCTCTCAAACCGACCCGGGATAAGTTGGATGCCGGCGCGGTTCGCGCCGCCCGACAGGGTCTCAGCCAGCCTTGCGCATCGACGCGAGCGGCGCTACACGCCGCTCGACCACTTCGCGCGTGACCACGATCTCGGTGACGTCCGACCGCGAGGGGACCTCGTACATGATTTCCAACATCAGCTCTTCAAGGATGATCTTCAGGCCACGTGCGCCGACCTTGCGCTGAATGGCCTCCTCGGCGATCGCGGTGAGCGCATCGTCCGTGAAACGGAGTTCGACGCCCTCGAACGAGAGCATGGTCTCGTACTGTCGCACGAGTGAGTTCTTCGGCTCCGTGAGAATCCGGACGAGCGCCGCACGGTCGAGTTCGTGGAGGTTCGCGACCACCGGGACGCGGCCAACGAACTCCGGAATCATTCCGAACTTGATGAGGTCCTCGGGGTGAACCTGGGCGAGGAGCTCACTCGCCGAGCGCTCCTCGGGAGTCAGGATATGGGCCTGGAACCCCATCGCCTTCTGGTTGAGGCGACGCGCCACGATGTCGTCCAGCCCCACGAAGGCGCCTCCACAGATGAAGAGGATGTTTGTCGTGTCGATCTGCAAGAACTCCTGGTGGGGGTGCTTCCGCCCACCCTGGGGTGGCACGTTGGCGACGGTGCCCTCAAGGATCTTCAGCAGCGCCTGCTGCACCCCCTCGCCAGACACGTCGCGGGTGATGGAGGGCGAGTCCTGCTTGCGGGCGATCTTGTCGATCTCGTCGACGTAGACGATGCCCCGCTCCGTCCTCTCCCTGTCACCCTCGGCCGCCTGGTACAGGCGCAGCAGGATGTTCTCCACGTCCTCGCCCACGTATCCGGCCTCGGTGAGCGTGGTCGCGTCCACGATCGTGAACGGTACCTCCAGCATCCGCGCCAGGGTTTGCGCGAGAAGTGTCTTCCCGGTGCCCGTCGGCCCGATGAGCAGAATGTTGGACTTCGAGAGCTCCACGTCCGGGCGCGTCGAGTGCGACAGGTAATCGATGCGGCGATAGTGGTTGTAGACCGCCACCGCGAGCTTCTTCTTCGCCGACTCCTGACCGATCACGTACGAGTCGAGGAAGCTCTTGATCTCGTCGGGCTTCGGGAGGCTGCGCCGCGACTCGCGCGCCTCGCGGGCCCGGTCCTCGGCGATGATGTCGAGGCAGATGTCCACGCACTCGTCGCAGATGTACACGTTGGGACCAGCGATGAGCTTGCGCACCTCTCGCTGAGACTTGTTGCAGAAGCTGCAACGAAGCAGCTCGGAGGAAGTCTCCCTGGTCACCATGACATCAATCCCACCGCTATTCTACACCCCGCCAATCTCAACACGCGCATGGATTTGCTATTCCCGGTGTTCGATGACCTTATCGATCAAACCGTAGGAGAGCGCGTCGGGCGGCTCCAAGATGAAGTCGCGCTCGGTGTCGGTGAAGATGCGCTCGATCGGCTGCCCGGTGTGCCTCTGCAGGATCTCGTTGAGGCGCTGGCGCAGCCGCAAGATGTCCTTGGCGTGGATGTCTATGTCCGTCGCCTGACCGCCAAGCCCGAAGAGCAACGGCTGATGAAGCATCACCCGGGCGTGGGGCAACGCGAACCGCTTCCCCTTGGCGCCGCCCGCCAGCAGCACGGCCGCCATCGAAGCCGCCTGTCCCATGCAGATGGTGGCGACCGCAGGCTTCACGTACTGCATCGTGTCGTAAATCGCGAGACCGGCGCTCACTTCCCCGCCGGGCGAGTTGATGTACAGGTAGATGTCCTTCTCCGGGTTCTCGGCCTCCAGGAACAGCATCTGCGCGATCACCACCGAGGCCTGGTGATCGTCGATCGCCTCCCCCAGGAAGATCACGTTGTCCTTCAGAAGGCGGGAGAATATGTCGTACGCCCTCTCGCCCCGGGCGGTCTGCTCGACCACGATGGGTATCAACATGTCGCTTGCTCCCTGCCCGCCTCGTTGCACGGCAGGCCCGTCAACCCCTGCTCTCTTCTACGAACCGCGAAAGCACCTCGTCCACCGCCCGCTCGCGTCGGAGAACCGATCCCACCCTGTCCAAGCCCCCGCTCTTCGCGAGGTTTCCCCGCAATTCGGCGAACGGAACGCCGATCCGGGAAGCCTGATGCTCCACCTCGTGGTCCACCTCCGCCGGGGTGATCTCGATCCCGAGGTTCTCCGCGAGCGCGTCAAGGAGCACCTCGCCCCGCAAACGATGCTCGACCCTATCCTGCACGTCTTTCTCGACCTTCTCCCAGTCGATCTTTGCCCGCTCGGGGTCGATGCCCCGGCCTGCGAGAGTCTGGGCGAACTCCACGAGTTCCCGGCGGGTTTCCTCGCGCACCGGCGTCTCCGGAAGATCGATGACCTTTCCCCCCGCCAGATGCGCAATCAGGGCCTGTCGCCACGCCTCGCGGCGCCGCTCGGCCTTCTGCGCGCGCAGGCGCTCCCGCAGACGCGTCCGGAGAGCCTCCAACCCGTCTTCGACGCCCACCGACTTGGCGAAGCCATCGTCCGCTTCCGGCAGCCGTTTGCGCCGCAGGCTCTTGACGCGCACCCGGTACGAAGCCCGCTTGCCCTTGCGCTCCTCGCCGCCCTCCTCCCCGATCGTGCGCTCCGCGGCCACCTCGTCACCGACGCGGCGTCCGCGCACGACGGCCTCGATCTCGGGGTACACCTCGTCCTGCCCGAGTTGGAACAGCGAGCGTTCCTCGTGGAATGGCTCGCCACCCCCGTCGGGGAACGCGCCGTGGACCTCCGCCTCGACCAGCATGCCGTCTTCGGCGGGCTCATCCTCCACCGGCTCCCAAACCGCCTGGCGCTCCCGAAGCTGCAACAACGCGCCCTCGAGCTCCTCATCGGTCGGCTCGAGGTCGAACGGCGGCAGGGTAAAGCCATCGAGAGGCGGCAACTGAACGTCCGGGTAGACGTCGAACTCACCCTTGACGCGGAACTCGTCGCCCTCCAGCCAGCCCGACTCGCGGATTCCGAGCGGCGAGGCGACGCGCACCTTCTGCTCGCGGCGGACCTCATCCCAGGCGCGCCGGGTGAGGTGCTCCTCCAAGTCCGCGCGGATCTCGCTCGCGAAGCGCCGCTCCACCAGCACCCGCGGGGCCTTGCCTTTGCGGAACCCATCGATGCGGGCGGCGCGCATGAACGTCGCAACCACGTGCTCCCGCTCCTGGCGAACCTCCTCCGACCCGACTGTGGCCGTCAGGACGATCCGACACGGGGTGGCACGCTCGATCTCGTAACCCATGCTTGCTCCAGATGGTGCGAAAGGGGGGATTCGAACCCCCATGGGCAGCGCCCACGAGATCCTAAATCTCGCGCGTCTACCGGTTCCGCCACTTTCGCGGGACGGGACTTGGTGAGCCGCGTAGGAGTCGAACCTACAACCTAGGGATTAAGAGTCCCTTGCTCTGCCAGTTGAGCTAGCGGCCCACCGCGTTGGCCATCATAACGTCGCTCCCGGCGGCATGCAACCCCTTTGGCCCCAGCCACGACCGGGGGAACGCCCTGAAAGTTCACGCATCTGCACGCCAGGTTTGCGCCCGCCACATCCGCGCGTACGCCCCGGCGCGGGCGATCAACTCGGCATGGGTCCCTTCCTCGATCACCCGGCCACGCTCCAGCACGACGATCCGGTCGGCGAGACGAACCGTGGAGAAACGATGGCTGATCAACAGCACGGTGTGGCCGACGGCAAGGGCGGAGAGCCTGGTGAGCATTTCCTCCTCGGCGAGCGGGTCCAGCGAGCTCGTCGGTTCGTCCAGCACCAGCAGGGTTCCGTCGCGGAAGAACGCCCGTGCGAGGGCGAGCTTCTGCCACTCCCCGGCGCTCAATTCCTCCCCGTCCTCGACCCAACGCCCGAGGGGAGTTTCGTATCCGCGCGGGAGTGCCCGGATCGTGGCATCGGCACCGCCCGCGCGCGCCGCTTCGAGGATGGCCGTGTGGTCGGCGGGGCGGCCGATATCGCCGAGCCAGATGCTCTCCCACGCGGGAAGCTGGTAGCGCACGAAATCCTGCGGAATCACGCTCATCCTCCCCCGTAGGTCAGCTACCCGGAACGCGCGGATGTCTTTGCCATCGAGGGTGATCCGGCCCTCGCCCACATCGTACAGGCGTGCCAGCAGCTTGGCCAAGGTGGTCTTGCCGGCACCGTTCTCACCCACCAGTGCCACCTTCTCGCCCGGTCGGACGACGAGCGAGATGTCGTCGAGGGCCTTGTGCGAGCTGCGGGGGTACGAGAAAGACACGTGCTCGAAACGGATACCCTCCCGCATCGGGGCAGGAACCGGGATCGGCCGTTGCGGGTCGGTGATTCCGGGCTCCAGCGCCAGGAACTCGTCGAGATGCTCCATGAACAGGCTGTCCTCGTAAAGGCCTCCGAGACCGCCCAGAAGCTCCTGAAAGAACGCCTGACCACGCTGCAGAGCCTGGTAGTAGAGCACCCAGTCCCCGATCGTGATCGCACCCGCCAGGGCCCGGGAAGCGATCCAGACGAGAGCCCCGAAGATCGCCGCCACGGCCACCGCCACGCTCGCGAAGTCGGCAAGCGCGCGGGCGCGGGCGAGCCGCAAGCGCTCTCCCCGCAACTGCCGGCGGAGCGTGCGGAAACGCTCCCTGAAGAGCGACCCGAGGCCAAACAGGCGTGTCTCCTTGGCATGCTCCGGGCCGGTGAGGACCCAGTGCAGATATGCCCCCTTGCGCTCGAGGTCCGTCACCTGCCGCTGCCAGGAATAGGCCTTGCGGGCGAAAACGACCTTCACGAGCAAGCCTGGGAGGCTGGCCACGAACAGTACGAGCGCGATCGGCCAGTCCAGAGCGAGCAGCAAAGCGACGATTCCCGCGAGCCCGAGGGTGCCCTGTCCGACTCCCGCCAGACCGGTGACGATCCGGCCGGCCCGATAGGGCGCCTCCTGTTGCGCCCGGTGCAGGGCCCGGTAGTAGTCGGCGCTCTCGTAGTACTCCAGGTCCACCGCGACGGACCGGGCGTGAAGTGTGTCGGCCATGTGGTCCGCGAGGGCGTCCGATAGGGCCTGGTTCGCGAGCCCGCCGAGCGTGCGCGCCAGCGCGGCAAGCAGGGCAATGGCCCCGGCGACCACGACCCACAGCACCACCTGCCGAAGGGCGGTGGACTTGACGGGCGCCGAGAGGCCGGCCACCACCGCGTCTACCAGCAGCTTGAGGACATACACGGAGGCCAGCGGCAGCAGCCCCTGCAGGACGACGAGGGTGAAGTTGAGTGACATCCACCCGGGTGCGCTCGCCCGGGCGAGTGTCAGGGCGCGGCCCAGCCGCAGCACGCGCCGCAGGCCCGACAACGTCAACCGGTCAGGAGCAGCCACAGACCCTCACCTCCGGGATCCCGCGCTGGCTCACCACCCGGGACAGACTCCCGGAACCTTCACTTCAACTCTAGCGCGTCGCTTGAGAGGGGCCGAGACCTTCTGTGTCTTCCGTCCATGCAGTGAAAGTCGCCGGTGCCACCGTCTCCGCGTGGGCTCGTTTCACCAACGCCTCCACGGCACACGCCACGACCCCCGGGTCGAGGTGCTTGAGCGATCGCGATTGGAGGGAACCGTCCGGCGAGGGAGCGCGCACGACCAGCGCCGAGCCCACCGGGGCGGTGCGTGCCGGATCGGTGGGCCCGAAGAGCGTCACCGTCGGACACCCCACGACCGCGGCCAGATGCGCCAGGCCGGAGTCGTTGCCCACGGCGGCGTCGCAGGCGGCGAGCAACGCGGCCGTCTCCTCCAGGGACCATCCCGTCGGGGCCACGCGCGCCACGCCGGACCCGGCCAGGACAGCCGCCACCTCCTCCTCGCCCGGCCCCACGACCACGACGGGCGTCACCCCGACGGCCGAGAGCACAGCGGCCACGTCCGCAAAACGGTCCAGCGGGTAGCGCTTCCCGTTCGCGCCCCTGGTCGCCGGCAGGAGCGCCACCGCACGGGAGCCATCGGCGAGCAGTCGGCGGTGCCGGCGCCCGAGCGCGGCAAGGGTGGCCGGGAGGGGGAGGAGAAAGCGCTCGGCGCCGACGGTGGGCAGCCCGAGCAGTTCGAGAGCTTTGTCCAGGTCGTGACGCTGGTGATGGGACCGCGCCACCGGAAAGGTCGCGAGGCCGAGTGCTGCCGCGCCCCGACCTTTGCTCGCCAGGAGCAGTGGCGACCCGGTCCCGGCCAGGAGCAGCTTCGCGCGCGTCGAATGGCGGGCGGTCACGACGACGTCGAACCTGCCGCGCAGCGTGCGGCCGAACCGGAAACCGGCGCCCGACGGGCGCTCGATCACACCGACACCGAGGAGCCGCGCGACCGGCACGTGGGACACTGGCAGCAACGCCCAGGTTTCGCCGCCGCGGTTTTCCCGCTGCAACTGGGCGAGCGCCGGCAGTGCGTGCACGAGGTCACCCAACCAGTTGGGCAGGTCCACCAGCACCCGCGACGGGAGCGCACCCACACCCGGTCTACGCATGAGGACGGCGCCTCGTTGTGTTCTCCCACACCGCGGCCCACTTGAGAAAAGCCCCATACGCTCCAAGGACGGCCACGATGAACCCGGTGCCACCGTCGAGGAACCCTAACCGGAGCACGTAGGAGCGCACAAACCGCCACTCCGCGTGAACGAGGACCCTCAGCGGCCCGGCCCGGCGACCCTCGGCCAGCAGGTCGGCGGCGCCGCGCATGGCGTACTCGCTCAGCTTCGGCAGGTACTGGGAGAGCGACCGCAGCGTGTGGTGCTCCAACGCCCCTCTCAGGTGTCCGACCGAGGGCGCCTCCACCGCTCCGTGCACCGCGCGCTCCAGAAAACGTGCCCGTGTGCGGTCCACCAGACGCACAATCTCATCCGCGCCCCAGTCACCGAAACGTAGCGGCCGACCGAACGCGAAATTCACCCGGCGCATGGCGTACGCCGCGCAGGTAGGGGCAGTGAGGATCCGTTCGACCTCGTCGCGAAGCGCGGCTGTGACGCGCTCGTCCGCGTCCAGGATCAGTACCCACCGGCTCTCGCAGCGCTCGAGGCCCCAGTTGCACTGGGCTGAACTCGATTCGAACCGGTTTTCCAGGACCCGGGCGCCCGCCTGGGTGGCCACCTCACGAGTGCGGTCGACGGTGCGGGGATCCACGACGACCACCAGCTCCCGCGCCCAGCCCGCCACGCTTGCCAGCGCCCCCGGGAGCTGCTCCTCCTCGTCGCGCACCGTGAGGAGCACGGCGACGGGAGTGTTCACGACTCTTCGTCCTCCTGGACGCGCAGGCGGCGGATCGAGAGTGCTTTCCCGGTCTTCTCGTCCACTTCGACCAAAGCCCCGGAGAGGGCACCCCCGCGCGTGGCGGGCTCGAGCGCGCGTGGCGTCGCGAGCAGGAAGCGCTCGAGGACCGCCTGCGGCTTGAAACCGATCACGCCCTCGTACGGGCCGGTCATCCCCACGTCGGTGACCGCTGCGGTCCCCTGGGGCAGGATCCGCTCGTCCGCCGTCGGCACGTGAGTGTGCGTCCCGAGAACGGCGCTCACCCTCCCGTCCAGGTACCAGGCGATCGCCTGCTTCTCCGAGGTGGCCTCGGCGTGGAAGTCCACGATGACCACCTTCGCCTGGCCCGAGAGTTCCTCGAGGATGCGGTCGGCGACCCGGAATGGACTCTCCATCGCCGTCATGAACGTCAGACCCTGGAGGTTCATCACGGCGGCCGGAACGCCGGCCTTGGTCCTCGTCATCGTCCAGCCCCGCCCCGGGTTACCGGCGGGGTAGTTGGCCGGGCGCAGCAGACGGGGCTCCGAGTCCAGAAGCGCCAGAGTCTCCTTTTTGTCCCAGATGTGGTTGCCGGAGGTGAAGACATCCACGGGGAGCCGCCCCAACTCGTCCCACACCGTCCCGGTCAGACCGAATCCGCCGGCGGCGTTCTCGATATTCACGACGGTGAGGTCCGCCTTCACCTCGGACTGCAGGCGGCGAAGGCGTTCTGCGAGCAGGCGCCGACCGACCTTGCCCACGATATCGCCAACGAAGAGAACCCTCACCACACCCACACCCCCGCGCACTGCGCCAGCCAAGGATACACGGCGCGCCGGGCTGCTCCGGACCCGCCGGGTTCGATCACGGGGTGTCGTCCGTACTCTCAAGGCCGGCACGCGCCAGCTTGGCAAGCGCGCCCGGATCGAGGAGCGTGGCCACAGGCCCGCTGATCCGGACGACACTACCGGCTGCGAGCCGGCGAAACGTGCGGGAAAGCACCTCGGGGGCCGTGCCGCACAGCGCCGCGATCAGGCGCTTCGGCTCCTCCAGACGGATCTCCGCCCCCGGAACCAGGGTCGCACCGGAGCGCGCAAACCCCGACCACAGGTACGCGGCCACACGCTCCTCGACCGTGTGGAGCGCCAGCCCATCTACCAGGTCAACCAGGCGGCGTAGCCAGAACGACATCGAGGCGAGCAACGCGAGCGCTACCTCTGGCCGGCGCCGCATGAGGTCGAGCAGGGCAGGGCGGGGCACGGTGGCGAGTTGGCCCGCCTCGATCACCACGGTGCTGGCCGGGAAAACGCCCGGCCCGAACACTGCGGCCTCGGCGAAGGAGGCGGGGGCACGCACCACGTGCAACACCTGCTCCCGCCCTTCGGGGCCGGCCCGGAATAGCTTTACCTGCCCGCTCAGCAGGAGCGGGAGGTAGCTGGCCGCGTCCCCCTCGGAGAAGATCAGCTCGCCCTTTCGCACCCGCCGCACCCCGCACAGGCGCGCAATCTCCTCGAACGGTGCGGCAGGTAGCGTGGCAAACAGAGGAATGCGCCGCAGCGCACCACTCAGCTCTTCTCCCACGACCGCCATTGTGCCAGACCGGCGCGCTTGACTGGGCTGGCCCGACCCCGGAGAATGCGGGGGAACCTCATCGGGGGGGGTGCAATGCCCGGTTCCAACGGAGTTACCGTCATCTCCCGCAGGGGTCTGCTGAACTGGCTCCTCGGCACCTCGCTGGGGGCAACCATGGTGGCCGCTCTCTACCCGGTCTTCCGCTTTGTCATGCCACCGAAGGTGGCGGAGGCCCCCGTCAACCGGGTCCTGGCCGGCAAGCTTTCCGAGCTTCCCCCGAATTCGGGGAAGATCTTCCGCTTCGGCTCCAAGCCGGGGATCCTGATCCGGACCCCGAACGGTGACGTGCGCGCCTTCTCGGCCGTGTGCACCCATCTGGCCTGCACCGTCCAGTACCGCCCCGACATGCAGAACGTCTGGTGCGCCTGTCACAACGGCGTGTACGACCTGCAGGGGAAGAACATCTCGGGTCCGCCGCCGCGCCCGCTCGACGCGTACAAGGTCGACGTCGCGGGGGACGACCTGTACGTCACCAGGGGGTCCTGAGCGATGCGACTCCTCGACGCGCTCTGGAAAGCCCTGGATGAGCGGCTCGAGCTGACGCCGCTCGTGGAGTTCGTGCAGCACAAGGAGGTCCCGCAGCACCGCCACAGCTGGGCCTACTACTTCGGCGGCCTCACCCTGTTCTTCTTCGGCGTGCAGGTGGCCACCGGGATCCTTCTCCTCCTCTACTACCGCCCGACGGCCGAGGCCGCGTTCGAGAGCGTCCAGTTCATCGTGACCCGTGTGCCATTTGGCTGGCTCATCCGGTCCGTCCACTCGTGGTCCGCCAACCTCATGATCCTCGCCGCATTCGCCCACATGTTTTCCGTCTACTTCTTGAGGTCGTACGGCAAGCCGCGGGAGCTGACCTGGTGGAGCGGCTTCGTGCTCCTGCTGCTCGCCATGGGGTTCGGCTTCTCTGGCTATCTTCTGCCGTGGAACACGCTCTCGTTCTTCGCCACCCGCGTTGGCACCGACATGGTGTCAAAGGTGCCGCTGGTCGGTGGCTGGCTTCTGAAGTTCCTGCGCGGCGGTGAGGATGTGACCGGAGCCACACTCACCCGCTTCTTCGGCTTCCACGTCGCAGTGCTGCCGATGATCACGGCGGCGCTGCTGGGCGTCCACCTCGCGCTGATTCAACGCCAGGGGATGCACATCCCGGAGGGACTCGAGGAGGAGGCGGCCAGGCGCAAACCGCTGCGGTTCGTCCCCAACTTCATGATGCGCGAAGGCGTCGTCTGGCTGGTCGGCCTCGCGGCCCTGGCGGCCCTGGCCGCGTTCTTCCCCTGGGAGTTGGGGGCCAAGGCCGATCCGTTCGCCTCCGCCCCGGCCGGCATCAAGCCGGAGTGGTACTTCCTGTTCATGTTCGAGACTCTGAAGCTGCTGCCCGCACATGTCCTCGGCGTCGAGGGTGAGCTCCTCGGCCTGGGGGCGTTCAGCCTCGCGGGCCTGGTATGGTTCCTTGTGCCAGTGCTGGATTCTGGGAGCCGGCTCGGTCCTCGCGGCCGCGCGTTCTTCCTCCTCGGCTGGCTCGCCCTCGCCTACATCGTCTGTTTCACGCTCGCATCGTTCGCAGGGGTGTTCAAATGAGAAACCACGTGCTCGCTGCCGCCGCCCTCCTCGTGGTCTGGGCCGGCGGGACCCAGGCCGCGCCCCCGCCCAACGCCGTGCGTCCGCCGGGAAAGCACGCGGAGGATACGTGCACCGCGTGTCACATGGGTCTGGACGAGGCCCGCCTGCGGACCCCCGCCCAGCTCACGGACAGCGACATCCACCACACCCAGGGGATCACGTGTGCCGGCTGTCACGGCGGCGATCCGACATCCGAGGATGCCACGATCGCGATGAGCCCCACCAGGGGCTTCGTGGGCAAGTTCACCCATCAGGCGATCCCGGACATGTGCGGATCGTGCCACTCCGACGCCGCCTTCATGCTGCGTTACGCGCCCAACATTCCGACCGACCAGCTGCAGCAGTACCGGACCTCCAAGCACGGACTGGCGCTCGCCAAGGGGGACACAAACGTCGCGGTCTGCTCTTCGTGTCACGGCGCGCACGGCGTGCGTCAGGTCAGCGACGGCCGTTCCCCGGTTTACCCGACCCACATCGTGGACACCTGCGGCAGGTGCCACTCGAACCGCAGCCTGATGACGCCATACGGCATCAAGGGCGACGAGGTCGAGGAGTACAAGCGGTCGGTTCACTACGCCTCCCTCACGAAGAAGAACGACCTCTCCGCACCGACGTGCAAGTCGTGCCACGGCGCGCACGGCGCGACGCCCCCCGGTGTGTCATCCGTTTCCAACGTCTGCGGCACCTGCCACCCAACCCAGCGTGAGCGTTTCGACCTCTCTCCGCACAAGGACGCGTTCGCCGCGCTCCAGCAACCTGCCTGCGAGAGCTGCCACAGCAACCACGAGATCGTGCACCCGACGGATACCTGGATCGGGGTGGGCGAGAAACAGGTGTGCGGCAGTTGCCACTCCGCCGGGGACGCCGGGGCGGACGCGGCACTTGCCATCTCCTCCGCCCTGGCCAGCGCCACGAACGCGATTGCCTCCGCGCAGCTGCGCGTGGGGCGGGTGCAGCGCGCCGGGATGCTGATGGACGATGCCGATGTCAAGCTCGAAGATGCCCACCAAGCTCTCGTCCTCGCCCAGGTCGAGATTCACACCGTCAACCCCGCCCGCGTGGAGGGTCAGACCAGAGCGGTTCTGGGGGGAACAGGGGCGGCCGAGAAGCTCGCGGCCGCAGCCGAGGCCGAGATCCGCTATCGCCGGACCGGCCTCTTTATCTCGCTTGCAGTCATTGCGCTCGCGATGGTCGCGCTGATCCTCAAGGTAAGGTCGATGGAACGCTGAACGCCGCCCACCACGCCGCCGTTCCGCCCGGGGGCGGCGCCGGGAGGGCAGCGCGGACGAGGCCCAAGCCGTCGGCCATCCGGCTCAGCGTTCTCTCTGACGTGGGCAGCAGCCGGGCTTCTTCCAGCGTCGCATCGTGGCCCTCGCGCGCGACGCCCGTCAGCATCCTCACCTTGCGACCGACCCGCTCGAACACGCGCACGTGAACGCTGGTCTCGTCGAGCCGCCGCGTGCGCACCACGGGCCCGGCCGCGGCGAGATTGCCCGCATCCTCGCCCTGCAGCAGGACCAGGCCGCCCGCTCGCGTCACGCGCATCAGTGCCGCCAGCCCCTCACGCTGTGCGGCGCGGCTCGGCAGCAACGAGATCGTGTTACCCAGGCACAGTGCGGCGTCGAACGCTCCGTCCGCGAACGGGGGGCGGAGGAGGTCTGCGCTCGCTGCCTTCGCGACGAAGTGGCCCGCGAGAACTCCGAGTGCCGCGTCGAACCCCACCCCGTCTACACCCAGATCACGGAGGAGGTTGAGATGAAACCCTGCGCCGCACCCCGCGTCCGCGACCGTGCGCCAGCCGAAGTGCGCCACCATCGCGTGCCAGAACGGCCGCTCGCGCTCGGCCCGGGCTGCCTGCGGCACCACGGCAGCTGCGGCCGCCCAGTCGTCAGACGCGCTACTTTTCGCCATGGGAGCGCACGAGCACGGCCCCGCCGGGCCGGACCTCGCCGGGGGCCATCGCACCGACGTGGGTGTACAGCGGCGAGTCGATCTCCTGCAGACGCCGCGCATACTCGCCCTCTCCGACCGAACCGCGCCAGTTGCCGGTCACGCGGAACGCCACCGTGATGCCCAGGTAGATCCCCACCGCCAGGCCGACCGCGGCCACGGGCCGCAGCAGCCACGCACCCCCGCGTCGCGGTGGACGGACCGCCAGGCATTCCCTGATTGGGCAGACCGCCACGCAGTCCTGGCACGAAGTGCACTCGACCGAGGCGACCCGGGCCATCGCGTGCACCGGAAGGCGGGCCGGGCAAACCTTGGTGCACTTGCCGCAGTCGATGCAGGTACCGGCGTCGCGAGTCACCTTGAGGGGGGCGAGCCGTCCCAGAACTCCGAGGAGCGCACCGTAGGGACACAGGTACCGGCACCACAGGTCGCGGACGAGAACCGAGCCGACAACCAGCACACCCAGCACGGCCACGGTGAGCCCGGAAGGGTGGACGAAGAAGAGCAGCATCTTGGTGTCCGCGACCTTGTTGTAGGGGCTGTCCAGGAACGCACGCACACCCGGCAGGTCGAGGGCCACCCAGGTCGCCCACACGAAGAACGCCAGAAGAACGTACTTCAAGGCCCGCAGCGGGATATCCAGCCACCGGGGCAGCAGCCACGTCCGACCGAGCAGGCGCGCGCCCAGCCGACCGAGGCCCTCCGAGACCGTACCCACGGGACAGACGTGAGAGCAGAACGACTTTGCCACCACCACGCTCATCGCGAGCACGGCCACCAGGATGGCGAGACCCGCCGGGTGCACCGGATGGATCCCGCCTCCGGCGAGCGCGAGGCGCAGCGACATCAGCGCCGAGATCGGGAGGAAACCCTCGACGCCCGGCGGGCGCGAGACCGCCGGCATCCTGCCTCCCGCGTACGCCAGCGCCCACACCGCGAACTGCGCCCCCAGCCAGACGACGACCACAAGGAAGGCGATCTGCGCGAAGCGTCGAGCGCGAATGACGTGCGAGCGTCTCAGGCGAGGCATCGGTTTCCCCACCGCAAAACGTAGGCCGGCCGGTGCGCCGCGGCCTTGACCACGGTCAAGATCATACGTTCCCCTGACGCTCGAGTACGAACGACGGGCTCGCGTCATACCCCCTCATCCGGCAGGTCGAGCTCGGGAGCGGGCGCGTGCTCCACCGCGTCCTCGGCCCGTCCGTGCGCGACCATCACGAGCGCCACGCCGCCCAGGATCACGGGCATCGCAACCCACTCCGAGAGCGTGATGCGCTCGCCCGCGAAGGCCACACCGAGCGCCATCGCGATCACCGGGTTCACGTAGGCGTAGCTGGTGGCAACCGCGGGCCGCACACGACGCAACAGGTAGAGGTACGCGGTGAACCCCACCCACGAGCCGAATACAACGAGGTACGCGAGCGCGAGGAGCGGCCGTGCGGGCACCGCGCGCGGCACGTGCTCGCCCACGACCACGCTCGCCAGCAGCAGCAGGCCACCGCCGGCCAGCATCTGCGCCGCGGACGCCATCAGCCCCGGGGGCAGGTCGAGGTTACGGCTCCACATCGAGCCGAGCGCCCAACTCGTCGTCGCCACCAGCAGCGCGACCGCCCCGGCGGGGCTCGCCCGCAGGTTCCCCTCCACGTTCAGGAGCGCGACACCGGCGAAACCGACAGCAAGGCCAACCCACTCCAGACGCCGCGGCCACTGACCCCAGAGGCCCGCGAAGATGGCAGACCACAGTGCGACCGTCGCGACGCCCAGCGCCGCCAGCCCCGAGGCCACCCACTGCTCGGCGAACACGACACCGCCGTTCCCTCCGAGGAGCAGAAGGCCACCGACGAGCGCCGCGCTCCCCCACTGGTGACGCCGGGGACCGGGCACACCCCGCAGCCGAAGCACCAGGTAGAGGACACCTCCGGCAAGGAGGAAGCGCACCGAGGCCATCAGGAACGGCGGAAACCCTTCGAGCGCGACGCGGATCGCGAGGTACGTGGACCCCCACACGACGTACACGGCGAGCAGCGAGAGGACGACAAGCCAGCCGCGCTTCGATGAGAACGAGTCTCTTGGCACCGTCAGGAGTCTACCGGCCCAACGCGTCAGAGTACACACCCCGCTCGGACAAACGCCCGCGCTGGGATGAGATCGGCGGCCCTCGTCGTGATGCTTGCCGGGAACCCCATCGCCAGGAGCTGGCGGAGGTTCTTCTCGATCGGGTTGCGAATGTGGAGGAGCGCCAGGTACTCGTCGAGGGAGAGGTTCTTGAAGACGACAGGTGGCATGTCGCTCACCGGCACCGGGTAGTCGCTGCCCAGGATCATGCGCTCGCCGGGGATGCTCTCGAGCACCCTGTCCACGGTGCCGATTCGGCAGATCAGACACATCGCTGAGACGTCGGCGTACAGCTTCCAGCGGCCGTTGTCCTCGGCCTCTTGCATCATCGCCGCCAGGTCCCCGAGGTGGTCATCCTGAAACGGGAACACGCGCATCGCCGAGTGGGCGGCGATCACCGTCACCCCGATGTCGAGCGCCCGCCGCAGGCGACGCGGATCCCCGAGACGCTGGTGCTCATCCACCGGCGGCGGGATCGGGATCGTGTTCTCGGGCCCGGTGTGGCAGAGCAGCGGCACGCCTCGCTCGGCGAGGACCTCGTAGAACCAGTCGTGGCGCGGGCTCGCCATGTCGATGAGCTGGCAGTTCGGCAGCAGCTTCACGAGCGCCGCCGGCGGATCGCCATCGATGCACTCCTCGAGTTCACGCCGTCCGGCGACCGGACCGCGGTTGGGGTGGACAGACGCTCCTACTAGCACCTTAGGGTTCGACCGCGCCAGAGAGCGAACGTACTCGTTGCTCACGACGAGGTGGCTCGCCTCCGCGAGACGCCGCCCGTCCTCGTCGTAGACGGCGTCCAGTCCGAGCAACACACCGTAGTGCACGCTCGGCGCACCCGAGAGTGCAGAGAGGATGTGATCGCGAATGGTGCCGTCGAAGTCCCGGCGGAGGGCGCTGCGCTTCACACGGTCGGCAAGCAGCATGTAGATGAAGGCGGGCTCGCTCTCCATCTCGCGTGACATCGAGCAGCCCGGCTCGCTCTTGGCTGCGATGTGGATGTGGATGTCAATCACCGGCGGCACGGCTCGTCCCCATCTGCGCCCGTGGTTGCACCGACCCGTGTCAGCCGCTAGAGCTTGGCGACGATCGCTCTGGCCATATCCAGCGTCGAGGAGGACCCGCCCATGTCGTACGTTCTCACCTTTCCCTCGGCGATCACCGCGGCGACAGCCCTCTCGACTCGGTCGCCCTTCTCCTTCTCACCCAGCCAGTCCAGCATCATCTTGGCCGCCAGGATCGTGGCGATCGGGTTGACCTTGTACTGGCCGGCGTACTTGGGTGCCGACCCGTGGGTGGGCTCGAACACCGCCAGCTTCTCGCCGATGTTGCCCGAGCATCCGAATCCCAGGCCGCCCACCATCTGGGCGCACAGGTCCGAGACGATGTCGCCGAACATGTTGGTCGCGACCAGCACGCCGTACTTGTCGGGATCCTTCAGCAGCCACATGCAGATCGCGTCGATGTTGGCGTCGTCCGTCTGGATTCCCGGGAAGTCCTTGGCAACCTGCTTGCCGATCTCCAGGAACAACCCCTCGGTGGCCCGCACGACATTGGCCTTGTGGATCACCGTGACCTTCTTGTAGCCGTACTTCGAGGCGTGCTCGAAGGCTTTCCTGATGATGCGCTCGGAACCCTTTCGGGTGTTGATCTTGCAGGTGACGGCGTACTGATCACCCGGAAGCCCAGCGAAGGGAGCGAACGGTTTAGCCAGCTCCTTGAGGGTGTCGCGGAGCCGGTCCGGCACCGGGGAGAACTCGACGCCGGAGTACAGGTCTTCGGTGTTCTCGCGGAACACCACGAGGTCGATCCCCTCGCGGTAGTTGAGCGGGTTCCCGGGGTACGCCTTGCACGGCCTCAGGCACGTGTACAGGTCGAATAGCTGCCGCATCCGCACGATCGGCGACCGGTACACGAGGCCCTTCCCCTTCAAAGCGGGAACGAGCTCCGCCTCCGCGGCCCTCACGGGCTTGGACGTGATCGCCCCGAACATGGCGGCGTTCACGTTCTTCAGGAGCTCGATCGTGCGCTCCGGGAAGGCGTCTCCCTCGGTGCGCCAGAACTCCCAGCCGATGTCGCCGTCGATGTACTCGGCATCCAGCTTCAGCGCGTCCAGCACGAGACGCGCGGCCTCCATGACGTCGTTTCCGATCCCGTCTCCGGGCAACCATGCGATGCGGTACGTGGCCATCTTCGAACCTCCCATCAGCTAGGTCGTCGCCACCCGAGGTTGGGCTGAGCACCGACCGTGCGCTCTTCTCTTCAGTGCGCGGGCAGCTCCCGCGGTCCGGGGCCGTCGTAAGCGCAGGCCTGCTGGTCGATCCGCCGCATCGGCTTCTCGCGCGCGAGTTCCTCGGCGACGTGCGCCATCCACCCTGCGGTGCGAGCCAGGATGAAGAACCCGTTGGCCAGCTCCGGTGCGAAACCGAGATCCGCCAGGACGGCCGCGATCGCACCGTCCACGTTGAGTGGCAGCGGCTTGCCCGAGGACGCGAGCGCCGCGACGATCGCCTCCGCCAACGCGACGTGCCGCCCAGCCGCGCCCGCCTCCTTCGCCAACGCGAGCAGGCGGTGGGAGCGCGGGTCGTCGGTGTGCAGCCGGTGGCCGAAACCCGGGAGCCGCCTTCCCGCGGCTTTCTCCTCGGTCATGAGGGCCTGGGCGGCGGCGCCCGCGCTTTCGCCTGCTCCGATCCGGGCGGCCCCGCGCGCGAGGAGCCTCATGCAGTCCTCAACCGCACCGCCGTGGTGCCGGTTGACCGCGAGGGCGCCCGCTGCAAGGCAGGCGTTGAGAGGCGCACCGGTGGTCGCGGCGTTGCGGACCGACAGCGTCGAGGGTGGCGTGACCCCGTGGTCGATCGAGGCCACCAGCATCGCCTCCATCAGGCGGCCGACCGCGGTCCCGGGGAGTTCGCCCCGCAGAATCAGGTAGACCGCCTCCCCGAAGGAAACCCGTCCCATCAGCTCGTCCAGGCGGTAGCCGCGCACGCGGATCTCGTTGGGCACCACCGACGTCACGGCGCTCGCCCACTTGTTTTCAGCCATCGTCACCCCTCCATGACCTCGGCCACCGCGGCCGCCAGTCCGTCGAAGGCGTCCACGACCGTCGCGCCTGCCGCGCGCAGCGCGGTGACTTTCCCCTCATGGGTTCCGCGTCCGCCCTCGACGATTGCACCGGCATGCGAGAAGCGCACACCCGACGTCGCGGCGCGGCCGCCGATGAACGCCACCACCGGCTTGGTGACCTCCCGGCTCGCGAGCATCTCCGCCACCCGCTCCTCCTGTGAGCCGCCGATCTCCCCGAACATGGCGATGCACGAGGTCTCGCCGTCGGCCTCGAAGAGGCGCACCACATCCGGCAGCGGGAGGCCCACGATGCCATCCCCGCCGACGTGCACCAGAGTTGACAGGCCGATGCCCGCCCGCGAGAGGTAGTACCCGGTGGAGGACGTCATGCCGCCCGAGCGTGAGGCCACGCCCACGTGACCCGGTTTGAACCACGCCCGGGCCGACTCCGCACGCCCACCGATCATCCCCAGGACGCCCCTGCCCACCGAGAGCACGCCCAAGGTGTTGGGGCCGAGGAAGCTCACCCGAGCGCGCTCGGCCGCGCGCGCGATCTCGAGCACGTCCCACACCGGGACCCGATCGCCCACCAGCACAGTGAGCGGTATCTTCGCCGCGATCGACTCGAGAGCGGCGTCCTTGACCAAGGGCGCCGGCACGAAGACCACGCTGGCGTCCAGCGCTCCGTGCGCCTCCACGGCTTCGAGCACCGTGTCGTACACGGGGACGCCATCGACCGTCTCCCCCCCGCGCCCGGGGGTGCACCCTGCGACCACCCTCGTCCCGTACTCGCGCATGAGCTTCGCGCGGGTGCGGCCCTCACGGCCCGTGATCCCCTGTACCACGACGCGCGTCCCCTCGTTGACGAGGATCGCCATCCTTTACTCCAACCCCCGCGTCGCCCGGTACTCGTCGAGGCCGGGCACCGGGAGCCGCACGTGTCCACCGCCGGCGCCCAGAGCGCGGCAGTCCACCTCGCACGCCAGGCACTCGGTGCAACGCCCGCGTTGCGCCTCCTCCAGGGTGACCTTGAGCACCGGCAGACCGTCTTCGGTGAGCTTCAGGATCTGCGGCACGCAGGCCGAGATGCACACCTTGCTCTCGCAGCGAGCACAAACGGCATGGTCGTAGGCGATCTCCCCGGTCGGTGTGGCGAAGGTGTAAGGCTTCGCCGCCGCTCTCGGTCCAGGCCGCGCGGGTCGCGGTTCAGGCGGGCAGATCTCGGCGGTCAGTGTCGCCAGCCGCTGCGCGCAGGCGTCCACCGGCGTGTCCTTGCCGTAGCATTCCACCGGCACGCCGAGTCCCTTGGTGAAACCCGTGAGGATCTCGATCGCCTTCTCCTCCCCGTTTCCCCCGAGCCGAACCACCGCCGGGACCGATAGTGGTTCCTCGAGGAACGCCTTCACGAGACCACGTGCGGAGTGGAACTGCTCCTGAGAGGCGACCCCCGAACCGGTCCCGAAGTACCCGTCCACACCCGGCTGCGAGAGGAGGATGCGCGCGGCGCGGTAGACCTTCGAGGCCGGCGGGTTGCCCGAGGTGTCGCAGAAGTTGGCGACGATGAAACCGTGGCGCGCCAACGCGTCCATCCCCATCATCGAACCGCCGCCGCCGGCGCCGTGAAACGCCACCACCCTTTGCCCACGCGAGAACCCGTCTCGCAGTTGAAGGAAGTAGAACGTGCCGCGGTAGTCGTCCTTTTCCACGTCCCAGGCGATACGTTCTAACGGAGTGGGCGGGTGACCCAGTTCCCGGGCCACGCCGATGCCCAGTTCCCCGTGACGGAAGACCGACGCATCGTCTACGGTGACCCGGCAGTCGAGGGCGACGGTACGCCCGTCGGTGGTCAGGACGATCGGATTGATCTCGGCGGCGCGGGCCTCGACCTGCCGGGCTACTCCGGCAAGCCGCACGCAGGCGTCCGCGAGCTTGCGTTGCTCCTCACCGTGTACGCCTACCCGCCGCCAAAGCTCGCGGGCGGCGTGCTGTGCCAGACCTTCCACGACATCGAGGGGAAGCTCCGCCACCGCCTCGGGGT
>Ga0335070_10001311_pt1 | contig 28695 bp, 30 predicted proteins | sample Lox_Sample_13_FD_206722 | JGI IMG/M metagenome (GOLD analysis project Ga0335070, IMG submission 206722) | Soil microbial communities from Loxahatchee National Wildlife Refuge, Florida, United States - Lox_Sample_1.3 | ecosystem: Environmental > Terrestrial > Soil > Wetlands | place: USA...
AACCTAAAAATTCAATCTTTCGTCTATTGCGTTCAAAAGTCGCTTTGCCTTGATAGTCATCCAGGGCTTGACTTAGCCTGCCCTGAAAACCATATTTCTGTTCAGTCATCAGACCATAATGGACACTGAAGACTCAGCAAACACATTTAAAATTGGCCTAAACTTCAGTTCCCTCCCTCTGTCGATGGGGGAGGACGAGGGTGGGGGTGGACAAAAGGAACCTGGTCCCGCCTCCTTTTTAACCCTCCCACCGAAGGGAGGGGAGATCTTACGACTCATGTGCCTAAGCAATCACAGACTCCTTAGTATATAAATCTTGGCAAATGGGAGTTGAAGATTGAGAAGAATTCGGTGATTGGACTACTGGGAAATTGGAGTTTATTTGGAGGTTGGGATTTGGTGCTTGGAACTTCAAGTGGTCTATAAGACCACGATCTCATCCACATACTTTACCCAATCGGACCCGTAGGCGTCTTCATAAACCAGTCTCAAAGGAAAGCCGTGTTTCTGAGGAAGGGCTTCGCCATTCACCCGGTAGGCTAGAAAGATCTTTTTCTGATGGAGCTCCTTTAATGGAATTCTCGCTCGCTTTTCGCCGGCTCCGACGATATCGATATATTGAGCTTCTTTCTTAACTTCCGCTCCCAGGAGTAGATTTTTTAAATCTACGCCGGTCCATCGCCCGTTATTGGCAAAGAAGCCGGGACAAATGAGAAGGACCGTCTCCGTCAGGGAGGGATACTTGAGAATTTCATCGTAACTGAGCGAAAGAGGGGTTCCTACCTTTCCCCTGATCTTGAGGCGGTAAGTTTTTAAATCGATCGCCACATCGGTCGGCCCCATCGTTCCGAATTTTCCAAGGGGGTCAATCTCAAGATTTCGACTGTCGATCTCAGCCGGGTTCATCTCCTTGAGCTTTCCCCTCGAGAAGCCCTTGGGAAGGATCTTCTTTGCCTCAGCCCAGCAGATTGAGAGAGGATGAAAAACGAGGCTTACTAAAGAAGCCCAAAACCAAGTTCTTAGTAATTTTCTTCTCGTCCACATAAATTAAACCTAAAATACCCATTTCAAATAGTAGGGAACATTCCTTTCAGGTATTCTTTCTTTGTTGTTCAGAAATTGTTTGAATTCCGTAAGCATAATTAATTTGTAAATTATATCGCATGCAACATAATTTACAACTATAATATTTTGTCCTTATATATTGAGAAGTTAGATAAGCCACTCTCGAATTATTTTCTTGACATAACCTGCGAATTTCCATAGATTTTATCAAAAAGCAGTATTAAATATAAAAAATAATGTTCGGCGACATGACATAAGGAACGGATTCGTATGATATCATCGGATCTCAAGACAGTGATTGAAGGTCACGCCGCCCGAAATCGGGAACTTTGCAAACTGATCAAAAGCAAAGGTGCTGACCTTACGGTAAGAAGAACTATTGATCTCCATTTTTGGGCAGACGGCGAACTTGCCGCTAACCGACTCGCGAAGGCTCTTCGTGAACGTGGCTGGCCACATGTTAAACTGAACTCAACAGACGACGATGACGTTTGGAACGTTGAGGTTCAAATCGAGGCATCGGTGCTTGAGGTCGTAGATCCCGGCCTTACGGAAGAGCTTGCACGATTGGCCATAGATAGCCAGAGCGAATTCGATGGTTGGGGCACATCTATCTGAAAATGAGTTACTGCCGAACAAAGCAATCAAGGCGACGGGTCATAGCCCCGTCGTTGTTTGCGGAGGCTTTTGCCCCCGCGCCTTATTTTTGTCGTTATGCCTCGAAATGACATGAAAGAGGTTACTAAAGAACAGTTCAAAGAGATTTACTTTAAACTGGGTGGTGGCGCGGCGACCGGTTGGGGCCTGGACTATTGGAACAAATTCTTCGAGGATGAAAAGAGACCTGGGATGAAGTATCTCTTGAAAGAACCCGAAACACCCGAGCATACGAGAATGATGATCGTTACGGACTTTGGCAGGAACGAATATCGGCTGTTCTTCTTGACCGAGGAGAGCGAAGAATCCTTCTTCGATTTTCCGGACGAGGACTGATAGAAAGCGAGGCACCACAAGGCAGCCGACACCACCACGGTCACTCCGTCGTTCGCTTCTTAAATTTGACGTTTTGACGTTATGGTGTTATAGTTACATACCTACATCCGGAGGTGAGGTCATGATTACACAAACGAAAAGGGCGACCGTATATTTGGACCCTGAGTTACATAAAGCGTTACGGCTGAAGGCCGCAGAGACCTCTCGATCAATATCAGAGCTCGTCAATAATGCCGTCAGAGAAGCTCTTGCAGAAGATGCCGAGGATATTGCAGCGTTCGAAGGTAGGTCCAGGGAGCCATTGATTAGCTATGAGGAAATGGTCAAAAGGCTAAAGAAAGATGGCCGCATATAAAGTTTATTTCAAAGCATCCGTCGAGAAAGACTTCACCACCCTACCCAAGAAAGATCTGAAGAAGGTCCTCAAGCGCATTGCAGAACTCGCCGAAAACCCAAGGCCCTCGGTTTGCGAAAAGCTGACGGGTCAAGAAAGGTATCGACTCCGTCAGGGACAGTATCGTATCGTCTATTCGATCCAAGACGATGAACTTACAGTCTGGATAGTCAAAGTGGGGCATCGTAAAGACATTTATCGGTGAAGCGAACAATCGGCTCCGCCGGATGGCCACTATCTTCGCTTCCGGCCACGAGATAAGGTGCGCCGATAGGCATTTGTAGTGTGAGAAGATCGTGCATTAGGAGGGAAGAATGATGAAGATAAACCCGGATTTGATTGCCCCTTGTGGTCTTTATTGCGGAGTCTGTGCCATTTATATCGCACACCGTGATCATAATCTTAAGCTGAAGGAGCGGTTAGTCAATCTTTACAAGGGAGAAGTTCCCGGCAAAGGTATTCTCCCTCATAGCGAAAACCTTTCAATAGAGGATATTCGATGCCGTGGCTGCTTATCCGATGAACAGTTTATGCACTGCCGGCAGTGTGAGATCAGGGCCTGCACAAGAAAAAAAGGGTACGCCGGCTGTCATCAATGCGCTGAATTTCCTTGTCAGCATATTGAAAATTTTTCCATGACGGTTGGCAAAAAGGTTATCTTGCGAGCTATTCCGTATTGGCGAGAGGTTGGTACCGAAAAATGGATTCAAGATGAAGAAGCCCGCTATACTTGTCCTGAATGCGGAAATAAAGTCTTCCGGGGCGCTATAAAATGTAATCAGTGTAGAATGAAGTTGGATCTGGACTAGGTCCTACAACAGAGACTTGCGACGGCCCCGCTTTCAGAAATGACATGAGGATCTAAGGTCTGGACATGACGAAGTCGCAAGAAACTTTCCCCGTGACCGCAGGGGATTTGAACATCTTTCATGCCCGCGTCATTGCCGACCAACAGATTACCTTCGTGATCGAGTTCTCGAAAAGCCTCGATATCGACAAACTCACCGTTGCACTCGCCGTTCTTCATGAAATGTTGCCCATTCTGTCGTCCACAATTCATAGACAGGGCTCTCGTTTCCAGCGGATTCGGATCCCGGGCCATCGGACAGTCATCTCGATTGTGAGCGAACCCGCTCATCCGATGGAGGAGATTGTGCGCTTCATTGGATCGTCCTGTCATCCGGAACGTGAACCTCCTGTAAAGCTCCTCTTACTCCGAGACCACAGTGAGGATAAGCTCTGTTTCAAGATCGACCACACGATCTCGGACGCCGCCGGCTTGCGCTACTTGCTCTTTCTGTTCGCAGAAGCTTACACCACCGCGAGAATCACTCAGCCGATCAACTACAACCGGGGCTTTGGGCAAGTGTTCGGCAGGTTTTCTCCTGTTTCTCTTCTTAAAGCGGCTTGGAGAGCCAATCTTCCTATCCCCGGTGGCGCGCTCTGGCACGGTTCCCTGGAAGGGGATGAGACGTTTGTCGAGCATGTCTTCCTGGAAACGATCCGGTTTGAGCGGATACGTGAAGAAGCGAAACGTTCCAACGCAACGATCAATGATGTGCTACTCGCCGGATTGTACCGAGCAGTTTTTACGTACCTGCCTCCGGAAGATGCAACCGCCTATCCGGTCATGGTCCCGGTGGATATGCGCCGGTATTTGCCGGAGGAGCGACGTGGCGTAATCGCCAATCTGTCGAGCGCCGTCTATCCAAGATTGGTCAAAATTCCCAACGAAGCCCGAGGAGATACGTTGAGGCGAATCAAGGGCTGTATGGATAAAATTAAGCAGGATCAACCGGGCCTCGGCGCCATGTTTCTGATGACCGTGGGGGCTCTGCGGGGAGGAAAAATGCTCCGCGACAGGTATCGGCAAGCGGCTGCGCGTGGTTCACGATTTATTAACCACACCAATTTTGGAGTGCTCGATGAGACACGCTTAATTTTCGGACAGGTCCCGATCAAACAAGCTTATGGAGTTGGGCCAATTCAGTATGCTCCCGGTGTCCTGATCGCTTTGTCCACCTTTCGGGACACCCTCCATCTCGTGGTTCAGGGGAAGGGGAATGAGCAGTTTCGAGGCTTTGTCCGCGGATTCCTGGAAGCAATCCGCCACCACCTGGGATGACGTCCTAAATGGAGTTGGTGGCGATATAGAGAACCGGTAAGACAACCACGAGCAGGGACGTGGTGAATAACCAGCATGAATTTGCGAGATCGATGTCGAGGTCGTACAGGGCAGGCGGGACCAGGGAGGTAAATGCGACTGGCATGGACGAAAGGATCATGACCACTTTCAAAGGCAGCCCCTCTTCGATCATTCCATAGCCCAGGAGGAAGGCTGTCAGGGTCAGAATAACAGGGACGATCAAAAATTTAACCGCCGAAACGGCAACGCACTCCTTTAAGTAGTCTTGAATCTTCCTGATTCTCATGGCGAGTCCAATCGAGACGAGAAAGACCAGTGTTCCAAGGGGAATCAGGACCGAATTGATGCTCTGGTAGATTTCGGGCCTTTTCAGTCCGGAAAGATTGAGCAACCCTCCTGTCAAAAGGCTGGCGAGAGAAACAAGGACAAAGATGTCTGTCCCCAATCTTTTGACTTTGTCCCGCCAGGTTTCCTTTTCATAAGTGTCTGCGCCGTAGAGTCTCGCAACGGGAAACCCTACGCCGTAATACATAAGTTCCTCAAAGACCCTGTAAAAGGCGACGAAGGCGAACCCCATCTCCCCGAGAAAGAAATAGCAGACGAGTCCCCCGATAGAATAAGTGTTGGTGAAAAACCCGCAGGCAAACAACGAACCGGTTCGCCTCCGTTCCAATCTCAAGATCCTTGAAGCCCCGAGTGCCAGGAATCCTCCCAGAAGGATGGCGAAGACCTCCAGAACGGGGAAAGCCGCCAAGCGCCCGTCATTCATTCGGAGGGTCCATAGAGCACCCACAATAGCGATCGGGTTGAAGAACAGGAGGACCAGCTTCACCAGAAATCTTCTGAGTCGATCTAATAACGGCAGGGGAAGGTCGAAGACCTTTCTTCTGACGAGTGCCTGGATTCCGTATCCGATCGATAACCCGGAGACAATCAAACCGAAGGTAAAGATAAACTTGAGCATGAATTCTCTCGAGCCATGCCTTGACGGATCAAATAGAACGGGCATGGAATCGCCGGTTTCAATAAGGTCGTCGCTGATCAGGACGAAAAACTCTGTAACATTCAATAGGTCTATTTTCAAGGCAGGAGGGGACTCGCCGAAAAGATCGAGGACAATGAGGTGAGAGCGGTCAATTTATAAGAGCTCTGAATTTGACGTCAGGCGTTCGTTTAGCGGACTTCTGCGATAACACTGCCTCCGGAGGGAAGGATCGCAACGTCGGCCTTGTCCATTTTTTTGCAGACCTGTCTGATCGCATCTTGCATGTCAGGAGCATAGGAGAATTTCATCATCTTCACCTGCTCCGGGGAAAGCCCTTCCGTCACATGGACGACGTTAAATTTCTCGGCCAGCTCTTTGAAATACACGACTTGCATGATGTACGAGATTCCAAAAGCTTTGAGGTGGTCGGGAACGTCCCCCCGGATGAGCCGGCGATGAAAATCTCCGGCACTTTCCGGGCTGGCCATTTCCCTGATCAAAGGCATGATCGGACCGGCCTCTTTCTGCGGGGCAACCCAGATGATTGCTCCTCCGGACCTTGTGCAGAATCCCGCCATGGTCAATGCCTTTGTGGATTGCACCCCGATCTCCATCGGGAAGGCCGCCGTAATCGTCACATCCGCCATTTTTGGCAAAGGGACCAGATAAAGAGAGGCTGCATAATCGGACGCTTCGCGATGCTCTGCGACAGGGTCTCCTGCGAAGGCTCGGATCACCTCGCGTTTTTCGTTAATGATGGAATCAAGCTTGAAAGCCAGCCTTGCCAGCCTTCCGCCGTCGACGATCTCTTCATAAAAGGAGTTCCCGTTCATCACGTTTACTTTGCTGTTTCGGTGGCGCATCCATGTATAATGATGGTCCGCCACGGATCGATAAGAACAAACTCCGGGCATGATAATCTTGCATCCGCCACCGTATCCGGCAATGGGATGGGGCATACATTCTCCCACCCCTATGATCAGGTCGGCGAAGGCCACCCGTCGGTTGACTTCCACAAGGGTTCCTCGATGGGTTTTTCCAATCGTGACGTTGTCAGAGGCATGGGGATCATGCGAAAAAATGCGGCCTTCCATACGGGAAAAAAATTCTTTCCCGACCTTTTTTTCAAGCTGCTCCGATGTGAGGACAGAATGGGTCCCGACGGCGCAGATTCCGGCGATCCGTTCGTCGGCGATTCCAGCCCGATTCAGGCGGTTCAGGATTTCGGGCAGAGCGAGATGGACGGGAGTGGGTCGCTGCAGGTCATCAAAGAGCAAAACCACCTCCATCCCCGGACGTGCCAGTTCTTCAATCTTGGGTGATCCGATTGGATGATCCAGGGCGCGTCTGATTTCCTGAATGGCGTCGTTCACTCCGGGAATGGGAGGCTTATCCTCGGCAGAAATTGGATTCCATCCCTTCGGAAGTGAGAACTCTTTCTTCTGGTTCCCGTAGTTGACGTAATGCTTCATGGAGCCTCCCTGCGGCGACGAGATGGTTCCATTATAAAACATTCCCTCTGGATTTGGTCCATTAAAAATAATGCCTGCTGCTTTTTGCGACGGCGGCGGGAGACCCAACGGCATTCCACACAAAGCGGTTACGCCATAACAGGTATGTGGTTCAGATCGCCGGGACCCTGGTAGAACGAGCTATTCTTGTGCGCAGGTCATTCTGTTTTAAATGTGCATTCCGCCGTCTGCCATGAAAACGCCGCCCGTTGAAAAGCTGCCTTGATCAGAAGCGAGAAAAAGAACCATTCTCGCAATTTCCTCGGCCCGGCCATGACGGCCGAGAGGAATCACGCGGTTGAGAAATTCGGTGCCATCTTCCCCGACCACTTCAGTGAGGCGTTCCTCAATCTTCGTCTGAAAGGAGTTGTCGATGGGACCTGGGGCGACCACGTTGACCCGGATTTTACGGGGTGCCGCTTCTTTTGCGACCACCCGCATGAGACCAATGAGCGCGTGTTTGGACGTCGCGTACGCGCAGACCCCGGGGTCAGCGGTTACGCCCATGATGCTCGATGTGATGATGATGCTGCCGCCGTCATTCATTTGGGGCAAACCGTATTTGCAGGCAAGGAAGGAACCTCGGATGTTGATCGCCATGACTGCGTCGAAGACTTCCTCCGGATACTCGGTGATCGGTTTGATCGCACCGCTGATGCCCGCATGGCTGAACAGCACGTCGATCTTCCCCCATTTGGTCACCGTCTGATTGATGTATTCTTGTGTCTCTTGGGTATCCGCGACGTTCGCCTTGGTGGTTCCCAGAAAATCAGACTTCGCCTTCAGGGTTTTGGCGGCACGGGCCAGATTTTCTTCGTTGCGGCCAACGAGCATGACCCTTGCCCCTTCTTGCAAAAGGATGGAGGCGCTTGCAAGACCGATACTGCCTGCCCCGCCGGTGACAATACAAACTTTTCCGTCTAAGATGCCCATGGATTTTCTCCTTTCTTGATTGACTGCTTTACCCTCCCGGGAGTAAAAGTGAAATCGTCAGTTCGTCCCCATCCTTAATCGGCCGAAAATGTTTACCTTGATACTCATTCCTTGTCCCTTTTTAAATTCGGGAGACAGAGCGCCTGTGCTTCTTGCTCGGTCAGAGCCATCATCATTGTATGTTCAGTTTCAAGGTTTGTCAACATTCCGGGATTGAAGATTGTGTGCGGAGTTCCTTAATAACCATGTTTTCATGAAACTGAAAAAGCTTTCATATACAGGGATTTAACCCATGAAATCGATCTTGACAATTTATTGAAACTAGGGTACTGTACTTCAAGCCGTGCGAAGATTAATCATCAAAAATACAAAATCGATACGCCAGAAAATTTATTTCCACCTTCGCGAGCAGCTCTTGAATGGAGAGATCCCTCCTCACCAGCACCTTGTCGAGACAAAAATTGCAAAGGAAGTCGGAATTTCAAGGACACCGATCAGGGAAGCTCTCCATAGCCTTGAGTTGGAAGGCCTGATCGAATCCATACCGAGGGTAGGATATGTGGTTAAGCCGATCGACGAGGACGAAGTCGGGGAGATCTGTGAGATCAGGGCGGCGATCGAGGGGGTTGGCGCCCGCTGGGCGATGGAAAAAGCCCCTCAAAAACTAATTGACGATTTGAAACAGAACATTTCGACGTCCGAAGAAATCGTTGCTCAGGGCGATCCAAAAGCTTTCGTAGAGTTGGACGCTCAATTTCATGAGATCATTGCAAGGCTGAGTGGAAGCAGACGCTTACAGGAGCTGGGACAGACACTGCGACGGCATATGTTGAGGTACAGGGTTCAAAGTATTTATCTGACGGAGAATGTTTTAAGGGCGATTAAGGGCCACAAGGGCATCCTCGAAGCAATTGAGAAGGGGCAGTGGGAAGAAGTGGCCAGGGCCATAAGATATCATCTGGAGCAGTCAAAGAAGGATATCTTGAGATATGCTTTTAAGGAGGCAACAAAAACGGAGGAGTCGTCTGAGGGTTCGTAATCCTCCTTTCAATTCGTTCAAATTCAGGGAGAATGAATGATTGAGATTAAATTTAAGGGTCGTGGCGGACAAGGAGCAGTGGTCGCCTCAGAAATTCTGGGGAGAGCTCTTTTCTTAGAAGGGAAATTTCCGCAATGTTTTTCACTCTTCGGGGGAGAGCGCCGCGGTGCTCCCGTGATCGGTTTTTTGCGCGTCGATGAGGAACCGATTCTTTTAAAATGTCAAATCAAACATCCCGACCATATGATTATTTTTGATCTTTCATTGACGGATGAAAAAGAGATATTTCAAGAGTTGAAACCGAATGGATTGATCTTGATCAACTCGAATAAAGGGATTGATTTTTTTAAGAATCTGAGGAGATATAAAATTGGTTTGATCGACGCAGGTCCGATTGCCAGGAATGTGGGTCTGGGAGGGACCTTTAATATGGCCATGCTGGGTGCCTATAATCGTTTAGCCCATCTGGTCAAGATGGAGACATTGCTCGACGTGGTGAGAAAAATGGTGCCTGCAAAGATTGAACAAAATATTGAAGCGGTCAAGGAGGCTTACGAACGGGCGCAGGTGTTTGAGGGCGAGGGATAAACCGAACATGGAAATAGAACACGATGTTTCATCTGAATTAGTGATTCCCATCTCCTACGGGAGCTCCGAGGTCATCGAGACGGGAAAATGGGGTTTTGAAAAACCGGAGGCCGCCTTCATGACAGCCCCCTGTCAGGAAGTCTGTCCTGCTGGAAACCCGATCCCGCAGTTCCTCTATTTTGCGGGCGAAGGAAGATATCAAGAAGCCCTCGAGGCGATCTTGAATGAAAACCCTTTCCCTGGGGTTTGTGGAAGGGTGTGTTTCCATCCCTGCGAAAAAGATTGCAATCGAATTCAATACGATGAGGCCGTGTCGATCCATGCGTTGGAACGGCGGGTGTTTGATGCGACCTCCAGCCACGCTCCCGGTATTCCTCCCTTATCCAGCAGCGTCAATGCGAAACGAATCGCCGTGGTGGGGGCAGGGCCGGCAGGACTCTCCGCCGCCTGTTTCCTCAGGCGTTTGGGTTATCGTGTGACCCTTTTCGAGGCAAGAAAAGAATTGGGCGGCGTCATGCGCTGGGGGATTCCCGAGTATCGGCTCCCTAAATCCATTGTCAAGAAAGAGATCAAGAGGATACTTCAACTCTCCATCGATGTGAAGACGGGCGTTAAAGTGGGGAAGGAATTCTTCTTTAGGGAGTTAGATCGGTTTGACGCCGTTTTTCTCTCGCCCGGGGCCGGGTCGAGTCTATCTCTGGGCATTGAGGGTGAGGACTTGAAAAAGGTTTGGAGAGGAGGAGACTTCTTAAATCGAATTAATTCCGGGGGGAAGATCAAAATAGGGAAGGAGGTCATTGTCATCGGCGGCGGCAATACGGCGATGGACGTTGCCCGCTCGGCCCTGCGTCTCGGTTCCAAAGTGACGGTTGCCTATCGTAGAACCCGAGCCGAGATGCCCGCCATTCAGGACGAGATCCACGAGGCGGAGCAAGAGGGGGTGCGGTTTGAATTCCTCCTCCAGCCTGTCAAGATCAGTCTTCTAAAGAACAACAAGGTCAGGGTAAAATTTCAACGCATGAAATTATGGGGAAAGGATCGGAGCAAAAGGCCCAAGGCGATCCCCGTTGAGGGATCCACCCTTACGCGGGATGCAGATAGGCTCATCCAGGCGGTAGGGGAGGGGGTCGATCTTTCCTGGATACCCGAAACGGTCGGCCAGAACGGCCTCATCGATGTGAATCTTTCTCTGGCCACCTCTCATCCCAAGATCTTCGCAGGAGGGGATGCGGTCGACCAGCCACGGACCATTGTGACCGCCATCGGCGCAGGGAAAAAGGCTGCCATCGCGATCGACCTGTACCTGAGGGGGCATCACCCGAACGGCGTTTTTTCCAGGATTCGGGTTGGAAAGAGAGGCGCCCTTTCCATGGAAGCCTATCTTTCCGGCAGAAACGAAGGGACCTGGTCCCAGCCCAAAGAGGTAATCTCCTATCCCCAGCTCCACACCCTTTATTTTGAACACAGCCAACGGGTGGAAATGAGCAAATTGGACAGGATGACGGCGTTGAAGGACTTTTCGGAGGTCAATCTCGGGCTCACTCGGGAGGAGGCCAGAATTTCTGCGTTGAGGTGTTTTTCCTGCGGGACCTGCAATTATTGCTACAACTGTTATTTCTTCTGTCCTGAAGGAGTGGTGACACTCGACCCTCAGCGCAGGATCAGAACGGTTGACCTGGAGCACTGCAAGGGGTGTGGAACCTGTGCAAAGGTCTGTCCAAGAAATGGGGTAGTGATGAAGGAAGCAGGATAGATCTGTGTCATCCTTGCTCCGGCACCGAAGCAGAAATCGAACCGAATGAAGGAAGGAACATGAAAGAATTTATTACCGGCAACCATGCCGTGGCGCGTGCCGTCCGATTGTGTCGCACTCCGCTGATTGCAGCTTATCCGATCACCCCTCAAACCCCCATCTACGAAAAACTTTCCGAATGGGAGGCCTCGGGCGAGCTTAAAGGAATTATGATGCGGACCGAGTCCGAGCATTCGGCCATGGCATCCTGCATCGCCGCTTCTTTGACGGGAGTGAGGACGTTTACCGCGACCTCCTCCCAAGGGCTCGCTCTGATGCATGAAATGCTCCATTTTGCCGCCGGATGCCGAGTTCCGGTGGTCATGGCCAACGTCAATCGACTCTTGGCTGCCCCCTGGGGGTTCTGGGCCGACCAGCAGGACAGCCTTTCCCAGCGCGACACGGGCTGGATTCAACTTTATTGCGAAAACGGTCAGGAATCACTCGATACGGTCATCCAGGCGTATAGAATAGCGGAACAGGTCTTCCTCCCCGCCATGATCTGTCTGGAGGCATTCGTGGTTTCCCATTTTATGGAGCCTGTGGAGATTCCAGATCAGGTGCAGGTGGATCGTTTTCTCCCGCCCCTGAACCTTCCGCACCGATTCGATATCGATAAACCCGGATACCTGGTCCCTGTGGTTCCTCCGGAGTTATACCGGAAGTATAAACATATGTCTCAAACCTCCATGAACTCCGTAAAAGAGATTGCGGACCGGGTCGATCGAGAATTCAGAGAGGAATTCGGAAGGGGGTATGGTATTATCGAACCGGTGATGCTGGAGGATGCGGAGATCGTGATCGTGACCTCCGGGTCGATTACGAGTACGGCGAGGATCGCGATCAAGACGCTTCGCGGGCAGGGGCACAAAGTTGGGCTGCTCAAGATCCGTCTTTTCAGGCCATTTCCAGTCGAGGCGATTCAACACTCCCTCCAGGGAAAGAAAAAAATCGCGGTCATCGATCGCAACATCTCCCTGGGAAGCGGAGGGATTTTCTGCCAGGAATTGAGGGCAGCCCTGGTCCATTCTTCGGATCATCCTTTGACGTTCAGCTATATTGCCGGGATCGGGGGGACGGATGTCGATCCTGAAATCATCGAGAAAATTGCGTTGGATGCGATGAAGAGAGGAGAACCCGTCGATACCCCCATTTGGATCATGGATTGAGGCATGGAAAAAGCACCAAATTCCAAGCACCAAATATCAAATAAGTTCCAATGACCGGGATTCGAAGTTTTGAAAAGACTGTTTTGATCATTTGAAATTGGAATTTGAGATTTATTTGGGATTTGGAGCTTGGATTTTGAAATTTGAATGGCGGGGTCTGACTGATTGAACGACCCAGCGGAGGTTGAGGGAGAACACGTATGGCAGTACCAGAGCAACAACCGAATATGCTCCGACCGGGCCATGGGGCCTGTGCTGGCTGCGGGCTGGTGATCGGCATGAAACTGGTGATGCAGGCCATGGGGCCCCGAAGTATTGTCATCATCGTTCCATCCTGCGAAGGGGCGATCTCGGGGGTCTATCCCAATTCCCCCCATGCGGTGCCGGCCTTTCACTCGGCCTTCGAGATTGCGGCGCCGACAGCGGCCGGGATCGCGAATGCCCTTAAAATCCAGGGGAAGGACGATATTCAAGTCGTGGCCTTTGCGGGAGACGGGGGGACCTTTGACATTGGGCTGGCGGCTCTCTCAGGGGTGACGAAGAACAACGAGGATATTATCTACGTGTGCCTGGATAATGAAGCGTATATGAACACCGGGATTCAGGTGAGCTCGTCGACTCCCTCTTTTGCATGGACAGGAACGACACCGAAGGGAAACCCGAGACGGAAGAAAAATATCATGGAGATCATGGCGGCTCATTATAATCCCTATTCGGCCACGGCCACCATCGGCTTTCCCCATGATCTTCAGCAAAAAATCGTTAAGGCCAAGGGGATTCGAGGAACAAAGTTTATTCATCTCCTTTCTCCCTGTCCGACGGGTTGGCGGATGCCGACCGATATCTCGCCGGAAGTCTCCATCCTTGCCGTGGAAACGAATGTCTTCCCTCTGTACGAGGTCGAAGACGGGGTCAGGTATACGATTAACCATCAACCGCGAGAGCTTCCTGTGCAAGAATACCTCGCCAAACAAGGGAGGTTCAGACATCTCAAGGAAGCCGAAATCAAGTCTATTCAGAGGGACGTGGACGATGAGTGGGAAAATCTGAAATATAGGGCAACCATTCACCTCGCCCGACGCCCTCGGGCTAAAAAAAAGGGATCTCTCTAATCCTTCCATTCTTCGGTTCCCGCCGCAGTCGGGAGGGGCGAAGGAAAGCCTCTGGGGGAAAAGACGGGGAGAATATTTTTTCTTGACATCTTGCTGATGAAATAATAAGTTAACGCTCGTTTCGGGCTGTGGACAGCGTCGAGGAGGCAGGTCGATGAAAACATTCTGGAAGTTTTTCGATAGACTTTCGGACATCATGGCAGCGCTGGCCGGGGTATTATTGGTCCTGATATCGGCTGCAATGTGCTACACGATCTTTATGCGATTCGTGTTGAGGCAGACAACGATTTGGATCATACCGATGAGCGAGTATTCCCTTTTGTGGGTCGTTTTCCTCGGGACAACCTGGCTTCTGAGAGAGGGAGGGCATATTACGACCGACGTGATCTACATCCATCTTAATGAAAAAGCCAAGCGCTATCTCAATCTGATCATGTCGGTCGTCGGGGGGCTTGCTTGTGGGTTGCTGCTTTATCTCGGAATTGTCCATCTCTGGGACTGTATTTTACACGGGGTCACAGACGTAAGGGCTTTGACCGTCCCGAAATCGGCTGTCTTCATCATCATCCCCATTGGAAGCCTCTTTCTGACGATCCAGTTCTTCAGGACTGCGTGGAGCAAGCTCGCCGAAATTAGGACAGGGAGATAACCCATGGAATGGTGGCTGATTATTTCATTACTCTTTGGTGGTATGGTTTTTCTCTTGTTCACCAACCTGCCTATTGCTTTTGCTTTCCTCGTGGTGAATATGGTTGGAGCCTATTACTTCTTGGGAGGGATGCCAGGCCTTGTTGGGGTGGTGACGGGAGCCTTCACATCCATTACGACATTTACTTTGCTCCCCGTCCCCTTTTTCGTCCTGATGGGGGAGCTCATTTTCCATTCAGGCCTTGGGCTCAATGCTGTGAATGTACTCGACAAATGGCTTGGCAACCTCCGGGGCAGACTTTCCCTCCTCGCGATTATCATGGGTGTGATCATCGGCGCCTTGAGCGGTTCGACCATTGCCACATGCGCCCTGCTCGGCAGTATTCTACTGCCTCAGATGCTGGAAAAAGGCTACAGCAAGAACATGAGTCTCGGTCCGCTGATGGGAGTCGGTACCGTGGACGCGCTCATTCCTCCCAACGCACTGACCGTGGTCCTCGCCAGCCTTGCGAATATCGACGTCGGGCAATTGCTGATGGCCGGCATCCCGGCGGGTATCATGATGTCTGCCCTCTACTTCCTTTACGTCGTCTTATGGGTGCGCATCAGACCTGAAGAAGCGCCCATGTATATTGCACCCAAAGTTTCCTTGAAAGAGAAGCTGAAGGTTACCTTACGGGACCTGATCCCCCTTGGCTTTATCATTTTTTTGGTCATCGGCCTCATCTTCCTCGGAGTGGCAACTCCGACGGAATCGGCTGCGGCCGGGACATTCGGGGCATTTGTGTTGGCCATTCTCTACAGGCGTTTGACCTGGGAGATTATAAAGAAGTCGGTCATGAGCACCGTCAAAGTGACGGTCATGATATTCATGATTATTATCGTTTCAACCACGTACGGTGAATTATTAGCTTTTACGGGTGCCGCGGCAGGGATGACGGGTTTTATTACGAACCTCACGATCCCGCCGGTCATCATACTCATCGGCATGCTGATCGTCGTCCTGATCATGGGTTGTTTTATGGAAACCGTGGCCATTATGATGATCACCATACCGATTTACATGCCTGTCGTCACTGCCTTCGGGTTTAACAAAATCTGGTTCGGCGTGATGATGCTGATTGCCCTTGAGACAGGCTTGATTACCCCTCCCTTTGGCGTCACCCTCTTTGTGATGAAAGGGGTGGCTCCTCCCGAGGTCACCATGTCTGATATCTGGAAGGCGGTCACTCCGTATGTCGTCGTCGATATTGTATGTATCGCCCTTGTGATGGCCATGCCGAGAATTGCCACGATTGTCCCGAGCCTCATGGGAGCAGTCGCGGGGTAGGATCGGAAAAGGAATTCAATCGTATCGGATGGAAGGTTGAACGAGGTAGGACGCAGGCATTTTGCTCGCAGGAAGCTGATTGAGAAGCCCGGGAATTGCTTCCGACGAGCTTGATTTCTGCAGGATGGGAATAAACTAAGAGAAAGGGGGATGATGTTATGCAAAAGAGGTTAACGTTTTTATCTGTTGCACTTCTATTGACTTTCGCTGTCTTCAGCATGGTGGGCGAGGCGGCCAAGGCGGAGACGGTCACATTGAAGGCCGTCACGGCGTGGCCAAAAACGGCGACGGACAACCAGGCGTTTTTCATTTTCACCGATCTCGTCGAGCAGATGGTCGCTCAGAAGGCTCCGGGCGAGCTTAAGATCCAGTACGTCGGCGGGCCGGAGGCGGTAAAGACGATGGATCAGGTACAGGCGGCCCAGCGGGGCATGATCGACATGGTCTTCACCACGAACGCCTACTATCTCTCCGTGCTGCCCGAGGTCGATACCCTGAAGCTCTCACCCTTTACACCGATGGAGGAAAGGACGAGCGGGGCATGGGCCTATTTAAACAATCTGCACGAGCAGAAGATCGGGCTGCGTTACCATGCGAGATTAGGTCTCGACCTCAAATTCCATCTCTACATGACCCAGGCCATTAAAAGCGCCGATTTGAAAGGGTTAAACATTCGCGTGTCGGCCAATCAACTTCAGGCGATCAAAGCCCTGGGTGCGAACCCGATCGTCATTCCACCGACAGAAGTCTACGCGGCACTCGAGCGCCACGTGGTCGACGGCTACTGCTGGCCCTCTGTCGGGACCCGCGACTGGGGATGGGACAAAGTAACCAAATACATGGTCAATCCCGGTTTCTTTAACGTCCCTAATCCGACGCTGATCAACTTGAAGACCTGGAACAACCTCCCCAAGAAACTGCAGGATATCCTGAACGACGCAGCCTTAGAAGGGGAGAAGAAGGCGGTGGCCCGCTTCGACGATCTGTTGAAAAAGGAACTTCCGATCTTGCGAGGGGAAGGCATTGAGGTGATCGAGCTTTCTCCTCCGGAAAAGGAAAAGTTCCTCAAGGTGGCATACGACGAAGGCTGGAAAGATATTTTGGGAAAATGCCCTGCCACAGGACCTAAATTGAAAGAGTTGCTTACCAAAAAGTAGTCATTTCCGAACTATCCAGTTGCCTTTCACTTTCCCCTCCTCTCTCAAACAGGGAGAGGAGGGAGTGAGGGGTCCATTCAAAGAGAATGAACACGAGAAAGCTCTTCCAGCCGATATTGATTTTCTTTCTGATCGCACAGACGACGGCTTGTGCTCCCAAGAAAGACCTTGAAGTTGACGGAAGGAAGTTGGTCTCCAGAAAGCCGCCCTTCACTTTAGCGTTGCCTTCAGATATTGACCTCGTCCATTCTTTCTCTGATGAACATCCGGGACAGAATTCCCTGACCCGAGTCTACTTCTTTGTGAAAGCCAAAGAGAGACGGGTCGAGGAGATGCTCATCGTTCAAATCGCAGATAGGACGAACCCTCAAGCCGGTCCGATGGGGGCCCCCCCCTTGAAGCCCTATACCGAGAAAAGATCTTATTTGAAGGGAAAGTTGAAGAAAGGGGAATTGGAACTGGAGTATCTGATCCAAAGCATGGCATGGAACCCCGATGCCCCCTCGCTTCAACCGATCATAAAAAAAGGGTTCCTCATTCCTCCCCATTGGGCACTTCAAGGACAATTTCTATTTCTCTGTCAGGGAGAGCATGTCGTCTTCCTGCGATATTCAAAGGATATCACTTCCTTTGGGATAGAGATTTCAGAAAATAGGGACGACTGGGAAAAAGGGGTGATTTCCGGAAATGAAAAGAGGGTTTATCAAGACTTCGAGAAGAACTTCATGCAAGTGATGGATTCCATCCAGGTAAAGATTGATTAGCAGACCATCCACGAATCCCTTGTCTTTTTAGTTTCTTATACCTAAGGTTTCAACCCCTGGTTAAAAATTTATCATTTGGCCAAAATTGGCCACTCTCAGGGTTACCGTTTCCTCTCGGACTGGAGATAAATTCATTTGACCGATTGGACAGAAAATGGTCACATTTTCGGAAAGTTGGCGAATGAAAAATTGGGAAGAATGGTGTATTTCTGCCTTCTTTTGTTTTCTTTTTGTTCAGGGGTTGGCACCTCATTCGATTTCATCCAGAATGATAAAACTTATTAAATTTCAAAGAGTTGATGCTGAATTTCTCAAATCAATATGCTTTGCCAAAATTTGGCATTAATTTTGCTCTTAAATCTTGAAACCAGGAAAGTTAAGGAATTCTATGCCAGAGATAAATCTTGGCGATCTTGCTCAGAACAAACTCTTTGACATTCTCAAACCCCTTTTTAGCGGTAAAAAGACGGGGAAGATTGCAGTCAAGGGAAAAGAGGGTGGAGAGTTGTATTTGGAACTCGGGAATATTGTCCATGCGAAAACAAGTGGCGCCGTCGGCGAATATGCTTTCTTTTTCCTGATGGGATTGAAGGCGGGAAAAGCTTTGTTTGAACCGGATGGAGCTCCGTCGGAAAGAACCATCTCCATTTCGACGGAGCAATTGCTCCTGAATTGGTCGTACCGAAAGCAGGAATGGGATAAGCTTAAAGAGGTGATCCCGTCGACCAACGCCGTTTTCCGTCTCTCGCTCCAGAAAAGCCCGGAGAATAAAAATATCAATGCTGACCAATGGAATGTATTGGCCCTCTGCAACGGGACGAAAACGATCGCAGAAATTGCGGAGTCCCTCAGCTGGGATGAATTTAAAGCATCCAAGATCGTCTTTCAACTTGTCCAACTGGCATTATTGGAGAAGGTCGAAGACCAGAAAGTGGCCAAGAAAAACCCGGTTTCAGAGAATTTTATGCCTACGGTCGAAACGGAATTGAAGAGGGTCATCGGACCCCTGGCTCCACTTATCATCAGCGACAAACTCTCCGATCTGGGAGAGACGAAGGAATCTCTCGACCAGAGTCAAGCGCTTTCTTTCGTAGAGAAGTTAGGCGAAGAAATCTCGAATGATTCAAAGAAAAAGGAGTTCCTCCGGATCATGACGGATTTTATCTCCGCTGAGAAAAAGGGAGTTGAACCCCGCCGTGTTCCCGGGGTCGATCTTAAATTGTGAGAAGGAAGATTTGTGGACTCAAAGGCCCAGGGTGATCGCAGAAAAGACCAGAGGAAAGGGGATCCCTCTTTTCCCGGAGTGTGGTCGAAATAGGGGACGTCAAGAATAGAAAAAAGGGGAAAGCCATGATATTTCCAAGAGGAGAAATAAAACACCAAAATTTATTAACGGCTTACACGGATGTGTCGGCCCTCCTATCGGCTTTGAAATCAGAAACCTTCAGCGGTATCGTTGAGGTTGAATTCCCCGATAAAAGAGGGACTTTCTTCATCGACTCGGGGGAGGTCCTCAATGCAGAGATAAAAGAGAAGGGGGATGCGGAAAGGGTGATCGGAAAAGAAGGGATCCAGGCTTTCTTGACTTCATCAAATCAGAAGAATGGGGTCCTCAATGTTTACCGACTGCTCCCCGAACATGTTGCCCTTATCACGAGCCACCTTCAGCACGAAGTCCTTTTTAAGGAATTGTCCACGGATTATACCCGACTGGACCGCCTCCTCTTGAAGTTGAAAGAGGATAAACACGATGGTTTCATAGAGGTTTTGACGAAGGAAAAAAAGGCGATTGGAGTTCTCTTTGTCGAGGGGGGGGAACCGGTAGAGATGTTTACCCTTCCTGAATCGGGGCCTTCTACTTTTGGTCGAAAAGCCATCCCTGCATTTCTGGAAAATGTGAGTAAGCAGGGAGGAGCCATGTTGAATGTATATAAGAGTCGCAGCAGGGTTCCCAGGAAAGAAAAACCTATCCCGGAAGGCAAGCCCGCGTTGGAAGGGAAGCCGATTTCGGAAAGCAAACCTCTTGCCACGGGCAAAGACGGGCTGCAAGAAGTGATTCCAATCCTCCAGGAAACCCTTTCCAGCGCAGAGAGATTGGTGGACGCTGCTTCTCGAAACGGGATTTTCATCGGAATCTTTAAGAAGTGTTTGATCGAGAAGGCCGAGATATTCAGTTTCCTGGATCCATTTGCCGGCGAATTTGAATATCAGGATGGGGTGATTCGATTTTCAGGGGCAGTCGGGGAGAAAGAATTTACCAAGGGTATTCTCGAATGTTTGAATACAACCGTTACGCTGCTTGAGAAAGAACTTCCGAAGAATAAGATGCTTTCCTTAAAGCTGGGAGTTGAAATCAAGACTTCCTTGGAACATCATAGCGACACACTTAAACGGTTAGGGTTGACTGAGGTTGTTTCCTCGTCTTTACGATAGGGACTTCGTGTGAGAATCGGTGAAGAAGGGGCAGCCCGAATCGAGAAATATGAATTAGAGAAATAGTTTCATGGCATAGAAATTGCCCGTACTTTTCTTTAAGGCGAAACTTGTTCATGCATAGAGCATTGAAAACATCACACTGTAAGAAAGGTGGTAGGGAGAAGAGCTCCTTTTTTACAAGAAAAGAGGAGGTTTCCGTGATGAAGAAAGCTTGCTTAGGGTTGATCGTTCCACTTATGACGTTGTTTTTTGTCGGATGGGTTACCAGCGAAGCCCAGGCCCAAACTGTCAAACTGACCTATAGTTGTTTTTTCCCCGAGGGCCACACACAAGCCAAATTGGCGAGAGCCTGGTGTAAAGAGGTTGAGGACCGTACGAAGGGAAGAATCAAGATTCAATTTTTTCCGGGCGGGTCCCTCACCAAGCCTCCTCAGTGCTACGATGGAGTTATCAGTAAGGCCTCCGACCTCGGGTTATCCGTCCTCGGGTTCACTCCAGGCCGATTTCCGGTGATCGACACCGCGGGCCTTCCTTTGGGATACACCAGTGGAAAGATTGCCACCGGTTTGTCGAACGAAGTGTATCGTCACTTCAAGCCGAAGGAATTCAGCGACACGGAGGTGATGTATTTTTTCGCCCATGGTCCGGGGTTCATCCACACGAAAGGAAAGCCGGTGCGAAGGCTAGAAGACGTTAAAAACTTCAGGTTTCGGACGCAGGCGAACACCGAGTTGATTGTCAGGCAATTAGGGGGGAAATATAAAACCGGGACCATCAATGAGGCCTATGGAATGTTCCAAAGAGGAGAGGTAGACGGCTCGCTTCATCCTTTGGAGGCCAACTACGGTTTTAAAATGGGTGAGGTGGTGAACTTCATTACGGCTGCTTATCCCATTGCCTATACCGCCGTTCAATTTGTCGTCATGAATAAGGAGAGGTGGAAGGCCTTGCCAGAGGACGTCAAGGGGATCATTCGGGAGGTCAACAACGAGTGGATACCGCAGCACGGAGAGGCGTGGGATACGATTGACGCGGAGGGCATGCGATATTTCCTCGACAACGGAGGCCAGATTATCGGCCTGGATCGAAACGAGGCCCCACGATGGAAGATGGCGGTTGCTCCGATCATTGACGATTACGTGAAAATTCTGAGCGAAAAGGGGTTAAATGGTCAAGAGATCGTCGATTTTACGATTAAAACCCTGAATAGTATGCAATAGACTAAAGGAGATAAAATCATGACAGCTATGCGTGGAACTGAAAAGTCGGCGCCAGCAGCCTCTGCCCCGAAAAAGAAGAAGTTCGGTTTACTCGGGTTGAGGGGGAAGATGTTTGTCCTTTTCTTCTTGATCCCAATCACGCTGATTATCGCTGCGAGCTTACTCTATATGTGGCAATTAACGACGCTCTCTTCGGGTCTTGCCAAAGGAAGCACAGACACGATCATCAAAATGACCGAGGAAGTCGTTGCGGATCGGGCAAGAGAGGTTGCCTCGCAGTGCAAAGTCTATCTGATCACGCACCCGGAATTGAAAAAGGCCTTCTTCAACTATGATTTGAAATTCAAAAGGATCGTGGTGCAAAAGATTGGTGTGACAGGTCATACCTCCCTCTACGAGACGCCTGGAGCAGACGGAGTCTGGCGCACATGGGCCCATCTTGACCCTAATATGATCGGTACCGATATGACCACACTTAAAGAATCCTTCGGAGAAAGTTTCCCCGCCTTCTGGAAGATTTGTACCAGCGGAAAGGATGGAAAAGAGTTTAAGGAATCCAAGGGTTATTACAAGTGGCGGGATTCAAAAGGGACGCTGCGAGATACCTTTCTAATCACGGTCCCCGTCGAGGGAACGCCGTACGTCCTCTCGGCCACCGCTTACCCTGATGAATTTACGGAGCCGGTGAAATTCATGCAGGAAGGGGCTGCCATGTTTGCTCTCAAGACAAGAAATATTGTCATCGGTATCCTGGGCGGCACCCTGATCTTAATCGGGTTTATCGTTGCTTTTTATGCTTACAGATTGACGGCAAAAATCAAGTACCTGACAGAAATTACCGACCGTATCAGTGTTGGCGATTTGGACGCTGAGATCACAGGCATCAAATCACGGGATGAGATCGGAGAGCTCGCTAACGCCATTGGCCGAATGCAAGAAAGTATTCGTCTTGCCATCAAGAGATTGAGGGAGCGAAAGTAAAAGATCCGAGGGTCGGGGCAGCATTTGTAAAGTCATACCGGCTGATCAAGGGAGTCACTCCAGAGATTCCACCTTTGCAACGCGGCGATCCGAAGGGACGGCGACACCTCATTCGCCGTGGTCCATCGGTATAACAGCTTATTTGTGACTTTCACGCGTCGTTCCCCAGCCCGGGTCGATTCCCATCTTCGTCGATTTATCTTCCAACTCCCTCAAATCTAAGTTGGATTTTCCACACACATACCCTCATCCAGGAATATTTTGAAGATAAATTTAGCTTGACAAAAATCTTTTTCCGAATATATTCTTGTGAACAACTTCCCAAAATACTGTAAGACAATTCGGATCAGGCTCCATATTATTTTGAAGAATTTCGATGATTGGTTTTTGACTTTTCACACCGGCAAATACGGAAAGGGGGTGGTCAGCGGGGTTTGAGGAGAGGCAGAATTTCGTACGGTCATTATTTATTCGAAAAGGAGGTTAGGAAAATGAGACGTTGCCAAGGGGTAGCCTTGTTTTTGTGTTTTTCTGTGATAGGATTTTGGTTTTTTTCTTCGTCTGCATTCGGCCAGGCAAAGCCTATTGAACTTAACTACTCTATCTTTTTCCCTGAATCTCATCAGAACGCCAAGTTATCTGCGGAATGGGCAAAGGAGATTGAAAAGCAGACCAATGGAAGGGTTAAGATCACAATGTTTTATAGTGGGACGCTGACTCCTCCTGACAAGTGTTATGACGGCGTGGAAAAAGGGATTTCGGATATCGGTTTCTCAGTTCTCGCCTATACCCGGGGAAAATTTCCTTTGACCGAAGTGATCGACCTCCCCATCGGTATCAAGAGTGGTCTTGCTGCAACCAAGCTGATCAATGAATATTATAATAAATTCAAGCCTAAAGAATTTGACGGTACAAAAGTGATGTACCTCCACGGCCATGGACCCGGGTTGATCCACACCAAAGAATCGGTCAATAAACTCGCTGATCTTAAAGGCAAGAAGATCCGTTGCACAGGCATGGCTGCAAAAATAGCAGGTGCCCTTGGTGCAACTCCTGTCGCTATGCCGATGGGGGATACTTATGATGCATTGAGCAGGGGCGTGGTAGATGGTTCGATGTCACCGCAAGAGGCTCTCCAGGGTTGGAAGTGGGGCGAAGTCGTAAAGTTTACGGTCGAAGACTGGGGGGCTGCTTACAGCTCAGGCATGTTCGTCGTTATGAATAAAGATAAATGGAATGCGTTGCCTCCGGATATTCAGAAAACCATAGAGAAGATCAACGGAGAGTGGATTGAAAAGCAAGGGAAAACATGGGATGAGATCGACAAAGCAGGAAGAGATTATACGATAGCCCGGGGCAATAAGATCATCTCTCTTTCGCAGGATGAGAACTGGAAATGGACCATGACTGTGAAACCAATTCTTGATGAATATGTCAAAAATATGAAGGATAAAGGACTGCCCGGACAGGATGCATTGCGATTCTGCTTGGAGGCGCTCTATAAAATTCAGAAGTAAAACCAGAGAGAGGAGAAAGGGAGTGAGCGTGAGCATCCCTTTCTCCTTCCTATCGCAAGCATGGTCGGAGATAAAAAAGGAGCAATTCATGGAGGGATTCTTAAAAACAATAAATGGAATTAGCCGGTTTCTCAATGTCATTGCAGGGATCAGCCTCACCTTTCTCATGCTGCTGACTATCATCGATGTTATTCTAAGGACAAGGTTCTTTAAAAGTCCTGTGGTCGGCACCTATGAGCTGGTGGCTTTTTCAGGAGCAGTAGTAATCGGGTTTTCCATGCCGCTCACTTCCTACATCAGGCAGCATATTTTCGTTGATTTTTTTATTCTAAAGTTTTCCAAAAAGGTGAGAAATATCTTCAACATTACAACAAGATGCCTCGTGATGGCACTTTTCTTACTGGTGGGTTGGAACTTGTTCAAGTATGCCTGGGATCTACAAAAATCGGGCGAAGTTTCTCTCACCTTACAGATGCCCTTTTATCCGGTGGCTTATGGGGTGGGGGGTTGCTGCCTTATCCTGTGCTTGGTATTCGTGTGCGATATCATAAAAATATCGAAGGGGGAATACGAGGATGTATGAGGTCACGGTAGGACTGGTTGCCCTTGCAGTGGTGTTGCTATTATTCCTTACGGGGATTGAATTGGGTTTTGCGATGGCATTGATTGGTTTTCTGGGCTTCGCCATTCTGAGGTCCACAAACGCCGCTTTGAACCTGTTGGCCAAGGATTTCTTTGATGTTTTCGCTTCCTATGGGTTTACTGTCATCCCGCTCTTTGTGTTGATGGGTCAAATCGCTTTCAATGCCGGTATTGCAAAGAGGTTATTCAATACCGCCTACCGATTCATCGGCCATGTCCCCGGGGGAATGGCGATGGCCACTGTGGCGGGCGCAACCGCCTTTAAAGCTATCTGTGGGTCGTCCCCTGCCACGGCAGCGACTTTTGCCAGTGTCGCTGTTCCTGAGATGGATCGATATGGTTATGACAAGAAGCTATCCGCCGGGATCGTTGCCACCGTAGGAACATTAGGTATCCTCATACCACCGAGCGTTACGCTCATTGTATTTGGCATTATTACGGAACTTTCCATCGGAAGACTGTTTCTGGCCGGGATTCTTCCGGGATTGATCATTGCCTTCTTTTTTATCGTCATTATTTACGGATGGTGTAAGATCAACCCCACGCTGGGCCCAAAAGGCGAGAAGTCAACTTGGAAAGAAAGAATCGCTTCTCTGCCAGAATTCTTATTAGTCCTGGTTATTTTCTTGTTGATGATCTGGGGACTGATGAAGGGGCTCTTCACTCCGACGGAAGCAGGAAGCGTTGGGACCGGATTAGTGCTTCTTCTTTCCATTGTAAGAAGGGATATCAATTTCAAAGGGTTCATTAAATCCGTTGCAGAATCCCTCCGAACGGCTTGTATGGTCCTGATGCTCATTGCCGGCTCGACGATCCTGGGTCATTTTCTTGCCGTGACGAAGCTTCCCATGATCGCCGCCGATTGGGTGTCAGGGCTTCCTTTGAACAAATATATCATTATCATCATCATCAGCTTCATTTATCAGACTGGAGGTTCTTTCATCGATGACTTAGCTTTTATGATTCTCGCCACCCCGATATTTTATCCTGTGATCATTAAACTGGGGTTTGATCCGATATGGTTCGGTATGATCATCTGTATCACGGTGATGATTGGAGTGGTCATCCCCCCTGTGGCAATCAATGTCTTTGTCGTCAAAAATATTACGAAAGTGCCTTTCAGCGTGATCTATAAAGGTGTCTACCCGTTTTTGATCAGCCTGGTGGTGGTTGCAGCTTTGCTGTTCTTCTTTCCCCAGATTGCCCTTTGGCTTCCCAATCTCTTGATGCCCGGAAAGTAGGAAGGTTGTTCTTTGTAAATTGCGCCCTGAATCCAAACGAGTCAGGGCGCAATTTACCGCTACTTGCCCTACGTGGGATTCAAGACTCATCCTGAGGTTTATGGGGTTCATGCCGTAATTCCTGGGGTGTTTTTTTTCTTTCCTTTCGCCACCATGGCAAAAGATCATGGGGCGCGACATTTTGCAGCATTCGTGACACCCTCTCCCCTTTTGCTTCCGCCTCGATTCCAAAAAGAAGGACCGCCTCCTTAAAATACTTCTTCATCCTCAATTTCTTTGGAATAACACCATTCTTAACCAATTTCTTTAGGTTCAACTGGGCGATCAGGATCTGAGAAGCCATGTCTTTTGGGCCTCTCGGGAACGAGTAAGGGGTGAGGATTTCATGGACGGCCCAATGGACGGACTGGGCCCAGTAGAGGTATTTTTCTCTTTTTCCGAGGAAAGGATGCTGGGGCGTGACCGCACGAAGAAAGGGGGTGAGAAAGAGAGCGAGAAGAACGGATTCGGTTACCTGGATTCCTGTTTTCAGCAATTGATCCACCGTGTCGAAGAGAGAAAGAAAAAACCGCCGACTCTTTTGTTCAGAAAGGCTGCGATGGCCCAAAGCCCTTTCGAGGCCGGGAAAGAGGGAAAAAAGCAGCCCCGTCCGGAGCATCAGATCGAGAGAGGGCTTTGCCGCGCCCTCCTTGAGTTCCCGTAAGAATTCATCCCGGAGGCGAGAGGGAGAGCATTTCTGTATTTCTTCACGGTGCCGGAGGATGGCCTCGTAGGTCGGGTTTTCGATGGAAAATCCGGTTCGGGCGGCGTGGCGGATGACGCGAATCATTCGAACCGGATCCTGTTGAAACCTCTCGTCGGGGTCGCCGATGGTTCGAATGACGCGCCGCTCCAAGTCCGCCATCCCACCGACGTAATCCAGGATGGAGAAATCTGCGATATTATAGAAAAGACCGTTCACCGTGATGTCCCGGCGCAAGGCATCCTCCGCCGGCGTTCCAAAACTGTCTGTCCGTATGATCTCCCCTTCTTCTGTTTGTATTTCCTCAAATTCAGATCGACTCCGGAACGTGGAGACCTCGACGACCTTTCGTCCTCTAAAAAACACATGGACCAGTCTGAATCGACGACCGATGATCCGGCTATTCTTAAAGAGGGCATTAATCTCATGAGGGTGGGCATTGGTGGCCACGTCGAAATCCTTCGGAACCTTTTCGAGAAGAAGGTCCCGAACGCTTCCGCCCACGAGGTAAGACAGGAATCCGTGTCGATGGAGACGGTACAGGACTTTCAGGGCCTCCTCGTCGATCTTTTTCCTCGATATGGGGTGCTTCTCCCTTGGAATGACAAGTGGGTCCATTTTTCCCTTCCGGAGCGATTCGAAAAAACGGGGTTATTATAACAGAATTAGTTCAAGAAGCCAGTCATTTTAATCTACAGATCTTGTCCGAAAGTGACATTAATTTGACTTGACAAATATCTGAGTTCGGAAAAGAATATCAGGTATGATCTCTGATTTTTCGTGGGTTAATTCGTGATGACGAAAGGAGGGTTCGTGATGGGAAAACAGATTCAGTGGGAGGCCTCTTTAACCACAACGAAGGCAAAGGCAAAAAAGGAAAAGAAGCTCATCTTGATGGACTTTTATAATAATCTCTGAATTGGATGCCAACAGCTGGCAGCTGTTACTTACCCCGATCCCAATGTCTCTTTCTCCGTGGAAAATAACTTTATTCCTCTTCAGATCGATTTCAACAAAAACAAAGCATTGGTGAAACGTTATGCGGTGAAATGGACCCCCTCGATCATCATCTTGGATTCGGACGGAGAGGAACATCATCGCTTTGTCGGGTTTTTGCCTCCCGAGGATTTCATCGCTCAGATCATCCTGGGCAAGGGCAAGGTTGCATTCGACCATGATAACTTCGAGCAGGCCATGCAACACTTTCAGGAGGTTTTGGTCCGCTATCCCAAGGCGGATGCAGCTCCGGAGGCTCAGTACTATCTGGGAGTGACTAAATATAAGGCAAGCCATGACGCCAAGGAACTGAAATTAGGGCTCGAGGGTCTTCAGAGGGACTATCCGAGCAGCGAGTGGGCCAAGAAGGCGCAGGTTTATGCGCTGATCCCCTGACAAGCTGTTGAAAAACGTCCGTCTGTCCCGCGTCTCGCGGGATTGCCTACGATGGATTTTCGGCGCTCCTGCTACCGAGGTTCGCAAAGCTCAACTCGCCTCTGCGCATTTTTGAGCAGCCTGACAAAAATGATCAGCAAAGTGCTGACGGATTGTGTTTTTGGGGTCGTGAATAGTTCCATTTTGGGGGTAGAAACGGGAAAGGTGAGGCGGGTCTCGTGGCACGCGTTTTGCAACTTAGCTCCGCGAGCCAACTTCTAACGAAAGGAGATAAGCATGAAAAAGCATGGAGCAGGAATACTGATTTTGGTTTTGATGGTCATTGCTGTATGCGGGATGGTCCTCCCGGTCTACGGGCAGGAAAAGAGCAAACCGGAAGGTGCAGCAAAAGGGGAAGCTCCATTCGCAGTGAAACGGTTGGTCGTTGGGACGGGAGTGGAGAACAGCGAGCCCGCAGGGGTTGCGGAGACATTTCCTGCGTCCACAGAGAAGGTTTACTGCTTCCTCGAAGCGACCGACATTGCCAAAGACACAGAAGTTTCCTTTGTTTGGTTTAGTGGAGACAAAGAGCTTTCAAAATTTAGCGTCCCGCTCAAGGAAGGTTCCCGGTGGAGAACGTATGCCTACAAGAATTTGAGAGAAATGAAGGGGGATTGGAAAGTTGAGGTTAGGGATTCGGAAGGAAAAGTCGTGAAGGACGTAAAGTTCAAGGTCGAATAGTCCTTGTCCTGAGTCCGGTCTATTTGAATCACAGGTCGTTACAAATAAGGGAGGGATTTGGTTTTCCAAATTCTTCCCTTATTTTTTATTAATGAGCAGGGTTAAAGACTTGTTCCCATGTCTCCAGGTTTGTTTAACGCAAAAGGGATCTCAATGAGATCTGCATGCACAACGTTTC
>Ga0335070_10001312_pt1 | contig 28679 bp, 22 predicted proteins | sample Lox_Sample_13_FD_206722 | JGI IMG/M metagenome (GOLD analysis project Ga0335070, IMG submission 206722) | Soil microbial communities from Loxahatchee National Wildlife Refuge, Florida, United States - Lox_Sample_1.3 | ecosystem: Environmental > Terrestrial > Soil > Wetlands | place: USA...
CGCTGGCCGGCGCGCTGCTGGTATCCGGCGGTGCCGGTAGGAGCGCGCAGCTCGGCACGTGCGCCTTCTTCCTGCTCGGCGCCTTCGGCTGAGACCTCGGCTTCGGCTTCGGCCTCGGCCTCTTCGAAGCCCTCTTCCTCGCCTTCGACCTCCTCGGTGTCCTCCTCGTACTCGCCCTCGGCGAGTGACTCGGCGGTGTGCAGCTTCACCTCTTCGCCGATGTCCTCGGGGCCGGAGTTGGGAGTCTCGCCGTTGAAGGGCTGAGCACCGTGCTCGAGGGTCTCTTCCTCGAGTTCTTCGAACTCGATGTCGTCGGAGGCTTCGGAGAACCCGGCCTGCTCGGTCTCCTCTTCCTCGATGGTCTCTTCCTCGAGGACGCCCTGGCCGGGAGCGAAGGCGGCGGGCGGAGGAGGCTCGAGGTGCTCGTGAGACGCCCTGCCGGGCGTCTCTACCGGAGGTTCCTCGCGGGTCGCGGCTTCGCCGCCGAAGACGGCGGCGACGTTCATCTGTTCGGATCTCGCTACGGCCTCACGTGCCTCGTGGGCTGCGGCATCGAGCAATTCGCGCGGGGGCTCCTGGGCGTCCGGAGTTGGAACGACAGCGGCAGCGCGGACGTCGCCGGTGTCTCTAGGTTCTTCGTACCGTGCACGGTCCTCAGCGGTCCACTGCTCTGCCACATTTCTCTGCGGTTCAACGTTCGCAGAAGCCTCTACGTGCTCTGGAGCGGTTGTTTCGGCCGCACTTACCGCCGTGGGCGGCTGCGGCGGCAGATTGCGGTACTTGGAGATGGACTCGCCGGGCAGGATGATGGGCTGGTATCCGGCGGGCGGACCAAAGCGTGGGGGACGAGACTCGCGAGGGCGCTCCGGCTCTCGCGGCTGCTCGCGCTCCGGTTCGTGACCGGGCGCGGCCTCGGCGCGCGACCCTTCATTCGCGAACTTGGAGTCGGGGATGCCGCGCCCGCCCCGGCGACGGCGGCGGCGATTGCGCCAGCGGCCTCCGTTGCGGTCATCACCGCGCTCTTCCGGAACGTTCTGGGCCGGCGCGGGCTCGGCTGGCGGGCGCAGCTCGATGGGTTCAGCCGGCGGCAGGATGGGGGCGGAGCTGGGGACCGGCTCGGGGCCCCGGCCGTGGACGGATTCATCGTGCGCCTCAGTGATGATGCGGTCGAACTCTTCCTGGTCTTCCTGCTCTTCGAGGAAGTCAGTGACGTAAAGGAAGGCGTCGCGCTCGAGGCCGATGTCCACGAAGGCCGACTGCATGCCCGGAAGCACCCGCGTGACCTTGCCCTTGTACACCGAACCGGCGAGCGTGTACTCGTTCTCACGCTCGAAATAGATCTCTGCTAACTGGTCCTCTTCGACGATCGCGACTTTGGTCTCGTGCGGGGTCGAAGAGACGAACAATTCTTTCGACATGCTGTCTCCCTGCCGCGTTCTGATGGAGCGCGGCTAGCGGCGGCGAGACAGAGCGGAGAGGACGGAGTCGAGCCCAGGGCAGCGCCTCGGAAGACGAAGCGGGCTACCGTGGTTCAGGATGAGTGGGATTCTTGGAATGCTGTTCGGAATCGTAGTCACCTGTCGCGCGCTCGATCCAGGACTTGTGACCTCACAGCCGCCTGCGGTTCCTCCCACCGATGCAGGCGACGGGGTCGTTAACCCGTCCCGGGGCGCTGCTCTCGTTCAATCCTCTCCGGCCCTGGTTCCGGCCGGCCGTTTGCCCTCATTTCCTTTCTCGCGAGGGCGAGCGAATCTTGAAACTTCCGGCCGCCTTACGGCGGCACGACAAACGCGCATTCGATCGCGCGGACTTGCTTCTCAGTTCACGAACCGGCGCATGCGGATGTTCATGACGATCCCCAGGGCCAGGAACGTGAAAAGAACCGACGAGCCGCCGTAACTCAACAGCGGCAGCGGGATACCGGTGACCGGCATGAATCCGACCACCATGCCGATGTTCACCAGGACGTGGAAGGTCAGGACCGCAACCACGCCCATGACCACGAAGGCCCCGGCACGGTCAGGCGCCGTCTGGGCATTGTGGACCAGACGCATCAGCACTACAAAGTATAGCAGCAGCAGGAGCAGCGCGCCTACAAATCCGTGCTCCTCGCAGAAGGCGGCAAAGGCGAAGTCGGTGTGGGGCACGGGAAGGAATCCGCCCACTGTTTGCGAGCCTTTGGTGGCCCCTTTGCCCCAAATACCTCCGGAACCAACGGCGATGAGGGATTGCTGAACTTGGTACCCGGAGCCCTGGGGGTCGGCCTCCGGCTGCATGAAGCTGACCAGGCGCTCCTTCTGGTAGGGCTTGAGGAAATGCCAGGCCACCGGCAGCATCAGGGCTGCGATGAGGATGATGGCGGCGGCGTGGCGGTAACGGATGCCGCCCAGGAAAAGTCCCATCACCGCGATGGGGAGATAGGTGAGGGCGGTGCCCAGGTCGGGCTGCTTGAGCACCAGGAGCATGGGCACGGCGACCAAGGCGCCGGCTTTCACGATGTCGGAGACGGAGGCTTCCTCGCTCTTGGAGTCGGCGAAGTACTTGGCGATGGCCACGATGAGAATGAGCTTGACCCACTCCGAGGGCTGGAAATGCTGTCCGCCGGGCAATTGGATCCAGCGGCGCGCGCCCAGGTACTTCTTGCCGATCACCAGTACCGCCAGCAAGGAAATGACGGAGGCGATGTAGAACCAGTGCACGCTATCGAGCAGGGCGTGGTAGTCGATGAGGCTCATGAGGAACATCACGCCCAGTCCGGCGAGGATCCAGTACACCTGCTTGACATGGACGCCGGCGAACTTGGTGTTGTAGGTGGCGCTGTAGATCTCCATGATGCCCAGACCGCAGATGACCAGGACAAAAGCCAGCAGGACCCAATCGAAATCGCGGACGGAGAAGAAACGGGCCACTAGCGAGTCACCCCAGGCAAGAAAGAGGCAGGAGGCAGGAGGGCGGGCTGTTGTGGCACGGGCGTGTCGCCCGTGCTCCCCGGCCGGCACGGCCGGGCCACACAATCGAGATCGAGGCCTGGCGCGGCGCTCACTGGTTTGAATGAACCATCGGTTGCAATCGACACGCGGCCGGCCTGGAGGGCGTCTTCACCCTCGGCATTGGGCCGGTTCCAGAAGCCGGAGACCTGGGTAGGCTGATCGGCGCCGGCCATCTTCAGGCCGCGCTTCCTCTGCTTTTCGACGAACGCTTTGACCACCGCGGCGGAGGTCCGGGCGGCCAGGTATCCGTGTTCACCTTCCTCGAGCAGGACGGCGACGATGATGTTGGGATTGCGGCGGGGGGCGAAGCCGACGAACCAGCCGTTGTCGCGCACCGAGTGCTTGTGGCCGAGCTTCTGGGCCAGGGCGTTGCTCATGGTCTGGGCGCTGCCGGTCTTGCCGGCGAAATCAATGTCTTTCAGGCGGGCGCTGGGAGCAGTGCCTTCGGGCTGCACGACCTCGGCCATCGCGTCGGTGATGATCTCCCAGTTCTGGGGATCGAAACTGAACTTCACCTCGCTGGGCATGTCGCCGCCGATCTGCTTGAACCCGGGCGGCAGGTCGGTGGGGTTGGCGACGTGCGGCCGGCGCAGGTCGCCGCCCATGGCGATGCCGCCGATGGCGCGCATCAACTGCACCGGCGTGACCGCCACCGCGCCCTGCCCGATGCCGACCGAGATGGTCTCGCCGGCATACCACTTCTGCTTGAAGTACTTGGCCTTCCACTCTTCGGAAGGCATGACGCCTGAAACTTCCTGCGGGAGATCGATGCCGGTGCGCCTGCCGAACCCCAGGTCGGCTGCGTACCTCGAGATGCGGCCGATGCCCAGCCGCTCGGCGAGGGTGTAGAAGAAGACGTCGCAGGATTGATAGATCGCCTTGCTGATGCCCACCACCCCGTGGGTGCGATGCTCCGCCGTCACCCAGCACTTGAAGTAGCGGCCGTAGAAGACCCCGCCGCCGCCGCAGTTGACGTTCATGGTCTGGGCGATGCCTTCCTGCAGGCCGGCCGTGGCCATGATGATCTTGAACACCGACCCGGGGGCGAGCTGGGCCTGGATGGTCTTGTTGAGCAGCGGCTTGCCCTCGTCGGTGACCAGCTTGTTCCACTGGTCACGGGTGATGCGGACGGCGAAATCGTTGGGATCGAAGGTGGGGCGGCTGACCATGGCCAGCACTTCGCCGGTACGCGGGTCCATGGCGATGATGCCGCCGTTCTTGCCGGTGGCGTCGAGAGCCTCCTCGGCGGCGATCTGAAGGTCGAGATCGATGGTGAGCTTGAGCTGCTTGCCGGGGATGGCGGGGGTCTCGCTCAGGCGGCCGACCTCCTTGCCGCGGCTGTTGACCAGGGAGCGGCGGTAGCCGTCCTTGCCCATGAGAATGTCGTTGTAGGCCTGCTCCACCCCGGAACGGCCGACCACGTCGCCGGGTTCATACAACTCGTAGGCGGGCTGGTTGAGCATTTCCTCGCTGACCTCGCCCACATAGCCGATCAGGTGCGCCATGAAGCCGTTGCGGGGATACAGCCGGCGGTGCACCATGATGGTTTCGAGCTCCGGCAGCTCGTTGCGGTGGGATTCGATGAAGGCCAGTTCGCTGGGGGTGATGTCGTCCTTCAGCACCATGGGCTGGTAGGCCGGGGCGTAGGCGAACTTGCGCAGCCGCTCCTTGATCTCGGACACCGGCATGTGCAGGCCGGCAGAGATCTTCTCGATATCGTTATTGATGTCCTTGAGCTGGTCGCGCAACAGCAGGGCGGAGAACGAGGGGTAGTTGTCCACGATGACCCGGCCTTCGCGATCGAGGATCTTGCCGCGCGGCGCCAGGATGGGGATGGTGCGGACCCGATTGCGCTCGGCCAGCGAGGTGTAGCGCTCGCTGTCGCCGACTTGCAGGCGCGCCAGACGGAACCCCAGCACCAGAAAGATGGCGAGGATGAAGTACTGAACGAAGGTCAGTTTTCCGAGCGGGATTCGTTCGTCTCTATTGAACATCTACCACGTCACTACTGTCGATTCGATGCAGCCGGAACTCTGCTTGATTTGCAATTTGTGATTTGCAAAGTCGACGGCTAACCTTACAGATCACAGATTACAAATCACAAATCCCTCAGGCGCGCTGCTTGTAGCGGTCGAGGATGGCGAAGACCACGATCGCCAGCAGTCCGTTGGCCAGGGCCGCACCGAACGCGTGCAGCCAGCGCCACTCCAAGCTGAGTCCCCCGATGTTGCGGGCCACCAGGAAGTACACCGCCTGGTGCACCCAATAAAAGACAAAGCCGATCAGCAGCCGCGAGCCCGGATTCTCTACGTCGATTTTAACCCCGAGCGAGGAAGCGCCGTATCCGACAACCGTCTTGGCGATGCCATAGAGCCCCAGGGGCTGGTGGGTCAAGGCGTCCTGGAGCAGGCCGATGACCGCCCCGGTCATCAGGCCGCTGACCTGGCTGCGCCGGGCCACGGCAAAGAACAGGGTCACGAGCAGGGGCAGATCGAAGACGGAGAAGAAACGCAGCCGCACCGGGACGAAGACTTGCGCCAGGATGGCGAGCAGGGGGATCAGCACGGTCGCGAGCGCGCTGAACTTGTAAACCTCGATCTCTTCGCGGGAGGTGTAAGTGACGGCCACGTTCACTGCGGCGCCCCCTGGTCGGGTTGAGCCGGCGGTTGCACGACGGGCTGGCTCGGGGCCGGAGGCGGAGCGGGCCTTCCTGTGGGTTTAGTCACGTCCGCCAGAGGCCGGGACTCTGACCCGGCGGCGCGGGTCGAAGACCCGCGCTCCGCCCCCTGGGTGGCTGTTCCGGGGGTTGCCGGCTTTGGCGCCTCGGGTTTCGGCTTAGCAGCCGAAGGACCCGTAGATAGAGCAGGCGTGGCCGCAGTCTTCTCGCCTTCGGGTGGCGCCTTCTTCTCTACGGTGGGCAGGCGCTGGGCGAGGATGTCGGCGGCGCGCATGGGGCCGCCGGTGTCGGCGCTCTCCGGTTCCCTGTCCACGATCCTGGTGATGACCAGCACCTCCTCCAGGCGGGAGAGGTCGGCGGCGGGCTTGATCCGGATGTTGAGGAAGAGATCGCGTCCGGGACTGACGGCGGTGACGTTCCCGATGGGCAGCCCTTTGGGGAAGATGCGGTCGCCGCCGCTGGTGAGCACGCGCTCGCCGGGCTCGACCTTCTCGTCGCTCATCACGTACTGCATGGAAACTTCGCCGCCAGCCGAGCCCTTCAAGATGCCCTGCAGGCGCGACTTCTCCAGGATGGCGCCCACGCCGCTCGACTGATCGCTGATCTCCAGCACCTGGGAGGAGTGGCGGAAGGTGTGCAATACCTTGCCCACGATGCCGCCCGGCGAGATGACCGCCATGTCGGGCTGGATGCCGTCGTTGGCGCCCTTGTCGATGTAGAGGATGCGGGACTGCTCGCTGCCGCTGGAGCCGATGACCTGGGCGGCCACCGTCTCGGAGATGACCTGCTCCTTGAACGCGAGCAGGGCCTGCAGGCGGCGGGCCTGGTCGGCATCCTGCTTCAGTCGGACCTCATCGATGCGCATGTGGTCGATCTGCTCCTTGAGGGCGCGGTTCTCGGCCCGCACGTCGCGGAGATCGAGGTAGCTGGTCCAGACATTGCGGAAGCCGCGGCTGGTGCTGACCACGGCCCGCTCCAGGGGAGTGATGGCGCTGACCACCCAGTAGCGGATCAGGAGCATGGAGCCGGCGTCGGTGGGCTTCTTGACCTGCACCGCCAGGCCGATGATCTGCACGAAGAGAACCGCGACCAGGATGGTCGTGTTGCGGTAGCGGGCTAAGACGTTCTCCATCGCGCTCAGAAGCCCGGCGGAATGCGTGCCGGGCTGGGGGAATGTGTCGAGTTTCCCACTCAAGCCAAAACCGGGCTTGGGTGGGGCACCCTCGACGTTATTCGATCGAAATCTTGCGCAGCAGCTTGAAGTCGCTCAGCATCTTGCCGGTGCCCAGCACCACGCTGGCCAACGGATCGTCGGCGATGGAGACGGGCAGGCCGGTCTCCTCGCGGATGCGCTTGTCCAGGTTCTTGAGCAGAGCGCCGCCTCCGGTCAGCACGATGCCGCGGTCGCTGATGTCGGCGGAGAGCTCGGGCGGGGTACGCTCCAGGGCGACGCGGATGGCGTTCATGATGGTGCTGACGCATTCGCTGAGGGCCTCGCGGATCTCGCTGTCGTCCACGGTGATGGTCTTGGGCACGCCCTCGATCAGGTTGCGGCCCTTGATCTCCATGGTGAGCGGCTTGTCGAGCGGGTAGGCGCTGCCGATCTCGATCTTGATCTGCTCGGCAGTGCGCTCGCCGATGAGCAGGTTGTACTTGCGCTTGAGGTAATTCATGATGGCTTCGTCCATCTGGTTGCCCGCCATGCGGACGGAGCGCGAGTACACGATGCCGCTCAAGCTGATGACGGCGATGTCGGTGGTGCCCCCGCCGATGTCCACGACCATGTTGCCGCTGGGCTCGGTGATGGGCAGGCCGGCGCCGATGGCGGCCACCATCGCCTGCTCGACCAGGTGGACCTCGCTGGCCTTGGCGCGGTAGGCCGAGTCCATGACCGCGCGCTTCTCCACCTGGGTGATCTCGGAAGGCACGCCGATGACGATGCGCGGGTGCACCAGCATCTTGCGGTTGTGGGCCTTCTGGATGAAATAGTTGAGCATTTTCTCGGTGACCTTGAAGTCGGCGATGACGCCGTCCTTCATGGGCTTGATGGCGACGATGTTGCCCGGGGTGCGCCCCAGCATCTCTTTCGCTTCTTTGCCCACGGCCTCGACCTCGCCCGTGTTCTTGTTGATGGCGACGATGGAAGGCTCATTGACCACGATGCCCTTGCCCTTGGCGTAGACCAGCGTGTTGGCCGTCCCCAGATCGATCGCCAGGTCGCTGGAGAACATGCTGAACAGCGACCGCAGGTTGGTGATACGGGAGGACGAGTGGAATCCGTTGGATGACATAAACTTACTTCTCTCTCTTACCTAGTGCTTTGTCCAGTTACCAAGGTTGGTGCACACCAAGTGTGGGCTGAACAGCTCCCGTATTGTAGTCCGAAGAATACCCCCGGAAGGGCGCGATTGTCCGCCCCTACTGGATGACGACCTTTTTCTGCTGGGTGTTGACCCCGCCCTTGCTGTTCTGGGCGGTGATGGTGATGACGTTCTCCCCGTTGGGCATGGGCGGGGTGAAATAGTGGAAGGTGCCGTCGGTGGCGATGAAGGGGACCTCCTCGCCATTGACCATCACCCGGGCGCTGGCCTCGGTCTTGCCCCGGACCTCGATGACGTGGCCATGCTGCACGAAGGGTTCCAGCTCCAGGGCCAGGGAGACGTCCTGCGTCCCTTTGGGGATGATGGTGAAGCGGTTCTTCTCGCTCTCCACCGATTCCTTGCCAGCGTCATCCACCGACTGCACACTCCAGTAATAAGCGCCCTCGGTCAGGCCGGAGACCTGCACGTCGGTGGAGCTCACCCGCCGGTCGAATACCAGCGAGGAAAAATAGGGGTTGCGCGATACCCGCAGGTGATAGCCCCTGGTGTTCGGCACCGGGGTCCAGGAAAAACCGACGGGCTTGACGCCGCCCGGGGCGGTGAAGATGGGCATCATGTTGGCCGGGACGATGAGGGTGGGAGGGCCGATCTCCTTGACCTTGGTCATCTTGGGCGCGTCGGCCTGGAAGGAGACTTTCTCGAAGTCGGTGAGGCGGACCACTTCGTCGCCGCGGCGCACTTCGCCGCTGCCCTTGCGCACCACGATCTCGTGCTGGTCGGCGCGTGGATCGTTGCGCACCTGGGCGGCCGATTCCGGGGCCAGGGTAGCGGTCGCGCCCGCCACGATGACCGCCGATTTCGAGCCCTGGGAATAGGTCGCTGTGGTCAGGTCCACGGTGCCGGTGGTGACCTGCACGGCCACGCTGGTCTGCTGGGCGGCGTTCGTCGAGTTGTCCTCGACCACGATCAGGGAATCCTGCTTGATGGTGTAGTTGGTGCCATCGGCGAAGACCACCTTGGCCATGCCTTCCGAGCCGGTCTGCACCACGTCGCCTTTTTCCAGAGGCAGGCTGTAATCGCCGTTGACCCAGGTATTGCTGTTGACCTTCTTGACCCGGACGGTGCCATCGATGGCGGTGAAGTGGGCCTGCTGCGAGCCCGCAGTATTGTCCTTCTTGGCGGGCGCCACCAGGCCGATCCTCTCAAACACGGAGGTCGCCAGATCGCTGGTCTTGGTGGCGATGGTGCGGCTGGGCCCGGGGAAGACCACGTAGAAGACTAAACACCCCAGCAAAAAGAGCGCGACGATGGCGATCGCCACCGAGCGATAGGTGATGGTGGTCCAGGAAATCTGGACGCCCAAATCTCTTTGTCTTCTTGGCGCCGGCATCAGGTCGCGTGGCCGATTTCAGCGGCAGACTAGCACATGCAAGTATAGCCTCAAATAAGATGAATAACACGAAGTCCCCCGCTGCCATCCGATCCGATACCGGCAAGGGTGGGGTGCGGCTCACCGGTACGGCCCCTGCTCGCAAGGTGGCGGGACCGCTAACTTGCGATGCGCCCGCAGGTGTGTCACACTCCGGCTGCTCGATGCGAGTCTCTCATGCGGAGCGAAAGCAAAGCCCCTATGCCAACGGCAAGGGAGCGGCGACCAGCGGGTTAGGGCTGGATCAGGAACAGTAGCCAAGGATGGTCGTACCCGCCAGTTTGGCACCGAACTCGAACGATGACCGGCCGAGCCGCATGTCACGCCCCGAGCGGGAAGCGGCTTCCTACATCCAGCGGGTGATGGAGCTGCTGCCCAGCGGATTCTTCAGCCGCACCACGCAGTTCCTGTTCGACGCGATCGCCTGCGCCATCTCTCTTTACCTGGCGTATCAATTGCGGTTCGACAGCGCCGTGCCGCCCATGCACCGGATGGTGATGTGGGCATGGATGCTGCTGCTGCCGGTGATGCGGCCGGCGCTGATGTGGGCGCTGGGCGGCTACGACCGCATCTGGCGCTACTTCAACCTGCATGACGGATTGGTGCTGGCGGTGACTTCGCTGCCCCCCACCATGTTCATGGCGCTGGTGCGCTTCGGCCTGTGGCGGAGTCTGTGGATGGCGCAGGTGCCGGTCGGTGTGATCGTGATCGAGTACCTGCTGTTCGTCGGGGTGGCGGGGACGGTGCGGTCCCTGCGCCGTATGAGTTTTGAAGCGGCGCTCGGGAGCGGACCGCGACTGCGGGCCCTGATCGTCGGCACCGAGGGATCGCTACCGGCGGCGCTGCGCCACATCAGCAGCCATCACGAGATCTCAGTAGTGGGATTGCTCGCCCCTGATGCCAAGCTGCACGGACTGCGCATCGGGGGATTCTGGGTGCTGGGCGAACCCGCGGTCCTGGGACGCCTGCTCACCTCGGGCGCGGTGGACCTGGTGCTGATCGCCGATGCCGGACTCGACTCCATCGGCGACCTGGTGGCCACGGCCACCGAGTTCGGGGTCGATGTGCGCCTGCTGCCCTCGGCGGAGAACGTGATGAAGGGCGACGTGCGGGTCTCGACCTCGCCCCGGCCGGAAGACGTTCTGCAGGACCGGGCGGTGCTCGCGGAGCCGCACCCCAATGTGGTGGAGGCGTTCCGCAGCCGGGTGGTGCTGATCACCGGCGCCGGCGGGTCGATCGGCTCGGAACTGGCGCGTCAGGTGGCCGGCCTGCCGGTGGCTTCCATCATCCTGCTCGACCGCGACGAGAACTCGATCTTCGAAGTGAACCGCGAGCTCGCCGGACGCGCGGACCTGAAGGCGCAGGTGTTCCAGCGGGTGGGCGACGTCCGCGACCGGGTGCAGCTGCAGCGCCTCTTCGAGCTGTACCGGCCGCATATCGTGCTGCACGCCGCCGCCTACAAGCACGTGCCGGTGATGGAGGAGAACTGCTGCGAGGCGGTGCTGAACAACGTGTTCGGCACGCGGGAACTGGCGGAGAACGCGGTCGCCTACCATGCCGAGCGTTTCCTGATGATCTCCACCGACAAAGCGGTGGCGCCGACCAGCGTCATGGGCGCCAGCAAGCGGATCGCGGAGTTGCTGGTGCAGTCGCAAGCGGCGCAGATCGGGCGGCGGCGCGGCGACACTCGCATGGCCTGCGTGCGTTTCGGCAACGTGGTAGGCAGCCGGGGCAGCGTGGTGCCCATCTTCCTGCGCCAGATCGCCGCCGGCGAGCCGCTCACCATCACCGACCCGGAGATGACCCGCTACTTCATGACCATCCCCGAGGCCGTGCAACTGGTGTTGCAGGCGGCCACCCTGGGCTCCAAGGGCGAGATCTACATGCTCGACATGGGGGACCCGATGAAGATCACGGCGCTGGCCCGCAAGCTGGTGGAGATGTCGGGGCTGCGCCCGGACAAGGACGTCGAGATCCGCTTCGTGGGCGCCCGCCCGGGCGAGAAGCTGGAAGAGAAGCTGTGGAGCGAGGAAGCGCAGGTCAGCGCGACCGCGTTCCCGCGGGTCATGTCGATCGACGCGCTCGGCATCCCCGCCGGCTTCGAGGAAGGCCTGGAGCGGCTGGAGGCGGCCGCCAGCGCCCATGACGAGAGCAGCGTGCGCGCCCTGCTGGAGAGCATGCCCATCGGGTTCCGCAAGCCGGCCAAGGCCGCGGCCGAAAGCGCCAACTAGCCCAGTTCGATCGCCATGATCGGTTTGACACGCGCTGCATCTCCGCGTACGGTTCCTGAGCCTAACTTGGCAATCTGACTCGGTTCGCAGGTGCGCGGCCACTCCGTCCCGGAATACTGCCACGAAGGAACCTTTCATTCGCTCCCATACTTGAATGTGGAGAAGGAGAACAAACATGAGGAAGCATGGATTCTTGTGCGCTGCGTTACTGGTATTAAGCGCTTCGCTGGGGTGGACGCAGGCGGGCCCGGACAAGGTCTGCGAAGTCAACGTGACGACCCCAAAACCCGGGGCCGCCAAGCAATTCGAGGATGCCCGCAAGAAGCACAACGGGTTCCACCAGGCCGAGAAAGACAAGAATGCGATCATGGTCTGGTCGATCTCGACCGGGCCCGGCACTGACAAGTATCTGACCGCGACCTGCGGGTTGACCTGGAAAGACATGGACGGTCACGATGCCTTCGACAAGCGCGATGCGGCGGACCGCGAGAAGACCCTGGCACCGACCATCGCATCGAATGAGTCGTCGTATTACGTCCTGCGCAGCGACTTAAGTTCCGCGCCCGAGCCGGCTACGCCGGCCAAGATGGTCACTGTCGTCCACTTCTTCGTGAAAACTGCCGGAGTGACGCAATTCAGCGAGGGGGTCAAGAGGATCAACGCCGCTATCGCCCAGACCAAGTACCCGTCGAAGCCTTCGCGCTGGTATCAACTGGCCAATGGTGGAAAGGGACCTCACTTCGTGCTGGTCACCGACCGCAATTCTTGGGCGGACATGCAGGGACCCCAACAGTCGCTGGTGGACATGCTCAAGCAAGCCTACGGAAACGAGGACAAAACCCTGCAAACGGTGCGCGAAGCGATCGACTACACGGTTTCCGAGATACTGGAGTACAGGGCCGATCTGAGTTACATGCCGGCAAAGTAGCTCGAATGGACCCAGAGCCCGCCGTTGGATCGGCGGGCTTTCTTGTTGCCGCCGCCAAAGCCCGCGTTGACAGCAAAGGAAGGCGGCGGCTGGACGCGGCAACGGGCCCAGCTGCAATCCCGGCTTTCAACGGCGCAACGAATGGTTGCCGACGCGCCCAAGTCCTGCTTGGGCGCCTGTGACCGTCTTCCGGGTGTCCGTTGCCGCTGCCAGCGACCAGTTGGGGACCAGGAGATCGGCCACGGAGAGAAACTGGCTCTCGATGGGGCCTGCGGCCAGGATGGCGTCCGCCTCGAACTGCTGAGGATCGGCATCGGTGACTTCTCCCAGCATGACCACGACCCGCTGGGTCGGACTCATGCGTTTGACCAGATGGCACAATTCCATCGCTTCCTGGGGTTGGTCGGAAGCGTCCACCAGAAGGACGTCATAACCCTCCAACGGCCAAAGCCACAGCGTCTCTTCAATGCCCGCGGTCTCGACCAAGTTGCCCCGGGCCGACAATTCCTGCCAGCCGACACAGGCGTCGAACGGAGTCCTCTGCGACGCAAGCAACACGCGCAGGGTCGCTGGCGGCGCCACGGACGCGTTGGATGCACCCGCCATCACTCAACTCGCTTCCTTCGCACTCTGGGTGACCGAGGAGAGAAAAGCCAGCAGCTTGTCCTCGATCGCCTCTTCCGTCTGGTCCGATATCACGATCGCCGGCAGCGCGGTCGCTTCCAGCCGGAAGGGCCCGCTGGCGAGAACGACGATCACCGGCTTGCGGTCGGCCCGCCCGGTCCTGTGATACCAATCGGAGGGGAAGGGACAAGAGTCATGAGCACCGACCACGATCACGTCGTAGAGACCCGGCGGGAACGCCCGCGGGGCCAGCTCTGCGGCGGGAACGGCCGATACCTGGTAGCCCAGAGCCAGCAGTCTCCGCGCCCGGGCGCGGCGCAGCGACTGCTGCGGCTCGATCAGCAGCACCCGGGGCCCGGGTTGCGACCTTGGTTCCATAAGCCGCTCTCGATGGCACCAGAGCAGGTGGTTCAGTTTGGGAGACGCTGTGCGCCAGGTTTCGAAAACATTGTACAAATCACGATGGCGGAATTCCGTGACCGCGCTCACGGGTGGCCGTGAGGTGATCTCTCCAGATGTCGGGGATCAAAGAGCCGTGCGTCGTTCAGCGGCAAACTGGGTCCCGGCCAGCAGTGCAGAAAAAGAACGAGCCACAAACTGCGCTCGGGGACGCCTTGCCGATTGCCCTTCCCCCTCCCTTGCCACTCTTCCCGCGCCCGGGATAGCATGAATGGTTTGCACTTCGGGACACGGAGGCATCTGTCATCATGGCAACCGATACGGTCGGAGTCGCCGCAGGCTCAGAGCGCAAGACCAGCCCCAGGGTCTACAAGAACTTCATCAACGGAGAGTGGGTCGAAGCCGCGACGGGCGAGACCTTCGAGAACATCAATCCGGCCGACACCCGCGAGGTGGTCGGCATCTTCCAGAAATCCGGCGCCAGGGACGTGGAAGCCGCGGTGGAAGCGGCCAAGGCGGCGTTCAAGAAGTGGCGGCTGGTGCCGGCGCCGCGCCGGGCCGAGATCCTGTACGCGGCCTCGCGCGTCCTGGAGCAGCGCAAGGAGCAGTTCGCGCGCGACATGACGCGGGAGATGGGCAAGATCATCAAGGAGACGCGGGGCGACGTGCAGGAAGCCATCGACACCGGCTACTACATGGCGGGCGAGGGGCGGCGCATGTTCGGCCCCACCGTCCCCTCGGAGCTGCCCAACAAGTTCGCCATGGCCATTCGCCAGCCGGTGGGCGTCTGCGCCATGATCACACCGTGGAACTTCCCCATGGCCATCCCGTCGTGGAAGCTCTTCCCCGCCATCGTGGCCGGCAACTGCTGCGTCATCAAGCCGGCACAGGACACGCCGCTCTCGGTCTTCAACTTCGTGTCGGCGCTGACCGACGCGGGCGTGCCGCGGGGCGTGGTCAACATCGTCACTGGCTTCGGCTCGAAGATCGGCAACCCGATGACCGAGCACCCCGATATCCGCGCGGTCTCGCTCACCGGCTCCACCGACGTGGGCCGCATCGTCGGCACCTCCTGCGCCAAGAGCTTCAAGCACTGCTCGCTGGAACTCGGGGGCAAGAACCCGATGATCGTGCTGGACGACGCCAACCTCGAGCTGGCGCTGGACGGCGGCCTGTGGGGCGGCTTCGGCACCACCGGACAGCGCTGCACCGCCACCAGCCGCATCATCGTGCAGAAGGGCATCTACCGCGAGTTCGTGGAGAAGTACGTGGAGCGCGCCAAGCGGCTGAAAGTGGGTAACGGGCTCGACGAGTCGGTGGAGATGGGCCCGGCGGTCAACAAATCGCAGATGGAGACCGACCTGCAATACGTCGAGATCGGCAGGGGCGAAGGCGCCAAGCTGCTGTGCGGCGGACAGCGCCTGGAGTCGGGCGATCACCGCTACGGCTGGTTCGTGGAGCCGACGGTGTTCGGCGACGTGGACCGCAAGATGCGCATCGCCCAGGAGGAGATCTTCGGGCCGGTGGTTTCCATCATTCCCTGCAACGACCTGGACGACGCCATCGACATCGCCAACGACATCGAGTACGGGCTGTCGTCGGCCATCTACACGAAGAACGTCAACAACGCCTTCAAGGCGATGCGCGACCTGTACGCCGGGATCACCTACATCAACGCGCCCACCATCGGGGCCGAGGTGCACCTGCCCTTCGGCGGCACCAAGGCGACCGGGAACGGGCACCGCGAGGGCGGCATCGGCGCCATCGACTTCTATACCGAGTGGAAGTCGGTGTACGTGGACTACAGCGACAAGCTGCAGAAGGCGCAGATCGACAGACCCGAGTAGCCAGGAGGCAGGAGGCAGGAGGCAGCGGCCCGGCGCAATGCCGGGCCGGTTTCATTGGTCAGAAGCCGCCTTCGTCGGCGGAGGGACCGTACAGCGCGGGGACGGGTACGTCATTGAGACGCAGATATACAGTCAGTTGCGCGCGGTGGTGGATGAGGTGGTTCATGACGAAGCTCCGGAGCACGGCGACCTTGGGCAGGGTGAGGATGGTCTTGCCGCCGGAGAGCAGGCTCCAGGGTTTCATCAGCTCCTGATCACTGGCGGCGGCAATGGCCTGGCGGCTTTCGCGCAGGTTCTTGTCGAATGCGGCGAGCAACTCGGCGCGCGAGCCGATGCTGGGTGACTTGGGCGCCGGCTGGCCGGGAGGATTGATGTCGAGAGAATCGCCGCCGAGGATGGAGGTAGGCCAACTGGGCAGGTTGGCTACGTGTCCGGCGAGCCAACCCATGGTGCCGGACTTCGGATGCGGCTTCCAGCCGAACTTGTCGTCGGGAACGCGCTCCAGGGTCCTGCGCGTGCTGGCCATCTCCTGATCGAACTCGGGTAAAAGAGACTGCGCGATCGCCATTGCTTCCTCCGTTTGGGATACCGTCATAGGACACACGCGATTCGTCCTGGGACACATTTTTTGTTGTTGGCTTGTACAATCGTTACGTCATAGGAAGGCGTCATGGCCGCGAAGCATCTTGCATGCACTCATGCTGGGTTCGCGGCACGCGAGATTCTTCGGCGCAAGAGCGCCTCAGGATGACGCCGGTAAAGGTAGATCTGCACGTATGGCTACTGCTTCCGTCCCCGAGATCATCGCCGCCCTGCGCATGGAGAACGTGCGCTACGCCATCCGCGATCTGGCCGTGCTGGCCGACGAAGTCGCGCGCCAGGGCCACACCATCCTGCCGCTGAACATCGGCGATCCGCTCAAGTTCGACTTCGCGACCCCGCCGCACATGGTGGCCGCGGTGGAGAAGGCGATGCGCGACGGGCACAACGGCTACGCGCCCTCACTGGGGGTGCAGGAGGCGCTGGTGGCGATCCGCCACGACGCCGAGCGGCACGGGTTCAAGAACATCCAGAGCGTGTTCGTCACCGCCGGGGTCAGCGAAGCGGTGGAAGCGTGCCTGACCGCGCTGGTCAATCCCGGCGAGGACGTGCTGGCGCCCAGTCCCGAATACCCGCTGTACTCGGCGGTGCTGGCGAAGATCGATTCGCCGCCCAATCCCTACTTCCTGGACGAAGACAACGGCTGGGAGCCGGACGTGGAGGAGATGGCGCGCAAGATCAGCAAGCGGACCCGGGCCATCGTGGTCATCAATCCGAACAACCCGACGGGAGCGGTGTACACGCGCAAGAAGCTGGAGGCGATCGCCGAGCTGGCGCGGCGCCACCACCTGGTCATCCTGGCCGACGAGATCTACGACAAGCTCATCCTCGACGACGACTGCCCGCACGTCTCGCTGGCCACGCTGGCGCCCGATCTTCCGGTCATCACTTTCAGCGGACTGTCGAAGCCCTACCTGGCGCCGGGATGGCGGGTGGGCTGGGGCATCGCCACCGGCGACGCCGCCCAGATCAAGCCGTACATCGAGGCCATCCACAAGCTGCTGCGGGCGCGGCTGTGCTCCAATCACCCGACGCAGTACGCCATCAAACCGGCGCTGGAAGGCCCGCAGGACCACGTCCCGGAGATGAACGCCAAGCTGCGCCGCCGCCGCGACCTCACCGTGCAGTGGGCGAACTCGACCAAGCGCGTGAGCTGCGTGGCTCCCAAGGGGACGTTCTATGCCTATCCCCGGCTCGACATCCCCGACGACGACCTGGATTTCGTAAAAGACCTGCTGGTCGAGAAGCACGTGCTGGTCGTGCATGGCAGCGGCTTCGGGCAGAAGCCGGGCACCAAGCACTGCCGCATCGTCTTCCTGCCCGATGAAGCCACCTTGGGCCGCGCCTACCAGTCCATCGCGGAATTCCTACGCGAGCGCTACGGAGAATAGTCTTTCCCGGGAATGAAAAAAGCCGCCGGAGGACCCGGCGGCTTTCCGCCTTTCAGGACTCTACTTCATCTTCAGCTAGGAAATGCGCGTGCCCCAGTTGGCGAATTGCGCGCGCCTCCCGCCGATCAATGGGGCCTGTGCTCGTGCCGTCCATTCCAAGACTTGCCCTCCGAATGCGGTTGCGATTGTGCAATGGCGGCTTTCCCCTGGGCCGGGGACCACAACCACGGCAGCTCGGCAATGACATCAGAGGCCTTCGGTGTACCGAGACCGGTCACCGCATCCCACCCCGGTCCGGCACTGTACCCAGTGATGTCGACCGGGTTGTTGGAGGCGTCGTACTCGAGTGCCGAGTTGGTTCCGCTGGTGACGTCGTGGAAGGGCTTGAGGAAGCCCAGCGCCTGGATCAGCCCCATGTTATACAGGGCGGCGTTGATGAACCCGTAGTTATGGCCTACGGTTTGGTCCGCGATGGCGGTGAGTGCCGCCCACTGAGGCGAGCCCGCGCTCGTGCCACCGAACCGATAGAAGCCGACTGGAACGCCCGGCATATTCAGATAGGTGAGAACGCCGTGCAGGACGGCGGCGTTGTAGGAGACGTCGCCCTCTCCGCGCATCTTCCCGCGGAATGTCCCCTGCTGGTAATAAGGCTTGTCCCAGACCGTGCTGAAGCCGCCCCCGCTGGCGATCGTGCTGTCAAAATAGGGCTGGAAGTCTCCGTACGGCGGGCCTTCGTTCCAGGCGATCTCACTCTGGTAGGTGCCTGGGGCAGGGTTGCTGGCCGGGTCGCACCCGAGTGACACGAGACAGTAGTCGGCGGCATGCAGCTCGGTCCCGCCCACGCCCGTCACCAGAGGGTCGGAGGCCGGCGAGGATGTGGACTTGATCCACGAGCTGCCGTCGCAGGAGGGCTGCGCCGCTCCCTCGTCGCCTGTGGAAGCGAAAATCGTGATCCCCTTCTTGGTCGCCTTCACGAACGCCTGGTGCCAGGCTGCGGTGAGATCCGGACCGAGACAGGTATCGGACTCGCCAAAGCTCATCGAGATGACGTCGCCGCGGTTGTTGTTGACCGCGTCGTTGAAGGCGCTGAGGAGAGCGACGTCGGAGTTGTCCGCGCCAAGCTCAAGCACGATGTTGGCGCCGGGGGCGATGGCATGCGCCCACTCGACATCCAGCGAGATTTCCTCGGCCCATCCGGGATCGTACGGACCGAAACCGTCCGGGGCCACCTGGGTAAAGGTCGGTGTGCCTGGACCGGCATTCATCTGCGGCAAGCCATAGAAGCTGTTGAAGTACGCCAGCTGGCTCTCGATATTCGGGTGCGAGAAAGCATCGATGATCACGATCGTCTTCCCCGTGCCATCGAAGCCTTTGCTGATGAGGTTGTCCACGTTGTAGGCATGCCGCATCTGAAACGGGTCGTAGCACTGTCCTACGCTCAGTCCGACCTGGCAGCTGAATAGCCCATATCCGGGGTCAGTGACGCCGGTGGGGATCGCATTCGGGCCACGCAGGGCGTCGGGGTGTACTTTGGCCGTTTTGCTACCGGCTGGCGGACGGTCGGCGGCTACGGACGCAACTGACGCGAACCCGACGAGCAGGGCCAGCGTCAGAATCGAGGTGCGAATGAGTAGTTTCTGCATGCAGAATCTCTCCTGGCAAGCATGGGTAGGAAAAAGCCGCATCAATACACTTTCTCGGAGGTGACCTGCGGAATCGGTCGCCGCCTTTGCTGGCTTGCGGGGCCCTGGAGAGAAGCGAGAAGGCAGTGAACCGAACAAACTGGCCCCCGTGAAATGCGCGCCATTGTTCGCGCCGCAGCAGGAGAAGTCAAGATGCAAAAGGTTGCACTCGAGTGTGCAAAACGCTGGAGCAGCGCGAATCTGCATGATTCCAGCCGTCGGGGACCGGGACCCGGGCAACGCGTGAAAAAGTTTGCAACCTGCGACTGTTACAATCTGATTTCACGCCATGGTCGACATTCACTGCCACATCCTGCCCGAGGTGGACGACGGCGCCAAGGACTGGGACGCAGCCGCCGAGATGTGCCGCGTCGCCGCCGCCGATGGCGTGACTCATATCGCCGCCACCCCTCATGCCAACGACGAATACGCCTATGACCGGGGCCTGCTGCGCAGCAAGCTGACCCGATTGCAGGCCATTGCCGGGGAATGGCCGATGCTGACCCTGGGCTGCGATTTTCATTTCTCCTACGAGAACGTCCGCGCGGCCCTGACGGACGCGACCCGGTTCACCATCGGCAACTCGCAGTACTTGCTGGTCGAGTTCAGCGACTTCGCGCTTTCGCCACCCATGCGCGATGCCCTGGTCAGGCTGCGCAATACCGGTGTGGTCCCGATCGTCACCCATCCGGAACGGAACCTGCTGATGCAGCGCGATCCCGGCCTGATCCTGAAGCTGTTGGAACTGGGCTGCCTGGTGCAGGTGACGGCATCATCGCTGGCCGGAAGGTGGGGAGAGTCGGCGCAGAAATCGGCGGTCTGGCTGTTGGAGCACGAAGCCGTGCACGTGCTGGCCAGCGACGCCCATGATCCCGTCCGCCGGCCTCCTGTGCTCTCTGCGGGGCGTGAGGCAGCGGCCAAGATCTGCGGCCAGGATGTGGCGCGAGCGCTGGTGGATGACAATCCGCGCGCCATCATCAACGGCGAACCAGTCCCCTTCCGACCTCAACCGGAGGCTGCCCGCCCCGGACGCCGGCGCTGACCTGACAGCATCGTCGCGGGAACACGCCAAGCACGGTGGGTTGCGAGGTCATCCCTGGGTCCCGGTCGCGGGTTTGGCGTCGGAGGGCATGGCGGCGACGGCCAGCTCGACCGTGTCGTACGCCCTCAGGACACCGAGCAAGCGGGTGATGCTCAGGGTTTGCCGGACCTTTTCGTTGATGCGGGCCAGCTTCAAAGTCCCCCCGGCTGAGACGGCGGAAGTCAGTATGGCCAGCAGGGTCCCGACGCCACCACTGTCGATGTCGCGGACCTGGGCGAAGTCGAGCACCACGAGCGGGTTCTCGGCGATGAGCTTCTTGACCTCGGAGCGCAGCAGCGTGGTTTCGTCGCCGAACACGACCCGGCCGATGCATTCCACGACGGTGGCCTGGGGCAATCTCAAGACCTTGATCTGAAGCGGCATAAGCACCTGTCAATCTGCTGCGCCAAGAGGGTAGCTCCGCCCGCTGCGAAGTACAAGGGGCGCAGGCCCGGAGCGCTATCCAGGGTGGTTGCAGGCACGCATTTCGCTTGGGTCACGCCGTCGAACTGCGATATAAGAAAAACTCTGGCGGCCAGCGCTCCTACGCATGCCCGGAAAAGCGAAAAGACCGAAAGCCAAACCAAGAAAGTCCAGTCCGTCGGGCGGCGCCGCGGGCAAGACCGTACTCCGTGCGGCGTCCAGCGCGGAGCAGGCGCTGCGGGAGAGCGAAGCGAAGTTCCGGGCGGTCACCGAGACCACCGTCTCCGCCATCTTCATCGTCCAGAACGACCGTTACGTGTACGTTAACCCGGCGTGCGAACAGATCAGCGGCTACTCCCGCCAGGAGCTCCTCCGGATGCCGTACTGGCAACTGAGCTCGCCGGAGGAGCGCGAGATGGCGGTGCAGATGGCCAAGGCGCGGCTGCGGGGCGAGCCGGCCCCGGCGCGCCAGGAACGAAAGCTCATCCGCAAGGATGGCGGTATCCGCTGGCTCGACTTCACGGCCACGGTCATCGAGTTCCAAGGCGCCCCCGCCATCCTGGGAACGGCCTTCGACATCACCGAGCGCAAGCACGCCGAGGACGACCTCCGGGTGCAGAAGGCCTACCTCGAGCAACTGTTCGACAGCGCCCCGGAAGCCATTGCCCTGCTCAACCACGAACGCTCCATCGTGCGGGTCAACCGGGAATTCCAGCGTTTGTTCGGCTACGGACCCGGGGAATGCGTCGGCCGGGACATCGACATGATCGTGCCCGAAGAGCGGCGCGCCGAATCGGGGTTCATCCTCGACACGCTGAGCCGCGGCGGGCCGGTGAACGTGGAGACCACGCGCCGCCGCAAGGACGGCTCGGTGGTGCAGGTCTCCATGCTGGCCACGCCCATCAGCCTGAGCCGCAGCCAGACGGCCATGTACCTGATCTTTCGCGACATCACCGAGCAGAAACGGGCCCAGGAGGCGTTGCGCGAGAGCGAAAGCAAGTTCCGCACGGTGGCCGAGACCGCTCCCATCGCCATCTATATCCACGATGGCGAACGGTTCCTGTATCTGAACCCGGCCAGCGAGCAGATCTCCGGCTACTCCCGGGCGGAACTGCTGCAGCACGGACCCTGGCGCCTGGTCCACCCCGAGTACATGGAACTGCTTCGCCGGAGGACGGCGGCGCGGCAGCGCGGGGAGAACGTGCTGACGCGCTACGAGTTCCCGATCATTGCCAAGTCCGGGGAGACGCGCTGGCTCGACTTCAGCGCCGGCGTCATCCAGTTCGAGGGGCAGCAGGCGATCCTGGCTACGGCCGTGGACATCACCGAGCGCAAGCGGGCGGAGGGTCTGCAGACCGCCCTGTATCGCATCGCCGATACTGCCCGCCAGGCCGGCGAACTGCCGCAGCTCTACGCCGCCATCCACCGCATCGTGGGCGAGCTGATGTACGCCAAGAACTTCTACATCGCGGTCTATGACCCGGAGACGCAGCTGCTGAGCTTCCCCTACTTCGTGGACCAGGAAGACGCCACGCCGGCGCCGAAGCCGCTGGGCAAAGGCCTGACGGAATACGTGCTGCGGACCGGCAAGCCGCTGCTGGCGACGCCCGAGCGCTTCGCCGAGCTGGTCGCCAGCGGCGAGGCCGAGAGCATCGGGGCGGCCTCGCTGGATTGGGTCGGGGTCCCGCTGAAGCACGGCGACCAGACTTTCGGGGTGCTGGTGGTGCAGACCTACGAGCCCAACGTGCGCTATGGCGAGAAGGAAGCGGAGATCCTGACCTTCGTCTCCCAGCATGTAGCGGGCGCGATCGAGCAGAAGCGCAGCCAGGAGCGCCTGCGGGACTCGGAATCGCGCTACCGCACCCTGGTGCAGAGCGCCGTGTACGGCATCTATCGCTCTTCGGCGATCGAAGACCGCTTCCTCGACGTGAACCCGGCCCTGGTGTCCATGCTCGGCTACTCCTCGGTCGAGGAAGTGCTGGCGCTGAAGATCTCGCGGGACATCTACTGGGACGCCGAGGAGCGCATGCGGCTGCTGACCGAGCACGGGCAGCGCGACCGCATCGACAGCATCCAGGCGCGCTGGAAAAAGAAGGACGGCAGCCCGCTGACCGTCCGCCTGAGCGGGCGCACGGTGCGCGACCTGCGCGGGCGCGTGGCGGCCTTTGAGATGATCGCCGAGGACATCACCGAGCGCGCCGCCCTCGAACTCCAGCTCCTGCAATCCCAGAAGATGGAGGCGGTGGGACGGCTGGCCGGCGGCGTCGCCCACGACTTCAATAACCTGCTTACCGTCATCAAGGGCTACGGCGAGCTGATGCTGGATGAACTGAGAGCCAACGACCCCATGCGCGCCGAGGTCGAAGAGATCCAGAAGGCGGCCGACCGCGCCGCTTCCCTCACCCGCCAGTTGCTGGCCTTCAGCCGCCGCCAGGTGCTGGCCCCCAAGATCATCGACCTGAACAACGTGGTCGCCAACATGGACAAGCTGCTGCGACGGCTGCTGGGCGAGGACGTCGAGCTGCACACCGTGCTCGATCCCAAGCTGGGCCGGGTGAAGGCCGACCCCGGCCAGGTGGAACAGGTCATCATGAACCTCGCGGTCAACGCGCGCGACGCCATGCCCAGCGGCGGCAAGCTCACCATCGAGACCCAGAACCTGGAGCTCGATTCCTTCTACGCGCGCGAGCACGTGACCGTCGCGCCCGGGCCCTACGCCATGCTGGCGGTCAGCGATACCGGCATGGGCATGGACGCCGAGACCCAGTCCCACATCTTCGAGCCCTTCTTCACCACCAAGGACCAAGGCAAGGGCACCGGCCTGGGGCTCTCGACCGTGTACGGCATCGTGAAGCAGAGTGGGGGATACATCTGGGTCTATAGTGAGCCGGGCCGCGGCACCACCTTCAAGGTGTATCTCCCGCGGGTGAGCGACGAAGCGGTAAGCGCCGAGTCGGGCGAGGTCGGCCACGAGAGCCACCGCGGCAACGAGACCGTGCTGCTGGTGGAAGACGAGGACGGGGTGCGCGCCCTCATCCGCCAGGTGCTGGTCCGCAATGGCTACAAAGTCCTGGAAGCGCGGCACGGCGAGGAAGCCGCCCTGCTGGCTGATGGGCACAAAACATCCATCCACCTCTTGCTCACCGACGTGGTGCTGGCCAAGATGTCGGGCCGGGAACTGGCGCAAAAGCTGGCGCCTTCGCGTCCCGGGATGCAGGTGATCTTCATGTCGGGCTACACCGACGAGGCCATCATCCACCACGGCATGCTCACCCCGGGCACCAAGTTCCTGCAGAAACCCTTCACCACCGACACTCTCATGCACACGGTACGCGAGGTGCTCGACTCCGCCAGGGCCAAAACCGCCGAGACTGGAAGTTGAGGTGGACGCTCCGCCCATCACCTTCGACCGGGCGGCGGTTTCGCGCCGCGGCCGCCGGCTGGAGATCTTCACCATCCTCTGGAACAGTGCCGAAGCAGTGGTGGCGCTGGTCGCCGGCGCGGTCGCCGGCAGCATCTCCCTGGTCGGGTTCGGCATTGATTCCCTGATCGAAGTGACTTCGGGCGCTGCCTTGCTGTGGCGCATGGGCGTGGATGACGACCCTGCGCGACGGGAGCGGATCGAACAGAAGAGCCTGAAGATCGTCGGCGGCTGCTTCGTGGCACTGGCCCTGTACATCGCGTACGAGGCGGTGGAGACGCTGTGGCGTCACCAGGCGGCGGAGCGCAGCCTGCCCGGGATCGTGCTGGCTGCGGTCTCCCTGGCCGCCATGCCCCTGCTGTCGCGGGCCAAGCGCAGGGTCGCGGCGTCGCTGAACAGCGCCGCCATGGCCGCCGACGCCAAGCAGACCGAATTCTGCGCTTATCTCTCCGCCATCCTGCTGGCCGGGCTGCTGCTGAATGCGGCGCTGGGCTGGTGGTGGGCCGACCCCGTGGCTGCCCTGCTGATGGTCCCGATCATCGCCAACGAAGGCCGGGAAGCACTTACCGGAAAACGCTGCTCCTGTGACTGAGCGGACCACCCTGCGCCAAGATCGGCGAAAGGGTGGGCCGCCCGAACGCGGTTACCCCTGAAGAAAGTTCTTGAGCAGGTTGAGCACTCCGGCCCACCCCTGACCGTAGTCCTTGCGCGAGATGGGTTCCTGGGCCAGGCCGCTGTGGGTCACGCGCACCCGCGTGCCGCTCGCCGTGGGCGTCAGCTCCCAGCGAACGATGGTGCGGGCCTCCGGATGCTCGTGCCAGTTGGCGATCCAGCTCCAGACCAGCAGGCGCGGCGGATCGATCTCCAGCACCTCACCGTGGCACTCGAACTCGGCAAGGCCGCGCTTGCGCAACTGCTCGCCCACGTCCCCGTGCATCTCGCCCGGCGCGGGCTTGCAGCGGTAGACGTACTTGCCGCCCTGGCGCGCATCCATGTCGAAGGTCAGGAGTTCGACGGTCGGCTCCTTGCCCCACCAAGTGAAGAGCTGCTTGGGGTCGGTGAGTGCCCGAAACACGCGCTCGGGCGGGGCTGCAATCTCGATCTCCTGGGAGACGGCATCCTGTTCCGGAATGGGTTTTGCTGCGGTCATCAGAAAATCCTTTCTTACCTGTGCTTGGCTCGCTGCGGCCGGCGCGACCCTTCTCTTTCCACGAAAGACTTGAGCGCGCCCAGCTTGTTGTCCCAGAAGACCCGGTAGTGCTCCAGCCAGTGGTCCACCGCCCGGAGCGGAGCCGGATCGAGTTGGTAGAAGCGGTGGCGTCCCCGCCGATATTCCCGCACCAGGCCGGCGCGGCGCAGCTGGCGCAGGTGCTTGGAGATGGCGGGGCGCGAGACCGGGAACGAGCGCGCGATCTCTCCCGCCGGCCGGGTCCCCTGCCGCAGCAGGTCCAGCACCGCGCGCCGGGTCGGGTCGGAGAGCGCCGGGAAGGCCAGGGCCGACAAATGCGTAACCGTTTGGTTTCGCATAATACGTAACGATAAGGTTACGGAATTCGCCGTGTCAAGTAAAAACCGCGCCCTGGGGCGCGGCCGGGGGAACGCGGGGACCTGCGGTGCTACTGGCGGAAGGCGGAGCCGCCGGACCTCTCGGGCGCCGTGGCGGGGACGGCGGCCGTGGCCGCGGTCTCGGGGTTGATCAGGTTCTCCTTGCTGGGGCCGAGGCCCAGCTTGATGAGCGCCCGCGCATCGGGGACGGTCTTGGTCTGCCAGCCGTTATCGGCCTGGTAGCGCTGCATGGCTTCCTTGGTGCGCTGGTCCCATTGCCCGCTGGGTTCGCCGTCCAGGTAGTGCTCGCGGATCAGCGCCGTCTGGATCTGCTGGGCGCGCGGCTCGTCGATGGAGCGCTGCCCGCGCACCTTCCTTGCGGTCTTCTTGCTGCTCTTCTTGCTCTTGGTGGAGTGCTTGGCGGGCTTGCTGGAACTCTTCTTCTGCGTGGTCTTCTGGGTCGTGGCCGGGGAGACACTGGCGAACATCAGGAGCGTCGCCAGCAGCGCTGCTATATGGTGGAAGGTCGAGAACCGGATTCGCAAATCGCACCTCAAGGCTGGGATCTGCCGGAGCAACTGCACCTGTTGAAACCAGTCGCGCCGGCGAGAAATCCGCCAGCGCAACGGCATCATGCCATCTTTGGATGCCATTGCGCCAGCGAAATGATGGCTGCTGCTGGTTACTTACGGGAGCGTACCGCTGAGGAAGATGGTGCCGGCATTGCGCCCTCTTCCCTGCCGTACCAGGAAGGCGACGTCCTGGCCGCTCTTCAACTGCGCGGTGATCTTGCGGAAGTCGTCCTCGCTGTTCACCGGCTGGCGGTTGATTTCCAGGATGACGTCGCCGCGGCTGAAGCCCAGGTCGTCGGCGAACGAGCCCTGCTTGACGTCGGAGACGATGACGCCCTTACCCGCCGGGATGTCAAGCCGGTCGGCCATGTCGGGCGTGACCGCGCGCACGCTCAGGCCCAGCTTGGATTCGATGGGTTGCGATTCGCCGCCACTCTCCGGTTCCTCGCCGCCCAGCCGCGAGCTGAACAGCTTGGCGCGGTCGGCGATGGTCACCGTGGTCGTTCCCTCCTTGCCGTTGCGCATGTAGGTGAGCTTGGTCTTGGTGCCGGGCTTGCGGCTGGCGATCTCGGAAACCAGCTCGTCACCGGATTTGATCGCCTTGCCGTCCACCGCGATGATGGCGTCGCCCACCTTCAGGCCCGCCTGGTCGGCGGGGCTGCCGGCCGTGACTTCGGCGATGATGACCCCGTTCTTGATGCCATAGACGCGCTGCAGCGCCGGGTTGGGCTGGGCGTTGAACAGCACTCCGATGGAGCCGCGGGTCACGCGATGCTCCGGCGAGATCAGCTGGTTGTAGACGCTGACCACGGTGTTCGAAGGCAGGGCGAAACCCACGCCCTGGTAGCCCATGGACTGGGTGAAGATGGCGGTGTTGATGCCGATGACCTCGCCGTTCATGTTCACCAGCGGCCCGCCGGAGTTGCCCGGATTGATGGCGGCGTCGGTCTGGATGAACGACTGGAACTGGCGCTGGGGCACGATGTTGCGTCCCTTGGCGGAGACGATGCCGGCGGTGACCGTCTCTTCCAGGCCGAAGGGGCTACCGATGGCCAGCACCCAATCGCCCACCTGCATGCCGTCGGAATTGCCCAGCTTGGCCGCCGGCAGCGGCTTCTTGGCCTCGATCTTGATAACGGCCAGGTCGGTCTCTTTGTCGGTGCCGATGACCTTGGCGTCATAGGTGACGCCCGGAGGATCGTTCTGCAACTGCACGCGGATGCGGTCCGCCTTGTCTACCACGTGCTCATTGGTGACGATGTAGCCGTTGGGATCGACGATGACGCCGGAGCCGAGGCTGCGCTCGCGGATGCCCTGGTCGCTGCCCGGGCCCGCGTCATCCCCGCCCTGCCCGCCGAAGAAGCGGTCGAAGAAGTCCTGGAACGGGTCCTGCGGGTCGGGTTGCTGCTGCTGCCCGCCCGGGCTGCGGCGTCGCCGGTGCGGATTCGCCTGGGGCTTGACCGTGGCTTCCGTATTGATGTTCACCACGCTCGGCTCCAATTGCTTGGCGATGGTGGAGAACGTGGAGCTCAACTGCTGCGGCGCCGGCACTTGCAGCTGCGCCGCGTCCGCACTGGGGTTCTTGCTCTCCTTGCCCTTCACCCCGTGCGTCACCACGGTGCCGATCAGGATACCGACTGCCAGCGTGGCGATCACCAGCAGCGTGGAGGCGCCCCCCCGAGCTTTGAAACGATTGAACCACCCGCTTGTACGCGGATCCATTACCTTCCCTCCGGCAAAGACACCAATCCATCATTATACCCACGGGGAAGAACCCGCCTTGCGCAGGGTAGTTGCTGGATCAGGGTCACTGAAGAATCAGAGCCTTTGTGTACTTAGATTAGACGCGCCCTACAGAAGATTCGTTATCCGAGTCACGCATTTCCCGCTTCGGAACCGGCGGCTTCCGCCCCCAACTCCGCTTTCATCTCCTCGGCGGTGCCCTTCAGTTCGGCGACCAGGATGCCACCCAGGATCAGGACTGATCCGGCGCTGGCGCGGTATCCCAGGCGCTCGCGTAAGACCAGAAAGCTGGTGAGCCAGGCGAATACCTGCTCCATCAGGAAGATCAGCGCGGTGTGGGTGGGAGGCAGGAACTGCTGTGCCCAGGCCTGGATGGTAAAGGCCGCGGCGGTGCACAACAGGCCGGTGACCACGATGGCGGCGATCACCCGCGGCGACCACACGATGGCGGGATGCTCCATCAGGGGCGCGGTGGCGGTCATGAAAGTGGCCGCGGCCACGATCTGCAGCGGCCCGACCTGCTCGAAGCGGTGGTGCAGCATGACCTTGCCCACGACGATGATCTGGAATCCGAAGACCACGGCGCAGCCCAGGGTCAACAGGTCGCCGCGGTTGATGGCCGCGAGTCCGAGGCCCTGGCCCGCGGGCACCGTCAGCAGGTACAGGCCGATCATGGCCAGGGCGACGCCCAGGGCGGTGCGCCGGTTGATGCTGCGCCGCCAGAAAAGGCCCAGGAAGACCGGCACCAGCACAGTGGATACTCCAGTGATGAATG
>Ga0335070_10001313_pt1 | contig 28660 bp, 21 predicted proteins | sample Lox_Sample_13_FD_206722 | JGI IMG/M metagenome (GOLD analysis project Ga0335070, IMG submission 206722) | Soil microbial communities from Loxahatchee National Wildlife Refuge, Florida, United States - Lox_Sample_1.3 | ecosystem: Environmental > Terrestrial > Soil > Wetlands | place: USA...
GAGCAGGCCGGTAATCCAGGATGAACGCCTTCGGCGGACGTCATTTCTGGACTGCAATCAGTGGTGCATGTTTCCCGAACACCTCCCCAATTTCGGCAGCCTCCGCCCCAGCATTGCGTAAAGCACCCAATGTCCGCTCAGCATCCTTCTCCGCCACCGAGATCAGCAATCCTCCCGCCGTCTGCGGGTCGTAGAGCAGCGTCCGCAAGTCTTCCGGCACATCGTCAGCATACTCCACGCAGCCCTCGGCAAATGCGCGGTTGGCCTTCAGGCCTCCCGGAATATATCCGCGCTGCACGCACTCCAGCGCACCCTCCAGCAGCGGAACCTTCGACGCGAACAGTCGCACGCTGACGCCCGACCCGCGTGCGACCTCGTGCAGGTGGCCAAGAAGGCCAAAGCCAGTGATGTCGGTCATGGCATGGACTTCGAAGCCGCCCGAGACTGCTATTTCCGCCGCTGCTTTGTTCAGCGTGGTCATGGCCTGCACCGCGCCGCGAATCCATGCTTCCTCGGCCTTGCCCTTCTTGATCGCCGTCGATATGACGCCCGTGCCGATTGCCTTGGTGAAGATGAGCCGGTCGCCGGGCTTGGCGCCGCTGTTGGTCAGCACGCGCCCGGGATGCACTGTCCCCGTCACCGAGTAACCCAGCTTCATCTCGTCGTCGCGAATGCTGTGCCCGCCTATGACCGTGCAGCCCGCCTCGACCATCTTCGACAGCCCGCCCGCGAGCATAGCCTCCAGCACCTTCACGTCGCCATTCTCGGGAAAGCACACCAGAGTCAGCGCGCTTAGCGGACGCCCGCCCATCGCGTACACATCGCTCAGCGAGTTGGTCGCCGCAATCTGGCCGAAGACGTACGGGTCATCAACGATGGGAGTGAAGAAATCGACCGTCTGGACGAGCGCCAGCTCAGGCGTGATTTGATACACGCCCGCGTCGTCGGCGGTATCGAAGCCGACCAGAACGTTGGGATCGTGTTGCCGGGCTAATTTCCCAAGCACCGAGTCCAGCACCGCCGGACTGAGCTTGCTGGCTCAACCCGCAGCTTTCACCATCTCCGTCAAACGCGGCTTGGCGTTGTCAGGCACAGCTTGATTGTAGCAACGAGAAAACGAAGAATCTCAGCCGCGGATTTGCGCGGAGGAACGCGGATCAATCTTGGCCAATACCAAAAGCAACATCAACCACCGATGAACACGGATGAGACTTAGATCTTCAAAACAAAGGCGAGTGCGGACTGCAGACGAAAGCTGATTTCTTGATGCGCAATTCCGATCCGCGTGTATCTGCGCAATCCGCGGTTGATTTTTTTGGACTTTCTTTGTCCGTGATCCGTGGTTGATTTTTGTGTTTACTTCGTTGACAGCAGGTGAATGTCGCCGCCGTAGAGGAACAGCAACGCATTCTGTAGGCGCTTTGACCACGCGATCTCGTCGCCACGCGCGCCCTCTTCGATGACCACTTTCAGCCGGTTCGAACCCATTCCCTTATCGCGAAGTATCTTCTCCAGGTCAGTCACCGCCTCCACGGTCTGGGCGCTGGCTTTCTCGTCGGACTCTTCTGCCGTGCCAATCCCCACGTATATTTTCTCGGGAAACCACGTGGCTTTCTGCACGTCCTTCAGTAGTTGCTCGTTGCCGACGATCAGCGACGGACTTTCCAGCAACATTTTGCCAAACACTCCCGGATGCTCCACCGCAGCATACACCGCGGCGTCTGCGCCATACATCGCTCCGCCAAGGCCCGTGTTGTGCGCGCCCGTCAGCACACGATATTTCTTCTCGATCAGCGGCATCACCTCGTTGATGACAAAGTCGCCGTACTGTTTCCCGTGCACGTCCTGGGTCTCGGGCTTGCCCAGTTCTTTGTTGTTCGGGTCGGGATACGGCAGGTACTCATTCGCGCGCCGGGGCGTGCTGTCGATGCCCACCACGATCATCGGGTGAATGCGCATGCTGCCGGTCAGGAACTGCACCGTCTCGTCGAACTTCCATTCTCGGAATTGCGCCGTAGCCTCGTCGAACAAGTTCTGGCCGTCCTGCATGTAGAGCACGGGATAGTGCTTGTTGCGGTTGACGGGCGCAAAGTAGTTGGCCGGCAGCCACACGCGTAAATTCCTGATGTTGTGAAATACCTTGCTGTTGATGGTGATGATCTCGAGCTCGCCGAGCACGGAGGGCTCTTTGGGATCGATCAGCGGCTTCATCTCCGGCACAGCAGCCGGCTCCGGCTGGACGGCTTGCGCGGGCTCGGTCGCAGTCGTCGTCGGCTTCTCCTGCGCCGTCTGCGCGGCCAGGCTCAGACTCAGAACGACGTAGAAGACCGGGGCGAAGAACGCAACGCGAATTATCGGCATGCCAAAAGACTAGCAGGAGACACTTTCAGCATCCACGGCGGCTCCGTTCGCATCGCTGGCCGGTTCGCGCACTATCAAAGGTCGGCGCGCGATCCGTGGTGGCACTTGGTTTTGCTTGTCAAACCAAGCCTTCTCCGTGTCCTCCGCGTCTCCGTCGTAAATTCTGTCTTACTTCAGCTTCAGATTGACCAGCTCCATCTGCGGATAGCTTCTGTCCCAGTCCTCCGAGATATGTTCCAGCGTGATGCGTACGGTCTTCGTCTGTCCCGGGCCAATAGGCGCGCGGCTCATATCCACCAGGTCGGGATAGCCAGCCAGCTGGTTCTCCACCAGCACGTGCAGAGGAAGGGTTTCCTTCTGTACGATCTGGCCCATCGAGTTCTTGAATTCTGCATGCACGTCGGCGCCGACGAGCGCCCTGTCACCGGTATTGGTGATGTTGAAGTCGAGGTAGGTGACGGTCCCGCCTACGTAGTTCTCCGCCGCACTCAGCTTGATATCGGAGAGTTTCAATTGCTGCGCGTAGGGATTCGCCTCAGGGCCGGGTGCGGCCTTGTGCCGGCTGAACAGCAGAAGGGCGGCCACCGCCACAATGACGGCGACCAAACCAACCAGTATTGGGACCCAATTGCGTTTCTGGTCCGGCGAGGGCGCCGGTTCAAAGGCCTGTTCCATGACGAACCGATTCTACTCCGCCGCGCCCCACCGTCCGCAGCGAGTTTTGTCACACACGCCTGTACTTCGGACGCAGCAACCGCAGGTTCGCGGGCGAGGGGTTGTCCTTACTTGGCTTTGACTTCGACGATCTTGATCGCGGGGGCTTCGTGGTTCCAGGTGGGCGGCACCTGTTCCACGGCAATACGAAAGAAGCGCATCTCGTTGCGCTGGATGGGGCTTCGTGCGAACTCATCGCGGACGAGCTCGGCGTCCCCGTGGGAAATGCCGGCCAGCGGTTCTTCTACGCTGGCGACAATCTGCCCCTGGGCGTCGTGGAACTCCACCTCCGCAGTGGCGCCCGTCACTCGGCTGCTTCCGGCATTCGTGACCAGCCCATCCAGATAGAGCGTCCCGCCGGAAGGCGATTCACTGATCCGCACGTCGCTCAAAAGCAGGTCCGTCGGTTGGGCTTGGGCCACACCCACGGCCGCCTGCACCGGAAAATTTCTTGATCCCGGCGGCAGGAACTTCAACACCAGGGCCAACAGTCCCAGCGCCACCAGTGTCGTCACGACCCTGCGCGCGAGGGATATGGAGCGAACCTGCCTTCTTCGCCGGCCGCTGCTGACCAGGGTGAGATTGGCCCGCTCGCCTGCCGGAGTTCGGGATGTGCTTGCCATCACAGTCCTTTCGGCTGGAAGTTGATTTCGTTCATTGTGATGGGCCAGAACTCCGTTCTGATATCCAGCGTGACGAGCAAAGCAATCGCGGAATCAATTGCTGCTGTAGAGATGATGCAGCAACACTCTTCTATCTTAGCAAAAAGCCGACGCGCTGCTGTCGCTTACTCGTGAAACACCCGGGTTGCAATCGTGATTCACCAGTATCAGCTCCGGCCGCCGTCCTACTGCGGCGCTTCCGATGCGGCAACCGAGATCTTCGTTTCCGCGCGGAACTTGCGGTAGTCTTTGTACGTTACGTGGACGTTTTCCCTGACGCCTTTCAGCAATGCCACCCGCGCGTCCAGCTTCACGTCGAACCACTGCGGCAGCCACACTTCATCGTTCACCCGCACCTGCTGCATCTCAAATTGCGAGCCTTTATGCAGCCGCGCGACCACCCAGCCGAAGGAAACGGTGTCGATAAACTCAGCCCGCAATTTCGCCCAACTGTAGTCCTGCTGGTCGATCCAGAACCGCGGCTTGATCTTGGGCAGCAGCCTCGACTCCCGCCGCTTGCCCTCGAACCCCGGCCGCGGTGTGCCGTCGATCACCCAGGTCTCGCGTCCGTTCAGCGTCTCAGTTCCCACCAGCGAGAAATTGTAGGCATCGAGGATCTCGCGCACAAACGCCCGCTCGTCTTCGCGTTCCTTCTCGTACTTTTGTAGGCGCTTCTGCCGCTCTTCGGGACTCTCGTTCTCCCGCTTGCGGGTCTCCTTGTCGAACTCCTCGTCTTGCTTCTTCTGTTCTTTTTCCGGCAGCGGCACGTCGTTTTTGGCCACCAGCCGCTCGAAGGGCTCGCCATACAGCACCAGAATTTCGTGCGTCTCGCTCTTGCTCGACTTCACTCCGCCGTTACCGTCGAGATTGTCCTCCTGCGTGCGCTGCAGAAAGGTGTAGTCCTTGGCCGCCTGCCAGTTAATGATGTCCTTGGCCACGGCGCGTCGCATGATCTCGTGCGCACCGGGAGTTGGCTTCTCTTCCTGTTTCGTCTCCGCGGCGGCGATCGTTCCGGTTTCATTGGGAAGTCCTGAGGCGCCGTCCTTGTCCTGCGCTGTGGCCGATGCGCCCATGAACAGCGCGAGCAGGGCAAGGATGAGGGCATTCGGCTTCATATACGCTCCAGACGCCGTCCACGCTAAAAAGTTGCGGCGCTGAAGCCACTTTCGCCTCCAGCGCCGTAACTCATTCACCAATTGTGGGACTACTCGCCCGCCACCGTCATGCCATCTATCCGCAGCGTGGGCGAAGCAATCGCTCCGCGAAATTCCAGGTCGTTGCCGATCTCGCTGACGTTCGCGAACATGTCCTTCAGATTGCCGGCCACCGTGATTTCTTCTACCGGGAAGGTCAGCTCGCCGTTCTCGATCCACAACCCGGTCGCGCCGCGCGAGAAGTCGCCCGTCACCAGGTTCACGCCGAAGCCGAGAAACTCGGTGACGAACAGGCCTTCCTTGATCTCGGCGAGAATCTCCTGCAGGCTCTTCGTTCCCGGCTGCAGAAAGAAGTTTCCCGGCCCGATGCCGGGCGTTCCCGCGAGTCCACGCGAGGCGTTGCCCGTAGTCTGCAAGCCCAGCTTTTTCGCCGTGTAGGTGTTCAGCAGATACGACTTCAGCACGCCGTTCTCGACCACGACGGTCTTGCGGCTGGCGACACCTTCCGAGTCGAACGGGCTCGTGCCGAACAGGCCCGGAAGCGTGCCATCGTCCACGACGTTGATGTTGTCGCCCGCAATCCTTTCACCCAGCTTGCCCGCGAGATACGACGCCCCGCGATACACCGAGTCGCCATTCACTGCTTCGAAGATGTGTCCTACCAGCGAGCCTGAGACGGTGTTTTCGAACACAATTGGGACTTTGGCCGTTTTGACCTTGCGCGCGCCCAGCCGCCGCAGGGTGCGTTTAGCCGCTATTTGCCCCACATGCTCGGGCGATTCCAGCTTCTTCAGCGTCATCGCCACCGAGTACCAGTAGTCGCGTTGCATGGCCGCGCCGTCCGTCTGCGCGATGGGCACCGCCGACAGCGAACAGTACGAGCGCTGCGAGTCGCCCACGAAGCCGTTCGAGTTCGCCAGCACCTTGTAACTGATCGCCGCATCGAAAGTCCCGCCTTCCGAGTTGACGATGCGCGGGTCCGCGCCGGTGGCGGCCTTCTCCGCCCGCCGCGCATAGTCGATGCGGTCGGCCGTGGACAGCGAATACACGTCGTCGTTGTAAAGCTCGAGGTCGCCTTCCAGCTTGCCCTGCTGCTCCGGCGCGGGAATTCCGGCCAGCGGATCTTCGCTGGTTACCTTCGCCAGGTGCAGCGCCGCGTCCACCATCGTGCGCAGGCCTTCAGGCGAGAGATCGCTCGAGTACGTGCTGGCTGCGCGCTGCCCGTAAAACACGCGTACGCCAATGCCCTTCGAGCCGGATTCCTTCAGCGTCTCCACGTCGCCCAGCCGCACCGTGGTGGAAAACTCGCTCCCATCCACGGCCACCGCTTCCGCGGCCGTGGCGCCACCTTGCATCGCGCGGCGCACCACATCCACCGCAATTTGCTTCAAGTCAGCCGATGCCGTCGGCGTGCCTGTCATGCCTTCCTGTGTTGCTACGCTCATTAGGGTCCCTTACCAGAATACCTTGCTTCAGAGCAGATTTAGGTGAGTTGCCGCTATGTGACGGATTCGCCACGGAGGAACGAAAAGCATTTGGCTAACTCGCTCCTCGTGCCCTCCCTGCCTCTGTCGTGAAGAACTTAATCCCTCTCCCACACTGCGCTGGCCTTCACTGGCGCCTCGCCGGTGTTGGCATGCTCCTTCAACCACTCCGCTTCGATCGGAATGGTGATGGGCTGCAGCTTGGCCTTTTGCAGCCCGCTGTTGATAACAGGCAGATCGGCGGTCAGCTTGGTGAACTCGGCGACCACGTCTTCCAGGTCACGGTTGAGCGCGTCCGCCCGCGCGACCTGATAATTCGTCGGCCGGCCCTCGTACTGGATCACGTAGCCATACAACTCGCCCACATGCTCGCGGATACGCTCTTCGCCGGTGATCGCGCCCCCTTCCTTGGTGGCCACAATCTTCGAGCGCAGCGCGTCCGCCTTGGTTGACAACTGTTCCAGCTTCGGCTTTAGCGGATTGTTCTTTTCCAGCTTACTGGCCCGCTCGGCCGCGCCGTCACGCACCGCCAGGATCGCCGCGACCTCGTAGCTCATGTGTCCCAGCATGTTGTAGAGCTTCAGCGAGAGCTCGTAGTCGGCTTTGCGGTCCTCGAGATTGAACTTGGCGCGCGGATCGAGCACCAGGGTCACACTCCCGTCGTAAGTCTTGTCGCCCTTGACCAGCTTCACGGGATACGTCCCCGGCAGCACTCGCGGTCCCTCCGAAGCCTGGAACAGCACTTGCGCTCCCGGAGGAATGATCGGCGGCGGCAGCCGCATGGACCATGGCGCGCGATTCAGCCCCTTGTGCTTGCTCTTGGGCGTGAACTCGGTCAGCTTCGCGCCGCTGGGATCGAACACCTCAATCTTCAGGCCGCCATACATGTGGCGTGCCTTCTGGTAATACATGATGGACGCGCTGTTCGGCCGGCTCGGACCAGTAAACGCCGCGTCGCCCTGCGGCCATCCGCCGTTGGCGTTGAAGTACTGGATCGAAGGCGGTCCTTCCAGCACCACCGCGTCTTTCGCCATCACGTCGGGTGTGAGCTGCCGCAGCGGTGAGATGTCGTCGATGATCCAGATGCCGCGTCCGTGCGTGCCCAGCACCAGGTCCGAGGTGCGCGGCTGCACCACGATGTCGCGGACCGCCACTGCGGGAAAGTCGCTGCCTCTGTACTGCGCCCAGTGCTGTCCGCCGTCCACCGAGATCCACAGTCCGAATTCGGTACCCACGAACAGTACATTCGGACTCTTGGTGTCTTCCGTGATCACGTGCGCATAGCCGCGCACGCCGTTCTCCGCCAGGTTCAGCGAGGTCCACGTCTTCCCATAGTCGCTCGTCTTGTAGGCGTACGGAGTCATATCACCATACGTGTGGCGGTCGAACGTCGCGTAAGCCACACCGTCGTCGAAGCGGCCTGCAGCCACTGTCGAGACCCACGAATTCGGCGCCAGCCCCTTTACGTTGCCCACCACGTTGGTCCACGTCTTGGCGCCGTCGCGGGTGATCTGCAGATTGCCGTCGTCGGTGCCCACCCAGATGATCTGCCCATTGCGCGGCGACTCTGAAATCGAATAGATCGAGGTGTGCATCTCTGCCGCCGAGTTGTCGACAGTGATGCCGCCCGACTCCTCCTGCTTTTGCTTCTCGGGATCGTTGGTGGTCAGGTCGGGCGAGATGCGCTCCCAGGACTGGCCGTGATCGCGCGAGCGGAACAGATACTGCGCGCCGATGTAGATGGTCCCCTTTTCGTTGGGGCTCATGTGGATCGGCGTGTTCCAGTTGAAGCGCAGCTTGGGCTCGCCGTAGTTCGGGTACGGCTTGATGGCCCGCACCTCCAGCGTGTGCCGGTTGACCCGGCCAATCTCGCCGCCTTGCGCCTCGGCGTAAATGTAGTCCGGGTCGGCCGGGTCTTCGAACATCCAGAAGCCGTCGCCGCCGAACATGTTTTCCCATTGCGCGTTGGTCACGCCGTTGGGATACGAAGAATCCCCTATCCAACTGCTGTTGTCCTGCAGCCCGCCGTACACGTGATATGGATCCGCGTTGTCCACGCTGACGTGATAGAACTGCGACACCGGAAGGTTCAACTGGTGCGCCCAGCGCGTACCGCCGTCCTCGCTGTTCCACAAGCCGCCGTCGTCGCCCGCATAAATCAGGTTGGGATTGCTGGGGTCGATCCACACGTCATGAAAATCGCCGTGCGCGTTGGCCACCGAGCTGAAGCTCGTCCCGCCGTTCACGCTCAGCAGCAGTTGTAGATCGGGCTTGAAGACCTTGTTCTCGTTCGCGGGATCAACAATCAGATTGGCGAAATAGAACGGCCGCCAGATCATGAACTGGCTGGCGTCGAGCCTTTTCCAGCTTTGTCCGCCATCGTCGGAGCGAAACAGCGCGCTGTCCTTCGACTCGATCATGGCGTACACCACTTGCGGCTTCGAAGGCGCCACCGCCAGCGCGATCCGTCCCCATGGCTTGGCCGGGAGGCCCTTTGCGTTGGCCGTGGCCAGCTCCGTCCAGTGGTCGCCCCCGTCGTCGGAGCGATACAGTCCGCTGCCCGGTCCGCCGGAGCGGAATGTCCATCCCTGCCGCCGGTAGTCCCACATTGCGGCATATACGGTCGCAGGCGCTTTCGGACTTGCCGCCAGCATCCCGCAACCAGTCGACGCGTTGGCCCCGGCCAGCACCTTGGTCCACGTCTTGCCGCCGTCGCTGGTCTTGAAGACGCCGCCGGTGTCGCTGTCGTTCCAGGTGTGGCCTGTGGCGCAGACCAGCACGCGGTTGCCGTCCTTGGGGTCGATCAGGATCTTCGAAATGTGCTCCGACCCCTGCAACCCAACGTTGCTCCAATCCTCACCGCCATCACTGGACTTATAAATCCCGTCGCCGATTGAGACGCTGTTGCGCATCCACGATTCGCCCGTGCCCACCCACACGTTTTTCGGGTTCGACGGATCGATGGCTACAGCGCCGATGGACTGCACATCCTGCCGGTCGAACACCGGCTTGAACGTCGTACCGCCGTTGATCGACTTCCACACCCCGCCGCTGGCCGAGCCCACGAATAGAGTAATGCGCCCGTCCTGGTTGACTCCCGCCACTGCGGCAATGCGCCCGCTCATGGTGGCCGACCCGATGTTACGCGCCGGCAGCCCGGACACGGTGGCGCTGGTAATCTGCGGGGCGCTCTGCGCAACCAGCATCGTCCCAATGCTAAGCGGTGCAAGTGCAATCCAACGCAGCAAACTCTTCACGGCCCGGCGGATACTGTGCGAATGGTTCATCGTTTCATTCCTCTGGAGGGCCTTTTCGCGGCCCTTGCGGGAAAGCACCTCAACCCGCATGGTATCCCACAATGTGGGAGATCAGTACAATAGGACGCCAGCGTGACCAACGGCTCTCACTGCTTCAAACTCGCCGGCACTGCAAACACCGACTCCGCCAGCGGCACATTCACTTCCACCTTGTCCACGGTGACCGTCAGCATTTGCGTAGGATCGTTCTTCGGCCAGACCGCCAGCGAGTACGGATACATCACACCGTCCACCGCCTGATAAGAGCCGTATTCCATGACGGTCTCCTTCACCGAGCCGCGAATGAACTCCTGCGCCTCACGCCGGATCTCCAGGTACGAATCAGGATCGAGATCGTAGTACAGGACATCGCCGTTCTTCAGGGTCACCTTCAGCCGCAGGGCATCGTCGCCGTCCACGGTGTCGTGGCCCAGATACTCTACGGTGTTACCTTTGGCTTTGTAATCCACCAGCGGCCCGTCGATGTCGGCATCCACGGTCAGGTCGCGCAGGTCGTCCTCGCCCATGAGTTGGGGCTCTTTGCGCCCGCCGAAGGGAAAGATCATCCATCCCGCCTTGCCGTCGTAGGCCTGCACCAGGGTCATGCCTGCTATGGTGATGTCCTGGCGGATCAGGTCGGGGCGCGCATGCTCAATGACCACCCCCAGCGGAGTCCCATCCGGCTGCTCCGCCCGCCCTGTGATGCGCAGCGTCTTGACCGCCTTGATCTTCTCCAGGCCGCCTTTGGCCTCGATGTTCTTGTTCACCAGCTCATCGGCCGTCTGCGCCAGCGCACAGGCGCTCAGGCACAGGCCGGCGAGGGCAGGAAACAGCCAGCGCTTCATGCAGCCACCTCGATTTTGAATTCAGGAACCCTTGCGTTCGACAACGAACGATGACCCGACACTGGAATACGATGACATATACGCGGCCCTTTACCCGCCGGTTCCGCCCACCGTCAGGCGGTCCACCTTCAGCGTAGGAATGCCCACGCCCACCGGCACCGACTGCCCGTCCTTGCCGCAGATGCCGATGCCTTCGTCGAGCTGCAAGTCGCTGCCCACCATCGACACTTTGGTCAGCACGTCAGGCCCGTTGCCGATCAGCGTCGCGTTCTTCAGCGGCGCTGTGATCTTGCCGCCTTCAATCATGTAGGCCTCCGACGCCGAGAACACGAACTTGCCGTTGGTGATGTCCACCTGTCCGCCGCCGAAGTTCACCGCGTACACGCCGCGCTGCACCGAGCGAATAATGTCTTCCGGCGCATCTTCTCCCGCCAGCATGTACGTATTCGTCATGCGCGGCATGGGGATGTGCTGGTAGCTCTCGCGGCGCCCGTTGCCGGTGTTCGACATGCCCATGAGACGGGCTGACAGCTTGTCGGTGAGATACCCTTTCAGGATACCCTTCTCGATCAGCACCGTGCTCGCTGTGGGATTACCCTCGTCGTCCACATTGAGCGAGCCGCGCCGCCCCGGCATGGTGCCGTTATCCACCACGGTGCACTTGTCGCTGGCCACGCGCCGCCCCATCATCTCCGAGAACGCCGACGTCTTCTTGCGGTTGAAGTCCGCCTCCAGCCCGTGCCCGATGGCCTCGTGCAGCAGCACCCCCGGCCACCCCGGCCCGAGCACCACTTCCATCTCGCCCGCCGGTGCCTCGCGCGCGTCGAGTTGAATGATCGCTTGCCGCGCGGCTTCCGTCGCGAAGTGCTCGGGCGCCTTTTCCGTCAGGAAGAATTCCAGCGGGACCCGTCCTCCGCCGCCTGAGGTTCCCCGCGACGATTCGTTGCCCGACTTGGCCAGGCAGAACACGTTCAGCCGCGCCAACGGTTGCGAATCTTCGGCAAAGCTGCCGTCGGAGCCAATCACCAGGATCCGCCTCAACTCGTCGGCATAACCCACCCGCACTTCTGTAATGCGCGGATCGTAAGCTCGCGCGGCCTTATCCGCACGGTTCACGAGGTCCACCTTCGCCATTACCTCGGCTTCCACCGAGGGCAACGGTACCGGATAAAGGTTGTGTGCCGGCTTGTCCGTCAGCCCCACCACCGGCTGCTTCGCTGGGCCGCTGGCGATCATGGCCGCCGTGCGCGCCGCATGCAAGATGCGCTCGGGCGCCAGATCATCGGTGTAGGCATAACCGGTGCGCTCGCCCGACAGCACGCGTACGCCGCATCCCACCGAGATGCCCTGCGATGCCGACTTCACCATGCTCTCGTCGAGCGAAACCGAAGTGGAGGTCTGATATTCGAAGTAGAGGTCGGCGAAATCGCCGCCTGCGGCAAGCGCTGCGCCCAGGTAACGCTCAACATCTGCCTGCGCCAGGCCATAGCGCTCGAAGAAAAACTTCTTGTCCATGCTCATTCTCGTTTAGATGCCCGCAGGTCGCTTTTGACGCGCCCCGCCTCTCCAGGCCCGAATCTTTCATTATCACACACGTCTCTGCGCCCCGCTGCGGCCCCTCCAGCCGCATAATAGCTACGCTTCCCATTTGGGTACGAGCATGCAGAAGGGTTCCATTTCCGCCGAGTCGTTGCGACCACTCCTCGAGTCCTTCCTCGCCGGCGCGCCCCATGCTGTCGCCCTCGAAAATGGCGACATCCTCTTCGACTTCGCTACCGCCCGCTACTCCGTTTCCGGTGAAGGCAAGTGTGTCTTGCACCTCTGGTCCGACGAGCGCAACGCCGTGCGCCGCGTACTCGACGCCGAGCTGAAGCCCCGCCTGCTCCGCCTCAGCGTGCTGCGCTTCGGCCAGTCGCAACCCACTATTTTGGAGATCTGCGCCGACCGCGACCAGCGCTCCGCCACCGCCCTGCGCGCCATTCGCGCCCGCTACAAGCAAATTTTCGAGCGCTTGCTGCTGCGCGAGTTCCACGGATACAAGCTGGAATCCCTCAGCAACCGCGCCGACCTCGAGCACTCCATCAGCCCGGTGTACACGCGCGGACTGTTGCGCCAGGGCCAATCGGCCTTCGCCGTCCTCGGTGTCAGCGCCGAAGAAACCCAGCCCTCCATCGACGCCGCACTGACCTTCGGCATCCTCTGGATGCACCGCCAGCGCGAGCAGCTTGCCGGCCGCGCCCACGTTGCCGGCCTCAAGCTGTTCGTTCCCGCCGGCCGCAACCAGATCCTCCGCCAGCGCATGGCCCATCTCAACCGCGACGCCGCCAAGTGGCAGCTCTACGAGCTCGACGAGCGCGCCGAAACCTGCGCGCCGCTTGACTGCGACGACTCCGGCAACATCGAAACTCGCCTGGTGCGCGCCGTTGACGCCCATGCCGCCCGCGAGCGCTTCGCCGCCTCCATCGCGCGCATACAGGCCATCGCGCCGGCCGCAGAAGCTTGTGTCGAGTCCGCCACCGAGATCGTCTTCCGCCTATACGGCCTCGAATTCGCCCGCGCCAAACTCGCGCCCGTCGAAGGCTCATTCCGCAACACCGAAGCCATCGCCTTCGGACTCTGGCCCGCCGAATACACCCTCGACGACTCGAACCAGGCCACCTTCTGCGAGCTGGTGACGCGCCTCTCGCAACGCCGCAGCCCCGGCGGCGACCGCGGCGACCCCCTCTTCCGCCTCTGTCCCGAGCGCTGGCTGGAATCCCTCATCGCCCGCGATGTCCGGGCCATCGACGAGCGTCTCGACCCGCACTTCGTGTACTCGCAGGTGCCCGCCTTCGCCTCCACCGACCGCGCCATGATCGACGTGCTCACCTGCACCCGCGACGGCCGCCTCGCCATCCTCGAACTCAAGGCCGACGAAGACATCCATCTTCCACTCCAGGGCCTTGACTACTGGGCCCGCGTGCGCTGGCACCAACAGAACGGAGGCTTCCAACGCAACGGCTACTTCGCCGCACGCGAACTCTCCCCCATACTGTCCGAAGACCCGCCGCTGCTCTATCTCGTCGCTCCCGCTTTGCGCACCCATCCCGCGACCGACACGCTGCTGCGCTACCTCTCTCCCCAAATTCAGTGGACCGTGGTCCAGGTGGACGAACGCTGGCGCGACGCCGTCCGCGTCATCAACCGCAAACACCCTCAAGTCATTTCCATCCGTGGTTAACTTGGTTTCACCCCACCTTCCATCGCCCGAAACCTCCAATACTCCCCCGCCGTCTCGCTCAGATCTCCCGCCGGCTTCTCGCCCTTGAACACCCTTGACACGCCCCGCACCACGCGCCGCATGGGCAGCTCGCCATTGGTCTCCGTCAAAAACAACTCCCCCACTTTCACCGTGCGGTAGTACCACCGCTTCAGTAGTGCCAGATGCTCCATCCACTCCAGCGCGCTCTGTGGCTTCGCAACTTCGACTCCCGCCAGCACCTCGTTGATGCGCGCCTCCATCGACTGCGGCTTTGCTTGCATGTGCGCGGCCTCCGACTTCGACGCCACATCCAGCCGCACCGGATCGCCGATTCCGCCCGCCGTAATCCTGAACAGCGCCACCGAATCCGCCTCCGACGACGGCTGAATCATTACGCCGTTTAACTCATCCAGCCGGCGCACGATCTCCGGCAACTGCGCGGTCGCCGCCTTCACCTTGTCGAGCCGAGTATGCAGCGCCGCCGCGCCCTCAAAGTCCAAGCCGGCCGATGCCTCATCGCGCATTCGCTCGATCTCCCGCACCAGCGACTGCCCGCCGCTGGCAAAATACTCCTGCACACGCCCCACCTCGGCTGCGTACTCCTCATCGGTGCAGCCCTTGAAGCACGGCGCCAGACACATCTTCATCTCCGAATAAATGCAGCCGGGAAACGCCGGGTCAGGGTTCAAATCTTCCACGCACCGCCGCATCTTGAACAAATCGAGCGAGTCGTTGGCGAACTTCTCCGCCGCCGCGCGCGTCGCAAACGGCCCGTAGTATTCCGGTTCCATTCGGGTCCCGCGGGCCAGGCTTTGAAGGGGCACGGCTTCAGCCGTGCCGTTTAGGGCAGCATAAGGAAAGGGCTTTAGCCCCTGAGGAGACTCGATTGTCCCTTCAGTGACATTGCGAAAACCCCGTCGAGTTTTGCGCCCGCTGATGCGCGTGGTCACCGTTGCCCGCGGATAGGGATTGTCGAGAATCAGCTTGACCAGCGGCGCAAAGCGCAGTCTCAACCGGTCGCCATAGTTTTTGGGAAACTCGCGCCGCAGCGTCTTATACAGCAGCAGCGACGCCTCGAAGTCCGAGCCCGTCGCCCACCACTGCACCTCCCGCACGCGATCGCGCAGGTTAAGCTTGCGTGTCTGTCCTTCAGCCAGGCCCAGCAGCCGTTGCAACCGCCGCCGCAGGTTCGACGACTTGCCAACATACGGCTCACTGCCCTCCTCGCCGCGCAGCACAAACACCGCCGCGCTCGCCGGCGCCGCGGCAAACAGCTCGCTGTCATGTTCGGGCAAGAATTCCACGAGCACGATTCTATTGGATGGTGCTCCGTGGCTACACCGTGTCACGAAAACGGGTCTTTGAAGGGGCACGGCTTCAGCCGTGCCTTTCCGCGCCGCATAAACCTGGGCTTTAGCCTCTGAGGGAACTTAGTTGCTAGCCACTAGCCACTTTCTTTTTTCCCCCTCACCTTAATCCTTGCCGGCGCCTCAATCGGCTGGAAATGCGCTTTCTTCGAGTGCAGCCGATAATCCCGCCCTTCCATCTCGACCTTCTTGCACATCTCGTGCAGCCTGGAACGCATGCGTTCTCCAATCCGGTCCCCCAGCGTCTCGCGCCGCGCCGCTTTCGCCGCCGCCGATTGGCTAATCGGCAAGCTGTCGTCGAGACCCTCCTGCTCCGGCTTGTCCGGAAAGTTTGTCGTGATGATGGTCGTCTTGTTGTCGTTGTAGCGGCTGTTCAGAACGTAATTCACCGTGTCGAACACCCATTCCGTGCTGCGCACCGCTCCCAGCTCGTCCAGCACCAGCACTTCCGCGTCGAACACTGGGCGCAAAATCTCCATCTCCGTCGCCTGCACCGAGGGGTTATACGAATTCTGAATCGACTTCAGCAGCTCGCGATAATCGCAGAACAAGCACGGCACGCCCTTGTCGCGAATCAGCGCCTTCAAGATCCCCACCGCCAGGTGGGTCTTGCCCACACCCACCGAGCCGACCAGCAGCAACCCGGTCGTCTCCACCGGATACTCTTCCACAAAGCGGCCCGCGGCCAGTCTCGCTTTGCCCAGCTTCGCGTCTTCCGGATTGTCCGGATCGTACTTGAACGTGCTGAGTTCGCAGTGGTCGTAGCGCCGAGGAATCTTAGCCGCCGCCAACAACCGCTCGGCGCGCCCTTTCACCCGGCATTCGCAGCGCACGACCTCACGTTCTTTGCTGCCCGGCACGTCACGCCATCCCGTGCCGCCACATAGGGGGCACGTTGATTCGTCTTGCATGCTCACGGCCGTCATCCCTGATTACTCCGCAGCTCGACTCTACTTCCCTCAACGCCGCCGTGCAAGCGCACCACCGCGCGACCATCCCCTCAGTCTTGCCATAGCGAGCGAAGCAGAGTGCCCCCTTCAAGCGGCCGCCTTTGCCCGCTTAAGCGGGGGGTTTTCTCTCAGCAGCGAGGCCAAGCGGAGGCACCCGCCTCTTCCTCCCGCCTCAGATTTATCCGCGCTCCACCCGCGATCCACGGCTGCTTTTGCCTTTGACCTCAGCCCCATCCGTGTCGATCCGCGTAAATCCGTGGTCGCTTTCGCCTTTGGCTTTCCCGTAACTCATTCCATATCACCACGCTCGCCCTGCCCCCGAAGTTGCACGTACTGCATCATTGCTCATTCCCCCGCATCAAATTAAACTACTGCCTCCGAATTCATCACGCCTTCATAATCCGCAGCACATTGTTATGGACCGTTATCTTTGCATTCACTGTCATTTTTACCAGCCGCCGCGCGAGAACCCCTGGCTCGAAATCGTTGAGCAGCAGGACTCGGCCTACCCCTACCACGACTGGAACGAGCGCATCAACGCCGAGTGTTACGCGCCCAACGCCACCTCGCGCATTCTGACCCCCGACGACCGCATCATCCGCATTGTCAACAACTACTCGCGTATCAGCTTCAACGTCGGCCCCACACTTCTCTCCTGGATGGCAGACCGCGCTCCCGAAACCTACCAGGCCATCCTCGATGCCGACCGCGAAAGCCAACAGCGCTTCTCCGGACACGGTTCCGCGATCGCGCAGGTGTACAACCACATGATCATGCCGCTGGCCAACCGGCGCGACAAGCAGACCCAGGTGGTGTGGGGCCTTCGCGACTTCGAATACCGCTTCCATCGCGAGCCCGAAGGTATGTGGCTGGCCGAGACCGCCGTCGACATCGAAACCCTCGAAGTCCTCGCCGCCAACGGCATAAAGTTCACCGTGCTGGCTCCTTCGCAAGCGAAAGCCGAGCGCCGCGAAACCACCGCGAAGTTCAAGACCGTCGAAGGCAGCAAGATCGACCCGACCCGTGCCTACATCTGCAATCTCCCGTCGGGCCGCAGCATCAACCTCTTCTTTTACGACGGCCCCATCTCCCGCGCCGTCGCCTTCGAAGGTCTGCTCTCCAACGGCGAACGTTTCGCCAACCGCCTCATCAGCGGGTTTGCCGAGAACCGCCGCTGGAAGCAGCTCATGCACATCGCCACCGACGGCGAAACCTACGGCCACCATCACAACAAGGGCGAGATGGCTCTCTCCTACGCCCTGCACTACATCGAGTCCAACAAACTCGCGCAGCTTACCAACTACGGCGAGTATCTCACCATCAATCCGCCCACCCATGAGGTCGAGATCGTCGCCAACACCGCCTGGAGCTGCTCCCACGGCATTGGCCGCTGGAACTCCGACTGCGGCTGCAACTCCGGCAACAAGCCCGGCTGGAACCAGTCCTGGCGCGCGCCCCTGCGCAAAGCTCTCGACCACCTGCGCGACGGTCTCATCCAACCCTACGAAACCAAGGCATCCCAGTTTCTGCTCGATCCCTGGCTGGCCCGCGACGAGTATGCCGGCGTCGTGCTCGATCGCAGCGACGCCAGCCTCGACAAGTTCCTTGCCGCCCACGCCCGCCGCGGCCTTTCGCAGGACGAGGTGGTCACCGTCCTGTCGCTGCTCGAAATGCAGCGCCACGCCATGCTGATGTACACCAGTTGCGGCTGGTTCTTCGATGAGTTGTCCGGTCTCGAAACCGTGCAGGTCATCATGTACGCCGGACGCGCCCTGCAACTCGCCCAGCGCCTCTTTCCCGACCACCACGAGCAGACCTTTCGCGAGCTGCTCCAGGATGCCAAAAGTAACCTGCCCGAGTTCGGCGACGGCGCCCGGATCTTCGACCGCTTTGTGAAGCCGGCGCAGGTGGACCTGCTGGCCGTGGCTGCGCACCACGCCATTGCCTCCATGTTTCAATTGGCCGGCAATGGCGAGCTCGCCCGCGCCTACGAGCTACGGCCCATCGACGACACCCGCCTCGAGTCCGGACGCGCCCGCCTGGCACTGGGCGTCACCCGTGTCCTCTCCCGCGTCGTCCGCAAGCAGCGCGACGTCTGCTTCGGGGTGCTGCATTTCGGCGATCACAACCTCGTGGCCGGCGTGCGTGTGCATCCCGGCGAAGCCGAATTCCGCGCCATCGTCCGCGAAGTCCGCGAGTCGTTTCTGGCCGCCGACCTGCCCGCCACTGTGCGCCTGCTCGATCGCCATTTCAACGGCGCCAACTATTCCCTCAAGTCGCTCTTTCGCGACGAGCGCCAGAAAGTCGTCAGCACGCTCCTGGCTTCGACCATGGCGGAGGCGGAAGCCGCCTACCGCCAAATCTATGAGCACCACGCGCCGCTCATGGGCTACCTCAGTGGCATGGGTGCCCCCCTGCCCAGGATGCTGCATCTCACCGCTGAGTTCGTGCTCAACACCTCGCTCCGCCAGGAATTCATGGCCGATGAGCTCGACCTCGAACGCGTGCGCGGCCTGCTTGAGACCGCCGCCCGCGAAAAAATCCAATGGGACTCCGCCTGGCTCGGTTATGCCCTGACCAAACGCTTCGGTCGCATGGCCGACGAGTTGGCCCTCAAGCCGAACCACGACCTGCTCCATCGCTTCAACCTCGCCGTTGATCTGGTGCGCTCCCTGCCCTTCGAGGTTGACCTCGCTCGCGTACAGAACGTGTACTACCAGCTACTCCAGAACGTGTACCCGGTGTATGAGCAGCAGACCGACGAAGCCTCCCGCCTGTGGATTGCCGAGTTCACCGCCCTCGGCCAGAAACTCGGCGTCTGCGTCGAACCACCACTCCCGCCGCTGTCTCCCTCATGATTGGCACGTTCGTCGCAATTCGGCCCGGTATCACTTTTCCTGCGGAATCTCTTGACATGCGCTGGTTTTGGCAGCTAAATACTTCCGCCATATATTTGCCCCCGCTCAGGAGCTTCCATGAACAAGACCGATCTGGTTGAGAAAATTGCGGTCTCAACCGGCGTTACCAAGACCGCTGCTGCCGCCGCCATCGACTGCTTCGTCGATTCCGTCACCGCTGCTCTGAAGAAGGGCGACCGCGTCACACTGGTCGGCTTTGGCACCTTCTCCGTCTCGCAACGCAAAGCCCGTAACGGCCGCAATCCCCAAACCGGAGGCGTCCTTAAGATCGCTGCCCGCCGCGTGGCCAAGTTCACTCCCGGCGTCGAACTCAAAAAGCACGTTAACAGGAAGTAGTGTCGGCTGCTGTTCCGCATTGACTGGAATGGCGGAGGTCTTGCACGGTAACAAAGGTTTGGTCGGTATGGCTCCCACGTCCCATGACGCGGCCCCGGAGCAGAAGTTTCTGCGCAAAGTCCTTCATGTGGACAGTGACGGCATCCTGGTGCACTTCCGCTTGGCCTGTGGCCATCTGATCACCGAGCGCAAGAGCGATGTCAGGAACCCACTGCCGGCTTACGTTGACTGTTGGGCCTGCCGGGCAGCACAGAATCAGTAACCGTGGGCGCATCCGGTCGCCAGCCATCCCAATCCTGGCTTCGGGACTTCGGAATCCTCTGCGAAGTTGCGGAATCCAATACCCGTGCGGCGGTTTTGCCGCAGCGTCCTGCCGGTTGCCCCGATCAGCACGATTCCAGTAAAATGAAGGTTTGCAACCAGCGAGTTAGGAGTCCCATGAAGGCAGCCATCCATCCGGCTTACAACGAAGTGCGCGTACACTGCGCCTGCGGCAACACATTTATGACCCGTTCGACCCACAAGGGCGACATCAACGTGGAAATCTGCTCCGCCTGCCATCCTTTCTTTACCGGCAAGCAAAAGCTGGTCGACACCGCCGGCCGCGTCGAGCGCTTCCGCCGCAAATACGCCAAGTCCGACGCCGCCAAAGCCGAAGCCAAGAAGTAGAGCAAGGTCGGCAATTTCACCCAAGCCTCCGCCCAATGCGGAGGCTTTCCTTTGCGCCAAAATGGGAAAGCCCACTGCGCAGAGGGCCCCTCCCCCCCAAAATTGCGTGTTTTCTGATAGATGGGAGGAATTCGGTCCATTCGAATTCTGGAATGAATGACTTACGGGCAAGGTGTTCTGCAAAAAGGACTTAGGCGGGGATTTCTGTGGAAGGATTGGGGATGCGGCGAGAAACTGGGTGGAGAGTCGAAGTTGTACACGACCCATCACAGGCCGAAGCACCTTACGAGGATGGATAAGAGTCCGGCTGTCTTCTCAAGGAAAAAGAACCCTCCCTCCTTCGTAATGGAGTGTGGGGTTGCGCTCAAAAATCCGCTAGGATGGGGTCACGAGTGAGTGTGATTAGCAGCTATCAGTCTGTAGTGATCGGCGGTGGCAGACTCCACCTCCGGGTTTGATCGGTTATGAGACTAAGTTCACCACCTTTTTGCCTGTCCATGTACCGCATCCCATGCTAACATTTGCGCCTGTTCTTTCTCCTCTGACCCCTTCGGCCAAAGGGAGGTTGAGTGGGCGCCATTTCGAATTACCAGGCGGCGATATACGACCAACGACGTCGTGCGGACAGCCTGCGGCAACCCAGCCACGCGCATAGAATTGAGGAACTACACTACACCTTGGTGGATGAGTTGCGGCAGCTGCATCCGTATGAACTCACTCGAAGCGACTACCAGAAACTAAAGGAGCTGAAGGAAGGGTCGTCCTACACTGCCATCTGTTTGGGTAGCCATGCCGCCCCACCCTCCGACTACTGCTACCGTATTACGACCTGGTCGAAACTGGTCGAAGAAACCCGTCCCGAAACCCGCGAGTTTCGTTTCGCCACCAGTGGCTCGCCGGAACGACAGATATTTGATTACTTCTTGAGTGAGCATTCCAGAATCAAGCGCGAAAGATCTACTGATGACAGCTGGCTTCCCCTCTTGCCCTACTTTGGTGGAAACTACACCGGATATCGGGAATTTACTTGGTGGACTCCCTTCCAAGTATCGACCGCCAATACGATGTGTTCAGCCCACCAGCTTGGCTGCCTCAATATCAGTATCGGTCCCAATACGATTATTTTGCGATGTCCGGTCTCGTTTCTTCGCGAGAAACGAATTTCTCATATTCCCTCCGCACTCGACGGGTATTTCTTTAACATATTTCGCTCTGCAAGAGAACATAGCAATGCTACTTGCGGACGAACAATTTCTTTGGAGATCCCTGATAGTCTGACGCTTGGTGGCGCAGAGTATGTAGTTCGACCCTTTGACCTAGATGAAGCACAAATCAGCATCTGGCCTGTCTACCTCGATGACCCAGCTATCCACAGAATCGAATTCCACGAGGTACGAGACAAACTGCTCTCCTATTACTCCAGTCTCGGTGAAATAGATGATGACGAATGACGGCGTTTCAGACTTCTTCGAGGACCAGCAGCGGCTTAAGCGCAACCCTACGAAGAATGCATGGGAACGTGAAATCGAATATCTCCTCGAGGGGAAGCGCCAGGCCCTGGTGCTCGAGCTCGGCAGCTATGCACAATATGTGGCACGGCTCTTGGCCGACTCCCAAGATCGAGTCAAGGCGAAGCTTGCCTTCAAAAAGGGTTTTGAAGCCGCTATTCGATCCTGGCGGCCGGAATCGCCGTCCCTTGAGTATAATCTCGCCTTGCTCGAGTTGGTCGCCGAGTATACTCCGCCCAATGCGTTCGAAAAAATCGTTGTCGCACTGCAAAAATGGGGCGCCTTGAGCCCACGAGAGTTGGCGGACCCGGATGCTAACCAAACGGGAACTTTGAAGGCATTGCGCGCGTTAGAGTTTTACTATCCCTCACGCCCGCCCCAAAACTCTTCTGACCATAAGGCATTTGAGGACTATGCCAACTTGCTCTATAGATTTGCGGGCAAGTTCTTTTACGCCCCACATTGCTGCCGCCGGTTGATCGAATTGAAGCTCCTCGATGTGAAAGGAAGCGATATGGCAGCCTTAAGGGGAATGCTGGAGATGCCGGGTGTCATTGAAGAGTTCCTGCAATATGCGCTGGGTATACATCGTGGAGTACTAGAAGAATACATAGGATACGTCCTCGACTGCTGTTTGTCGGTCTATGATCGCAACTCCGCCCATAACTATCCGTTATATGATCGCTTCAAGCGCGAGCTGCTGCGGTTGGGTGCCGCGATCCTTGATCCAGAGCGGCGTGTTTTGGTTCTCTCTTTTAGGGAGAGCTGGACCGGCAAAAACATAGAACTCCTTACTACAAATTTGACATTTGCACGATACAGACAGGCTTCGGATTGGGAAGTTGAAGAACTTACACGTAAAAGGTTCGCCGCACAGGCGGAGCGGACGCCGGCATGGAACGAGAGCACGTAAGGCAATTCCTTCGAAATCTCACGTTGGCATTGCACGACCAGGCCCTGGAAGATGAGGGGATGGTCCTGCAGTTTTACTGGGACACATCCGACGTGAGGGATGCCGTCCTAGGCCAGTCCGCTTATTACGACATCGAGAAGAACGGACCTCGGACTGTCGAGGCGTTCAACAGCGGACGATTTCACGGCGACCGCGCATTAGTACAGTGCCTCGAATCGTCCGGCTGGTTTGGTACGATCAGAATGCTCCAGCCTCACCAGAGCGAGCTTTACAAACTCTTGAATCGTGATTTCGGAGTAGGGCCGGTTGGCTCGCCGCAGGGCGGTCCGGCGGTGTTTGTGGCGCATGTCGGGTTGAATGGGCTCGATTCGGTCACCTTGGAGGAACTCGCGAATCTGCCTCCCGAGAGGATCGAGCGCCTTGTTCAAATGCAAGCGGGACAGGCTGCCACCCTTTTCAAAGTTGTCCAGTGTGTCCGCTACAACTGGCCGGAACGGCTCGCGCGCTGGCTCCGCGATAGTATCTTCACCATCGAAGTAGAACAACACGACTACAGCTCCGTGGTGGGAACAGAGTTGTTTAACAGGCTGTTGGCAGCCTTCGACCACGAGAGGCCCATCAAGTCCGAAGCCAATAATTTTGCGGATGCCGTGGCACTATGCCAATTAAGCCAAAAGCTCAATGATTTTAAGGCGAAAAAGTCCCTCAGCGCGCCCCGTTTCTTTAGCAGCGTGCTGTACAACAGAATCGTGAAGGAACACGGATTACATTCTCACTTCACTTACGAGTACGACGGACAGGAATTCCCCGTCTTTCGAGGAATCGAATACTATAAGCTACGCGCCACTCTGCGTCCCCAGACCCCGGAGCAGAAAAAGGATGCTACTAATGAGGCGCTATTGCAAGGCGCTCGGCAGCACCTCGACGAAATCGGTAAAGCGCGAGACAGGGGTGCCGATGTCCTCAAAATCACTCTCAACGGTGAGAAGCTAGAGGACATTCTGACCCGACTTACGAACTATTCATTCCTCGAACAGGTGTGGTTGCGCTTTGCCGCCACTACGGAGGTAAAGGCCGCAGTTGAAGCCGTCCGGCAGCAGATGGAGATCGCCCGCGATTTTGAGAGATCGGGGAAGGTTTCCAGGCAGATAGAGCAGCAACTCAAACATGCCGTCACTCAACTGGGCGAAGCTTCTTCGCGGTTCCGGGAATTTGCCGATCTTCGGACGGCTTTTCAGATCGCCGTCGACAAATTGAGTCAGCAAATCACCAAGGGCTACGTCGCTTACAGAAACGGAGGAGTACTGCGGTTCGGTTTTCCCTCCGAGGCACGGCCAGCAACGGAGGGCCTTCTCGAGAAGCTTGTTTCCGATGATGGCACCCTTTCCAAGACAACTGTGGTGGAACTGGTCAAGTTGTTTCGTGCATCAGGAACTGGCGAACCAGATATAGGTCAGATCTCCATGCTGGGGGGTGTTTTGTGGACTCTTAAGATGGATTTTCAGTTGATTGAGCTGTTGACCTCACTCCCGGAGCCTAAGCATCGGTCGCTGAAAACCGTCCTCGCAGCTGCCTGCTTTCGGATGTCTGAGACCGGTGAGGGTGGTAGGGAACTTCTGGGAAAGCAAATGTTGGACGATCTGAAGGAGACATACAACAGGACTGATACCAACAGCGAGGAAAAATTCTATTTGGCCATCGGGTTGGGTTATCTGTGTCATCGCTATTTGCGATGTCTCCAGAGGGGCGATTTTAGATTAAGTCAGCGCGATGAGGCGAACTTTCTCAGGGAGGCCATAGAGTATGCCAGAATCGCGGCGGACTTCCCGAGTCCCGATCATGAGCGGAAGGTCTACGCTTTGAACCAATACCTGTACTACCAATGCTTGTATCAAAAACTCGGCGTCAAGCCCCAATTGGACTGGGAAATGATCGGTAATGTTGCCGATCGATTGCTGCAGTCGAAGAACAGCAGAGACTGGCAATATCGGTACGACGACACCCTGGCTTACTACTACGAAGCGCAGGCAGAGAGAGAGAAGAACCCATCGCGTCGCAAGGACTGGTTCAACCTAGCTCACGCCTCCGTAAAGAGAGCGGTCGAGGATTCCCGGGAAGACGTCGAAGTGATGGAACATATGGAAAGACTCATGGTCACAAGGCAGACAACGAGGTCGACCGTTCGCAAAGTAACACACTGACGAGGCGAGTTTTTCTGGTCGATCAATCCGAAACATGGCGCAGCAGACCTTCTTCTAGCTCCATTCAAGTGATCGTAGCAATCCTGAATGGGTTTTCGCCTCTGCCCATCCGACATCCATGGTCTGAGGTGCGGGGTGCGCCGGGTTCGGCCGTCAGTTGGCCTAACCCGGGTACATCACAGACATAGACTGCGACGAGGCGTAACCTCTCTGCATGCTGCGCGGCGTGTACCGTCTCCACAAATTCAAACAATCCCACTGATTGCAGTAAGCACTGAGCCTGCAGGGCGCCATCGGTGTGAGCCGTGGCGTGAGCCCGCGGAGGGCGTTGCCCGTTAAAAGCACCGAGCCCACTTCAGCGGGCGGCACCCCCATGCCCGCCCACCCCTTGTCACACCCCCAACGTGACCGCCGTCCTATCGCCATCCGCCGCCAGGTCCTAAACTCTCGCTCGAGCGATGAGGGAGAGCTGTCCCTGGAGCACGGGGCCGCCGGACAATTCCCACCTTCTTCAGTGAAACTGTGAGACTTGGCCATGTCTTGGCATGATTTTGAATTCTGTTCGACTCCCACCCCTCCGCCAAAGCCCTTTCGACCCTCAAGAAGCACTCGTAAGTCCTTATTTCAGACGGTTTTGCCTCTAAACTACTTTGTTTGCACGAATTTGCGCGGAAGTCCGGACTCCCGCTGAAAACGGCGAACTTATCAGGTGGGGGGTGCAAACGTGCTCCCTGCGGAAAAACGTAGCAGTTAAAATGAATCAGGTGCCCAAGTTCTTCGACAACCCGGCCGAGCGCACGGCGCCTCCTGACGCCCGCGTCCCCGCGTCGGTCACGCTCGGCTCCGTCGAGATCCGTCCCGCCACCGTGCTCGCGCCCATGGCCGGCATCACCGACACCGTCTTCCGCCGTAAGTACGCCAAGAGCGACGCCGGCAAGGCCGAAGCCGCCAAAGCCGCCGCCACTAAGTAGTAGCTCTTTCTTAGCTTTATCCGGTCTCCGCCGCGGCGGAGCCTTTCTCTTGTTCCCGTTCTGGAACCGGCGCCTCATCCGCGCATCACAAGCCCGAGTGACGTGGTCGCAGGCGTGATACAGTCCTGCATAGAAGCGAGGAACGATCTTTCGTGATCGGTCGCACCATCGGACAGTATTCCATCCTGTCCAAGCTGGGCAGCGGCGGGATGGGTGTGGTTTACGAAGCGGAAGACACTCTGTTGGGCCGCCACGTCGCCATCAAGTTTCTACCGCCGGAGCTTAGCCAGGCGGCGGGCGGGCTGGAGCGCTTTCTGCACGAAGCGCGCTCCGCCTCGGCGCTGAACCACCCCAACATCTGCACCATCTACAACGTGGAGCAGCACGATGGCGAATGGATGATCGTCATGGAACTGCTGCAGGGGCAGACGCTCGACGCGATCATCCACAGCCAGCCACTCCAGACCAGCCAGCTGCTCGACATTTCCATCCAGATCGCCGAGGCGCTCGATGCCGCGCATCAACACGGCATCATTCATCGCGACATCAAGCCATCCAACATCTTCGTGACGGCAAGAGGGATGGTCAAGGTGCTCGATTTCGGGCTGGCCAAGCTGGTAAGGCAGAAGCAGCCGCTGGCTGAGAAAGTGGGGGCGTCGGTTTTGAGTACCGCGACATCCAGCGACCTGACCAGCCCGGGCTCGGTCGTGGGCACGGTGGCCTATATGTCGCCGGAGCAGGCGCGTGGGGAAGAACTCGATGCCCGCTCCGACCTGTTTTCCTTTGGCTCGGTCATGTACCAGATGGCGACCGGCCGTCTGCCCTTCCCGGGGAGTACCTCAGCGGTGATCTTCACCAACATCCTTGAACACGACCCTCCACCACTGCTGGAGGCGAATCCTTCGTTGCCGCCCAAACTCGCCCAGACCATCGACAAAGCGCTGGAGAAGGACCGCGATCTGCGCTGTCAGACGGCGGCCGAACTGAAAGCCGATCTCAAACGTGTGCGACGCGACCACGGTTCCGACAAGAGCCTGCCTCATGCGTCTTCCGGGCAGCATACCGCCGCAGTTTCGCAGGCGCGAACCTCGGTTGAGCAACCCAGCCCGCCACCTTCGAGCGCGTCGGTGCTCATCGCCGAAGCCAAGCGCCACAAGATTGGCGTAACGGTCTCAGCCGTGGCCGCAGTGATGGTTGTCGCAGCTCTGGCCTGGCTGCTCTATTCCAGGTTGCACCAGCGTATGCCCAGGTCGGCGGCGCAGCAGATGTCCGTCGAGCGCCTCACCCACGACGGCAAGACAAATGGTTCGGCCAGCATTTCGCCCGAAGGCAAGTACGTGGTTTACGCGGTCACCAAGGAAGGCAAGCTGAGCTTATGGCTGCGGCAGATTGCCACCTCGAGCGCGGTCAAGCTGGTTCCCGATACCGACGACGGTTTCGGCGGGACAACCTTCTCGCCCGACGGCAACTTCGTGTATTACCAGCAATACTCCAAAGAGGAACCGAACGGCGCACTCTACAAAGTACCTACTCTCGGCGGTTCTCCGCAGAAGATTCTGTCCAGAATTCAGAGTCCGGTTGCCTTTTCACCCGACGGCAAGCAATTCGCCTACGTTCGCGAGTACTCGCCCCAAGGACTCACTTCGCAACTCATGGTTGCCAACGTGGACGGCAGCGATGCGCATCCAATCGCCACAGGGAAGCTCGCTGTGGACTGGTTCGACAATCACGGTCCTTCCTGGTCGCCCGACGGCAAGTTCATTGCCGTTGGCAAACAACGTCTCGATGCCTCGGGTGATAGCAATGGGATTTCGTTGTTCGATTTGTCGGGGAACGAAACCACATTGGTGGAGCGGCTGCCGGGCATTGTGGCGCGTGTGGTCTGGCTCACCAGCGGCGACGGGTTGGTATTTTCGGCCACTCCCAGAATAGGCTCCGACTCCTACCAACTCTGGTTTGTGTCCTACCCCAGTGGAGAAGTTTCACGCATCACCAATGACCTCAACGGCTACGGACAGATCAGTCTTGGGGTGACTGCGGACGGTTCGACGCTGGTGACCATACAAGACGTCCCGCACTCCAACCTTTGGGTCGCCACCGGCGATTACAAAAACGCAAAACAGATTACGCAAAGCGATGAGGACGGCATGGGCGGAGTTGATGCCGCTGCCGGAAAGATCGTCTACGCCTCATTTTCGACCGGTGTCTCCGGCCTCTACACGGCGAACATGGACGGCTCTGGCGTAGTTCAAGTAAGTCCGGCCGATGAAACTTGCTACTCACCTACAATCTCGCGTGATGGACGTTACATCGGCTTCATGTGCCTCAAAGGCGGCAAGCCAAATATTTGGGTTGCTAACACCGACGGCAGCAACCTCCGGCAGTTGACCGCGGGCAACGCCGACGTGAGCCCCACATTCTCGCCTGACGGTGCCTTCGTTTACTTTCAGCGCTGGGCCGAGGGCAAGGTTCACCTCTTCAACGTGCCGTTCTCCGGCGGGCAGCCCGTCCAGTTCTCCGACTTGCAGATCCAGAACCAGTATTTTTCACACCGTGGTGACCGCATCCTCGTGCAGTACTTCGATGACAAGGCTTCCCGGTGGAAGGTGGGAATCATCTCCGCCAGCGACGGAAAGTTTCTGCGGCCCGTTGACATCGACCTAACCACGCAAACCTTCCCTATCTTCATGCCCGATGACAAGAGCGTGGCCTACCTCGAAACCCACAACTCGGTTACCAACGCCTGGAAGCTCTCGCTCGACAGTGGCGCGCGGGCTCCCCTGACCAGCTTCACTTCCGAGCAGATCTTTAGCGGTGCTATGACTGAGGAGGGCACGGCGGTGATGGCGCGCGGCCACGACAATTCCGACGCCATCCTCATCCGCAATTTTCATTAAATGCCGGCTGGCGGGACGGTTGGACGGGTGGCCCACAATTGCCTTCGGTTGGCAATTGTGGGAGGCCAGGGACTACACTCACCCCGTGCCACGAGGACTCTATCGCTTCCACCATGCCCGGACAGCTCACTTCATCCCATTCACTTGCTACCACCGCTACCCGCATCTTGCTG
>Ga0335070_10001314_pt1 | contig 28649 bp, 23 predicted proteins | sample Lox_Sample_13_FD_206722 | JGI IMG/M metagenome (GOLD analysis project Ga0335070, IMG submission 206722) | Soil microbial communities from Loxahatchee National Wildlife Refuge, Florida, United States - Lox_Sample_1.3 | ecosystem: Environmental > Terrestrial > Soil > Wetlands | place: USA...
GAGATCGCCGGCAAGAGCGCCAACCAAGCCGCCGAGCATGGCGCCGATCACGAGCGCCGGGCTGAACACGCCGCCCGACAGGCCGAAGCCGTGGCTGATCGAGGTCGCGACGAGCTTGGCGACGAGCACCGCGGCGAGGACGGCGAGCGGCAGCTGGCTCTTCAGCGCCTGATCGGCCGCCTCGTAGCCGACGCCGAGCACATAGGGGCTGCCGATGCCGATGGCGCCAACCAGGAGCCCGCCCACGGCCGGCCGCACCCAAGCCGGTCCGGGCAGAAGGCCGGCCACGCGCTGCATCGCCTGCGTGCCATAGAGAAAGAGCAGCGCCGCGCCCGCGCCGAGCACGCCGACGATCACGAACAGGCCGAACTCCCAATCGTGCATGGTGCCGAAATGCGGCACGATGAACGCCGGGAAATCGCCGTAATAGAGGCGCGAGATCGCGGTGCCGACGACCGAGGCGATCACCACGGGCGCGAAGGCGCTCGCGGCATAATGGCCGAGCACGACCTCGTGCGCGAAGAACACGCCCGCGATCGGCGCGTTGAACGAGGCGGCAACCGCCGAGGCGACGCCGCAGCCGAGCAGCGTCAGCGTGCGCGCCCGCGACAAGCCGAGCCGGCTCGCGACCCAGCTGCCGATGCTGGCGCCGAGATGGACGACCGGCCCCTCGCGCCCGACCGAGGCGCCGGCGCCGAGCGAAACGCCGCTGGCCAGCGCTGCGAACAGGCCGTCGCGCAGCGACATCTGCCCGCCCTTGAAGCCGGCCGCCTCGATGACGTCGGCCACGCCCTGCGGCCGCCGGCCCGGCATGACATAGTGGATGAACAGGCCGACCGCGAGGCCGCCGATGGTCGGCGCCGCCAGCACCTGCCACCAGGGCAGGGCCGCGGCCGGCGTCGCCAGATTGTCGCCCGACGTGCCGAAGCCGAGCTGCTGGACGAAACCGATCAGCCAGCGGAACGCGATGGCGCCGAGCGCCGCGATCGCGCCGGCCAGGACCGCCAGGACGTAAAGGACGAGCTCGGCGTTGCGCCAGGACCCGAGAGCGCCGGAGCCGCGCGCCGGCGGCGCACCACTCTCGCCCGCGGTCACGGACGCTTGGCCCGCCGGATGCCGATGACGCGGCCGCACTGCTCGGGCCGCGGCAGCTTGCCGTGCGCGGCGGCCAGCGCGACCAGACGCTCGTCGTCGGGCGGCATGAGAGCGACGCTGCGGCGCGTGCCGAGATCGATGTGCATCGAGATGATCTCGCTGGTGGCCGCGAGATAGCCCTCGCGCGCGTGGTACATGCTGTGGAAATAGTGCACGCGCTTCGGATCGTGGTCGATGAGCTGCGTGGCGAAGCGCAGCGGGTCGCCGAGCTTCACCTCGCGCAAATAGACGACATGGTGCTCGAGGGCGAAGGTCGTGCGGTTGGTCTTCTGCCGATAGGCCTCGTCGAGGCCCAGCCAGTCGAAGAACTTGTCGGTCGCGCCGTCGAAAGCGAGCACGTAATAGGCCACGTTCATGTGGCCGTTGAAGTCGATCCACTCCGGGCGGACCGTATCGCGGTGCAGGCTGAGCGGGCCATCGATGGGCATAATGGGCCGCGACGATATCGCATTGGCCGGGGCAAGCAAAGCCGCTAGCCTCGCCCGACCGATCATGTCCAGCGCGCCGCAAGCCCTGCCCCTGCGCGTCCTCGAGCACCTTGGCGCCAACGGCACGCGGGTGCTCGCGGCGGGGGTGTTCCTCGGCCTCGCCTGGCCCGCGCTCGCGTCGTGGTCGGCGCCGCTGCTCGCGCCGTCGGTGTTCGTGCTGCTGACCGCGGCGCTCCTGCGTCTCGACGCGGGCGCCCTGCGCCGCCAGGCGGCGCGCCCGGAAGCGGCGCTGCTGCTGGTCGCCTGGCTCCTGGCGCTGTCGCCGGCGGTGACCGCGCTCGCCGTCGCGCGCCTGTCGCTGCCGCCGGGCATCGCGACGGCGCTGGTCCTCATGTCCGCCGCGCCGCCGATCATGTCGAGCATCGCCTTCGCGCTCATGCTCGGCTTCGACGCGGCACTGACCACGGTCGCGACCTTCCTCGCGACTCTGTTGGCGCCGCTCGTCCTGCCGCCGGTCGCGCTCTGGCTGCTCGGCCTGTCGCTCGACATCGACGCGACGCGCTTCACCGTGCGGCTCGCGCTCCTGGCCGGCGGCGCGTTGGCCGCGGCGCTGGCGATCCGCGCCGTCGTGCCGCGCGCGACCCTCGTCGCCAACGCGACGCGCATCGACGGTGTCGCCGTGCTCACCATGCTGGTCTTCGCCGTTGCCATCATGAACGGCGTGACGGCGACCCTGCTCGCCCGGCCGGGCCATGTCGCGCTGGTCGCGGCGATCTCCTTCATCGCGGCGCTCGCGGAACAGGCGGCGGCGCTCGCCGCCTTCTGGTGGCGCGGCCGCGCTTCCGCGCTCGCCGCCGCCTTCTGCAGCGGCAATCGCAATCTCGGCCTGCTGCTCGCCGCGCTCGGCGCCGGCGCCGCGGGCGACGTCGCGCTCTATTGCGCGATCGGCCAGCTGCCGATCTACATCCTGCCCTGGGCGCTGCGCCCGCTCTATCGGCGACTCACGGCGCCCTCACCCTAACGTGACTTTGCGCGCCGCGGCCGCCGCGCGACAGTGGCCGCCCCGCCCATCAGCGTCTTTCCACGGAGCTACGCATGCCCCTCGCCGCCGTCGCCGCCTGGCTGGTGCTGTTCGCCTATGGCGCGGTGGTGTGGTGGATGGCGCCGGGCCGCGTCACGGCCGGCCAGTTCTTCGATGGCAGCTCCGAGCGCGGCCGCGAGCCGAACCTCTGGCTACTGGTCGCCAGCGCGGCGATCACCTGGATCTTCGCCAAGTCGATCGCCAATGCCGCGAGCCTCGGCGCCGCCTTCGGCATCGTGGGCGGGATCGGCTACGGCATCTATTACCTGGCCTTTGTGGTGGTCGGCGTCGCCGTCTATCTGATGCGCACGAAGGGCGGCTGGCGCTCGCTCTCGGAGTTCCTGGTCACCAAATACGGCGGGCTGTGCGCGCGGCTGTTCCTCGCCGCCGTCGCCATCCGCCTGTTCAACGAGGTCTGGTCGAACACCAAGGTCGCATCGCTGTTCTTCGGCGCCGAGGGCAGCACCGGCTATTGGCTCGCCGCGGCGGCGTTCACGCTGTTCACCCTCGCGTACTCGTGGCGCGGCGGGCTGCGCTCGAGCCTCTTGACCGACGGCATCCAGATGCTGCTCGCCGGCGCGCTGCTGGTCGCGATCCTCGCCATCGTCGGCCCGCCGCTCGGCGCGACCGGCCTGCCCAAGCTCGATGCGCCGACCCACGCGGCCGGCGCCACCTTCGCGCTCCTCGCCCTCGTCCAGGTGCTGAGCTACGGCTTCCACGATCCGGTCATGACCGACCGCGCCTTCATCACCCGGCCGCGCCAGATGCTCAAGGGCTTCATCCTGGCCGGGCTCTTGGCCGGCGGTTTCATCGTCCTGTTCTCGATCGTCGGTCTCTACGCCAAGGCGGCGGGCCTCGCGGGCGATCCGTCGGTCACGGTGCCGGCGCAGTTCGGCCTGCCGATGCTGCTGATGTTCAACGCCATCATGCTGACCAGCGGCGGCTCGACGCTCAACGCCACCTTCGCCTCGACCGCCAAGCTGGCGGCGCGCGACTGGTCGAACGATTACGCGCCGCCGTCCGAGCGCCACGCCGCGCGCGGCCGGCGGCTGATGCTGGCGGTCGCGCTGCTCGGCAACTTGCCGCTGCTCGCCCTCTACCTGCCGGCCGGCGCGGGCCCGGCTGTCATCGCCGCCACCACGATCAGCGGCACCATGGTGATGGGCCTGGCGCCGATCTTCCTGCTCGGCTGGATCCGGCCGGCGGGCGCGCTCAGCTTCCATCTGGCGTTCTGGCCCGGCATCCTGTTCGGCGTCCTGCTCACCGTCGAGGCCGGCGCCGGCGTCCACATCTTCCCGGCGGCGCTCCTGCTCGGCGCCGGGCGCTATGCCGGCGATCTCGGCGTCAACGTCTACGGCGTGATCCTGTGCACGGCCGGCTATCTGCTGGGCGCGGCCGTCTCGGCGCTCCGCGCGCCCGGCCGCGCACCGCTGCGCCATGCGCGACGCACGCCCCGGCCGCACCCAAACCTAAGCTGACGATCCGACCGGCGGTCGCCAGGCGATGACGCCCTCCGTCCGCGCGCGCACCTCCGGCGAGGCGAGACAAGTTGCGACCACCTCGAAGCCGGGCGCGCCCGGACAGGGTGCGACACGGATCGGCGGGCTGTGATTGGCCGGGCACAGGATGATCGCCTCGTCGGGGCCGACCGCGGCCAGATCCAGGATCGCGGAAGAGCGCGTGAGCAAGAAGAGCGGGCGACTGCGGGGCTTGCGGCCCCGCAAATGTGCGATCAGAGCCTCCTGAGTGGCCTGATCGAGTCCCTGCTCGACCATGTCCACGACCAGGACGGCGGGCCCCTCGGCTTCCAATCCGACGATCAGAGCGACCAGGGCGTCCGTCGCCAGGGCGCCGTCCTCGACCAGCCAGCCAGTCGTCCGATCCACGCGTGACCGAAGAGACGAGTCGGCGTCCAGTCGCACGCGCGCCGCCGCTCCGCCATCGGCCGACCGATCGAGGCCCAGGAAGGCGGCGCCCGGCATCCTCTCGGCCAGACGCCGGGCCAAGCGGGTCTTTCCGCTGCCCAAGGGACCGATGATGTAGTTGAGCGCCCGGACGTCGCGAAGCTCGAACCGTTCACCGCCCCAGGGCCAGGGGAGGTCGAAAGCGACCACGATCTCGGAGATCGGTTGCATCAAGCCGACGAGCGTCCCCGCATCGGGCACCTTGCCCCGGGCCAGGCCGGACCGCAGATCGCGCACCGTCGCGACCGCCGCGCCAAGATCGCGGATCCGATTTTCCAGCGTCGCCTGGTGCGCCGCCAAGGCGCGCTCCAAATCCTGCGCACGCCGTCCAGAACGCGCCCGATCTGAGCGAGGCTGAGGCCGAGCGCGCGGAGCGCGACGATCTCCGCCGCCCGCGCGATCTCGTCGGGTCCGTAGACCCGCCATCCCGCCGCGGTACGGCTTGGTGCGACCAAGCCGCGCCGTTCGTAAAGCCGAAGGGCCTTGGTGGAAACCCCGAGCCGTCGAGCGGCTTCCGAAGGGCTAAGAAACCGGGAGAGAGGACGCACGCTTCACCTCGTCGACGCCGACCGCCTTCCTTATCGGGGCGGCCCCGGGGGCCGGGTCAAGTGGATTATGCCGTCCATCCGTTCCCGCCGGCTGACCGAGCGTCTTTCGCTCGTAAGTAACCGTGCGATTTCCACTGGCCGTCTCGGCGCCGATGCGCGCGGGGCGGGCTGGCGCTCCGCCGGCCGGCGCTGCAAATGGCCGAGCGATCAGGCATTTCCCGGCTTTCGGGTTTGTTAACCTTTCGGGCGCAGACTTAATTGATTGGACCTTGTGAAGCGCCAGGGCCGCTTGCCGCGGCCCGCGGGCTTCAGGAGGACACGATGCGAACCACCCTGTTGCGACTGGCGCTGGCCATCGCTCCGTTGTTCGCGGTCTCGGCGGCCAACGCGGTCGAGCCGAGGGATGTCTGCGACAAGCGTCAGGTCATGCTGCAGACGCTCGAGCACGACTACGGCGAGGTCGAGATCGGCTTCGGCGTCACGGTCGACGGCGCGCTCGTCGAGCTCGCCACCGCCAAGGGCGGCACGACCTGGACGCTGATGCGCACGATGCCCGACGGCACGACCTGCCTGGTCGCCGCCGGCCAGAACTGGGCAGCCCGCCCCGCCCCGGTCAAGCAGGCGGAAATCCCCGATCCTTTCTGAGCCCCGGCCGCTAGACCGAGAAGTACTTGGCCTGCGGGTGATGGACCACGATCGCCGAGGTCGACTGCTCGGGATGCAGCTGGTCCTCTTCTGACAGCGACACGCCGATCCGCTCGGCGCCCAACAGCGCCAGGATCTGCCGCTGGTCGGCGAGGTTCGGACAGGCCGGATAGCCGAAGGAATAGCGCGAGCCGCGATAGCCCTGGCCGAGCAGGGCGTCGATGTCGCGCGCGTCGTCGCCGGCGAAGCCGAGCTCGGCGCGGATGCGCTTGTGGACGTATTCGGCCAGCGCCTCGGCCAGCTCGACGCCGAGGCCATGCAGGTAGAAATAGTCGCGATAGCGATTCTGCGCGAACCAGCCACGCGCCACGTCCGAGGCGCGCTGGCCGATGGTGACGATTTGCAGGCCGATGACGTCGCGCTGCGCGTCCGAGATGTCGCGGAAGAAATCGGCGATGCACAGGCCGCCCTCGCGGCTCTGGCGCGGCAGGGCGAAGCGCGCGACCTCCGTCGCGCCGCCCTCGTCGAACAGCACCACGTCGTCGCCGTCGGCCGCCGCCTTCCAGAAGCCATAGGCGGCGCGCGGCTGGATGATGTCCTCGCGGATCGAGATGTCGAGCATGCGCTTCAGCGTCGGGCGCAGCTCCTTGCGCGCCCATTTCATGTACTCGTCGAGCCGCCGGCCGTCCTTGCGGAAGCCCCACTGGAATTGGAACAGCATGCGCTCGTTGAGATAGGGCACCAGCGCCTTGACCGGCACCCGCTCGACGACGCGCGCGCCCCAGAAGGGCGGCTCGGGCACCGCGACACCGGCCTGCAACTCGGCGCGGCGCAGCTTGATCTCCTCCAGGTCGACCGGACGGAGCACGCGCGGCTGTGCGGCCTCGCCGAGCTTGCGGCGCGTGTTGACCGGCCGGCTCTGGCGCTTCTCCTGCACCGCGGTGAGATGCGAGTCGAAGCGGTCGTTGACCACCTTGTCCATCAGGTCGAGGCCGTCGAAGGCGTCGCCGGCATAGGCGACGCGGCCGCAGCCATAGGCGCGCACGCAATCGGCCTCGACGTAGTTGCGCGTCAGCGCCGCGCCGCCCAGGATCACGGGGATGCGCATCTGCTGGCGCGACATCTCCTCGAGGTTCTCGCGCATCACGACGGTCGACTTGACGAGCAGGCCGGACATGCCGATCGCCTGCGCCTTGTGCTCGTTGGCCGCGGTCAGGATGTTGGCGAGCGGCTGCTTGATGCCGAGATTGACCACCTTGTAGCCGTTGTTGGTCAGGATGATGTCGACGAGGTTCTTGCCGATGTCGTGCACATCGCCCTTGACGGTGGCGAGCACGATCGTACCCTTCTGCCGGCCCTCGACGCGCTCCATGTGCGGCTCGAGATAGGCGACCGACGCCTTCATGGTCTCGGCCGACTGCAGCACGAAGGGCAGCTGCATCTTGCCCGAGCCGAACAGATCGCCGACCGTCTTCATGCCGTCGAGCAGGAAGACGTTGATGATGTCGAGCGCCGAATGCTTCGCCAGCGCCTCGTCGAGATCGGCCTCGAGGCCCTGACGGTCGCCGTCGACGATGCGCTGGGCCAGCCGCTTGCCGATATCGGCGGGGCGCCGCTTCTTGGCTTTCGCCTGGGCGGCGCGGTCCTGGAACAGCGCCATGAAGGCGTGCAGCGGATCGTAGCCGGGCCGGCGCCGGTCGTAGATCAGGTCTTCGGCGATTTGCACCTCGTTCGCCGGGATCTTGTGCAGCGGCGCGATCTTGGCGACGTGGATGATGGCGCCGTGCATGCCGCGCTTGACCGCATGGTCGAGGTAGACCGAGTTCAGCACCTCGCGCGCCGCCGGGTTGAGGCCGAAGGAGATGTTGGACAGGCCGAGCAGGATCTGGACGTCGGGAAACTCGGCGGCGATGCGCTCGATCGCGTCGAGCGTCTCGATGCCGAGCCTGCGGTCGTCCTCGTTGCCGGTCGCGACCGTGAAGGTCAGCGGATCGATCATCAAATCGGATCTCGGCAGGCCGTGGCGGTTGCAGGCGAAATCGACGAGGCGCCGCGCGATCTCGACCTTGCGGTCGGCGCACTTCGCCATGCCCTTCTCGTCGATGGTCAGCGCGATGACCGCGGCGCCGAAGCGCCGGGCGAGCTTCAGGCGCGCATCGGCCGGCGCCTCGCCGTCCTCGAAATTGATCGAATTCAGGATGCCCTTGCCGCCATAGAGCTTGAACGCCGCCTCGAGCACGTCGTACTCGGTCGAGTCGAAGGCGAGCGGCACGGTAATCGCGCCGCGCATCCGGCTCACCACCTGGGTCATGTCGGCGACCTCGTCGCGGCCGACATAGGCCGTGCAGATGTCGACGGCGTGGGAGCCGTCGCGCACCTGCTCGCGCGCCGTCTCGACGCAGCCGTCCCAGTCGCCGGCCTCCTGGAGCTGGCGGAATTTCTTGCTGCCGTTGGCGTTGCAGCGCTCGCCGACGGACAGGCACGCGTTCTCCTGGCGCAGCGGCACGGCGCCGTAGAGCGAGGCGACCGACGGCACCCAGAGCGGCGCCCGCGCCTTGGGCCTCGGCCGCGCGCCCGCGCCGGCACGCCGCCGCAGCATGGCGTCGAGCGCGCGGATGTGCGCCTCGGTCGTGCCGCAGCAGCCGCCGATGATGTTGACGCCGTCCTCGGCGATGAAGCGCTCGAGCCAGGACGTCATCTCGTCGGGCGCCAGCGGATAGTGCGTATGGCCGTCGACCAGCTCGGGCAGACCGGCATTGGGCATGATCGACAGCTTGCCCGGCCAGTTCTCGCCGAGCCATTTCAGGTGCTCGGCCATCTCGCGCGGCCCGGTCGCGCAGTTGAGGCCCATGACCGGCACGTCGAGCGCATGGATGACCGTCGCGGCGGCGGCAATGTCGGCGCCGACCAGGAGCGTGCCGGTGGTCTCGACCGTGACATGGGCGATCAGCGGGACATCGGCCTTGGCGGCTTCACGGGCGCGCTTGGCGCCGTTGACCGCGGCCTTGAGCTGGAGCGTGTCCTGGCAGGTCTCGAACAGGATGGCGTCGACGCCGCCGGCGATGAGGCCGGCGCACTGCACCGCGAGCGCGTCCTCGAGCGTCTGATAATCGATGTGGCCGAGACTCGGCAATTTGGTGCCGGGCCCGACGGCGCCGAGCACGAAGCGCGGCCGGCCGTCCTTCTCGAATTCCGCCACCGCCTCGCGCGCCAGCTCGGCCGAGCGGCGGTTGAGCGCGTGCGCCTCGCCGGCCAGGCCGAACTCGCCGAGGGTGATCGGCGAGCCGCCGAAGGTATTGGTCTCGACCGCGTCGGCGCCGGCCGCGAGATAAGTGCGGTGGATGTCGCGCACCAGGTCCGGCCGGCTCTTGGTCAGCACCTCGGTGCAGTTCTCGGCGCCCAGATAATCGCGCTGAACGTCGAGCGCGCGCGCCTGCACCTGGGTGCCCATGGCGCCGTCGCACAGGAGGACGTGATCGGCGAGATAGTCGAGCAGCTTGCTCACGACTCTATCCTTCGCTCGGGGATCAGGAGGCCGCGCCGGCGGCGACGGCGCTCGCCGCGGAGGCCGGGCGCAGGCCGAGGATGTGGCAGATCGCGTAGCTGAGATCGGCGCGGTTCAGCGTGTAGAAATGGAACTCGTCGACGCCCTGGTCCTGCAGGCGCCGGCATTGCTCGGCGGCGACCGTGGCGGCGACCAGGCGGCGCGTGTCGGGATCGTCGTCGAGGCCCTCGAACAGCCGCGCGAGCCACGCCGGCACCGAGGCGCCGCACAGCTTGGCGAAGCGCATGACTTGCGCAAAGTTGGTGACCGGCAGGATGCCTGGCACGATCGGCACCGTTATTCCGGCCGCCCGCGCGCGCTCGACGAAGCGCAGGTAGACGTCGGTGTCGAAAAAGAACTGGGTGATCGCCCTGTTGGCGCCGGCGTCGATCTTGCGCTTGAGATTGTCGAGATCGGCGCGCGGCGTCGCCGCCTCGGGATGGGTCTCGGGATAGGCCGCGACGCTGATGTCGAAATCGTGCACGCGGCGCAGGCCGGCGACCAGGTCGGCGGCGTAGGCATAGCCGTCGGCATGGGCGATATAGCCGGCCGTGCCCTCGGGCGGATCGCCGCGCAGCGCGACGATGTGGCGCACGCCCGCGTCCCAGTAGCGGCGTGCGACGGCGTCGACCTCGGCGCGCGTGGCGGCGACGCAAGTCAGGTGCGCGGCCGGGGCGAGCGGCGTGTCGCGCAGGATGCGCTCGACCGTCGCATGGGTGCGCTCGCGCGTGCCGCCGCCCGCGCCATAGGTCACCGAGACGAAGCGCGGCGCGAGCGGCCGGAGGCGCTCGATCGCGGCCCAGAGCTGCGCCTCCATCGCCTCGGTCTTGGGCGGGAAGAACTCGAAGCTGATCTTGAGCGAGCGCGCCGGCGCGGTCATGCGTGGCCCCCGTCCTTCGCGTGCAGCAGCGCTGCCGCCTCCGGCTGCACGGCCGCCTCCGCGGTCCGGATCGCCGGCCACAGGCACACGGTCAGCGGCTTGCCGGGCAGCCGCACCGGCGTCTCCGGGATCAGCCCGGCGGCGCGGCACCACGTCTCGATCTGGGTGTCTTCGAGGCCGAGCCAGCGATGGGCGTGCTCGACGCGCAGGCGCTCGATGTCGTGCGGCGCGAAATCGATGATGACGAGGCGGCCACCCGGACGCAGCACGCGCGCCGCCTCGGCCAGCGCCTCGCCCGGATCGTCGGCGAAGTGCAGCACCTGGTGAACGGTGACGACGTCGAAGCTCGCCGCCGGCCAGGGCAGCTGGTACATGTCGCCCTGGCGCACCTGGAGATTGCGGCGCGGCGCGCGCTCGAGATTGGCGCGCGCGATCGCCAGCATCTCGCGCGACAGGTCGATGCCGACCGCGCGCTCGACCCGGTCGGCGACCAGCTCGAGGATGCGGCCCGTCCCGGTGCCGAGATCGAGCAAGTCCTGGATGCGGCCTCGGGGCAGCAGCTCGAGCAGCGCCCGCTCGACCTCGCGCTCGTCGACATAGAGCGAGCGGATCTTGTCCCACTGCTCGGCGTTCTTGCGGAAATACTCGGCGGCGGTGACGGCGCGCTCGCGCTTGATGGTCTCGAGCCGCGCGAAATCGAGGGCCAGGGTCGCGTCGTCCTCGGGCAGGGTGTCGATCAGCATCTGCGCGAAGGCGCCGACCTCGCCGTCCTGGCGCAGGCGGAAGAAGGCGTTGGTGCCCTCGCGGAAGCGGTCGAGCAGCCCGGCCTCGCACAGCAGCTTCAGATGGCGCGACACGCGCGGCTGGCTCTGGCCCAGGATCTGGGTCAGCTCGCTGACCGTCAGCTCGCCATGGGCGCACAGCACCAAAAGGCGCAGGCGGGTCGGCTCGGCGGCGGCACGCAGGGCGGCGAGAATGGCGTCCATGCTTCGATCCTTTGGCGGCGGCCGCGCGCGCGGCCGGAAGCGGAAGCCATGATGCCTACCATGTCTTAATAATCATATAAAGATATCTTTATATATAGAACCCCACGAAAATCCCACGCTGCGCTGTTTCTGCAACAGATCGGCGCGCTGTGATTCGGTCCTATGACGGCGCGCTGGCCAACGTCACGGCCTTATGATACGCAGCGTTCACGGTAAATTTCGTGTCGGTTTGGGGGGCGCAATCACCGGACCGTTCGAGCCTGCTGATCGGAGGGCGGTCGGAGCGAACCGGTCGGCTCAGGGCGCCGGGCGGGCTTCTGTCACGGTTAACCGGACTTTAAGCGCGCTCCGCCGATATATCCGCGCCGGATCGCAAGAGAGCGAAGAGGCGGCCGCCGCCGGCCCCGCCTGCGGGCGGCTCGTGGAGTGAACTTGGGGGGTACCAAGGCAATGACGTTGCGACTGTGCCGCGGCCAGGTAGTGGGGGCATTCGGTGTGGTGGCATTCGCGGTGTTGGCCACGGGCTGCGCCGAGGTGCCGAAGGACCCGGCGGCCAGGGCGGCTTATAACGAGGCGAACGATCCGCTCGAGCCCATGAACCGGGCGATCTTCGACTTCAACATGACCGCCGACAAGGCTGTGATCAAGCCGGTCGCGAAGGCCTATCGCTGGACGCTGCCCGAGTTCTTCCGCACCAGCATCCGCAATTTCCTGAACAACGCCAAATCGCCGGTCATCTTCATCAACGACAGCCTGCAGGGCAGCCCGAGCCGCGCCGGCGAGACGCTGATGCGCTTCATCGTCAACACCACGGCCGGCATGGGCGGCATCTTCGACGTCGCCGGCGAGTACGGCATGGAGCGCCACTCGGAGGACTTCGGCCAGACGCTCGCGGTCTGGGGGGTCGGCGAAGGCGCCTATCTGATGCTGCCCGTCCTCGGCCCGTCCAACGTGCGCGATACGATCGGCCGCGTCGCCGACGGCTTCATGGATCCGTTCGGCTATCTCTTGGCCAACAACGGCCTCGACTACGCGCGCATCGGCGCGACGGTGACCGACGGCATCGATCAGCGCTCGCGCAACATCGAGTCGCTCGACGACATCGAGAAGAACTCGCTTGACTTCTATGCGACCTTGCGCAGCCTGTACCGCCAGAACCGCAAGTCGGAAATCCTGAACGGCAAGGTGGAGAACATCCCGGTGCCGGAGATCAAGGAGAACGACTAGCCGGCGGACGCGGGTCCCCGCGCTTGGGACGGAACGCGCCGACACCGACTACGCGGACGATTTCATCGTCGAGAGGGGGGAAGCTCGATGATTGCCAGACGTGCCCTGATTCCGTTCATGCTCGCGCTCGGGTTCGCCCTGGCTATGCCGGCCATTGCCGCGCGCGCCGACGACGCGCAGGACGCGCGCAAGATCGTCCAGACGATCTCCGACCGCGCGCTCAACATCCTCGCACGGCCCAGCCGAACCGACCGCAACAGCGAGTTCCGCAAGCTGTTCACCGAGTATTTCAACACCGTGGCGATCGGGCGCTTCGTCCTCGGCCGCTACCGCGAGGGCGTCGATCCCTCGCAGTTCGACCGCTTCATGGGCGTGTTCGAGGAGCTGGTGGCGAAGACCTACACCGTTCAGCTCGGCGACTTTGCCGGCGAGAAGTTCAAGGTGCTGAGCGCTCGGTCGGACAACAACCGCTGGGTCGTCGACAGCCAGATCGAGCCGCCGGGCCGTTCGACCATCCGCCTCGACTGGATCCTGGCGCGCACCAAGAGCGGCCTCAAGGTCGTCGACGTGCGCGTCGACAATCTCAGCATGGCGATCACCCAGCGCGACGAGTTCTCGTCGATCCTGCAGGCCAACAACGGCAAGGTCGACAAGCTCATCGACTTCATGCAGCAGAAGATCCGCAAGCTCGACACGAGCGTGTGACCGACTCGCCCTCTACCAGGACTCGTCACCCTCGGGCTTGACCGAGGGTCTTTCTCCGTCGGCACAAGATGCCCGGGTCAAGCCCGGGCATGACGCCCCCTAACGGGGTCGTCAACTCGCTTTCGGCAGCGGCTTGAACTTGATGCGGTGCGGCTGATCGGCGTCGGCGCCGAGGCGCTTCTTGCGGTCGGCCTCGTAGTCTTGGTAGTTGCCCTCCCACCAGACGACGCGACTGTCGCCCTCGAACGCCAGGATGTGCGTCGCGATGCGGTCGAGAAACCAGCGGTCGTGGCTGATGATCATGGCCGAGCCCGCAAACTCGAGCAGCGCCTCCTCGAGCGCGCGCATGGTGTCGACGTCGAGGTCGTTGGTAGGCTCGTCGAGCAGCAGGAGGTTCGCGCCGGTCTTGAGCATCTTGGCGAGATGCAGGCGGTTGCGCTCGCCGCCCGACAGCTGGCCGACCTTCTTCTGCTGGTCGGGCCCCTTGAAGTTGAACGCGGCGGCGTAGGCGCGGCTCGGCACCTGGCGCTTGCCGAGCTCGATCATGTCGTGGCCGTCCGAGATCTCCTCCCACACCGTCTTGTCGGCGCGCAGCGTATCGCGCGACTGATCGACATAGCCGATCTTGACCGTCTCGCCGATGCGCAGCGTGCCGGCGTCCGGCTTCTCCTGGCCGACGATCATGCGGAACAGCGTGGTCTTGCCGGCGCCGTTCGGGCCGATGATGCCGGCGATGCCGCCCGGCGGCAGAAGGAAGCTGAGATCGTCGAACAGCAGGTTGTTGCCGTAGGCCTTGCGCAGCCCCCTGGCCTCGATGACCACGTCGCCCAGGCGCGGCCCGGGCGGGATCGAGATCTGCGTCGCCTCGGGCGCGCGGTCCTGCGCCTCGGTGAGCAGCGCCTCGTAGCGGCTGATGCGCGCCTTGCTCTTGGCTTGGCGCGCGCGCGGCGACTGCTTGATCCATTCAAGTTCACGTTCGAGCGTCCGCTGGCGCGCGCTCTCGCTCTTCTCCTCCTGGGCCAGCCGCTTCTGCTTCTGGTCGAGCCAGGACGAATAGTTGCCCTCCCACGGAATGCCCTGGCCGCGGTCGAGCTCGAGGATCCAGCCGGCGACGTTGTCGAGGAAGTAGCGGTCGTGGGTGACCGCGACCACCGTGCCCTCGTAGCTCTCGAGGAAGCGCTCGAGCCAGGCGACCGATTCGGCGTCGAGATGGTTGGTCGGCTCGTCGAGCAGCAGCAGGTCGGGCCGGCTGAGCAGCAGGCGGCACAGCGCGACGCGCCGGCGCTCGCCGCCGGACAGCTTGGTGACGTCGGCGTCCGGCGGCGGGCAGCGCAGCGCATCCATCGCGATGTCGATGGTGCGGTCGAGGTCCCAGGCGCCCTTGTGGTCGATCTCCTCCTGGAGCTTGGCCTGCTCGGCGATCAGCGCGTCCATCTCGTCAGCCGACAGGTCCTCGCCGAAGCGGGCGCTGACCTGCTCGAACTTCTCGAGCAGCGCCTTGGTCTCGCGCACGCCGTCCATGACGTTGCCCTGGACGTCCTTCTTGGGGTCGAGTTGCGGCTCCTGCTCGAGATAGCCGACGCGCGCGCCCTTGGCCGCCCAGGCCTCGCCGGCGAAATCGGTGTCGATGCCGGCCATGATCTTGAGCAGGGTCGATTTGCCGGCGCCGTTGAGTCCGAGCACGCCGATCTTGGCGCCGGGCAGGAACGACAGCCAGATGTCCTTCAGCACCTGCCGCCCGCCCGGATAGATCTTGTTCAGGCCCTTCATGACGTAGACGTACTGGTAGGCGGCCATCTCGTGCTCCGATGCGGGAAAGGCGAGTTCGGCCGGCGCGGCCGGCCGGCGCGCGGTTGTAGCGCAGGGCGGGCGGAGGGGCAACGCCCCGGCACCTATCGCGTCAGCACGTCGCGGACGTTGAGCTCGATGGCATCGACCTGGCGCAGGACCTCGGTCAGGCGCCGGCGCACCGGCCGCGCCAGGCGCGCCAGCTCGACCTTGGTCGAGGGCGGCACGCCGGCCGCGATATCGGCGATCTGCTGGTCGAGCACGAGGCGCAGCAGGAATTCGTGGCCCTCGGCGAGTGCCGTCGCGTCCTCGGCGTTGAGCGCGCCGGCTTCGCGCGCGGCGCCGAGCCGGTCGAGGGTCGCGGTCGCGGAACTGGCGCATTTGAGCGCCATGAGCCGCGCGCCGGTGACGAGCGGCAGGAGCCCGCCCGATTTGAGGTCGACGCGCCCGTCCCGGGTGCGCAGGCCGCCCAGCAGGCCGAAAGGCGGATGCATCGTCTTCATCGCCTCGGCCAGCAGCATCAGGAAGGCCGGCGCGCGCGCCGCCGCCTCGGTCGCGCGCGCGCGCAGGCGCGCGGCGAGCGTCCGGTCGCCGTGCACCGGCACGAAATCGAAGAAGATGTCAACATTGAGCAGGTCGGCCGGCCTGGGCGCGCCGACCCAGCGCTCGACCAGGCTTTCCCAGCCGGCAAGGCTGTGGCGCCAGAGCGGCTCGGACGCCATGACCCCGCCCTTGCAATAGGGCACGCCCGACGCGTCGAGCAGGTCGGCCAAATGGCGGCCGAACGCCGCGAACCACGGCGCGTCGTCGGCGTCGCCGCCATGGACGAGGGCGTTGTCCTGGTCGGGCACCAGGAGGCTTTCGCCGCGCCCGGCCGAGCCCAGCGCCAGGCAGGCATAGGGCGCGGGCGGTCCGCCCTGCCCCGCCGCCGCGAGCGTCGCCTCGGCGAGCTCGGCGCAGCGCTGCGTGATGTCGCGCACGACGGCACTGATCACCGCCGCAACCTCGCGCGCCTGCGTGCCCTCGGCGAGCAGGCCGCGCGCCAGGGCCGGGAGCTGGCGCATGACCGCGGCCATCGCCGCCGGGTCCTCGGCGCGCTGCACCTCGTCGGCGAGTGCGAGGCCGCGGCCGGCGCGCTGGCGCAGCAGCGCACTCGCGGTCAGCACACCGGCGAGGCGGCCGTCATGATCGACGACGGCCAGATGGCGCAGGCCGCGCCGCGCCATGCGGGCGAGGGCGACATAGACGAAGACGTCGGGCGGCACGGCCTCGACCGGGCTGCTCATGATCGCCGACAAGGACAGCGACAGCGCCTCGCCGCCGCGCTCGGCGACGCGGCGCAGCAGGTCGCGCTCGGTGACGATGCCGACCGGCCGGCCGTCGGCGGTGACGACGAGCGAGCTGACGCCGGCCTCGTTCATGCGCCGCGCGCCCTCGGCGAGCGTTATCGCCGGCGGCGCGGTCACCGCCGGCGCGCGCATGACGTCGGCCACGCGATGGCGATAGGGGAAGCTGTCGATGCGCTCGAGGCCGGAGACGTCCATCAGCGCGCCGGCACGTCGGCATGCCAGCCGGCGGCGCGCTGCTTCTCGATGAGCGCCGCGGCGCGCTGGGCGAAGGCGCGCGCCTGGCCGAAGGTGGTGACGCCGCGCTCGGCCAGAACCGGCAGCATGTGCACGACGACCTCGGCGGTGACCAGCACGTCGCCGAGCGCGGTGTGCCGGCCGTGCACGTCGATGCCGCGCCGCCGCGCCATGGCGTCGAGGCTGAGATCGCTGCCCTCGGGCTCGAGCACGGCCTCGAGCTGGGCGAGACACAGCGTCGGAAAATCCGGCCAGGCGACGCCGCCCGCCTTGGCCGCGCGCCTGAGCATCGTCGCGTCGAAACCGATATTGTGGCCGACCAGTACAAGGCCCTTGGCCATCGGCAGGAACGCGCGCGCCACCTCGGCGAAGGCCGGGGCGTCGCGCACCATGGCGTCGGTGATGCCGTGGATGGCGCTCGACGCGGGCGGGATCGCGACGCCGGGATTGACCAGCCGGTCGAACGCTTCGGCCTTGTAGAGGCGCCGGCCGTGCAATGGCACGGCAGCGATCGACAGCACCCGGTCGCGCTGGACATCGACGCCCGTCGTCTCGGTGTCGAGGACAAGCATCGGCAGCCGGTCGAGCGGCGTGTCGTCGGCGATCGGCGCCGGCGGCGGCGAGCGGTCGTGCAGGCTGAGGTCGTGCTCGACCGCGCGGGGCACGCCGGCGCCGGTCGCGGCGAAGCACAGCACGGCGCCGCCATGGACGCCGAGATCGACGACGGTCGCCGGCAGGTCGTCGCCCGCGACGGTGACGAGCGCCACCGCGACCGGCCGCCCGGAGCGGCGCGCCTCGGCCATCGCCGCGGTCAAGGACGCGCGATCGAGCGCGGCATAGACGCTGGTGCCGACCGCGACGGCGGCCTGGCCAAGGCGGTCGCGCGCCGGACCGTTGACCAGGCTGACCAGGCCGCTGTCGGTGACGACGACGATGCCCTCGCCGACCGCCGCGAGCACCGCCGACAGCCGCGCGTCGAGCGATGCCTCGGGGCGCGGCCGGCGCCCGAGGATGGTGGCTGCGGTCTCGGCGAACGTCTTCAGCTCCGCGCCGACGCCGCCCGGCGCGCTCCAGCGCGGCGACAGCGGCCTGCCGGCGACGGCCGCGACCGCGAGGTCGCCGCGCAGCCGCTCGAGCTCGGCAAAATGCTCGTCGATGACAGTGTGAACCGCCCACAGCCCGGCCAATCCGACGGCGACCAGGACCAGCAGGATCGTCAGCGGCACGTCGCCGCCCGCGACCAGGCTGATGCCGGCCGCGACGACGAGCGCGATCAGGACAGCACCGACCGCCACGAGCGCGAGGAACAAGCCTCGCCGCGTGGTCAGCCAACGCACCTCACGCTCCCCCGATCAGGGCGTCGATCAGCGCGTCGCGGTCGAGGCGGCGCTCGAGCCGTCCGCAGCGCGACACCAGCATGAAGCGCACGCTCGCGACCACTGCCGGCTTGTCGGGCCGGCTGAGCTGCTGATGGATCGGCAGAGTGTCGAACAGGCGCTCGGCCGACGCCCAGGAGATGTCGGCCACCGATTGCGGCGCCGCGAGCTGCGCGCGATGCAGGCGCCGCCGGATATTGTCGACAATCTCGGACCAGCCGGCGGTGGGCGCGGCCGGACGCGGCCGGCCGGCGAGCACCGCGGCGCAGCAATCGGCCAGACGGTCGGCCAATGCGCTCTGCCGATCGCCGGCCGCCGTTCGGAGATGACCTTCGACGACCACCGCGAGATCCGACAGCACGGCGGCGAAGGCCTCCCAGCGCGCGCCCTCGAAGGCGATGCGGAACGCCTCGTCGCGCATCAGCTCGGCGAGCGGCAGCCGCGTCTTCACGTGGCAGTAGCCGATCACGCATTTCTGCGCCACGAGCGCCGCCTCGGCACTGAAAAACTCCCTGAGGGCGTTCGTCGTCGCGATCGGCGCTGCGCGCCACCCGGCGAACCATCGTCTGAGCATCATGGTCAAGCGGCGCCCCTCTGTCCCCAAAGGCCTATGTTGTGCGGCTATTGGCGTAATGATACAGTTCCAAGCAATAAACCAAAAGGTTGCACGGGGGGACACGAACAGTCCCGAAAAAAAATCGCCCCCGGAAGCAACGCGCTCGTCGATGGCTGCGATGCATTGGGAGGTGGCCTTTCGCAGTTGAACTCACAACGAAACCGTTGCCGACGGTGCCGTGGGGCTTTGCCGCACGGCAGCGAAAATTTTGTGCAACCGTAAAGCAGGGATAGAACAGTATGGCTACGCAAACGCTCTCGCCCGAGAAGCAAGAGGCTTACTGGACCAAGACCCGGGGTCTCATGTGGACAATCCTCGCGATCTGGTTTGTCGCCAGCTTCGGCGTCCACTTCTTCGCTCCGCAGCTCAACCAGATCACGATCATCGGCTTTCCCCTCGGCTTCTACATGGCGGCCCAGGGCTCGCTGATCGTCTTCGTCATCCTGTGTTTCTGGAACGCGCGCGCCCAGAACCGCATCGACGAAGAGTTCGGCGTCGCCGAAGACTGACGTCGCCGCACCGATCGAACGCAAACAAAAGCAGTTAAAAAGTCGAAAAAGAGGGGACCGCCATGAAAGGGGACTTCATAAGTAATCTGGGCCGGATCTACGGCACCTATACCGGTGGCTTCGTCGGATTCACCATCATCCTGGCCATCCTGGAGCAGGTCGGCGTGCCGAATAAGATCATCGGCTACGCCTTCGTGTTTCTGACCATCGGCGTCTACGCGCTGATCGGTTACCTGTCTCGGACGATGGACGTGTCCGAATACTACGTCGCCGGCCGGCGCGTGCCGGCGTTCTACAACGGCATGGCGACCGGCGCCGACTGGATGAGCGCCGCCTCGTTCATCTCGATGGCCGGCGGGCTGTACCTGCAGGGTTATGCGGGCCTCGCCTATGTGCTCGGCTGGACGGGCGGCTACGTGCTGGTCGCGATCCTGCTGGCGCCGTATCTCCGAAAGTTCGGCCAGTTCACCGTGCCCGACTTCCTCGGCGTGCGCTACGAGGGCAACATCCCGCGCTTCTGCGGCATCGTCGTGCTGTTCTGCGCCTCGTTCACCTACGTCGTGGCGCAGGTGTTCGGCGTCGGCATCATCACCTCGCGTTTCCTCGGCATCTCGTTCGAGGTGGCGGTGTTCGTCGGCCTGGTCGGCATCCTGGTGTGCTCGATGCTGGGCGGCATGCGGGCGGTCACCTGGACGCAGGTCGCGCAGTACATCATCCTGATCGTCGCCTACCTCGTGCCGGTGGTGTGGCTGTCGACCAAGCTGTACGGCATCCCGATCCCGGAGCTGACCTACGGCAAGGCGCTGCAGTCGATCGGCGAGCTCGAGAACAAGCTCGGTATCGTCAAGCACCATGTCGACGCGTTCCGAGGCGCGGACAACAAGTTCAGCTCGGCGGTGTTCGCCAACTATTTCGCGCTGATCTTCTGTCTCATGGTCGGCACGGCGTCGCTGCCGCACATCCTGATGCGTTACTTCACGACGCCGAACGTGCGCGACGCGCGGCTGTCGGTCGGCTGGAGCATCTTTTTCATCTTCCTGCTCTACTTCACCGCGCCGGCCTATGCCGCCTTCGCCAAGCTCGAGGTCTACTCGACCGTGATCGGCCAGCCGATCGCCTCGCTGCCGGCGTGGGTGCAGAACTGGCAATCCGTCGCCGGCATGCTGACCATCAAGGACGCCAACGGCGACGGCATCCTGCAGCTCAGCGAGTTCGTCATCAACCAGGACATCATCGTGCTGTCGATGCCGGAGATCGCCGGCCTGCCGTACGTGATTTCCGGTCTGGTGGCGGCCGGCGGCCTGGCGGCCGCGCTCAGCACCGCCGACGGCCTCTTGCTCGCCATCGCCAACGCGCTCAGCCACGACGTCTACTACAAGATGATCGACCCGCACGCCAGCACGCGCCGGCGCCTGGTCGTCGCCCGCACCCTGCTCATCGTCGTCGCGCTCATTGCCGCGGCGACCGCAGGCACGCGACCCTCGGGCATCATCCAGATGGTGGCGTGGGCGTTCTCGCTGGCGGCGGCGGGATTGTTCGCCCCGCTGGTGCTCGGCATCTGGTGGAAGCGCACGAACGCGGCCGGTGCCGTCTGCGGCATGATCTCCGGCTTCGGCATCTGCCTGTTCTACCTGGTGATGACGCGCTACGCGCCCACCGACTTCGAGGCGATGTTCGGGACCAAGCTGTGGTGGGGGATCACCAACGTCTCCTGCGGCATCTTCGGCATCCCGGTGGCGTTCATCGTGACCTACGTGGTCAGTATGATGACCGCCGCGCCGTCGAAGGAGATGATGGCGTTCGTCGACTCGATCCGCGTGCCGCGGGGCGAGATCGCCTGGGTCGGCAAGGCGACGCACGAATAGCCGGCACCTGACGCAGTATCGTGCAGGGCCCATGGTCGGGCCCTGCACTTTTTTTGCGACCCGATTCGGGAGGGCGCGCTAGGCAATGGCGGGATCGAACATCTGGTGGGACTATCTGCACTTCCACCTGCCGAACTACGCGCTATCGGTGCTCATCTACACCATGTTCGGCCGCTTCCTGCTCGGCTTCTTCGTGCCGCCCAACAAGCCGAACTACATCTATCGCTGGTTCTGCCGGCTGACCGACTGGTTCGTCCGGCCGGTCGCGTTCGTCACGCCGCGCGCGCTGCCGCCGGTGCTCCTGCCGCCGATCGCCGCGTTCTGGCTGATCGTCATTCGCATCCTGTTCTTCGCCGTCATGTTAGCGACCGGCCAGCTGCCGATGCTCGCCGGCGCCGGCCACTGACGCCGGCCGAGCAGGAAACGTCCGATGGACCGTCAATCCCTCCTGGTGATCACCCTGACCGTCTGCGCGGTCAACGGCATCTTCTCGCCGGCGATCGCGCTGGCATTGCCTCTTGCCGTCGTGTGGCTGCCCGATTTCCTGCCGCACGAGCCGTCCTGGGCGTTCTATTTCAGCTCCCTCCTGGTCTCCAGCGCGACGCTGCTGGTCAGCGGCGTCCCGGCCGCGCTCTACGAGCGCCTGGTCGACCGGGACCCGGACAACCTCGTCTCGATGTATGTCTGGCTGGCCGGCGCCGTCCTGCTCAGCCTGCCGGCGCTCAACACGGTCGCCCGGCTGTAGCGTTCCCGGGCGCGGCGGGCCTTGCCGGCCCGACCCGGAAATTCGTATCCTGGACGTCCTCCCGCGTTGGCCGGTCGCTGCCGCCGGATGACGATCATGCCGATGAACCGCATCCAGACCTATGCCGATCTCTCGATCCGCCGGGGCTGCGGCTTTGCGCTGCTCGGCATCGCCACGTTCATGGTCGGCATGGCGTCGGACGCCGTCCTGGCGTTCCGATCGGGCGCGATGATGGTCAGCCTGATGCTGGTCGTCCTGTTGCTCAAGGGCTTCCGCGCGCCGCGCCGGAACTACAAGACGACCGAGGCCTGGATCCTCATGGACAAGCGGCACGGGCTGCCCGAATCCCGTGCCCAGCAGGTCTTCGGCAGCGTCCTGCGCGACCGCTATCTGTGGCACGCCGAGATCGTCGCCTTGGCGGCGCTCGGCCTGTGGATCATCGCCTTCGGTCTCAGGGCGTTCGGGCCGGTGTCGGCCTAGGTGCCGGCCGCCGGCCCGCCCGCCCGCCCGGTCATTGGGTGACCTTGAACGAGCCGTCCTGCTGCTTCATGGCATTGCACTGGTACGAGCCCTTCTTGCCGGCCAGCTCGTACGGAATGATCACGCCGATCGAGCTGTCCTGCATGCCGGCGGCCTTGGCGTCTTCGAATTTGGCGAATTGCGCGTCGGCGATCGGCGAGCCGGCCTTCTTGGCCGTGGCCAAGCACGCGTCATAGGCGCCGCGCTCGTCCTTGCCGCCGTCGCCGCAGCCCGCGGCCAGCGCCGCCAGCGCCCCGGCCGCTGCGATCGACAGCCACCGCCGGACCGTTGCGGTTGCCGCGACCTTGTTCACCTCTGTCGACAGTCTATGCATATGCTGCCCTCGTTTTCACATCTTGGTCGTCGGGCCACCCCCCGATCGCCGGCCTGAACCGGCGCTCTCGGCCGGCTCATAGCACGATTTGGCGGGGCCGGGGAGTACGCCGTCGGCGGGCGCGGTCCACGGCGTTCTCCTAGTGTTATCGGCCTTTTCGCGCGACCTTATGGCGCGCCGACCGTCCTGGCCAGCGCCTTGTCGGCACGCCTGCACCGGGTGCATTTGTCGCGGGCGGCCTGGGGCCCTATACTGGAGCAGCTATTCATACCAGGAAGGTCCCATGTCCGCCCCGGACGTCCAGCGCAAGCTTGCCGCGGTACTCGCGGCCGACATGGTCGGCTACAGCCGGCTGATGGAGGCCAACGAGGCCGGCACGCTGGCCCGTCTCAAGGCCCATCGCATCGAGATGATCGAACCGGCCATCGCCAAGTGCAAGGGCCGGCTCATCAAGACCACCGGCGACGGCATGCTGGTCGAATTCCCGAGCGTCGTCGAGGCGGTCCGCTGCGCGGTCGACTTCCAGGGCCGGATGGCCCGCCGCAACGCCGACCTGCCGGCGGACCAGCGCATCGAGTACCGCATCGGCATCAACCTCGGCGATATCATCGTCGAGGAAGACGACATCTTCGGCGACGGCGTCAATATCGCGGCGCGCCTCCAGGAGCAGTCGGCCCCGGGCGGCATCTGCGTCTCGCAGGGGGTGCACGACCAGATCGGCGACCGCTACGGCATCGCCTTCGAGGATCTCGGCGAGCGGAGCCTGAAGAACATCGTGCGGCCGGTCCGCGTCTATCGGGTACTGATCGACGGCGCCGCTCCCGCTGCCGCCGCGCCGCGGGCCGCAGCCGCGCCGGTGTCCGACAAGCCGTCGATCGCCGTGCTGCCCTTCGTCAACATGAGCGGCGACCGCGAGCAGGAATTCTTCGTCGACGGCATGACCGAGGACATCATCACCGAGCTGTCGCGCTTCCGCGACCTGTTCGTCATCTCGCGCAACTCGGCCTTCGTTTACAAGGGCAAGGCGGTCAACATCCAGAAGGTGGCGGGCGAGCTGGGCGTGCAATACGTGGTCGAGGGCAGCGTGCGCAAGGCCGGCAACCGCGTGCGCGTCACGGTGCAGCTCATCGACGCCGAGACGGATCGCCACATCTGGGCGGAGCGCTACGACCGCGAGCTCGAGGACATTTTCGCCATCCAGGACGAGGTGACCGCGGCGATCGTTGCCACGGTGTCGGGCCGCATCGCCGCCGCCGCGCAGGATCGCGTCCAGCGCAAGACGACCAACAACATGGCGGCCTATGAATTCGTGCTGGCGGGCAAGGTGTTGCATCACCGCTCGACGCGCGAGGACAACGCCGAGGCGCTGCAAATGCTCGACCGCGCCATCGCGCTCGATCCGAAATTCGCGCACGCTCACGCCTGGAAGGCCTGTACGCTAGGCCAAGGCTTCGTCTACGGCTGGTCCGACGATCCCAACACCACGTTCAAGCAGATCGGCGACGAGCTGCAGACGGCGCTGGGGCTCGACGACAACGACAGCGATGTCCATCGCATCCAGGCCGCGGTCTGCTTGCTGCGCCATGACTATGACAAAGCGATGTACCACCAGGAACGGGCGCTCAACCTCAATCCCAACAACGACCTGATCGTGGTGCAGCAGGGCGAAATGCTGACCTGGCTGGGCCGGCCGGACGAGGGCATCGATTGGATACTGAAGGCGATGCGCCTCAACCCCTATCACCCCGAGCGGTTCTGGAACCATCTCGGCCGCGCCTATTACGTGGCGCGGCGCTATCCGGAGGCGATCGAGGCGTTCAGGCGGATCGGCAAGCCCGACCATACGCATTTCGCCTTCATGGCCGCGGCGGCCGCGCAGATGGGCGATGCCGCGACGGCGGCCGGCTACGCGCGCGAAGTGCTCGCCCGCCAGCCTGCCTTCTCGATCGGCACCTACGTCAAGACGTTGCACTACAAGAACGAGGCCGATCTCGCGCATCACCGCGAGGGTCTGTCGAAGGCCGGCTTCCCCGACTGAGCGCCGGGCGCAGCGCTCAATTGCCGCTCAACACGTCGATCTTGGCGTTGGCCTCGCCGAGGCGCCGCGCGAGCAGCGCCGCGAGATTGCGCATGATGCGCTCGCCGCTGGCCGGGTGGCGCGCGCGGAACGCGTCATAGCGCTCGAGCGGCAGCTCGAGACACTCGGTCGCCGTGTCCGCCCAGACGTCGGCGATGCGCGTGCCGCTGATCAGCGCCATCTCGCCGAAGGCCATGCCGGGGACCATCGTCGAGACGCGCACGCCGGTGCCGAGCTTGACGCTCACCATGCCGCTGCGCAGGAAGAACAGCGAGGTCGCCGGGTCGCCCTCGGCGACGATCCGTTCGCCCGGGCGGAAGCGGCGCGGCGTGCCGAGATCGGCGATCAGCCGAAGCTCCTCGGGTCCGAGGCCGGCGAGCAGCGCCTGGTCGGCGAGCTCGGTGAGCGCCTTGAGATTGGTGAAGCCGCCATGGACGAAGATCACCTGGTCCTCGGCCCATTCGATGGCCTCGTCGAGCGTGCGCAACCAGCGGATCTGGCGCGCGCCGCCGTCGAGCGGCGCCTCGAGCGCCGCGCGCAGCGGCGAGGGCTGCTTCATGCCGCACAGGATCGCGGTGACGCCGGCGGCGGCGAGCTCGCCCAGGATATCGGCGAACAGCTTGGCGCCGGCCTCGGTGATCGCCGGCACGCGATGGAAATCGAGGATCAGGAACTCCGGCTTCGCTGGCTTGGCGGCGAGCCTGCGCGAGACATAATCGATGGTCGCGAAGCTGAGCGCGCCGGCCAGCTCGAGGATGTGGATCGAGGCCGCATGGGCGTCGAGGATGACGCGCTCCTGCGGCTGGCGGATGCGCCGCGACGAGACGCGGCCGACGTCGTAATCGGCCATGATGCACGTCCGGATGTCGCCGCTGCGGTTGAGCACGTGCAGATCGAAATGCGCCGACAGCGCCTCGCAGGTCTTGAGGCCACGCACGCTGTTGCCGTGGCTGTCGAGCAGCGGCGAGTAGGTGCCGAGGCCGAGCTGCGCCGGCAGCACCGCGACGATGCCGCCGCCGACGCCGCTCTTGGCCGGAATGCCGACGCGGTAGATCCACTCGCCGGCGAAATCGTACATGCCGGCGCTGGTCATGACCGAGAGCGTGCGCGCGACGGTGTAGGGCACGACCACGGTCTCGCCGGTCACCGGATTGACGCCGCGGTTGGCGAGCGTCGCGCCCATGATCGCCAGGTCGCGCGCCGTCACCATCACCGAGCACTGGCGGAAATAGACGTCGAGGATGGCGTCGACGTCGCCGTCGATCACGCTGTTGTTGCGCAGGAGGTAGGCGATGGCGCGGTTGCGGTCGCCGGTCAGCCGCTCGGAGGCGAACACCGCTTCGTCGACCGCGAGCTCGCGCCCGGCGAAGCGACCGAGCGCTTGGCGGATGCGCTCGAACGCGCCCTCGCCCTCGGCCTTGTGGATCAGCGCCGAGACTGCGATGGCACCGGCGTTGACCATCGGATTGAACGGCCGGCTGTCGGCGCGCAGGCGGATCGAGTTGAAGACATCGCCGCTCGGCTCGACGCCGATCGTCGCCTCGACGCGCGCCGCCCCAATCAGCTCGAGCGCCAGGGCGAAGACGAAGGCCTTCGACACCGACTGGATGGTGAACGGCACGGCGCTGTCGCCGACCTCGTAGACATGGCCGTCGATGGTGGCGACCGCGATGCCGAAATGCCTCGTGTCGGCCTTGGTCAGCTCGGGAATGTAGTCGGCCAAGGCGCCGCCCTGATCGGCGGCATAGGTTTCGTGACAGCGCGCCAGGAAGCGCGCGAGCGGCGTCGGCGCGGGCCGCCCGGCAGCCTCGGCCGGACGCCGCGCGCCCGAAAGCCGCTCGCTCATGGCACGCACGCGCCCCTCGACGCGCCGACATATCGCTCGACTATGGCCCCCTCCCCGGATGCTCGACGCCCGCTTCCGCGATGGCAAACGGCGCTACGGCACTAGCAAGAACTCTGTACTAGCAAGAACTATGCCGATGGCCGGCTTGCCTGGACATAGGCGAGGCCAGCGCCTGACGGTCCGACGCTCGTCGGCATGTGTGACAGTTGCGTGAAAATGTCTCAATGATCTCCGGAAGTAATTTGAGTTTCTTTCAGTGGCGCGCTAGAGCATCGTCGAACAGGGTCGAGGGAGGACGAACCGGCCGATGACTCGCCGACGCCATGCGACCAAGGCCGCCGCCCGCGGCGGCCATCTGAAGCCGGTAACAGGCGCCAAGACCAGCGGCCGCGACGCGCCGCCGTCGCTGGCGGGCGTGATCGAGCGCCTGACCGTCATGCGCGAGACCCTGTCGCCCGCGGCGCGCCGCATCGCCGATTTCATCGCCGACAATGCGGCCGACGTCGTCCACATGTCGGTGACCGAGGTCGCCGACGGCGCCGGCGCCAGCGAGGGCAGCGTCGTGGCTCTGTGCCGTCAGCTCGGCGCGACCGGCTTCCAGCATCTCAAGATCGCGCTCGCCCGCGACCTCGTGCAGCCGGTCCAGCTCATCCACGAAGACCTGAAGCGCGACGACGACATTCCGACGGTCCTCGACAAGGTGTTCCAGAGCGGCATGCAGGCGCTGCAGGACACGCTCAAGGTGCTCGATCCGGCGGCGATGGCGCGCGCGGTCGAGATCATCCTGGCCGCCGAGCGGGTCGAGCTCTATGGCGTCGGCAGCGCGGCGCCGGTGGCCGAGGACGCGCATTACCGCATGCTGCGCATCGGCATCGATTGCAAGGTGGTGATCGATTCCCACATGCAGGCGATCAGCGCATCGCTGACCGGCCCGCACGTCGCGATCCTGACCGTCTCGCATTCGGGCAGCACCCTCGAGACGGTCACCGCGACGCGGCTGGCCAAGGAGGCCGGCGCGCGCACCATCTGCGTCACCAATTACGGCCGCTCGCCGCTTCAGGCCCACGCCGACGTGGTGCTGCACACCATGGCGCGCGAGACCAAGTTCCGCACCGAGGCGATGACCAGCCGGATCGCCCAGCTCGGCATCGTCGACGCGCTGATCGCGTGCCTGGCGCTCGCCACCTATGACGACGCGCTCAAGACGATCCGGCGCACCTTCGACGTCCTGTCGACCAAGCGGTTTTGACCGCGCGCTGGACGGGCCGAGCCGCAAACGAACCGGCGGGATGCATTGGCACCCCGCCGGTGGTCGCTTGCTCAGAACGCGAAGGGTCAGGCCGTGGCGGGCTCGGCCTCCAGGACGCGCTCGTCATAGGGCACGAGCGGGCGGCCCATCATCGGATCGCTGACGAGATCCCGGCCGTCTTCCATGCGGCCGGCGAACGTCCGCAGGAACTCGCCCGGACCGGCGACGCTGAAGTCGTACCAGTTGCCGCTCGCCTTGACCGACCAGAACAGCTGGGCCGTCTCGTTCGACGCGACGGAGATGGTCTGCGGCTTGGCGCCGTAGGCGTTGTCAGTAACGGTGAATTCCGCGGCGCCGCCCGTCGTGTTTTGGACGGCGAGCCGGATCCCCGTCTGCTCCTTGTCGTAGTCGAGCTCGATCGAGGGCTGGACCGCGCCAAACTGCGAATGGCCGATCCGGCCCTTGAACTGGCGGAAGAACCCGTTCGGGCCGTAGACCAGCAGATTGTACGAGCCGCGGGGCGCTCCGGCGAAGTTGACCGCGTTCGCGTCCCAATAGTCGTCCTGCAGGTGCCTGTGCGCTTCGACGGTATAGCGGCGCGGGATGCGGTCGAGGTTGTTGACGTCGTAGACGTGGAACACCGCGCCCCGGTCGCCGCGATTGATGAAGTCGAGGGCGACCGTGCCGTCCGAATGCGGCCGATCCTTGACGTGCAGCTCGTAGGGCAGCGCCCGGGACCGGATGAAGCCCGGCTCCTGGACCGGCAGAGACTGGTTGGCCGGCGGCGTGACCTTGGGCCGCGCGCTGGACGCCGCGTCGTCGGCGGCATAGTTGCTCATGTCCGGCAGGTCCGGGAAAGCGTCGTTCGGATTGCGGAAGTTGAAGAACGAGGTCAGATCGCTGGCGACCGAACGATGCCAATCGCTGATCGCGGGCACATGGATGCCGAGCCATTTTTCCAGAAAAAGCCCTGGAGACG
>Ga0335070_10001315_pt1 | contig 28647 bp, 27 predicted proteins | sample Lox_Sample_13_FD_206722 | JGI IMG/M metagenome (GOLD analysis project Ga0335070, IMG submission 206722) | Soil microbial communities from Loxahatchee National Wildlife Refuge, Florida, United States - Lox_Sample_1.3 | ecosystem: Environmental > Terrestrial > Soil > Wetlands | place: USA...
GTGCTGCTGGTCGATGACAGCGCGTTCTTCAGGAATCTCCTGGCGCCGCAGCTGACCGCCGCCGGCTTCCAGGTGATCACCATGGACTCCGCCGACAAGGCGCTGGCGCTCTGCGAGGCCGGCGATGAGTTCGACCTGATCATCAGCGACATCGAGATGCCGGGCATGAACGGCTACGAGTTCTGCGAGTCGGTGAAGAAGAACGCCCGCTGGCAGACCACGCCGATCATTGCGCTTTCGTCGCACGCCAGCCCGAAGGACATTGCGCGCGGCCGCCAGGTCGGCTTCGACGACTACGTCGCGAAGTACGACCGTGACGGCCTGGTTCACACCATGAACGAAGCGCTCGCCGAACTGAGAGGTGCCGCATGAGCAAGAACAACGGAGTGGAGACCGACGTCGGCGGAGCGGCGGGGGCCGCAGCCGGCTCCAACGAACACCGGGACTACGTGACCATGTCGATCGGCGGCCAGTTGTTCGGCATTCCGGTCCTCAAGGTGCAGGACGTGCTCGGGCCGCAGACCATCACCCGGGTGCCGCTCGCGCCGGTCGAGGTCGCGGGCTCCTTGAACCTGCGCGGCCGGATCGTGACCGCGGTCGATGTCCGGCTCCGCCTCGGCCTGCCGAAGCGCGACAGCGACAAGAACGCGATGTCGGTGGTGGTCGAGCACGAGGGCGAGCTCTACAGCCTTCTGGTGGATACGGTGGGCGAGGTCCTCAGCCTCGAGAGCCGGGATTACCAGAGGAATCCGCCCACCCTTAATCCGAGATTGCGCGAGTTCTCGGATGGTATATATCGTCTGAACGACTCGTTGCTGGTGGTTCTCAGCGTCTCGTCGTTGCTGAACTTCGGTAACCGGGCGGACGCCGCCTGACCGCTTTGTGCATTGCCCGCTGACGCGGGGTCGCGGATATCCGACGACCCTGCCTTCGGACATACCAGAGTAGGGGGCGGAACAGGGAATGGGGACCCGGTCCGCCTGAGCGGCAGACGGAGCTACTCTGATGAAGTCATGTCTCATCGTCGATGATTCCAAGGTCGTGCGAATGGTGGCCCGCAAGATCATCGAGGGCCTCAATTTCGCGATCGAGGAAGCCGACAACGGCCAGACCGCGATGGACCAGTGCCTGAAGCGGATGCCGGATGCGATCCTGCTCGACTGGAACATGCCGGTGATGAGCGGAATCGACTTCCTGCGCAGCCTGCGGCAGATGCCGGGCGGCCAGACGCCGATTGTCGTGTTCTGCACGACCGAGAACGACATCCAGCACATCCAGGAGGCAATCTCGGCCGGCGCCAACGAGTACATCATGAAGCCCTTCGACAGCGAGATCATCGAGTCGAAGTTCACCCAGGTCGGACTCCTTTAACTAGAAATCATCGGCACCAGGGAATGCGGTCGGAGACCCAAGCATCAGCGGCTGGCGGTGGCCCCTATAGAGTAATGATCGTGGACGATTCCGCGGTCATCCGTGGCCTCCTCACGAAGACGGTTGAGACCGACGCGGAGATCAAGGTGGTCTCGACGGTCGGCAACGGCCAGGCGGCGATCGATGCCCTGAAGCGCACCGACGTCGACATCATCGTGCTCGACATCGAGATGCCGGTGATGGACGGGATGACCGCCCTGCCGAAGCTCCTCGAGGCGCGGCCCGGCGTCCAGGTCATCATGGCCTCGACCCTTACCTTGAAGGGTGCCTCGGTCAGCATGAAGGCGCTCTCGCTCGGAGCCGCCGACTACCTGCCGAAGCCGACCACCACGACCGGCCTCCACAACGCCGACGATTTCAAGCGCGAGCTTATCGAGAAGGTGAAAAGCTGGGGCCTCGTCGCCCGCCGCAAGCGCGGCCTGCCGCCCGGCACCGCTGCGGCGCCGGGCAGCGCGGCAGCTCCGGCGGCGCCGAAGAAGCTGTATACCGGCGAGGTCAGGCTGCGTCCGGCGGCGACCGTTGCAGGACGTGTCGATTGCCTTGCGATCGGCTCCTCCACTGGCGGTCCCCAGGCGCTCTTCACTTTGTTCCGCGCCTTGGGACGGGTGGACAAGATGCCGGTCTTCGTCACCCAGCACATGCCCGCCACCTTCACCACCATCCTGGCCGAGCATCTGGCCCAGGCCGCCGGCATGCCGGCGGCCGAAGCGAAGGACGGCGAGGCGGTCGCCCCCGGCCGGATCTACGTGGCGCCCGGCGACTTCCACATGACGGTGGAGAGCCAGGGCGCCGGCATGGTGGTCAAGCTGAACAAGAACCCGCCGGAGAACTTCTGCCGTCCCGCGGTCGATCCGATGCTCCGCTCCATCACCAAGGCCTACGGCCCGCGCACCCTGTTTGTCATGCTGACCGGCATGGGGCAGGATGGGTTGAAGGGAGCCCGGGACCTGGTTGCGGCGGGGAGCACCGTGATCGCACAGGACGAAGCCACCAGCGTGGTGTGGGGCATGCCGGGCGCAGTCGCGACCGCCGGCCTCTGCACGGCCGTGCTGCCGCTGAACGAGATCGGGGCCTATGTGAAGAAGGCCCTGATGAGGACGGCGGCATGACCGTGACTGACTTCGACTTCATCTGCCAGATCCTGAAGCAGCGCTCCGGTCTCGTGCTCGGCAACGACAAGGCCTATCTGCTGGAGAGCCGGTTGCTGCCCGTCGCGCGCAAGTATCGCCTCGCCTCGTTCGAGGACCTGGTGCGCCTGATCCGGGTCAAGAGCGACGAGGCGGTGATCAAGGACGTGGTCGAGGCGATGACCACGAACGAGTCCTTCTTCTTTCGCGACACCAAGCCGTTCGACCAGTTCAAGCAGATCGTGCTGCCGACCATGATGGCGGCGCGCTCCAGCAAGCAGATCCGGATCTGGAGCGCCGCCTGCTCCAGCGGCCAGGAGCCCTATTCGCTGGCGATGATCCTCTCCGAGATGTCGGCGCAGCTTGCCGGCTGGAAGATCGAGATCGTCGGCACCGACCTTTCGACCGAGATCCTCGACCGTGCCAAGGAAGGCGTCTACTCCCAGTTCGAGGCGCAGCGCGGCCTGCCGATCACGCTGCTGGTGAAGTATTTCACCCAGGTGGGCGACCGCTGGCAGATCAGCCAGAAGATCCGCGGCATGGTGCAGTATCGCGAGTTCAACCTGCTGAACGATCCGAAGGTGCTCGGCCGCTTCGACGTCGTGTTCTGCCGCAACGTGCTGATCTACTTCGACCAGCCGACCAAGGCGAAGATCCTGAACAGCATCTCCGGCCTCATGCCGGACGACGGTTTCCTGTTCCTCGGCGGCGCCGAGACCGTGCTTGGCATCACCGACAAGTTCCAGCTCCTGGCCGGCCAGCGCGGCGTCTATGGTTTGGCGCCGGCGTCGCACAAGCCCGCCACCGCGCACCGCGCCTGACCGCAGGCGACGCTCCCGAACGATTTCCAGAAATGGAATGCCCGGCGCGAGGCCGGGCATGACGTCCGATTGCTTGAAGAGCGCGCTCAGGCGCTTTCGGCGGCCTTCGCGGGCTGGCCGGCGGCCTCGGGATCGCGCAGCACGTAGCCGCGGCCCCAGACCGTCTCGATGTAGTTCTCGCCGCCGGTCGATTGCGACAGCTTCTTCCGGAGCTTGCAGACGAAGACGTCGATGATCTTCAGCTCCGGCTCGTCCATGCCGCCGTAGAGATGGTTCAGGAACATCTCCTTGGTGAGGGTGGTGCCCTTGCGCAGGCTCAGGAGCTCGAGGATTCCATATTCCTTGCCGGTCAGGTGCAGCGGCTGGCCGCTCACCTCGACGGTGCGGGTGTCGAGGTTCACCAACAGCTTGCCGGTCTTGATCACGGAATCCGAATGGCCCTTGGAGCGGCGGACGATCGCCTGGATGCGGGCGATCAGCTCGCGCCGGTCGAACGGCTTGGTCAGATAGTCGTCGGCGCCGAAGCCGAGACCTTTGATCTTGCTGTCGAGTTCGGACAGACCGGAAAGGATCAGGATCGGAGTGTTAACGCGCGAACTCCGCAGGCGTCGTAACACTTCGTAACCGTCGATGTCGGGCAGCATCAGGTCGAGAAGGATGATGTCATAGTCGTAGAGTTTGCCGATCTCGAGCCCGTCTTCGCCGAGATTCGTTGAATCAACGATATAACCTTCCGCCTTCAGCATCAGTTCGATGCTCTTCGCGGTATTGGTATCGTCCTCGACTAAGAGCACGCGCATGGCGTCAAATCCCTTATGTCCGTCGTCGCCGCTCGTTTAACCCTGTGAATATTAACCATTTGGGCAGGCAATTGTAAAGAAAAGCTTGGCCGGCCGGGCTTGGTTCGGGGTTACATCAGAAGCGATCTGACTTTTGTCCTAAGATACTGATTTCCCCCGACTTCCGGGGGAATGCTTAACGCGTACTCTCACAGCCCAGCATTAACCGAGGGTTAACGGCGTCGCCCCTACACTCAGTCCCGAAAGCGGAACCCGGGCCGGTCTCAAGAACCCCACGTGATCAAGAATCTGGAACCATTGATGCGGGAAGTGACCCGCGTGCCGGACGTGACCGTTTACGGCAAGGTCGCCGCCATACTGGGCATGCTGGTCGAGATCGCCGGCCTCGAGGATGCGCTTTCGATCGGATCGCGCTGCGACCTCCTGGACCGCACCGGCAACCGGGTGCCGGCCGAGATCGTCGGCTTCCGCGACGGCCGGGCGCTCGCCATGTCCTTCGGCGCGCTGGACGGCATCGGCCTCGGTAGCCAGGCGCTGCTGGTCCACGACGAACCGGTGGTTCGGCCGACCTCCGCCTGGCTCGGACGGGTGGTCGATGCCCTGGGCCGGCCGCTCGACGGCAAGGGGCCGCTCCCGCTCGGCCCGGCCCCCATCCGCATCCGCAACGCGCCGCCGCCCGCACATATGCGGGCCCGGGTCGGCGGCAAGATCGATCTCGGGCTCCGCGCCATCAACACCTTCACCTCGGTCTGCCGCGGCCAGCGGCTCGGCATCTTCGCCGCGTCCGGGATCGGCAAGTCGGTGCTGCTCTCGATGATGGCGCGCTACACCTCGCTCGACGTCAACGTCATCGGCCTCATCGGCGAGCGCGGTCGCGAGGTCCAGGAATTCCTGGAAGACGAGCTCGGCCCGGAAGGCCTGGCGCGGAGCGTGGTGGTGGTCGCGACCTCGGATGAATCCCCGCTACTCCGCCGCCAGGCGGCGCAGATGACGCTGGCACTCGCCGAATATTTCCGCGACCAGGGCCAGCAGGTGCTCTGCCTGATGGATTCGGTGACCCGCTTCGCCATGGCGCTCCGCGAGATCGGCCTCTCGGCCGGCGAGCCGCCCGCCAGCAAGGGCTACACGCCGTCGGTCTTCGCCGGCCTGCCGCGGCTGTTGGAACGCGCCGGGCCCGGTCTGGTCGGCTCCGGCAGCATCACCGGCCTCTTCACCGTGCTGGTCGAGGGCGACGATCACGACGAGCCGGTGGCTGACGCGTGCCGCGGCATCCTCGACGGACACATCGTGCTCGAGCGCGCGATCGCCGAGCGCGGGCGCTATCCCGCGCTCAACGTGCTGCGTTCGCTTTCCCGCACCATGCCGGCCTGCAACAACGAGCAGCAGAACGACATGATCCGGGTCGCCCGGCAGAACATGTCGGTCTATGACGATATGGCGGAGCTGATCCGCCTCGGCGCCTATCGCCGCGGCACCGATCAGACGGTCGACCGCGCGATCGAGCTGCGGCCGGCTTTGGAGAAGTTCCTGTCGCAGCGCCGCGACGAGCGCTCCGACCTCGAGACCGGCTATCGCGAGCTCGCCGGCATCCTCGGCCTGCCCTACGGCGAGGCTGGCACTCCGGGTGGCGCATCCGGCGGCGAGGCGGCGGCATGAGCGGCCTCGACCAGATGCTGCGGCTGCAGAAGTGGTCGCTGGACGAGAAGCGGCGCCAGGCCGCCGATCTCGAGGCGCTGATCGAGCGGCTGCGGGGCGACGTGCGGCGCCTCGACGAGGAGGTCGCCAGCGAGATCGAGACCGCCCGCAACGACCTCGAGCTGCAGCGGGCGCTGCCCGACTACAAGCAGGTCATGGCCGAGCGGCGCGAGCGCATCTTGAAGTCGATCGCCGACCTCTCCGCCGAGCTCGAGAAGCTGCGCGAGCAGATCATGGAATCCTTCGCCGAGCTGAAGAAGACCGAGCAGACTATCCAGAACCGGCAGCAGCGCCAGCGCGTCCAGCAGCGCCGGCGTGAGCAGAACCAGGCCGACGAGATGGGCCTGCAGATGCATCGCCGCAAGAAGGACACGACGCTCTAGGCGTCGCTCCGCGCTTCCCGACAACCTCCTTTAGATTCGCTGGGTCCCACGGGGAACTCCGCCGGGATGCGCCGCTTATCCCGTTTATCGCAACCGGATATGCATCACGGATTTCAGCAGGAGGAATGCCATGGCGCAGACCATGCCGCGCAGCCAGGATACCTTGAAGAAGGACGAAACCGTCAGCCTGATCGCTTCGGACAAGGTTCGCGGCACCAAGATCTACAACCGCCGCCACGAGCATGTCGGCGAGGTCGAGGATATCATGATCGACAAGCTCTCCGGCGTCGTCGCCTATGCGGTGGTCGGCTTCGGCGGCTTCCTCGGTCTCGGCGAGACGCGCCGCGCGGTTCCCTGGAGCGTCCTGCACTACGACACCACCGATGACGGCTTTGTCGCCGATGTCGATGACGCGGTGCTGAAGAACGCCCCCAACGAGATTCCGGCGGGCGACGCCTACTACCGAGACGTCGATTGGAACAGCCGGATCTACAGTCACTTCGGCGTGCCGCCCTACTGGATTTGAAGCGGCGTCCCCAACCGAGCAGAGGAGAATGCCCATGAACAGTCTCACCCGTGGCCTGTTGGCGGCCGGCGTCCTGTCGACCGCGGCCCTCGCCACCATCCCGGCCGGCGCCCAAAGCACCACCGTCGCGCCGGCGACGACACCGCCTCCGGCGACCACCACCGATACCTCGAGCAGTACGTCGAACAGCATGGGGATCGGGACGGCGGTTCGCAACGCGGACGGTTCCTATAACGCCAGCGCCGTGATCGGTCTCGACGTTCGCAACAGCAACAACGACAGCATCGGCTCGGTCCGGCAGCTGATCGTCGATAAGAGCGGGAAGGTCTCCGGCGTCGTGGTGGACGTCGGCGGTTTCCTCGGGATCGGCGCGCATCCGGTGCTGCTGCAGTGGAACCAGGTGCAGCTCGCCGACCGCGACGGCAAGACCATCGCCGTCGTCGATGTCGACAAGGACACCCTGAAGCAGATGCCCGCCTACAAGTCGTAGGTGGTCGTCTGAACCAGCGAGGGCCGGCTACAAAGTCGCCGGCCCTTTGCTTCTGCCTCAGGCGGTGAACTGGTCGTGCGATTGCCGGAGCTCGTCGAGCGGCGAGACCGGGAAGGTTTCGACCGTGCGGAACTCGACGCCGCCCTTGCAGCCGCCGAGCTCCAGCGCCTGTTCGAAGATGCCGGAGATGTCGCGGCGCTGGTCCGGGCCGAGGCGCCGTCGACTGCGGATCATCAGGTCGAAGCGCTTGCCGCGGATGAGGCCATCGAGCTGGAAGGCGCCGAGCGCGGCGAAATTCACCTCGACCAGGAAGCGCGTGCCGCGTCCCTTCTTCTCCTCCTCGGGATCATCACCGCCGCCGCCATGGCGGTAATAGAGGTTGATCTGGGTCAGCCCGATGCGCTCGTCATAGACCGGCAGGAAGAGCGCGCGCCAATCGACCGCCGGACGGTCCTTGGCGAGTTCCGTCAGCTGGGTGAACTCGTCCTTCAGACGCTTCACCGTCTCGTCCTTGCCGTCGCCGAGCTTGCGCGATGCGAGCAGAGGGCCGAGCAGCTTCTCGACCTCGCCGCTGCGGAAGGCGGCGATCGCGTTGGCAAGGCCGGCTGCCAGCTTCGGGCCGGTCTGGGGAATCCCCGGCGGCGGCGGCACGTTGGCACTCTCGGATGCCGCTCCGGCGGCGGTCGGGCCGCGCAGCACCGCCAGGAGATCGTCCAGCGTCGGCCAGCCGCGCGACAGGAACAGCATGGCCTGCTGCGGTGTCGTGATCGCGGGCACCGCCACCGCATTGGGCGGGTCGGTCGGCTCCATGACCAAAGCGACCTGGGCGCCGACGGGCAGCCGCGTCTTCTGCTGCATCATCACCAGGCCGGCCGGCGTCTCGATCACCGGATGTCCCGCCCGGGTATAGCCGAGCACGCGGCCGAGCAGTGGCGCCGTCGCGCCGGTGAGCCGCGCCGCATCGGGCGCAATCTCCAGCGTGCCGCCCTTGGTCGGCAACACAGCGACGACATGCAGCGTGAGTTCAGTCCCCGGGGCGAGCACCTTCACCGGCGCCGTGTTTGCCGCCGCGGCAGCGAGGGCAGGGCCGGCAGCGAGATTGGCGGCCAGCAGGGGGTTGGTATGCAGTGCATTCGTGTTGATCGCGCCGGCCGCCGCATTGCCGCTGATGACAATGGCCGGAGCCGCTGGTGTTCCGGGCGCTGCGCCGGCCGGCGATGCGCCACCCGGCGATGTGCCCGGCGTAGCACCCGGCGACCCCGTCGTCCCCTTGCCCGTCTCGGCATTGGCCTCGGCGAAGAGCGCCGCGATGCGGGCCGCGATCTCCGGCTGCAAGGTCGTGCCGACCGACGGCAGGATATTGCCGGAAAGCACCGCAGCTTCCACCCCGGCCGCCGATAGCGGCGGCGTCGCTTGACCGGCAACCGGTGCAGCCGAAGTCGTCGCGCCGGTCGGCAAGTCGGGGAAGGATTCGGCGATCGCCGTCGCCAGGGATTGCTGGGTCTGGACCAGGATCTGCGCCTTCGCGGCGGCATCGGTGGGAATCGGCGTCGCCGTCGGCGGCGGCACGAAGGCTTCCGGCTCGGCGATCGGTTCAGGCAGCAGCGCGGTCGCGGCGGGCGCTTGCACCACGATCGCCTTGACGCTGGTGCCGACGACTTCGATCGGCGGCGGCGAGGCGGGTTTCGGGCTCGGTTGCGTCGTCGTATCCGTCGTCGCGCCGCGGGTGGCGCCGGAAGAGGAGGGCGCCGTGGCGCTGGTGCTGCCGCTGCCGCCGGAGGCGGACGTGGTGGTGCCGGAGGCGGGCGTGGACTGGTGCTGGTTCCGCAGGTTCTGGCCCTCGACCGCGAGGATCAGAACCTGCAGCCGGTCGCCGGCATTGCGTACTTCCAGCGTCACCGTGCTGCCGGCCGGAAGCTGGGCCGAGGTCGCGACGTTGACCGTGCCTTTGTCGGTCGCGACCTGGGTGAGGCCGTCCGGGCCGCGGCCCAGCACCGTGCCCTTGAGGATCGTCCCCGGGGTCAACCCGATGAGGCCGCGGGGCGGGTCCGAGATCACGCCGGTGACCAGCGTGGGTCCGGCGACTCCCGGCAGCGTGCGGCCGATCGGATTGAAGATGTCGCTCATCAGGGACTGCGCTTGGCCTGTCGGGCGGCGCCCGCTGCGGCGCCTGGGGTGGCGCCTGCGGTGGCATCGAGCACCTTCTTCGCCAGCGTCTCGATGTCCTGCGCGGCGGGGCTGTTGGGATAGCGCGTCAGCAGCGGCGTCTGCGTGGAGATGGCGTCGCGCACCTTGGGGTCGCGGCGGATCACGCCAAGCAGAGGCGGCCGGCGCTTCAGGAACCGGTCGCAGGCCTTCGAAAGCGTCTCATAGGTGCGCTGGCCGATCTCCCGGCTTGCCGCCATGTTCACCACCACGCCGATCGGGAGCTCCTTGCTCTGCTCGCCGGCGTCGAGTGTCAGCATCTTGATGAGCGCATAGGCGTCGGTGAGGGCGGTCGGCTCGTCGGTGGTCACCACCAGGCAATAGCCGGCGCGGCCGGCGAGATAGCGCACCGGACGTTCGATGCCGGCGCCGAGATCGACGACGACCCGGCCATAGGAGCCGCTCAAGGCGCGCAAGCCGGACGACAGCCCTTGCAGCCGGTTGATCGGCATGCTGGCGAGCGTGCCCGAGCCGGAGCGTCCGGCAATGAGGTCGAAGCCGCCGTTGGGATAGGAGATCACCGCGCGGCTCAGCGGCAGGTGTCGCTCGAGCGCGGTGCCGAGGTCCATGCCGGGCTGGATGCCGAGCTGCACGTCGATGTTGGCGAGGCCGAGATCGCCGTCGAACAGCAGCACCCGTTCGCCGAGCTTGGTCAAAGCCTGGGCCAGCGAGATCGAGAGCCAGGTCTTGCCGACGCCGCCCTTGCCGGAAGCGACGGCCACCACGTTGACAATGGCATCGTCCGCGGGCGTGGCCGCCGCGCGGACAGGAGAGTCATTCATGTCTTTGATCCACTTGACTTCTTCCGGCTTGCGGACGCCCCGCGTCCGAAATCCGGCCGTCCTCGCGCGGCCTGGTCGACTCGCGCGGTGCCGCCTTCATTCTGCGCGCGTTTCGGACCTTCCGCCATCTCTTGCGGCATGATCAGCCGCGCCAGCGCATCGGCGCCGAAGAACATCAGGCCGTTCGCGATCTCCGGCGAGACGCCGAACTCGGCGAAGCCGAGCTTGCCGCCCTCGGCTGCAGCCAGCAGCCCGCCATAGCGCCGCGCCGCATCGATCCTTGTTGCGATCAGGCGCTGGCAGCCGATCTCGGCGTAGAGCTGGCCCTGCTCGGCGCATTCCGAGACGTCGCTGCCGGCGGCGAGGGTCAGCACCGGCTCGGCCTTGGCGGCGGCGGCGAGGTCGGCCAGCGCCGCGAGATCGTCGGGCTTCAGCGGATTGGTGCCGGCGGTGTCGATCAGCACCAGCGCATCTTCCGGCGCGGCATCGACCGCGCGCTTCAGCGCCGCGGCGTTCTTCGCCTGATAGGCGGTGATCCCCATCGCCTTGGCATAGGTCGCGAGCTGGTCGATGCCGCCCGCCTTGGCGAGGTCGCAGGTGATGGCGACCACCGGCCACTTGGCCGACTTGGCGCCCGCCGCGAGCTTCGCCAGGGTCGCCGTCTTGCCGGCGCCGGGCAGGCCGACCAGCATGATCGGCCGCTCCGGCCGCGCGTCGAGGAGCGCGTTGTAGGAAAAACGCGCGCGGAGTGCCGCGCCCAGCGCCTGGCGCGGATTCTCCAGGAGGAAGTTCTCGGCGAGGTGCAGCAGCCGCTCGGTCAACAGCTCGGGCACGCGGTGGAAGTCGAGCGCCGCGGCGATCGCGTCCATCGGGTCCTGGGCGAGCAGCGGCGCCGGCTCCAGGATCGCCGCGCGGTCGAGCGCCGCGGTGATCTTTACCGCCTTGCCCGACGTCTCGGTGTTGAGGATCACGGCGTCGGGCCCGAGCTCGTCGCGCACGAGCCGGATCGCCTCGCTCATATTCGCCGCGTTGAAGGTCCGGAGACGCATGTTGTAAGCCGGTTATGGGGCGTCAGATCTGGCCCAGGGTGCGGATCTTCGCCTTGGCGTGGATCTCGTTCTGCGACATCACCATGGTGGTGGAGCGGAACCGCTCGACGATGGAGCGCACGAACGGGCGGATGCCGGGGCTGGTCAGCAGCACCGGCGTCTCGCCCATGATGGCGAAGCGCTCGAAGTTCTGGCGCACGGTCTGGATGAACTGCTGCAGCTGGCTCGGCGCCATGGCGAGATGACGCTCCTCGCCCTCGCCGCGGATCGCCTCCTGGAACGCCTGCTCCCATTCCGGCGAGAGCGTGATCAGCGGGATGACGCCGCCGGCATCGGTCGCGGAATCCGAGAGCTGGCGCGCCAGCCGCGCCCGCACATGCTCGACGATCGAGGTGATGTTGCGGGAATAGCCGCAGGCCTCGGAGACACCTTCGAGGACGTTGGGCAGGTCTCGGATCGAGACCCGCTCTCCGAGTAGGGTCTGCAGCACGCGCTGCACGCCGCCGACCGAGATCTGGCTTGGGATCAGGTCGGCGACCAGCTTCTGGTGCTCCTTCGGCAATTCGTCAAGCAGCTTCTGGGTCTCGGCATGGGACAGCAGCTCCGCCATGTTCTCCTTCACGACCTCGGTCAGGTGGGTCGTGATCACGGTCGAGGGATCGACCACGGTGTAGCCGCGGAAGAGCGCTTCCTCGCGTGCGCCGGGATCGACCCACATGGCCGGCAGGCCGAAGGCGGGCTCGGTCGTCTCCTCGCCGGGCATGCCGATCTTGTCGCCCCGCGGGTCCATCACCATGATCATGTTCGGGCGAAGGTCGCCGCGCCCGGCTTCGATCTCCTTCACCCGCATGACGTAGGAGTTGGCGTTGATCTGCAGGTTGTCCTGGATCCGGACCGCGGGCAGGATGAAGCCCATCTCGCTCGCGAGCTGGCGCCGCAGCGCCTTGATCTGGTCGGTCAGGCGATGGCCGCGCTCGGTGTTGATGAGCCCGAGGAGGCCATAGCCGAGCTCGAGGCGGATCGCGTCGATGGTGAGCGCGGTCGAGATCGGCTCTTCGAGCACCGGGGCCGCCGCCTGCTTCTTCTTCTCCTGCTGGGTCGCGTCCACGACCACCTGCTTCTGGTGCCGGGTGACCAGGAAAGCGGCGCCGCCCGCGAGCAGCGCCAGGGCCAGGAACGGAATGGTCGGGATGCCGGGCAGCATCGACATCACCGCCATCAGCACGGAAGCGAGGCCGAGCGCGGTCGGATAGTTGGAGAGCTGCTTGAACAGCATCTTGTCGGTCGAGCCGATCATGCCGGCCTTGGTCACCAGCATGCCGGCGCCGGTCGAGACGATCAGCGCCGGGATCTGGCTGACGAGGCCGTCGCCGACCGTCAGCAGGGTGTAGGACTTGGCGGCGTCGCCGATGCTCAAGCCTTGTTGCACCACGCCGATGATGATGCCGCCGATGATGTTGATGAAGACGATGACCAGGCCGGCGATCGCGTCGCCGCGCACGAACTTGGCGGCGCCGTCCATGGCGCCGAAGAAGTTGCTCTCGTCCTCCAGCAGCTTGCGGCGGGCACGGGCCTCGCCCTCGTCGATCAGGCCGGCGGAGAGGTCGGCATCGACCGCCATCTGCTTGCCGGGCATGGCATCCAGGCTGAACCGCGCCGAGACCTCGGCGATACGGCCGGAACCCTTGGTGATGACCACGAAGTTCACCAGGACCAGGATCGCGAACACGATCAGGCCGATGACGTAGTTGCCGCCCATGATGAAGCCGCCGAACGCCTGGATGACGTGGCCGGCGGCGGCGGTTCCTTCATGGCCGTGCGCCAGGATCAGGCGCGTCGAGGCGAGGTTGAGCGAGAGCCGCAGCATCGTGACCATCAGGAGGACGGTCGGGAAGGTGGAGAAGTCGAGCGGCCGCTCGATCAGCAGCACCACCATCAGGATGAGGACCGAGACGGTGATGGAGAAGGCGAGCGAGATGTCCAGCAGCCAGGCCGGCATTGGGAAGATCAGCACCGTCAGCACGGCGATCAGCGCCAGGGCGAGCAGGATCTCGCCGCGGCGCAGCGTCGCCGTGATCTTCTGCAGGTTGATGCCGGCGGCAAATCCGCCGGGTTGGGCCTTATTGCCCGCCGGGGCGGCGGCCGCGTTGCTGATCTCGGTCATGCTCTGCTACCCGATGACAATCACGCCCGCGCTGCTCAGGCCGAGGCCTGGTCGATCTCGCCGTGGGACGGCGGCACCATGACGCCTTCCTCGCTGTACTGCTTCAGCTTGTTCCGCAGCGTGCGGATGGAAATGCCGAGGATGTTGGCGGCATGGGTCCGGTTGCCGAGGCAGTGCTGCAGCGTGTCGATGATGAGGTCGCGCTCGACCGCGGCGACGGTGCGGCCGACCAGTACCGCTGTGCCGGCGGCATCGGCCTCCTTGGCGGCGGCCTCGGCGGCGGTCGGCGCTTCCGCCACGCGCGAGACCGGCAGTCCGCGGCCGCCGGTCAGCATGATCGCCTCCGGGCCGATCACCGGGCCGGTCGCCAGCAGCACCGCGCGGTGCATCGTGTTCTCGAGTTCGCGCACGTTGCCGCGCCATTCATGGGTGGCGAGGATTTTCTGGACGTCGGGGGCGATGCCGGTGATCTCGATGCCGTTCGCCTGACCGTATTTCTTGGCGAAGTGCTCGGCCAGCACCGGGATGTCGCCCGGGCGTTCCCTGAGCGGCGGCAGCTCCAGCGACATCACGTTCAGGCGGAAGAACAGGTCCTCGCGGAAGTTGCCCTTCTTCACCTCGTCCTGCATGTCGCGGTTCGAGGTGGCGATCAGGCGGATGTCGACCTTGACCGGTTGCGAACCGCCGACCCGGTCGATCTCGCGCTCCTGCACCGCGCGCAGCAGCTTCGCCTGCAGCCGGGGGTGCATCTCGCTGATCTCGTCCAGGAGGAGGGTGCCGCCGTTGGCTTCCTCGAACTTGCCGATGCGGCGGGCGACGGCGCCGGTGAAGGCGCCCTTCTCATGGCCGAACAGCTCGGATTCCAGCAGGTTCTCCGGGATGGCGGCGCAGTTGACCGAGATGAACGGCTTCGCCGCGCGCTTCGAATGGGTGTGGATGTAGCGCGCCATCACCTCCTTGCCGGTGCCGGATTCACCGGTGATGAGGATGCTGGCGTCGCTCGGCGCCACCTGGTCGGCGAGCTTCAGAACCGCCTTCAGGTTGGGGTCGTTGAAGATGAAGGCCGAGCTCTCCTCGGCGACGGCGGCCAGCACGGCGGCGATCAACTCGGCGTCGGGGGGCAGCGGGATGTACTCCTTGGCGCCGGCGCGGATCGCGCGGACCGCGATCTCCGCCGAGGAGCCGATGCCGCAGGCCACCACCGGCAGGTTGATGCGCTCGCGCTTCAGGCTCTCGATCATGCGCTGGACGTCGAGGTTGACGTCGAACATGACGAGGTCGGCGCCCTGGCCGTTCCGGAGCGCATGCATGGCCTGATCGACGTCGTCCACATGGGCGACCTTCGCCCCGCGGGAAAGCGCGATCTTGCCGGCTGCGCTGATATGGCCGTCCAGTGAACCGACGATGAGCAATCGCATGAGAAGGTCTCCCTAGTCGAAATACTTGACCCGCTGGTTCGCGGGCAGAATGGTGTTGAGGACGAGCTCGAGGCGGCGCGGATTCTCCTGCCGGCCGATCGAGAGCGAGCCCAGGATGTAGATCTGGTTGATCAGCAGCTCGGTCGCAGAGTTGCGCTCCAGCTTGGAGGCCAAGGGCAGGAAGACGACGTTCGCCAGCACCGCGCCGTAGAAGGTCGTGAGCAGCGCGACCGCCATCGCCGGGCCGATCCGATCCGGGCTGTTGAGGCTGCCCAGCATCTGCACGAGGCCGACCAGCGTGCCGATCAGGCCCATGGCGGGCGAGACCTCGGCCGCGCGGCGCAGGATGCCGGTGGAGCGCACGTGGCGCTGCATCATCGCATGGGTCTCGAACGTGAGGTTGCGCTCGATCTCCTCGACCGCGATCCCGTCCACCAGCATGGTCATGGCGCGGTGCAGGAAGGGCTCGGCGCGTAGGCCGTAGAGCTCCGATTGCAGCTGCAGGATGCCGCGGCGGCGGGCGCGCTCTGCCAGCTGCAGCGTCTGCATCGCCGCCTCGTTGGGCGTGTGGCTCGGGCGGAACAGGGTGCGCAGCATGATCGGCTGCGCCTGGATCACCTCCTGCACCGAATAGCTGACGGCGGTGACTGCGAAGGTACCGATCACGACCAGCAGGATGGCGCGCGCGTCCAGGAACGCCAGCCAGGTGCCGCCAAGGAAGATCGCGGCGCAGATCAGGCCGATCGCGCCGAACAGGCCGAACAGCGTCGCGAAGTCGAGCGAACCCTGGTTCGGAGAGAGACGCACCGGCGTCTCGCCGCGGCGCGTGAAGCTGTCCGCCTCCAGCGCGGGCCGGGTCTCGGTGCGTTCGCCTGCCGTGTCAGCCATGGCGCTTCATCCCGTTCGGTCTGGCCAATTCCATCATCACGCGCTGCGGTCGGTCTTGATGATCTCGGTCATGGTCACGCCGAGGCGGTCCTCGACCACCACGACCTCGCCGCGCGCGACCAGGCGGTTGTTGACGTAGATGTCCACCGCCTCGCCGACCTTGCGATCGAGCTCGACCACCGCGCCGCGGCCCAGCTTCAAGAGCTGGCTGACCTGCATCTGGGCACGTCCCAGCACGGCCGAGACCTGCACCGGCACGTCATAGACGGCGTCGAGGTCCTTGGTGCCGCCGGACGCCCGGCCGCCATCCGCGCCGTTCTCCTGAACCTCGCCGCCGCCACCGCCGGCGGCGTTCTCGAATTCCGTCAGTTGCAGATTTTCTTCGTCGCCCATATCCCGCTCCTAAACCTTCTCATGCGCCGCAGGCGCGGCGCTCCCGCCGGATGACTTTTCCGAGACCAGCGCCTGCTCCATCGCCGCCTCGATTCCGCTCCAGATGTCGGCCGCCGAGCGGATCATCCCGCCCTGGGCCCATTCGATCCGGCAGTCGCCGGCCTTCAAAGCATCGTCGGCGACCACCATGACCCGGCCCTCGAAGCCACGCTGCCCGGCCAGGGCGTCGATCCGCTCCACCAGTGCCTCGCGCTGGTCGGACGCGACCCGCACGGTGAAGCGCGGCTCGGTCTTCAGCATGTCGAGGGAGCGTCCGAGCAGGCCCTCGATCTCGGCGAGGCCGTGCCGGCGCGCCAGCTCCGGAAAGAGCCGCCGCGTCATGGCGAGGCTGAGCTCGACCGCGGTCTCGCTGAGGGCGCCGGCGCTGGCCTGCACTTCGCGATCGATCGCGGCGAAATGGTTGCCGATCGCCTGCAGGGCATTCGCGGTCTGCTTCTCGATCTGCGCCGTCGCTTCCGCGCGGCCCTTCGCCGTGCCCTCCGCGAGCCCCGACTTCCTGGCCTCGGCGACCGAGGCCGCGAGCTCCTCCTCCGAGAACATCGGCGGCGGGGGCGGCGGGGGCGGGGCCTCGACCACGACCGGCTCCGGCTCCGGTTTCGGCGCGGGCTTCGGCCGGTCGAAGTCGTTGTCGAAGGTGAATTTGCGGATCACGGTCAATGCTGGATTCCTAGTAGATCAGCTCGTCTTCGCCCTTCTTGTCGGTAAGGACGATCTCGCCCTTCGCGGCAAGCTCCTTGGCCATGGTGACCATCGCCATCTGCGCCTCTTCGACGTCGCGCAGGCGGACCGGGCCCATCGCCGCCATGTCCTCGCGCAGCATCTTCGAGGCGCGCTCGGACATGTTGTTGAGGAAGAGGTCGCGCAGGTTCTCGGAGGCGCCTTTCAGCGACATCGGCAGCTTCGCCTTGTCCACGTTGCGGAGCAGGGTCTGGACGCCGCCCGGATCGAGTTTGCCCAGGTCCTCGAAGGTGAACATCAGCGACTTCACCTTCTCCGCGGAATCGCGGTTGCGCTCCTCGAGGGCGGTCATGAAGCGCTGCTCGGTGGCGCGGTCGAGGTTGTTGAAGATCTCGGCGATCATCTCGTGGGCGTCGCGGCGGCTGGAGCGGGCGAGGTTCGAGAGGAACTCGTTGCGCAGCGTCCGCTCCACGTCCTCGAGCACGTCCTTCTGGATCGCCTCCATGCGGAGCATGCGCATCACCACTTCCATGGCGAAGGCTTCCGGCAGCAGCGCCAGAACGCGCGAGGCGTGGTCGGAGCGCACCTTGGAGAGCACGACCGCAACGGTCTGCGGGTATTCGTTCTTCAGGTAGTTCGCCAGCACGGATTCGTTCACGTTGCTGAGCTTGTCCCACATGGTGCGGCCGGCGGGACCACGGATCTCCTCCATGATCGCGTCGACCTTGCTCTTGTCGAGCACCTTCCCGAGCAGGCGCTCGGTGGTCTCGAAGGTGCCGGTCAGGGCGCCAGTCGAGGAGATCTGGTCGGCGAACTCGACGAACAGGCGCTCGATCACCGTCGAGCTGACGGTGCCGAGGTTCGCCATGGTCTGCGAGATCTCCTTGATCTCGTCGTCATGCATCAGGGCGAAGAGCTTCGCGGCGCTCTCCTCGCCGACCGACATCAGCAGCAGCGCCGCCTTCTGGGCGCCGCTCAGCGATCGGTAGTCGTCCTTGGCCCGCATCTCGGTATCCCGTGTCCTGCCCTATTGGTCCGCGTTCATCCAGCCGCGCATGATGTTCACGGCCTGCTCCGGATGCTGATCGACGAGGTCGCTGATCCGCTTCAGCGAGGAGGCGCGGACCCGGCCCTCGACTTGGTTGATGTCGATCATCTGGTCGATCTCCTGGGCCATGCTCTCGGCTTCGGCCAGCGCCTCCGCCGTGCCGGGCAGCGTCTGGGTCGAGCCGGGCGGGCCGGGAATGGCGAGCGCCGCGGCGGCGCCTGGCGGCAAGGCGGCGCCCGCCGGTCCGGCAAGCGCCAGGCCCGGCTGGGCGATGCCCGGGAGGGCCAGCATGCGATTGAGCAGCGGGCGCACCACCAGCAGCAGCACCAGGACCGCGATCACCGAGAGCACCAGCAGCTCGGCGATCCGCATCAGGTCCTCCTTCTCGAGGCCCATCAGCTGGAACGGCTGCGGGCCGCTCTCCGGCAGGCTGAACTGCATGTTGACGACCTGCACCACGTCGCCGCGCTTCTCGTCGAAGCCGATCGCCGACTTCACCAGGGTGCCGATCTGGTCGAGCTCCTGCTGCGAGCGCGGCGCATAGACCTGGGTGCCGTTCGCGTCCGGCTTATAGGTGCCGTCCACCAGGATGGCCGCGGTCAGCCGCTTCACCGTGCCGGTGTGCTTGACCTCGACCTGCGTCGTCTTGGAGATCTCGTAGTTGACGGTCTCCTCGTTGCGCTGGTTCTGCGAATTGCTGCTGTTGCCGTTGTTCGCCTGCTGGGCCGGCGGGTTCGGGATGTTGTTGGCGACCGAGACCGAGTTGTCCTGCTGCTTCTCCTGGCTGTTGTCGTTCTCCTCCACGGTCTGGGTGGAGCGCACGACCTGGCCGTCGGGGTTGAAGTTCTCGGTGTTGGTGGTGACCTGGTTGAAGTCGAGATCGGCGTTCACCTCGGCCCGCACCTTGTCCGGCCCCAGGGTCTGCGCCAGCAGGTCCTCGATCGAACGGGTGAGGCGCCCCTCATAGGAGCGCCGCATGTCCTCGAGGTTGGCGCTGTCCTGGGCGTCGTCGCCGGCGCCCCGCGCCAGGAGGTTGCCCTTGTTGTCGATCACCGAGACATTGTTCGGCTTCATGCCAGGCACCGCCGAGGCGATCAGGTGCTGGATGGCGCTCACCTGCTCCTTGTCGAGGGTTGAGGATTGCAGCACCAGCACGACGGACGCGGTCGGCTCGGCCTGGTCGCGGGAAAAGAGCTCGCGCTTCGGCATGACGAGGTGGACCCGCGCCGACTTCACCTCGCGCAGCGAGCGGATGGTGCGGGCGAGCTCGCCTTCGAGGGCGCGGATTTGGTTGATCTGCTGGACGAAGTTGGTGGTGCCGAGGGCGTCGGCGCGGTCGAAGATCTCGTAGCCGATCGAGCCGCCGGAGGGGATGCCCTCGCCGGCCAGCGAGAGGCGCAGCTTCGTCACCTGGTCCTGGGGCACCAGGATCTCCGCGCCGTCGGACTTCAGCTGATAGGGAACGTTCTGCGTGTCGAGGCGCTGGACGATCGCCGCCGAATCCGTGGGATCGAGACCGCTATAGAGCAGTCCGTAGCCGGGCGAGGTCAGCCGCGCCACCACGAACACGAAGAAGGCGATCAGTGCGAAAGCGACCGCGCCGAGCATCGCGAGGCGAAGCGGTCCCAGGTTGCGCAAGGTCTGCAGCAGCGAATTCACGTCTTACTTCCCTCGTCGCGCGGCGTCCCTCTCGAGCGGGACTCCGAATTCTGTGATCGACCAAACTCGCGGCAAATGCGCCGAAATTACCGCTAAAATTTTAGGCGAATCCCGATCTTCAACTCGCAGAACCGGCGCTCGCGGACCGAAGCTAGGGCTCAACCTGCTAAGAAAGCCTTAACACCGGGAAAAACTTGCCTAGCGCCGTGTGAGCCATCCCGAGTCGCATCGGAGTCGAGTGTGAGTTGGACGCGTCTCAATCGCTGATCCGCTTCGTAACGGCGATCCGTCCGACGATGCTCTGCAAATCCCTCCTTGACCCGAAGCACAGTCTCGGCAACTATATTTCGATGAAGGTCGAAATAGCAGCGCGCCAGTTGGAGTCCCTCGGCAGCCCGGTGCGGCTGAAGCTCTATCGTGCGCTGGTGCGCGCCGGGGCGGATGGCCTCGCCTGCGGGGCGCTCCAGGCGAAGCTCGGCATCGCCGCTTCCACGCTCTCCCATCACCTGCGTCATCTGAAGGAGACCGGCCTGATCTCCCAGGAACGCCAGGCAACCACCCTGATCTGTCGCGCCAATTATACGGCGATGAACGATCTGGTCGGCTATCTGGTCGATGAGTGCTGCATGGATTCCTGTGCTGCCGCAGGCAAGGCGGCCTGATCCCCTTTTTTTGGCTTCTTAATTCGATAATTCTGGAAATACCATAGGAGAACGCGATGCATCCGATAGAAGAATCGGCAATGGACGAGTTGCCGGTGGCGGTGATCGGGGCCGGCCCCATCGGCCTTGCGGCCGCCGCGAACCTGGTCGCGCGCGGCATGCCCGTCAGGGTGTTCGAGACCGGCAAGGCGGTCGGCGCCAATCTCCGCGACTGGGCGCATGTTCGCATCTTCACCACCTGGGAGCAGAGCGTCGATCCGGTCTCGCGCAAGCTCCTCGAAGCGGGGGGCTGGACCTTGCCGCAGGCCGACGCGCTGCCGACCGGCGGCGATCTCTGCGCGCTTTATCTGGAGCCGCTCGCCGCGGCGCTCGGCGGCGCGGTCGAGACTGGGGCAAGGGTAGTGAAGATCGCGCGGCGCGGCATCGACAAGGTCGCGAGCAGCAAGCGCGAAGCGCATCCTTTCGAGCTGCGGATCCTCGGCTCCGACGGCCGCGAGCGCACGGTTCTCGCCCAGGCCGTGATTGACGCCTCCGGGACCTGGCAGAATCCAAACCCGCTCGGCGGCTCCGGCCTCGACATCCCGGGCGAGGCGGCGCTGCAGGACCGGATCGCCTACGGCATGCCCGACGTGCTCGGCGCGCGACGCGCGCGTTATCCCACGAAGCGCATTGCCGTGGTCGGCGGCGGCTATTCCGCGATCAACGTGCTGCTCGATCTGGTCCGTCTCGGGGAGCAGGCGGGTGCGGCGCCGCTCCATTGGGTCGTGCGCGGGCGGAACATGGCGCGCATCTATGGCGGCGGCGATGCCGATCAATTGGCGGCGCGTGGCCGGCTCGGCCAGCATCTGCAGCGGCTGGTGGAAAGCGGCCGGATCAATCTCGTGACCGGCTTTGCAGCGACCGCGATCGAAGATTCGCCGGACGGCCTCGTGCTCTCTGGCATGGTTGACGACAATGTGTCCCGCCTTCCGCCAGTGGACGAGGTGATCGCGGCGACCGGCCAGCGTCCCGACCTCGACATGACGCGCGAGCTGCGCCTCGAGCTCGATCCCTGGCTGGAGAGCGTGAAGCCCCTGGGGCCGCTGATCGATCCCAACATCCATTCCTGCGGTTCGGTCCCGCCACACGGCCATCGGGAGCTCGCGCATCCCGAGCCGGGCTTCTATACGGTCGGCGTCAAGAGCTATGGCCGGGCGCCGACCTTCCTGCTGCTGACCGGCTATGAGCAGGCGCGCTCGGTCGTCGCGGCTTTGGCCGGCGATCTCGCAGCCGCCGACGACGTGCACCTCGTTCTCCCGGAGACCGGCATCTGCGAAACCGATTTCGTCGAGGACGGCGCCGCCTGCTGCGGCGGCCCGGCGGTCGAGAAGGGGGAGGCCTGCTGCGTCGCCGACGAGGTCGCCCTTTCCGCGGGTAAGAAAGGGTGCGGCTGCGGGGTCGCGGCTTGACGGCATCGGCCATCGACGCCACGGTCGGCGCCGTGCACTCCCCACGCTTGGTCGTCTCCGCCCTCGGTATCACCCAGATCCTCGCCTGGGGATCGTCTTATTATCTGCCGGCGGTGCTGGCGAAACCGATCGCGGCCGATACCGGCTGGCCGCTGACCTGGGTGGTGGCCGGGCTCTCGCTCGGGCTGCTGACGGCGGGTCTCGCCTCGCCGCTGGTGGGGCGGCAGATTCACCGCCATGGCGGGCGGCCGGTCCTCATCGCCAGCGCCGTGCAGATCGCGGCCGGGCAGATCGCGCTGGCACTCTCGCCGTCGCTTCCGGTCTTCATCGCCGGCTGGATCGTGATCGGCTTCGGCATGAGCGCCGGGCTCTACGATGCCGCCTTCTCAACCTTGGGCCGGCTCTACGGCCCGGCAGCGCGGTATCGCATCACCACGCTGACCCTGTTCGGCGGTTTGGCGAGCACCGCCTGCTGGCCGCTCTCCGCCTTCCTGGTTTCGCATCTCGGCTGGCGCGGCACCTGCGCGAGCTATGCCGCGATCCATCTTGTCGTCACACTGCCGATCTATCTGTTGGCGCTGCCGCGCGGCCCGCTGCCGTCCTGGGAAGGCACACCCGTCGCCGCCGCGCCGCGGCCCGCGCACGTCCGGCGGATCGACCCGGTCTTCCTCGTCCTCGCCGCCGCGATCATGATCGGCTCGATGATCTCGACAGTCATCTCGGTCCATCTGCTCGCCGTCCTGCAGGCGAAGGGTGTCGCCCTTGCAGCGGCGGTCGGCCTCGGAGCCCTGGTCGGTCCATCTCAGGTCGGCGCGCGTTTCGTCGAGATGCTGGTCAGCCGCTTCCATCATCCGATCTGGACCAAAGTCACTTCGGTCTCCGCAGTCGCGATCGGCCTCGGCCTGCTCTGGGTTGGCGCTCGTCTTCTACGGCGCCGGCATCGGTCTCGAATCGATCGCCCGTGCGACCTTGCCGCTGGCGCTGTTCGGCGCCGGCGACTACGCGCCGATCATGGGCCGCCTTGCCCGGCCGAGCCTGATCGCACAGGCGGCCTCGCCTTCGATCGGCGCATTCTTGATGCAACAGTTCGGCAGCGAGACGACCTTGGCTGCCGTCGTGGCCGTCGCCGTCTTCAATGTCGGGCTGACGCTGCTTCTGGTCGCGATGACGCGGAACGCTCGTACCAGCCCTTCGACGCATTGACGATCTTCACGACCGACAGCATCACCGGCACCTCGATCAGCACGCCGACGACGGTGGCGAGCGCGGCCCCGGAGTTGAACCCGAACAGGCTGATCGCGGCGGCGACTGCCAGCTCGAAGAAATTGCTGGCGCCAATCAGCGCGGAGGGTGCCGCGACGCAATGCGCCTCTCCGGTCGCGCGGTTCAGCAGATAGGCAAGTCCGGCGTTGAAATAGACCTGGATCAGGATCGGCACCGCGAGGAGCGCGATCACCAGCGGCTGTGCGATGATCTGCCCGCCCTGGAAGCCGAACAGCAGCACCAGGGTGGTCAGCAGCGCCAGCAGCGAGACCGGCTGGATCGCGTCGAGCGCTTGGCGGAAGCGCGCCTCGCCGCCCGCCAGCAGACTGCGGCGGGCGATCTGCGCCAGGACCACCGGCACCACGATATAGAGCACGACCGAGAGCAGCAGCGTCTGCCACGGCACCGTGATCGCCGAGAGGCCGAGCAGCAGTCCGACGATCGGGGCGAAGGCGAAGACCATGATGACGTCGTTGAGCGCGACCTGGCTCAGGGTGAAATGCGGCTCACCGTTCGAAAGGTTGCTCCAGACGAAGACCATGGCGGTGCAGGGCGCCGCCGCCAGCAGGATCAGCCCGGCGATGTAGGAATCGATCTGGTCGGCCGGCAGATAGCCGCGGAAGAGATATCCGATGAACAGCCAGCCGAGCACCGCCATCGAGAACGGCTTTACCGCCCAGTTGATGAAGAGCGTGACCCCGATGCCGCGCCAGTGCTCCTTCACTCGGGCGAGGGCAGAGAAGTCGATCTTCATCAGCATCGGGATGATCATCAGCCAGATCAGCAGCGCCACCGGCAGATTGACCTGCGCGAGCTCCAGGGCGCCGATCGCCGCGAACAGGCCGGGCATGAGAAGCCCGAGGCCGATCCCGAGCGCGATGCACAGCGCCACCCAGAGCGTGAGGTATCGTTCGAAGGTCGACATGATGCGCCGCGCCTAGGCCGATTCCGGCAGTTGGCGGCCGATCTCGTCCAACCGCTTCTGCAGGCTCAGCCGGTCCAGAGATTGGATCGGCAGGCTGGCGAAGATCGAGATGCGGTTGCCGAGCTGGCGGTAGGCTTCCGCGAAGGCGAGGCGCCGCTCGGCCTCGCTGCCTTCGGCCGCCGCCGGATCCGGTACGCCCCAATGGGCGGTCATCGGCTGGCCGGGCCAGATCGGGCAGACTTCGTGGGCGGCGTTGTCGCAGACGGTGAAGACGAAATCCATCTCGGGCGCGCCGGCTTCTGCGAACTCGCCCCAGCTCTTGGAGCGCAGCGTGTCGGTCGGATGTTTCAGCTTCCTGAGGAGATCGATGGCGAAGGGATGGACTTCGCCCTTCGGATGGCTACCGGCGCTGTAGGCGACGAATCGTCCCTTGCCTGCCCGGTTCAGGATGGCCTCGGCCAGAATGCTGCGGGCGGAATTTCCGGTGCAAAGGAAGAGAACGTTGAACTGCAGGCCCATGATCGTTCTCCTCAGCAGCAGGCCGGGTTCGCCGCCGCGACCAGCGGCTGGCAGATCTCCGGCTGGCCCCGGCAGCAGTCCTTGACCAGGAAGCCCAGCAGGTCCCGCGCGCCCTCGGTGTCGGCTCGGTAGTGGATGGCGCGCCCCTGGCGTTCGGATTTCACCAACCCGGCGCGGGCGAGGATCGCGAGATGGGTCGAGAGCGTGCTCGAAGGCACGTCGAGTGCCGCGGCGATATCGCCGGCCGCCATCGGCTCGGGAAACTCACGGATCAGCCGGCGGAAGATGTCGAGCCGCGTCTCCTGCGAGAGCGCGCCGAACGCGGCGAGTGCCTGGGTCTTCTTCATGACTTCACTATCATTTTCATGATTCGAGAAATATCGAAATGAGAAGGCGGCGTCAACGGGCGGTTTTGTGACGCTTCATCGGTCCGCACAATTGTACTATCAATATGGCCAAGACCGGATCAGGGAGAGCCCCATGCGTGCCGCCGTCCTCCATTCGCCCCGCGACCTCCGCGTGGAAGAGAGCGCCTTGCCACCGGTCGGCCCTGGGCAGGTCGGCGTGCGGATCGGCGCCGGCGGCATCTGCGGCTCCGACCTCCACTATTATCTTCATGGCGGCTTCGGCGCTGTGCGGCTGCAGGAACCAATGATCCTCGGCCATGAGGTGGCCGGTATTGTCGAGACCGTCGGGTCCGGGGTCTCCGACATCACGGCCGGGCAAATGGTGGCGGTCAATCCAAGCCTGCCTTGCGGCCTATGCCGCTATTGCCGGATGGGCCTGCCGACCCAGTGCCTCGACATGCGCTTCTACGGCAGCGCCATGCGCTTTCCCCATGTGCAGGGCGGCTTCCGTGAGGCCTTGGTCTGCGAGGCGACGCAGGCGATCCCGGTGCCCGACACCGTCACGGTCTTCGAGGCCGCGTTCGCCGAGCCGCTGGCTGTGGCGCTCCACGCCGTCAACCGCGCGGGCGCGCTCATGGGCAAGCGCGTGTTGGTGACCGGGGCAGGGCCGATCGGCGCCCTCACCGTCGCCGCCGCGCGCGCGGCGGGCGCCGGCGAGATCGTGGTGACCGATCTTCACGATGCGCCGCTTGCCGCCGCGCTGAAGGTCGGCGCCGACCGCGCGATCAACGTCAAGACGGCGCCGGAGGCGCTGGCTGCCTTCGAGGCGGAAAAGGGCTATTTCGACGTGATGTTCGAAGCCGCCGGCAGCGCGGAGACGCTGCTCGCCGGATTGAAGATCGTGCGGGCGCAGGGCCGCATCGTGCAGATCGGGCAGGGCGCGCAAGCGAGCCTGCCGATGTCGATGCTGGTCACCAAGGAGCTCGACCTCATCGGCACCTTCCGCTTCCACGAGGAGTTCGCCCTCGCGGCGCGCTTCATCGCCGAGCGCCGGATCGACGTGCGGCCGCTGCTGACCGAGGTCCTGCCGCTGGCCGATGCGGTCAAGGCCTTCGAGCTCGCGGCCGACCGCACGCGGGCGATGAAGGTGCAGATCAGCTTCTAGCCATCATGACCATGTTCGACCTCACGGGCCGGCGCGCCCTCATCACCGGCTCGACCCGCGGCATCGGTCTGGCGCTGGCGAAGGGCCTCGCCGCCGCCGGCGCCCGCATCGTGCTCAACGGCCGCGATGCGGGTGCGCTCGACATCGCCGTCACGGCGCTGGGCGGCGGCGCCGTCGGCCGCGTCTTCGACGTCACCGATCGCCAATCGGTCGCGGCCGCCATTGATGCAATCGAGGCGGAGGCGGGGCCGATCGACATCCTCATCAACAATGCCGGCATGCAGCACCGCACGCCGCTGGAGGATTTCCCCGAAGAGGTTTGGCATCGGCTGATGCGCACCAACCTCGATTCCGCTTTCTTCGTCGGCCAGGCGGCGGCGCGACACATGATCCGGCGCCGCCGAGGCGCCATCATCAACGTGGGCTCGGTGCAGAGCGAGCTCGGCCGTCCCGGCATCGCGCCCTATGCCGCCAGCAAGGGCGGCCTGAAGATGTTGACCAAGGGCATGGCGATCGACTGGGGCAAGCACGGCATCCGCGTCAACGGATTGTCGCCGGGCTATTTCAAGACCGAGCTCAACGCCGCGCTGGTCAAGGACGCCGCCTTCAGCGACTGGCTCACGCGCCGCACCCCGCTGGGCCGCTGGGGCGATGTCGAGGAGCTGGTCGGCGCCGCCGTGTTCCTCGCTTCCGACGCCGCCAGCTTCGTCACCGGCCATATGCTGTTCGTCGATGGCGGCGTAACCAGCATGCTTTAGGACTCGCAGCTCTCTCAAAAAATATCATCGGCGGCGGGATCCTCCCTGAGAGGTTCTGCAATATTCAGGCTGTGACCGCGCAACAAGCCCGTCTAAGCGGGATCGGGCGATCGATGTCAACGCACTGATATAAAATCGGATTCCGGTCTTCGTCCGGCGCGGCTCAGGCCGGGGCGCCGGGTCATCCAGGGCTTGGCGTCGGCGCGCAACGCGTATTTCATTTTCTTGCAGAGTCGGAACGAACGCTCCAAGCGGTCGAGCAAAGCCGGCACGGGGCAGGGGAAAGGGAATGATCGCGATGAAGGAACGGATCGGAGCGGGCTGGAAGCGGGGCGCAGTCACGGCCTGCGCGCTCGCGTCGGCGATGGCAGTCGCTGCGACGGCCAATGCGGGGGATCATCGCGGGGGCACCATGCGCCTGCTCGCGGTGGCGGCCCAGGGCACCATCGACCCGCAGATGAACTACGCCCAGCAATATTGGCAGATCTTCCAAGGCATGTATGACGGCCTGGTCGCCTTCAAAAAGGTGCCGGGCGCCGACGGCAACACCATCGTCCCCGATCTCGCCGAGGCGATTCCGGAACCCCAGGACGGCGGCAAGACCTACGTCTTCAAGATCCGCAAGGGCATCAAGTTCTCCAACGGCAAGGAGCTCGGCGTCGCCGATGTGGTCGCCTCGTTCCAGCGCATCTTCAAGATCTCCGGCCCGACCGCAGGCACCTTCTACAATCTGATCGTCGGCGCCGATGCCTGCCTGAAGACGCCGGCGACCTGCACCCTCGAAGGCGGCGTCACGGGCGACGCGGCCGCCGGCACGGTCACGATCCACCTGACCCAAGCGGACTCCGAGTTCTTCGACAAGCTGGCACTGCCGCATGCAGCGATCGTGCCGGCGGAGACCGAGGCGAAGGACCAGGGCAACCAGCCGATCCCCAGCACCGGCGCCTATATGACGGTCTCCTACGATCCCAACAAGCAGTGGAAGATCGTCCGCAACCCGAACTTCAAGGTCTGGAGCAAGGACGCGCAGCCGGACGGCTATCCCGACGAGATCAACTACGACTTCGGCCTGACCGACGAGGCGGAGATCACCGCGATCCAGAACGGCCAGGCTGACTGGACCTCGGATCAGCCGCCGACCGACCGTCTGGCCGAGCTCGGCACCAAGTATGCGAAGCAGACTCATCTCAACGCGCTGGCGGCGATCCGCTATGCGGCCATGAATACCAACGAGGCGCCGTTCAACGACGTGCGCGTGCGCCAGGCGGTCAACTATGCGATCGACCGCAACGCGGTGGTGAAGCTGTTCGGCGGCAAGAACCTCGCCCAGCCGAGCTGCCAGATCCTGCCGCCGGGCTTCCCCGGCTATGCCCAGTATTGCCCCTACACCAAGAACCCGGACAAGAAATGGTCCGCGCCCGACATGGAGAAAGCGAAGGCTTTGGTGAAGGAATCCGGCACGGCCGGCCAGGCGGTCACCATCATCGCCGAGGACACCGCGATCTCCCGCGCGCTCGGCACCTACATGCAGAGCCTGCTCACCGATCTCGGCTACAAGGCCTCGATGAAGGCGATCTCCACCGACACCCAGTGGCAGTACATCTCCAACTCCAACAACAAGATGCAGATAGGGATGACCACCTGGTACGAGGATTATCCGGCGGCCTCGGACTTCCTCTACGTGCTCCTGAGCTGCGCCTCGTTCCATCCGGGCTCCGACGCCTCGCCCAACGTCTCCGGCTTCTGCGACAAGGAGATGGAGGCGAAGATGGCGAGCGCCATGACGACGGCAGTCACCGATCGGAAGAAGGCGGACGCGATCTGGGCCGAGGTGGACAAGATGGCGGTGGATCAGGCGCCCTGGGCGGTGCTGGTCAACCCGAAGCATGTCGACTTCGTCTCGAAGCGGGTCGGCAACTTCCAGTTCAACCCGCAGTTCTACT
>Ga0335070_10001316_pt1 | contig 28636 bp, 22 predicted proteins | sample Lox_Sample_13_FD_206722 | JGI IMG/M metagenome (GOLD analysis project Ga0335070, IMG submission 206722) | Soil microbial communities from Loxahatchee National Wildlife Refuge, Florida, United States - Lox_Sample_1.3 | ecosystem: Environmental > Terrestrial > Soil > Wetlands | place: USA...
ATGGGATTAACCACGCTCATCTCCTTCCTCCTCGTGGCAATCGCCGTTATGATCGGCCTGGGCTCCGGCAGGCTTGTATTCGCCAGCCTGATCACCCTTCTCATCGGTTTTATTTGGACTCTCGGGTTTGCCATTTTTTTTGTCGGCCATCTCAATCTCATTTCTGTGGCCTTCGGGGTGCTATTCATAGGCCTTGGTATTGATTATAGCATCCAATACTGTCTCCGGTATCGGGAACTTATGGCATCGGGGCTCGGACACCATGAGGCGATCGTCGGAACGGCAAAGGGATTGGGCATCAGTCTTCTGGTTTGCACCGGGGCCGCAGCCATCGGTTTTTACTCTTTTCTGCCAACCCCTTATACCGGAGTTTCAGAACTGGGTCTCATCGCAGGGACAGGCATGCTCCTCAACCTCATCTCCACCCTTACCGTGCTTCCGGCGCTCCTCACCCTTTTTCCCCCTAAGAAGGCAGCCATAAAAGATCTCGTCACCGACCGGCCCCTTTACCGGGTGCCTTACAAATATCCGAAGGCGATTGTGGCGGGCGCGGTGGCCATTGGAGTAGGGGCTGCTTTCTTCGTGCCGAAACTTTATTTCGACTACAATCCCCTCAATCTCTATGACCCGCAGAGTGAGGCGGTTTTGGCAATTAAGGAGCTTTTCAAGAATGAATTGACCTGTCCGTGGACCATCTCCATCCTTGCAAAAAATTCCAAAGAGGCTAAAGAGATGGCAGGCAGGCTGAAAAGTCTTAACGAAGTCCAGCAGGCCATAACCATTACCAGCTTCGTTCCCGAAGATCAACGCAGTAAACTGGCGATCCTCTCCGACATAGCCCTTTTCATGCCGCCGGGGCTGGAAATGTTGAAACCCGAAAAATTGAGTTACGACGAGAAAGTCGCGTCTTTAGCAAATCTGGAATCCTCCCTCAAGAAGACCCTCTCCACTGCTCGAAAAAAGGATAGCACCTACGCCGCTTCCGTCAGCCGTCTCCTTCAGTCTCTGGAGCGATTCAACAAAGCCCTCGCGCATCCGGAAAATCGCAAACAAGTATTGGATCAGCTTGAACAGAATTTTCTTGCTTACCTGCCTAACCTCTTCCATGATCTCAAGACCTCTCTTCAGGCACATCCTGTGAAGGAATCGGATTTGCCCCGAGAGTTGCGTTCCCGGTATGTCACACCCGATGGACGCTATCGTGTGGAGGTTTTTCCCCGAGAAAATATCCTGGAACCCGACTCCCTCAAGAGATTTGTCGAAGCGGTGAGCGGTTTGGCTCCGAATTCAACGGACACGCCCGTCACGATTCGCGAAGCGGGGAATGCAGTCGTCCGGTCTTTTCTTCTGGCGACCCTGTATGCGCTTTTGGCCATCAGCCTCTTCATGCTGATCGAACTCAAAAGTGTCTCGGATACAATCCTCGTCCTTTTGCCCCTCGCCCTTTCGTTGCTGATTACGTGCGCAGCCTCCGCCGTCCTCGATATCCCGTTCAATTTTGCCAACGTCATCGTGATCCCCCTCCTTCTTGGAAGCGGTGTGGAAGGCATCTATTTGATCCACCGTTTCCGGACCGACCCGCCGCCAAGCGGCAACATGCTAGAGACGAGCACCGCAAGGGCTCTCTTTTTCAGCACCCTGACGACCATCTTAAGCTTCAGCACCCTCTCTTTCTCCCCGCACCAGGGCATGGCCAGCATGGGAAAACTTCTCACCATCTGCATCGCTTCCCTGATGATCACTACACTGATTTTTCTACCGGCACTGTTGAGATTCGTGAAACCTAGGGAAAAAGACCGGGAGTCCCCTTCCCCATCGTAGCGGAATGGGCCGATCCAAACGACTTGAAGAAGAAATAGGATGGAATCCTCTGGGGCACGATCATGAAGAAGCTGATCATTACAGGGGATGACTTTGGTATTTCTCTTCCCGCGAACGAAGCCGTTGAGGAAGCCCATCTTCGGGGAATCCTCAATTGTGCCAGTTTGATGGTCGGGGCAAAGGCCACCGATGATGCGGTCCAGCGAGCTAAACGACTTCCAACGCTCAACGTCGGACTCCATCTCGTGTTGGTCGATGGGACTTCCCTTCTTCCGCCTCATGAAATACCTGGTTTAGTGGACAAGGAGGGTCAGCTTTCATCCCGCCTTGTTCTCTCTGGAATCCGTTTCTTCTGCCGACGATCGGTGAGACGACAGCTGGAAGCGGAAATCCGTGCGCAATTTGAGGCCTTCCAAAAAACGGGGCTCAACCTAGACCACGTCAACACCCACCACCACATGCATCTTCATCCGACCGTATTGAAACTCGTCCTAAAAGCGGGAAGGGACTACGGAATGAAAGCCCTACGATTCCCTTATGAGCCCCCCTGGCCCTCCTGGCATGCTTCCCAAAAGGGGCTCCCCCGAAAACTTCTTCTCCGGCTTCTTCTATTTCCCTGGTTGGCACTCCTCAAAAACCGGCTTGAAGGAGCACGGATCCATTCAAATCAATTCCTTTTTGGTTTGAACGACAGTGGGAATATGCATTTGGATCTGGTCCTTCGCTTTTTCGAGTATCTTCCCCGAGGCGTGACCGAAATCTATTTTCACCCTGTCCTTCCCCACATCGATCTGGAAAAGGAGGACAGCGACTGCGGCAAGGAGTATCGTGCTTTGACGAATCCCCAGCTACGCCAAATCCTTCTCGCCTCAGGGATCCAGCAAATTGCATTCAGCGATCTTGGGAAATAATCCCTAGCACCGGTCGCCATCGGAGTGGATCCCTGAGGAGGCTCCATCGGCCCGACCGCCTCAGAGTTCGGCTCAAGAGCATCAAGGAGGGAGAGTTGGTTGAACGTTACGGGGAACTTTGACCTCGGTGACCTCAACGCGGGCATTCTGAACCCTCGGGGAATTGACCCTGGCGGGGGCAAGGATAAACTGGGGGTGCTCAGGAGGTGCCTTTTTATGATGATCAGGGGGTTTTCCAGCTTGACATCGGACTCTGTTTCTCTTATATATTCCCGATAAAAAACGAGTTTCCATCACCGGCAGGAAACTAGCCCGACAGATCCGTAGGTGGACACGGCCGAAGCGCTGCCGGAAACACCGTGTTGAGTCGAAATGGACTATACACCCCAAGGACCTAACGCTCCCTCCCGTGAAGAATTTGACGTCCTCCGCCTATTTCGGCAGCGGTTGGGAGAGAACTCGAAGCTCCATGCGAAGTACATCAATCCGGCGTGGGCCAAGTCGATGCAACTCATCGGTTACGACCGGATTTACACCCGCGCCCAGGGCTGCCACCTTTGGGACAAGGAGGGCCGTCGCTATTTGGACTGCATTTCCAGCTTCTGCGTTTCCAACATCGGCCACAACCACCCCGTCGTCCGCCGGGCGCTTTCGGACGTTCTGGCCGAATCGCTCCCCAACCTCATCCAACTCGATCTCCCGCTCCTCTCCGGACTCCTCGCTGAGGCGCTCGTGAAACGGATCCCGTGGCTCGACATGGTTTTCTTTTCTAACTCGGGATCGGAGGCGATCGAAGCGGCGCTCAAATTTGCCCGTTGCGTCACCAAGCGGCCGCGAATCCTTTACGCCGACCACTCATACCACGGCCTCACCTATGGTTCCCTCTCCGTGACTGGCCACGCGATGTGGCGAGAAGGGTTCGAGCCCCTGCTCCCCGAAACAAAGGCGGTTCCGTTCAATGACGCGGATGCTCTCGAGAGGGAATTCGCTGCTGGGAACGTGGCAGCGGTGGTCCTCGAGCCGATCCAAGTCGGGGCCGGGATCATCATCCCCTCGGACGATTACTTGCCCCGGGTACAGGAGCTCTGCAGAAAGCACCAGGCCGTCCTCATCTTTGACGAGATTCACACGGGCTTCGGTCGGACGGGCACATTTCTCGCCGCCGAGCACTGGAAAGTAGAGCCGGACATCGTTTGCCTCTCCAAAGGACTGAGCGCGGCGATGGTTCCTGTCTCCGCCGTGGTGACCCGGAAAGACATCATGCAAGGCGTCTTCTCGCGCCTCGACCGCTCGGAGATCCACGCAACTACGTTCGGTGGAAACAATCTCGCCATGGTCTCGGGGCTGGCGGCCCTCTCGATCTTGGACGGCGAGAACCTCCTGGCACGTTGCCGCGAGATGGGGGAATACCTTCTGGAGTCGTTGCAACCTCTCATGCAAAAGTACGAACTGGTGAAGGCGACCCGTGGAAAAGGCCTGCTTGTGGGCGTAGAGTTTGGGGAGCCGAAGTCGTTCATGCTTAAGCAGGCCTGGACGCTCATGCACAAGATCAACCCGGGTCTCTTCGCTCAAGCGTTTACGATCCCTCTCCTGGAGAAACATGCCGTCCTCACGCAGGTGGCAGGGTCCAACCAGGATGTGCTCAAGATCGCGCCAGCCTTCGTTGTAACGCGGGAGGACGTCGACTGGTTCGTCCGGGCCTTCGACGAGGTCCTCGCCTCCACACACAAGCTCCCTGGACCGTTCTGGGAGGTCGCTATGTCGCTGGCCAAGAACGCCCTCTTATAAAACCCACTCTTCTCCGTTCAAACTCATGTAGCCAATCCTGAAGGGGCTGGGCCGATGAAGCTATCCCCCCTGGTTTCCCTCTTGAATTAAGAGATTGGTTTATCTGTAAAAAAGAGGCTAAGATTTCAGCAAGGGTGCTGAGACTGAATAAACTTTTTTCGCTTGGCCCGAAGTTGAAAAAACTCTTTGGCTTCCTTGTACAGTCTTTTCCGTTCCTTCCCATCCAGGATGGCCCGGCGGACAATTCTTAAGATAACCTTCGGACGAAAATAATACCGGCCGTAGAAATCCTCAACCGCCTGCACAATCTCCCGCTGGCCTAGGCCAGGATATTGAATGTTAGGCAGCTGATGACCAAGTTCATCAGTCATTTCCGCGGCGACCAAGTACCCATGCTCCTCCAGGTAGCGGAAAAACTCGGTTCCCGGATACGGATGGGATATGGAAACCTGCATCGTTTGCGGGTCAAGCTTCATCGCGAACTGAACCGTCCTCTCGATCGTCTCATACGTTTCTCCGGGATGTCCGATCTGAAAATCCCCGTGAATTGCGATCCCCGCACGCTTACAATCCTTCGAGAAGGCTAAGGCCCGCTCGATGGTTGTGCCTTTCTTGATGTTCATCAGGATCGTGGAATCGCCGGATTCAAACCCTACGACCAAGAGCCGGCAGCCGGCTCCTTTCATCGCCCTGAGTGTCTCAAAGTCCGTCGTCACCCTCGAGTTACAGGACCACGTGAATTTGAGGGGTTTCAATTTTTGGCATAATTCAAGGACCCGGGATTTGTTCCAGGTGAAGGTATCATCATCAAAAAAAATTTCTCGTACCTCGGGGAACAGAGTGAGTGCACGCCTGACCTCAGCCACGACATTATCGCTGCTCCGCGTCCGCCAACGGTGGCCGGTCATCGTTTGGGGCCAGAGACAGAAGGTGCAATGAGCCGGGCAGCCACGGGAAGTGTAAAAAGAGACGTAGGGGTAAAGGAGGTAAGGGATATTGTACCGCGTGAAATCAAGATCTCGTTTAAAAATCTCGACGACAAACGGAAGGCTGTCGAGATCCTCGATGTCAGGCCGGTCCGGGTTGTGGACGACGCGGCCATCCTTTCTGAAGCTGATTCCGGCGATCTCTTCAATCCTCTTCCCCCGAGCGAATTCAGTCACAGCATAGTCAAATTCTCTCCTGACTACAAAATCAACAGCCCGCGAAGCGCGAAGGCTCTCCTCGACCTGGACTGAAACATGGGGGCCGACAAAGGCGACCTTTATCTCAGGCTTGATATCCTTCATCATTTCTGCGAGCCGAAGATCACTTTTAAATCCAGGGGTGCTCGTGAAGAAGACGGCGAAATCATACTCTCGGGCGATCTGAAGGGTATCCTCCGGGGTGACGCCGTGGGCCGGAGCGTCGAGCAGTCGGCTCTCCTTAATCAGGCCCGCAGGATAAGCAAGCCATACCGGATACCAGAAGGACGTGATCTCTCGTGTCGCCTGGTAACGCGCCCCTGCTCCTCCGTCGAAATTCTCGAAGGATGGAGGATTGAGCAGCAACGTCTTCATCTCATTCCTTTCTCAGTTTCCAACGATAAGTAGGTAACTCTAGGTCTAAGTTTCCAGCTGATTCGCGGGTCTGTCAATACCCCCTGCTCTTGTCATTTGAATCCATCTCCGCGTTTCTTACTCAACAACCACTCCAGTAAGTATAGCAGGAACCCGATAAGAAGAAAATTAAGAAAACTTAATTTCAAATATTTGACAATCTGTGTTACCCTTGTTGACAAAGGATTTCATCATTAATTACACCAAAATGCAAAATAGGTTCTTTTTTCTCGAGAAATACAGTGTTTACCCCATTCCTTTCGTCACATGGCTAAGAGATAGTGAAGCTAAAATTGCTTCCTTTGGTCAACCTAAATCCTTATGGGAAAATAAAAGTAGGTGGCAGGGCTTGTATAAGTTGGGGGCGGCCGGGGCCGCGGGAAACTAACTTTCTTTCACGGAGGCGAATATGAACAATATCAAAATCGCTATCGCCGGAGTAGGGAATTGCTGTAGCTCATTAATCCAAGGGATCCATCACTATCGTGAGACCGGCAGTCAAGGTGCCATCGGATTGCTCCATTGGGAGATCGGAGGGTATCGGCCCCAAGATATACGGGTCGTCGCTGCCTACGATATCGACAAGCGCAAGGTCGGCAAGGACCTAGCCGAAGCGATCTTTGAAAGGCCTAATTGCACCAAAATCTTTTATAAGGATGTTCCCAAAGCGGGCGTCAAAGTGCAGATGGGACGGGTCTTGGACGGGTACTCCGAACATATGCAGAATTATGAGAGTGAATCTACTTTTCTTCTCGCTGCTCATCCGGAACCCCACCAGGAGCAAGTCGTTCGCTCTCTGAAAGAATCGGGAGCCCAGATCTTACTCAACTACCTGCCAGTGGGGTCGGAAGAGGCCGTTCGGTTCTACGCGGACTGCGCCTTGGAGGCAGGAGTGGCTTTTATCAACAACATGCCTGTTTTCATCGCCAGCGATCCTGCCTGGTCCACGCGATTCAAAGAGAGAAACCTTCCTGTCATCGGCGACGATATTAAGTCCCAGTTGGGCGCGACCATTGTTCATCGAACCCTGGTAGACCTCTTCAAGAAACGAGGCGTCAAACTCACCCGAACCTACCAGCTCAACACAGGAGGTAATACCGATTTTCTCAACATGCTGAATCGGATCCGACTCCTGACGAAGAAAAAGTCAAAGACCGAAGCGGTTCAGTCCGTCGCTTCCCAGCGGCTCGACGACGAAAATATCCATATCGGACCCAGCGACTATGTGCCCTGGCAGAAGGACAACAAAGTCTGCTTCATACGAATGGAGGGTAGAATTTTTGGGAACATTCCTATAGAGCTTGAACTCCGTCTTTCGGTTGAAGATTCCCCGAATTCAGCGGGCATCGTCATCGACGCCATCCGCTGTTGCAAGCTGGCCATGGACCGCGGCGAGGCGGGCGTTCTCTTCCCGGTGGCAGCCTATTTTATGAAACATCCGCCGAGGCAATATAGTGACGATGAAGCGTTTCTTATGACTGAAAGGTTCATTCAAGGCCCGCCTGATACAAAGATACCAAAGGAAGCTCCTCTTCATCTCCCCCTTCAGACGAAACCGGCTGAAATAGAGAGGGGAGAAGACCTTGCGGAGAGAGTGATCCATGGTCTTTCGCCGTGGAAAACTTAACCGGCCCCGGTTCTTGGTGTCGTTTTCCCGGCATCTCGTTCTTGTCTTTAATAAATCTTACGCTTCTGAAAAAGATGATTTCAGAGGTTCTATGAACCCGGAAAAGTTTCGCGACTGTAGAGCCATTCTTTTCGATTTCGGGGGAACGCTCGACTCCGACGGGGAACATTGGCTGGATCGGTTCTACGCTCTTTACCAGGATTTGGGTTTGGGAATTCCTCCCTCCGAAATTAAACGGGCCTTTTATGAGGCGGACCGTCTTTGCACCTCCGAGGACCACGTGGCCTCGTTAGGCTTGCGGCCGCTCATGAGACGGCACGTCCGCTACCAATTCGCCACGTTGGAACTGGCGGATGAGCTGAAAGAGAAGGAACTCGCCGAAGCATTTTGCGCCAAATCCGAGCATTTTCTCAGGCGTAATGCGCGTATGCTCCGACGTATGAGAGACCGGTATCGCCTGGGCCTAGTATCCAATTTTTACGGCAACGTAGAGACTTTATGCAACGAGGTGGGGTTGGCCGAGGTGTTCGATGTCATCCTTGATTCTGCTCTCGTTGGAATGAGTAAACCGGACCCGGAAATCTTCCGGGCTGCCTTAAACCGGCTCAAACTACGGCCGGAAAGGGTCATTTGTGTAGGGGATTCTCTAGATCGGGACATGATGCCTGCCCGGGAACTTGGAATGAAAACGATTTGGCTGAGGGGCCCCCACCCGCGGATACCCGCAGATGCCGGGCCTGTGGATGGCTCGATTCTAAACCTGACTGAATTGAGGGTACTCATGGTATGAAGGCCGCAATCATCGCCGCAGGCCACGGAGAGCGTCTCAAGCGCGGGGGAATCGCCGTTCCGAAACCCTTGATTCCAATCGGCAACGAAACCCTTATTGCCAGGGTGATTCGGGCGGCTGGTCACGTCAAGGCGACGTCCGTCGGTTGCATTGTGAACGGCTTGAACCCAGCCGTTGATGATTACCTGCGAAACTCCTCCTGGCCAATCCCTGTGGAACTCGTTGTCAGAACGACTGAGAGCTCTATGGAAAGCCTTTTTGCCCTGGCACCCCTTCTGCAGAATGAACCCTTTCTCCTCTTTACGGTGGATACCATATTTGAATTCAGCGCCTTGGAGAAATTCCTTGATGAGGCGCGACGAATCGAAGGGGATGGAGCCCTGGCCGTCACTCAGTTCGTCGATGACGAGAAGCCTCTGTGGGCCCGGTTGGATAATCATCGAAGAATTGTTGCCTTTGCAGAGAAGGCTCAGCCCTGCCCTTACGTGACAGCAGGGTTCTACTACTTTAAGCCTAATATTTTCTCAATGGCGGATGTAGCTCGGGCCAAACGATTAAGTGCCCTTCGCCAGTTCCTAGGCCTGTTGTTGGAGGGAGGGTTCACCTTTTTCGGCATCCCAGTCTCAAAGACCGTCGATGTGGACTGCCCCGAGGATATCGAGAAGGCACGAAGATATTTGGAGGAGATAGGAGGATGAAAAAGTTCGCAGTTCTCGGCGTCTACCGGGAAAACGTCTACTCCCCGGGGAAGGTCCGAGAAGACGCCGCCATTCTTGATGCCGCCCTAGCAGAGTTAGTTCGAGCTGGGTACCCGGTTTCCACGGTGGAGGCCCGGGACCTCGAGAAGGTCTGTCGCAGACCCTCCTTTCTCCTGACCATGTCTCAATCTGAGCAGGCTCTCGGTATTTTGGAAGGCTGGCAAAAAAAGGGAATAAGAATTATCAATTCCGTTTCCTCCATCCGAAACACCTATCGTAAGCCTTTGATCTCGCTCCTCAAGAGCGCTCTCGCTCCCATCCCTCCCAGCCGGATTCTGCGGCTAGAAGAGGTGGGACGGGAAATACCCTTTGGACCACTCGACTCGTACTGGCTTAAGCGAGGGGATGTCCATGCGATGGAACCGGGAGACGTCACGAAGGTAGCCTCAAAACGGGAGCTGGTCGAAGCCCTCGACCATTTCCGCCGTCGGGGGATCGAAGAAATTCTCGTCCAGCATCATGTGGAAGGTGACGTGATCAAATTTTACGGAGTGGGACCCGGCCGATATTTCAGGGCCTTTATGACCTCCAGCGGGACTGAAGTGACTTCCCTGGCGGAGGGCCTTTCCACGTTGGCCCACCGATGCGCAGAGGCGGTGGGTCTTGAAATTTACGGCGGCGATGCCATCTTCAGTCCCAGAGCAGGGTTCACGATCGTTGATCTCAACGACTGGCCTAGCTTTGCCCGTTGCGGCCCAACGGCCGCACGAGAGATTGCTCAATACGCCGCCACGGTCTGCAAAGGAGGTGCGAATGGACTGCCAAGTCGTTGCTAAGGAAAGTCACCGGCCAATATCATCCCAAATCCACCTGCAGGAGCAGGAATACCTATCGCCCGGCCTTCAAGAGGTAGCTCAACTGTCCCAACTGGTCATCCGGGAGGGACATGGCTGTTGGCTCATCGATGCGGACGGAAAGGATTACCTCGACTTTATGGCGGGCGTGGCAGTTTGTAGCCTGGGTCACTCCCACCCTAAATATATTTCGGCTATCGAAGAGCAGCTGTACAAGGTCACCGTCGGCAGTTTCACAACAGAAAACCGGCTTGCCCTCTTACGCCTCATCACATCGCTCACCCCTTCAGGCCTCAACAGGATTCAACTCTACAGCGGCGGCTCGGAAGCCGTTGAAGCTGCCGTTCGTTTGGCCAAATCCTACACCAAGAAATTCGAAATCCTGGGTTTTTGGGGTGGCTTTCACGGAAAAACAGGAGGTGTCCTGGGTCTCATCGGGGATCCATTCAAGAAGGATTGGGGAGTCCTCCATCCCGGCCTTCATCTCGCCCCCTACGCGGACTGCTATCGTTGCCCCTTTCGCATGGAATATCCCTCTTGCAGCCTTTACTGCGTCGAGTTTATCCAAAAAATACTCAAAAACAACACCGCCGGAAGCCTGGCGGCCATCCTGGTAGAACCGATGCAAGGGACGGCAGGAAATGTGATTCCCCCTCCGGAATTTCTTCCCTGCCTTCTCGAGATCGCTCGTCAGAACGACGCGCTTCTCATCGCCGACGAGATGATCACAGGATTTGGCCGCACGGGATTGATGTTTGGCTCCAATCACACGGGGGTTCAGCCCGACATCATGACCATCGGCAAAGGCATGGGAAACGGGTTCCCCATCAGCGGTCTTGTCGCCAAAGAAGAGATCACACGGAGTCGGCCCTTTTCAAACCCCAGTTCTTCGTCGAGCAGCTACGGAGGAAACCCCCTCGCAAGCACAGCAGCCCTGGGCACGATTCGGACCATTCTTGAAGAATCTTTGACTGAAAACTCGAGATCCGTGGGCAATTACCTTCTGAAAGGACTCCAAAGGATCCAAGAGAGATATGATTTCATGGGTGACGTCCGGGGTCACGGCTTAATGATCGGCGTCGAATTGGTCAAGGATAGAAAAACCAAAGAACCCCTGGATAAGGCGGTGACGAAACAGATTTTTTTAGAGACCCTCAAAAGAGGAATGGTCAGCATGTGTTATAAGGCGAGCTTCCGGATCAACCCGCCGTTAACCCTTACCAAGGAGGAAGCGGACATAGGGCTTGGAATTCTTGACGACGTTTTCGGTTTTGTGGAGAAACACATCCCTTATCGGAGATAGAAAGGCGGCCGTTGAAGATGAGGGATTGTCTTCGAGGAGCAATCATCGGTTTCGGTAATGTCGCCAGGCGTGCCCACCTCCCCGCGTGGAGAGAGAACGGGAATTTCAGGATGGTGGCCGTCCTGGACCCTGATCCTGAACAAGAGAGGTTGGCCAGAGACCTTCTTCCCGAAACGGCGGTTTACTCCGAAATCGGCCCCTTGCTGGCCGAGCAGGCTCTCGACTTCCTCGATATCTGTACTCCTCCTTGCTTTCATGGAGATCTTATCCTAAAGGCGTGCGATGCGGGCCTGCACGTTTTTTGCGAAAAGCCTTTGGTCACCCGTCTGGAGAGTCTGCCTAGGATCCAGCGGGCTGCCCAGGAATCCGGCCGGGTCATCTTCACCGTCAATAACTGGAAATATGCGCCCCTTTGGATCAAGGCCCGTGAGCTCATTCGCTCAAAGAAGGTCGGGACGGTACGATCCATCGCCCTCACGGTTCTTCGTCCCCCCCACTCGGGTGGTGGTCTTTCCGATTGGCGGAAGTGTCCCGAAGTGGCGGGCGGTGGCATTCTTTTCGATCACGGTTGGCACCATCTCTACCTCGTTGTTTCGATGATGGGAGAGTGGCCTCTCTCCGTTTCCGCCCGCATGGCGTACTCGCGAGACACCGATCCCCCCTTGGAAGAAACGGTGGACCTTGTCATGCCGTTCCCCAGTGGAGAGGTGACGCTTCACCTCACCTGGCGGGCATCCTGCCGCAGGAATCACGGTGTCATTACAGGCGACGAAGGAACGATTTTTGTCAATGATGATCACCTGATTTTGCTGGCCAACGGTCTTCCTGCCACGCGATACGACTTCCCCGAGCCCCTCTCTGGAAGTTCCCATCATCCCGAATGGATGAAACCCGTGATGGAACATTTCCTGATCGAGGTTCTGGATGCGCGTGCTCGGGGTGCCAATTGGGCAGAGGCCAGCGGATGTGCCGAACTCACCCACCTTGCTTATCAATCATGCCGGGAAGGATCGCGCTTTATCCCTGTACCAAATCGAAGGATGTAGGAATCGATGTGTTCGGAAGCGAGCAATGGACCTCACTCAGCGGAGATGGACAAAAGGATTAAGCCACGTCTGGCTGTTGTCAACGCTTGCCACCCTGGCGCGTGGCAGAGAGTGGGGGGCATTCCTCTTGTGGCAAGGGCTCTCTTTCATCTCAAATGCTTTGGAATAAAAAGGGTTGTCCTCCTTTTAAAGACCGAAACGACTCCTGCGGACCTAACGGCATGGCAGAAAAACCTTCAATTAGACCCGCTCAAGGTCGGAGAGAATATCCTTCCAAGCCTGTTAGCGATACCTGGCCTCGGAGAATCTCTGGTCTATGTGGACGCAGCCCACCTGATTGATCCGCGCCTCATCCGCGCCCTGGCATCCGCTTCCGAGTCCACGCTCGCCTACATCGATTCTTCGGACAGAGAAAGACAAACAATCCGGGCTGGGCATCTGCGAAGAGAAGATCTTCAGACCTGGTTGAAGCAGGGAAAGGAACATCTGGTTCGCCGAACAAGAGCCATCTTTCCCGAGGATATCGATCCTCTCTGTCCAGAGATTCGAGGTCCCCGGGTCCCCTATTTCCAAGAGGTGCATTCGAGGGAGGACGCACGAAAAGCCACTTGGATCTTGATTCAGAGCCAACAAAAACAGGTGATGGATCTTCCGGCTCAGTTCATCGATCCGTTCTTCGAAAACAGGCTGACACAACTTCTTTGTAACACCCCCATTACCCCAAATACGGTTACTTTTTTTGGAGTGGCGGTGGGGGTCCTCGTGGCTTTGTTGTTCTGGCACGGTCTTTTTCTGGCTGGGGCTCTGACCACCTTTCTTGTTGAAATTCTGGACGGTGTGGATGGGAAGTTGGCACGCACCAAACTTCAGTTTACGAAGCTGGGCAGGTATGAAGGCGTCATCGACTACTTCAACGAAACGAGCTGGTATGTGGCTCTTGGGGTAGGACTAGGGAACCGTGGCTTGAACCCTTCAGTGGCCTTGTTTGCGGGTTTGCTTATTTGCTCCGATGCGACGGACAATGTCGTTTATGCCTTAGCGAACAAATGGTATGGTAAGACTGTCGACTTCTTCAGCCCATTCGACGCAGCCTTCCGCCGCATCGCAGGACGTCGTAACATCTATGGTTTTATGTTTATCGTTGGCTTTTCTTTGGGTTATCCATTTCAAACCTTCGCCATCGTCGCCCTTTGGGCTGCCGTGACTGCCGGCATTCACGGTCTTCGATTGTTTTGGTATGCCAGGATGATGAAAAAAGCGATAAGCCAGCAGGCCGAGGGAATCTCATGAAAAGGTTTCACAAGCTGAGCATTCTCATCGGGGCGCTCTTATTGGCCTTCCTCATCTGGGAGATCGGCCCGGGTCAACTGTGGCGAGAATTGACTGTTCTGGGCTGGGGACTTCTCCCTTTCATTTTGCTCGAAGGGGTGGCAGACCTTTTTCGCACCCATGGATGGCGATATTGTCTTTCGGGTCCGCACCGATCACTTTCCTTTTTATACCTCTTTCGAATCCGGATGGCTGGGATTTCGATCAATTATCTTACCCCTACGGCCGGGCTGGGTGGTGACGTCACGAAGGGGACGCTTCTTTCATTGAATCATCCGGGGGCCGAAGCGGCAACCGGGGTTATCATCGGCAAACTTTCTGAGGCCTTAGCCCAACTCCTTTTCGTCGTCGCGGGATCCTTAGCGGTCCTCCAGGAGATAGAACTTCCCGCTGGCATTTGGGTGGCCATGCTCGTGGGCACGGTTCTTCTGGGGGGAGGGATCATAGGATTTCTAGCCGTTCAAAAGTATGGCAAGCTGGGAGCCGTTATGCGCTGGCTTGTCGCCCACAGAATCGGCGGCCACCGCTTGCGGAAGGCAGCCCGTCGCATCACCGAAGTGGACGATCAGCTTAAGCTCTTTTATGGAGAACGGCCGATGAATTTGCCCCTTTCCATGTTCTGGCATATCGTCGGCATGGCCTGCGGTATCGTCCAGGCCTGGTATTTCCTATTTCTCTTAACGGATCACCCTTCCCTCCTCATGGCTGGAGCGATCTGGTTTCTCGGGAGTTGGTTCGATCTTCTGAGCTTTTTTCTTCCCAATATCGGTTTTCTCGAAGCGACGAGAGTCGTCGCTTTTAAAGCGTTGGGTTTTCCGTCGGCCTTGGGCCTGACCTACGGTATTGCTCTTCGATTGGAACAGATCTCTTGGGCTGGAGTCGGACTTTTGATTTACGCCACCCTCTTATTGAAGAAAGAAGAAACGGAACCTCATCTCAGGAACGAGGTTGCCGAGAATGAGGCTGAAGCAAGGATTGAACCAGCAATAGGAAAGGGGGTTGACGTATGAGAACCTGGGGAAAAGGTTTTTCCACACCCGGGAAGAAAAGGATCGCTTTCTGTTCAGGAGTGATCCTCCTTTGTAGCTTTGTTTTCATGGCAACTGGAGTGGCGCAAGAGGATAAAGACAAGGCAGAAAAGCTTGTCCTCACCCTACAGCAGTTGATTGATCGGATCATCGCCAAGAGCCCCGGAATTGGAGAGACCCAGAGTGAAATAGCGGTAACCCGAGCCGATCTGGACCAGGTAAAAGCCGCCTACTATCCCCAGTTGGAAAGCGTGGCGGTTGTGGGCCCGGTCAATGACGCCAAGAGACCGGTGGTCGTCGGCACAAGGATCACGGACCCTTCCCCGGACACGGTCGGAGTTTTTGGCAGGGTCGACTTTGCCGTTGCCCAGCCCCTTTACACCTTTGGAAAGCTCTCCAACCGGAAGGAAGCTGCCACCCGGGGGGTCAAGGCGAAGGAATTGAGGCTTGTCGAAAGAAAAAACGAGATTGCCCTCAGAGTCAAAGAGCTCTACTATGCGCTCGTTCTGTCTCGGGCAGGTGTTGATGCGGCCAACGATGCAGATTCTTTTTTTGAAGATGCAAGACAGCGCATGAAACGCCTCTTAGAGCTCGGCTCCCCCAATGTCCTAGAAAGCGACCTTTATCGGATCGATGCCTACCGTGCCGACACTGAGAAATCTCGGGCCGAGGCGGAAAAGGGGGCGAGCGTTTCTTACTTCGCCTTGAAGTCACACATTCAATTACCCCCCCGGACAGAGTTTGACGTTGCAGAAAAAACTCTTCCCCTTAAGGAAGAAAGTTTGTCCGAGCTCGAGAGCTATATTCAAAGGGCCTACGGGGAGCGCCCGGAATTCAAACAGCTTGACGAAGCACTGGCGGCCCAGGAGTCAATGGTACGGGCCGTCCAGAGCGACAGGTACCCTTCTTTCTTTGTTACGCTGGAAGGGTCTCTGGCCGGGGCCCCGGGGCGGGAAACCTTCCGAAATGCTTATATTCCGGATGAATTCAACCACACCAATGTCGGAGTCGTGGCAGGGGTAAAGTGGAATTTCGACTTCGGCATTAGCAAGGCCAAAGTCGACAAGGAAAAAGCAGAATATGGGAGGCTCCATTATACAAAAGCCTCCGCAAAGTTGGACATTCCCATTCAGGTTGCCAAATATTACCAGGATGTAAAACAGTGGAAAGTGGCTGTGGTCTCTTACAAGAACGGCGCCCTTTCCTCCCGAAAGTGGGTTGTTGCCGCCCTCACCAGTTTCGACATGGGTGTGGGTACGGCGGATGACATGTTGCGGGCGATAGAAAAATACGGTGAAAACCAGGGAAAGTATTTGGAAGCCCTCTTCAATTACAATTTATCCCTGGCCCAGCTGGAGTATGCTATAGGAGCCAAAGTCTGGTAGGAGAGAGAAAGGATGAATGTTGTTCAAAGGGGATTGCAAAAGATTCTAACCCTTGTCACCGCATACCCTTCTCTTACTCTCTGTGTCGCCTTGGCACTCGGGGTGCTTTCTATCCTTTATACCGTGGCGAACCTGGGGTTCCTGACGAGCCAGAGCGAGTTGATCTCTCCAAACGATCGGCTGATGAAACTCTCGGAGGAGATGGATCCGTTCGACGATCTGGATACCCTCGTGGTGGCCGTTGAGAACCATGATCCCTCTCGTTCTTTGAAATTCCTCCACACCCTTGTCCCCTTTCTCGAAGCAGATCGAGCGCATTACGACCAAGTCTTCTTTCGTGTGGACCCAAAATCTTTCAGGCGCTGGGCTCTTCTCTATCTCGGGGTGAAGGACTTCTTGACCCTCCGTGATTCGCTTCAGGAACACCACGACTTTATTCAAGGAATTATCCAGTCGCCCACCCTGACCAATTTCTTCAGTCAGATCAATCAAAAGATGACTTCCAAAATGGTGGATGAACTCTTCACCGGTTTTCTTGAAGAAAAGTCGACAGGAGGCGCGAACGAACCTCGCGATCTCGACTTTTTGATTCAGGTTCTTCGCGAGATGAAGCAGTGGCTGGATGGAAAAGCCTCTCCGACTTCCCCGTGGGAATCCTTCTTCACCAAAAAGTCCTGGGCGGTGACGTCTGAGGAAGGTTATTTCTGGACGGAAAATAAGCATTATCTGGTTCTTCTTATTACCCCTAGAAAAATAGGCAAAGGTTTTTCGAGGGGGCAGGAGTCTCTTAAGGCCTTGAGGAATACGATTGCCCGGGTTCAGGCCGACTACCCCGGCATCCGAGTGGGGGTGACCGGACCGGCGGCCCTTAACCAGGATGAGATGGGAGTCGCCCTTAAGGACATGAGCCTCGCGACTTTCTTCTCACTTGCCGGACTCACAATCCTTCTCGTCCTCTTTTGGCGCGGATTCCGAAGGCCTCTCTTGGAGATCACGCAACTCCTTGTTGCTCTTTCGCTCACCTTTGGGTTGACGACCTTGTTTATCGGCCATTTAAACATCCTGTCCGTATCTTTCGCCCCCATGCTCCTGGGTTTGGGCATCGATTACGGCGTCCATTGGGTCTCACGCTACCGGGAGGAGTACGAAACCCGGGGGGCACCCAAAAAAGAAGCCCTCCGAGCAACGATGAGACAACTCGGCCCCGGGATCCTTCTGGCAGGCCTATCCGCAGCCCTCTCCTTCTTCCCCCTCGTCCTTACAGGGTTTAGAGGCCTCATGGAACTGGGAATCATTTGCTCCATCGGATTGATGACTGCCACGATCATGACCCTCTGCCTTTTGCCTGCTCTCATCCTAATGTTCGATAAGGAGAAAAGCACCGCCATCCTTCCACTATCCTCGGGCTTCGTGAAACCCCTTCTACAGTTTACAAGAAAACAGGCTCTGCTTGTCCTGGTCATCGCTTGTCTTGGATCCATTTTTTCCTGCTGGGGAGCAAGTCGGATCAAGTTTGACCTGAATATGCTGCGGCTCCAGTCCAGAGGATCGGAATCGGTTAAGTGGGAAAAAAAATTGATTGAGGATTCGAAGCTGCACAGCATGCAGGGAGCGGTTTTCGCTCGCTCCCTCGAAGAAGCTGAAAAGAAGACGAAGGCTCTTGAAACCCTTCCTTCCGTTTCGAGAGTCGAAAGCGTGGCCAACCTCCTCCCCCCCGACCAGGAAGAGAAGGCCCGTCTCCTGCGAGAGATGAAACCCCTCCTGGCCGGAGTCCATCCCTTCCAGATCTCCAACCGGGCGGTCAACCCCTCAGAACTCATTGAGATTTTGGGGAGAATTCGCTTCAAGATGCTAGACTCCGGGTGGGAGGTGAGCCCGGCTGTCAAACTGCAGATGATGGAGGCACGAACACTGATCGGTGATCTCAGACAACGCTTCCGTTCCATGGACAAATCCCATCTGCTTGATCGACTCCAGGCTTTCGAAGCAGCCCTCATCAGAGACCTGAATGACAAGCTCGATCTTCTCCTGGCGAACATCAATGCGCCCCCGATGAGGATTGAGGACCTTCCCAAACCTTTGCTCCAGCGATTTGTGAGCAAAAACGGCCTTTATCTCATTCGGGTCTTTCCAGCCCACAATATTTGGGAGCCAGAGTTCCTCGGGAAATTCGTCCACGATCTCATAGCCGCCGACCCCGACGCCATCGGAGATCCTGTCACCCTCTACGTTTTTACAAAGGCCTTTCGGGATGCCTGCATCCTCGCCGCCCTGTACGCGGTGCTTTTCATTTTTCTATTTCTTCTTCTCACTTTCCGGAACATCGTCTCTGCCCTGCTGGCGATGATGCCCCTGGCCGTGGGAACGGTCTGGACGTTTGGGGTAATGGATGGTCTCGGAGTCGATTTAAACCTAGCCAATAGCATCTTCCTACCCCTTGTGGTTGGAGCCGGCGTTGAATACGGTATCATCATTGTTCAACGCTGGCGGCAGCGAGAAGCAGGGGTCGTTCTTCCTTCTAGCACCGGCCAGGGGGTGATCCTTGCAGGCCTGACAACCACCGTGGGCTTTGGAAGTCTCATCTTATCCAGTCACCGAGGCCTTTACAGCCTGGGGCTATTGACGATGATCGGAAGTCTGGTGATCCTTGTCGCAGCGGTCCTTCTGTTACCTGCCCTTCTGCAACTTCTAACGAGGCGAAAGGATTCCACATGAAAAGATGGACGGTTCCCTTGTTCGTAATCCTCTTTGCACTACTCCTTATCCTTCGGGAGGCCTCCCCTGGGGCAGGAACCCCTACAGAGTGGGTTCGATCGATTTTGGAGGAAGTGATGGCGATACAGATGAACCCCCTTCTCCGAGGTCCAGAATTCCGGAAGGAGAAAAGGACAACCATCAAAAAGATCATCGCCCAAAATTTCAATTTCGATACCATGGCAAAGCACGCCTTAGGCCAGTACTGGCAGACATTGAGCGAGGCGAATCGCCTGGAATTCAAAGCCGTTTTTCAGGATCTTTTTCAGGATTCCTATACGAAGCTCGTCCTCGACTTTCTTGGCCGGGAAAAAATTCTCTATACCCGAGAAGAATCCAATGAAAACAGGGCAAGTGTAAAAACGATCATCGTCCGGATGAACGAAGAGATTCCCGTCGATTATTCTCTGGAAATCATGGGACAGAGGTGGCTGGTAGAAGATGTGGCCATCGACGGTGTCAGCATTGTCCAAAATTACGAAAAATCCTTCTCAAGAGTCATCCGGCAGGAATCGTACGAAGGCTTACTTCGAAGGATGCGTCTCCAGCAACAGACGATCGAAAAAACTTCCTGAGGCAAACCCCATCATGAAGATCGCCAGCGTTCTTCTTCTTTTCTTGATGAGTCTCTCGGTGATTTATACGCTTTATGCAACGTATTGCACCTGGATCTTTTTCAAGAAAAACAGAGAAGAGCGAGGTCAATCCAGAAGGGCGCTCCCTCCGGTGTCGATCATTAAACCGCTTTCGGGGTTAGAAGACGACCTGTTGGAGAATGTATTGAGTTTCTGCGACCAGGACTACCCGTCTTATGAAGTTATCTTTTCCCTCTCGGAGAGGGATGAGTTCGCCATCTCTCGTCTGGACAATCTGAAGAGGCGTTTCCCGCACAGGGAAATACGATGGGTGATCGCCCATAACAACAGAGGGCCGAATTATAAGGTTGGCAACCTGATCGATGCAGTGCGGGAAGCGAAATATGACGTGCTGGCCATCAGCGATGGGGATATGCGAGTGGGACCCGATTACCTGAAGCAGACCGTTCCTCTCTTGATCCGGGAGAAAATAGGCCTCGTCACCTGTCTCTATCGAGGGTGCCACCTCCGGACTATTTTTAGCCGCCTCCAATCCTTGTCGATTCAGACGGACTTTATCCCCAATGTGCTCCTCGACCATCGCTTGGAGGGTATTTCTTATGCCTTCGGAGCAACCATCCTGACAAGCAAATGTGTGTTGGAGAGTGTCGGCGGCCTGGAGCCCCTACAAGAATACTTGGCAGACGACTATCAAATGGGGAACCGGGTATCCCGGCAAGGCTATGAAATACGACTCTCCCCTCACCTCGTCGATCATATGTTTTGCACAAAGAATTTGAGGGAACAGTTCCTCCACCACCTTCGGTGGGCAATTACCCAAAGAATCTGCCGACCCTTGGGGTATTTTACCTCGATCATTACCCACGGCGTTTTCTTGGCCCTCCTTTTTCTTTTTCTCGAAAGGTTCTCACCCTTCGCCGTGGGACTCTTTCTATTCGTTTGCAGCGTTCGCATCGCCAGTTTTCTCTTTCTGAACAGAACCGTCATTCACAATGACGAAGCGGTCCCTTATTTCTGGCTTGTCCCGCTCAACTCTCTTCTCAACACAGGCATTTGGTTTCTCAGTCTTTTCATCAATACCGTTCACTGGAAGAACCACCGGTTTCGAATACTCAAAGGGGGAAAAATCTGCGAGGTTCCGGTAGGATCCGGGGAGGAAACCCAGGTTGAGTCGGGAAAGGAGGATAACAAGAGAGCATGTCTCGAAAACTGACTTCTTCGGAAATGGCCATTGGTGGCTATAAGTTTTTTAGATACTTGCTTAAAGGTGGCCTCCTAGAGGTCAATCTCGAAGTCACAAAAAAATGCAATGCTTCTTGTAACTTCTGCGATTACTGGAAGGAAGAGAATCCTCCGGAACTGAAGGACTATGTCCCTGTGGTCAAAAGACTCAAACCTCTCTCCGTTGGCCTGACAGGAGGTGAACCCCTTCTTCGAAAGGATCTTGCGGATGTGATCTCCTCCTTGCGCAAAAGCTTTGGATTTCTCTTCATCTCTCTGATTACCAACGGGGCGTTGCTAACCTTGGAGCGGGGCATTGAGGTGTGGGAGGCCGGTCTCGATGAGTTGGTGATCTCCCTTGACTACTTCGACAGAAGGCATGATCAGGATCGCGGCCTTCCCGGGCTTGCCGCACATATTCTTTCCGTCGCGCCCCGTTTGAAATCAGCGGGTGTTAATCTAGGCTTTAATGTGGTCATCAAGAGCGGAAATCATCGGGAGATTCCAGAAATCTTATCTCGGAGTTCCCAAATGGGGATCAAGGTCTCTTTAAGCACTTACAACTGCTGGCGTATTAACGATGAAACCCCGATGGTTAAAGAAACAGACCTGCCGGCGCTAAGGGAAACGGTCCGGAAGATAAAAGATCTGAAGGACCGAGGTGTCAACTTGACGACGAGTGAGTACTATTTAGACAGAATCCCCCAGTTCTTTGGCAAGAGAGCGGTCCCGGGCTGCACGGCTGGGCTCAATTGGATTCAGGTGACTCCAGACGGAATGATCAAGCGCTGTTCAGATCATCCCGTTGCCGGCCATTATCTTGACTGGCAGGACGGCTTTTTTAAACCGACGACTTGTGATCGGTGCTGGTACGCGTGTCGCGGCGCGGCTCAAGAACCCTGGACCTTGAAACGATTTCTCGGAATGGCGAAAGAAGTCCTTGCTCATTAAACAAGCGAAAGGGACGGGGAGGTCGTGCATGATCGGTCTCTTCGAGCTTAGTACGCATCAAAATCTTCAATGGCACCGCCTGCACGGGAGACTTTTCTTTCCGATAGATTGATAAGCCAGGAAGCGATATCTCCTTTCTTCAAGGGCCAAGGGAGACGGGAAAAGATTGAGGAATAGCTATAAAACTCAGAATAGATTTTTTTAACACGCTCTTCCAACTGTTCTGCAGAGCAAGAGACGGGCCGAATGTAGCAGTGAATGCCCGGCCACCGGCCGATGTCGTTAAGGTCGATGATCCGATTCTCCGCCTTCATACGCTCATAAAGAGGCGTTCCCTTGTGCGGAGTTAAGATGTTGAAATAAGCGACTGGAACCCTTTCCTCTTTCAGAAAGGCCAGGGTAGACGCAAACACCTCTTCTTTTTCTGTGTCCCAGCCAAAAATGAAATTGAGAGAATAACTGATCCCCCTTTTCCTTAAATTTCCTAGAATCCGTTTGTATTCTTTGACCTGATTGATTCTCTTATTCAACCCGGAGAGTGTCTCTTGGCGGATACTCTCGATTCCGATATTGACATGCAAGAGACCGCTCCTCTTGGCAAGGTCCATAAACCTGTCGTTATTACAGAGGTAAGCTGACCAGAGGGTTGACCATCTTACCTTCAAAGGAATGAGGGCTTCCATAAGCTCCATTGTATGAGAGATTTTGCCGGCAAAGTTGCTGTCCGCAAAGAGAATGTTCCTGGCTTTGCTCTGTTTGATTTCTTCGATCACTTCCTCGACGGGACGATAGCGATAGCTCGGACCAAGATAGAACCGTTCCGAGCAGAACTCACATTTAAACGGGCATCCGCGGGAGGACTGAATTGAAAAAGTCTTGATGAGACCGTAGTGCCCGAGAGGGAGGAGATCGAAGCGAGGCAACGGAAGATTCTTCAGATCTGGGAGGTGATCGGCTCGATAAATCTTCTTAAGTTTTCCGCGGGCACCATCTTCGAGCATCGTCCTCCAGACATTTTCTCCTTCGCCGATCCCTACCCCATCACAGTGTTCCGCCGCCTCGTCCGAATAAAAGTAGGTGTGCGGACCGCCCATGATCACGGGAACGCCCCGCTCTCTGAAGCGATCTGCAATCTCATAAGCCCGAAAAGAGTTAATCGTCCAGGTCGTGATCGCCACCAGATCGACGGAAGCTTTGAAATCGATGTCCGCCACGCCCTCGTCGATGAGCGTCACTTGCCAATCTCGAGGCGTAAGAGCAGCCAGGTACGGCAAGGTTAAGCCAATCAACGTCCTCTTCTTGACTTTATGCAATCCCAGATCTGACCGGGACCGGTAATGGGATGGCTGGATGATCAAGAGTTTTCGAGCCATAGGCGGGCCTGAAGAAGCCTCCTTTCTTTTATTTTATAGAATTCCCTTCCCCATTTCAACCGATTTACATCCCCCCTCGAATACGGCCATTTAGGTTCCTCGATTGACTTTCCCTCCGGTTCTCCCTATGATGATGATTGGTGTTGCTCTCCGTAGAGACTGCCTATGGAACCTCAGACCCAATCCAATGTAAGAACCGCAATCTTACTTGCCCCGGACGAAAACGGACGGCTGCCTATATTTGGAATCCCATCCGTTCGCAGACTTGTTCTTCTTGCTTTCCAAATTGGGATTCACACCATCCACGTCATTGGCCATGTAGGTTCTATTCGACCAATCCTTATGGACCTCCTACCTTCGGCAGCATTCCACCCTGTTGAAGATCTGGAGCATTTAGACAAGGTTGTGGATGCCCTTGACCTCCCTATAAGAGAAGGTGTCCTCGTGTTGAAAACCGATCATGTCGTAGACAAGTACTCTCTCATACGTTTGACGGAAACCGCAGTGGCGCAGAATCTTTATTCTTTGGGAGCAACTGAAAAAAGGGAGGAGGATGGAATTTATGTAGTTCCTCCTGCCGACCTTGTCCCAATCCTCAGAATCCTTTGGTCGCCCTCGTCAGGGTCCCCTAACATTCTCTGCAATGCGACCCAGGTACGAGGCGCTTTGGGGTTACCTTATCGAATCGAGAAAGGAGCGGACCAGACAAAAGTTTCAGAGGCCAAGCTCGTGGCCGCCCTTCGCTTTCACACCGAGGAACGAGACGGGTTCCTAGCCCGTCATCTGGACCGGCGGGTTTCCCGGTTTGTCAGTAAAAGGCTCGCCCATACGAGGGCGGCGCCCAATCAAATCACCCTTGCCGGTATGACCATCGGCTTAGTAGGAGCTCTCCTACTTTCCCAGCCGGGCTACTGGCGCCCGCTGATCGGTTCCGTTTTGTTTCTTTCTTTCGCCGTGATGGACGGCGTGGATGGTGAGGTGTCCCGTTTGCGGCTACTCGACAGCCAGTTCGGCTACTATCTGGATATGATAACGGATAATATCGTCAATGTGGCGATTTTTTCGGGGATAGCTTTCGGTCTCTACCAAGATACCGGGGATAGGATATACCTGAAGGTCTTGTTGTTCCTTATCCTAGGGTTCGGGCTTTGCGCTATTTCGGTCTACTACAGTATTTTAAGACGAAGCGAGGACGAGTTGAAACAGTCGCCTCAAATCACGCGGTTTATGGCTCTCTTGACCAACAGTGATTTTGCCTACATTGTGGTCGCCTGCGCTTTCATCCATCGTTTGAATTGGTTTCTCATAGCAACGGCCGTTGGCACTTATCTCTTTGCAGCGACTTTATCGACAATGACTCTTTACAAGCGGAGGAAAACTTCGTGTCAAAAGCGGTGAGGCTTGGACTCATCTGACGGAGCCCTCCATCGGTTTTCCGGGTTACTCCAGCTGTTCAATAGGCAAGAACCACTCACGTTTAAAGGTCGCAGAACGATATTACCGGCTGAGGCGCCAGCAACCCTTCCTCAGAGAATTTCTTGCAGAGGTGTGACACGCCTTCTTCAGGCCCTGGCAGAATGGGGAAGTTTTTTTTACTTGACAGTGATTTTCTTGACTGAATATTCTATATTTAATGAGGTTTAAGTCGCTTGTCGCATTGCAACGGGAAGATACCCTCTTCCTGGCAGTTTCGTGTGTTTTAATAAGACTTTTACGAGGTGGGTGAATGAAGGTCGTTCTGGCTCAGCCTCGCGGGTTCTGTGCAGGAGTGGTTCGCGCAATTAAGATTGTGGAGCGTGCCCTCGACACTTACGGCACAACCGTTTACGTGTTGCACGAGATCGTCCACAATCACCATGTCGTCGAGGATTTGAAACACCAAGGAGCGTCATTTATCGAAACCCTTGACGAAGTTCCTACGGGTGCAGTGACCATCTTCAGTGCCCATGGGGTGTCGACCGCCGTGGTGAAAGAGGCGGAGAAGAGAAATTTGCGGGTCATCGATGCCACCTGTCCATTGGTCACCAAGGTCCATCTGCAGGCCCAGCGATATAGCCGCCAAGGTTTCGAGGTCATCATCATCGGCCATCCCGGCCATCCAGAGGTGGAGGCCACTCGGGGCTGGGTCGAAGGCTCCGTTTATGTGCTTTCAAGGAAGAATGAAGTGCATCGGCTGAACGTCAAAGATCCAGGTCGTTTAGCCTATGTCACTCAGACGACGCTCAGCCTTGACGATACCCGTGAAGTGATCGATGCTTTGAAGAGACGATGGTACAATATTCAAGGCCCTGAGTTAAGCGACATCTGTTACGCGACACAAAGCCGACAAAACGCAGTTCGGCAACTGGCAAAGGACATCGACTTACTCTTAGTCGTAGGGGCTCGCAACAGTTCCAACTCGAATCGTTTAAGGGAGGTCGGCGAACAGAGCGGCTTGCCCGCTTATTTGATCGAGGATATGAATGAACTTAACCCTGAGTGGTTCGCGCATATGACCCGGGTCGGCATCACGGCTGGAACCTCTGCACCCGAGGCCACGGTAGAAAGGGTCTTAGAAAGGTTGCATGCGTACGGAGTGAGCGAGGTGAGCCAAATGGACGGTGAGCCTGAAAAAATGATTTTTCGCTTACCCGAATCTTTATTCCCTTAAAGTGAACCCGTTAGAAATTCTGGCGGGGGGCGAAACTCCGCTGGAATGATCCTAAGATTCCGACACAGCGGCACTGCCGTACAGCGGGAATGATTTTAACGGGGTGAATAGCAGGAAACAACAATGGGTGTGCCCCTTATCCAGCAATACCGCGTTGCGCGCTATTTGGCCAGCCAGAAGCTCCGTCGAAGGCCACGCTATCCCCTGGTCTTGATGTTGGAGCCTTTGTTTCGCTGCAATCTGGAGTGCGCCGGCTGCGGCAAGGTCGATTATCCCGAAGAGATCCTGAATCGCCGTCTGAGCGTGGAGGAGTGCCTTTCAGCGTCCGATGAATGCGGGGCGCCGATCGTGGCCATTTCTGGGGGAGAGCCTCTGATCCACGAGGAGATGCCTCAGATCGTCTCAAACCTCATCAAGAGAAAAAGGTTTGTCTACCTCTGCTCCAACGGGCTATTACTGAATACGCGCATCAAGGATTATACCCCCTCTCCCTACCTGACTCTTTCCGTCCATCTCGACGGCTATCGGGAGAGGCATGATGCTTTGGCATGCCGCCAAGGGGTATTCGATGCGGCAACGGAGGCGATCAAGGCGGCTTGCAGCAAAGGGTTTCGGGTTACCATTAACTGCACTCTTTATGAAGGTATCGCAGCCCGGGAGGTTTCAGATTTTTTTGACTTTATCATGAGCTTGGGAGTGGAAGGCATTATGGTGTCTCCTGCCTATCGATATGCAGAGGCGCCACAAAAGGACATTTTCCTGATGAAGACCCGGAGCATTAACCTATTCCGGGAGATCCTCAACCTGGGTAAAGGTCGAAAATGGAGATTCAACCAGTCGACACTCTTCCTCGACTTTTTAGCCGGAAATCAAGCCTACACGTGCACCCCGTGGGGGAACCCGACTCGGAATATCTTCGGCTGGCAGAGGCCTTGTTATTTGCTGACGAAAGAAGGGTATGCCCCCAGTTTTAAGGCTCTGATAAACGAAACGAGTTGGGAAAACTATGGCGACGGTCGCAATCCCAAGTGTGCCAACTGCATGCTCCATAGTGGTTTTGAACCGACCGCCGTCAATGACGCCTTCATCCATCCCCTCAAGGCACTTTGGGTTCGTCTCCGGGGCCCTCGGACCCATGGTTCGACGATCCCGAACCGGCCCAAGCCTTATCGTGACCCATCCGCCGTCCCCCTCGAGGGCAGAGCAAAAAAATAGCAGGAAGAACGGATCATAGATCCGGCCGCCGCAAGGGTAACAACAGCAAAGAACCAACGTCTTTTGTCTAATCTCCTCCTCCAGTTTTTTCCCACGGGCCCCTCTTTTCCGGAGCGGCTCAAGGATAGCCTGAAATCGCACGAAGCCCCATCCAAGAGTCCACGGATTGACCGTCTTGAGTAGATCGACCCCCGGGTCGGGAATAACACGAAGAAGACGACCAAACTCTCCCGGACAGGCCGTGAAACATCTTTAAAAGGAAATGTTGAGACAAATTCTTGTGGTAACCGATCCCAAAATTTGTTAAGATTTAATTGATTTTTATCCTAACTTCCGATTTTGATATTTGAATTGACAAGGGGATGATGTTGGAAATTAAGCCTAAAAAGAGAATTTTCGTCGGACTGCTCGTCTTTACCTGCGTCATTCTCCTCATTCTCACCTTCCTTGTCTGGTATGTTCCCATGGTGGGTTTGAGAAATATTCACTCCTCCCTCCCCCTGATTTTCAGCTTTGTCCTGGCTTTCTGTGTGCTTCTGATGATCTCCGGCGGCCTCTTGCTCGTCTTTACCATCGTACGGGGGAGGGATATTTTCCTGTCTCATAAGCTCCGGGGCCTGGTTGCAAAAGTCCTTTTTCCACTCATGCTCTTGATGGGGAAGGTCGTCGGCATATCGAAAGAAAGGGTCCGACAGTCTTTTGTCGAATTGAACAACCATCTCATCCGGTCAAATAGCCACCGAGTTCGGCCAGAGAGACTCTTGATTCTCCTCCCTCACTGCATTCAGGATTTTGACTGCGAGATTAAGATTACGGGTAACATTAGAAACTGTAGAGGCTGCGGAAAATGTGAGATTAAAGATTTGATTGAACTGTCCGATCAATACCATCTCAAGATCGCCGTGGCCACGGGCGGGACGCTGGCCAGGAGAATCGTTCTGGAGAACAGGCCTGAGGCCATTGTGGCCGTTGCCTGCGAACTGGATTTGACCACCGGCATTCAAGACGCTTATCCCATTCCAGTGATCGGAATCTTGAACGAACGCCCCAACGGACCCTGCATCAACACCAAAGCGGATATTAATAAGGTGAGGAGAGCGATTTTGGACTTCGTCGAGGGCCCTCCGCCTTCCGGCCGGCTGAAAAAGTCGAACCTCGATTCCGCCAACTTAGACGATGAGGGTCGGAAACATCCCCTTGCGGATCATTCCTGATGGATATCCAGCGATACTTGCAAGAAAAGAAAGAAAAAGTAGATGCCGCCCTGGAGAGATATCTCCCAAGGAAAGAGGAACTCACATCGAATCTTCACAAGGCGATGCAGCACAGTCTCTTTGCCGGAGGAAAGCGGATTCGCCCCATTTTATCCATTGCTTCCTTTGAGGCCATGGGGGGAACGGGAGATAGGATCTTGCCCTTTGCCTGTGCTCTGGAGATGATTCATACCTATTCTCTCATCCACGACGATCTCCCGGCCCTCGATAATGACGATTACCGCCGGGGAAAACCCACCTGTCACAAAGTATTTGGGGAGGCGATCGCTCTTTTAGCGGGCGACGGCCTTCTGACGGAGGCCTTCAGACTGATGACGGTCCGGCCCGAAAAAACGGGCTCGCTGACCGACGACGCCTTGGTTCTCGACCTGATCAACGAGGTCGGTGTGGCGGCAGGGGTCCTCGGGATGGTAGGCGGCCAGGT
>Ga0335070_10001317_pt1 | contig 28636 bp, 32 predicted proteins | sample Lox_Sample_13_FD_206722 | JGI IMG/M metagenome (GOLD analysis project Ga0335070, IMG submission 206722) | Soil microbial communities from Loxahatchee National Wildlife Refuge, Florida, United States - Lox_Sample_1.3 | ecosystem: Environmental > Terrestrial > Soil > Wetlands | place: USA...
TCGAGGCCGCCGACGTGCCGTGTGTGGACGCGGCCTCGATGCGGGAGGCGGTGGCGACGGCCCGATCCCTCGCGCGCCCGGGCGACGTCGTGCTGCTCTCGCCCGCCTGCGCCTCCTTCGACATGTTCGACAACTACGAGCACCGCGGCGACGTCTTCATGGACCTCGTCCGGGAACTCGCGCGATGACCCCGAGCGAGCTGAGCTCGAACCGGTGGGGGCTGGGGGAGGAGCGGCGGGCGCTCCCCCCCAGAACCGATCGGACCCGACACGCAGTGTGCGCAAGCCGGTGGGGGGGGCTGGGGGAGGAGCGGCGGTCGCTCCCCCCCAGAACCGATCGGATCTCCCATGCCTAGGAAGCTCACGCCCGATCTCTGGCTCTTCGCCCTGATCGTGACCCTGGTCTCGATCGGTGTGGTGATGGTGTATTCGGCCAGCGCCATCATGGCGGCCGACCGCTTCCACGATCCGTTGCACTTCCTGAAGCGGCAGGCCATGTGGGTCATCCTCGGAATGGCCGCGCTCTGGGCCGGCATGCGCTTCGACTACCGCCGGCTCGAGCGGTTCGTGGTGCCGCTGCTCGCGGTGTCGTTCGTCCTGCTCGTGATCGTGCTGGTGCCGCCGTTCGGGCAGGAGATCAACGGCACCCGGCGGTGGCTGCGCCTGGGCCCGGTGTCCTTTCAGCCGGTGGAGCTGGCCAAGCTCTCGCTCCTCCTCTACCTCGCGTCCTTCCTCGCCCGTCGCGAGGAGGCCATGGCGACCTTCAGCCGCGGATTGCTCCCGCTCCTCCTGATGGCGGGAGGCATGGCGGGGCTGACGCTGCTCCAGCCCGACATGGGCAATGCGATGGTGCTCGTGATCCTCACCCTTGCCCTCGCTTACCTGGGCGGCGCGCGTGTCATGCACATGGGCCTCATCGCCGGCGCCGCGCTGCCCCTCTGCGCCGTCGCCATCGCGATGAAGCCCTATCGCCTGCGCCGAATGGTCGCGTTCATGAATCCCTGGAACGATCCCCAGGGCTCGGGCTTCCAGATCATCCAGTCGTTCCTGGCCTTGGGCTCGGGCGGATGGCTCGGGCGGGGGCTCGGCGAGTCCAAGCAGAAGCTCTTCTACCTGCCGGAGGCGCACACGGATTTCATCTTTGCCATCATCGGCGAGGAGTTCGGGATCGCGGGCGCGGCGGTGCTGGTCGCCCTCTTCACGCTCCTGATCTGGCGCGGCCTGCGCATCGGGCTGCGGGCGCCCGAGGCCTTCGGCTCCTACCTGGCGCTCGGGCTCACCGTGATGCTCGCCACCCAGACCATCGTGAACCTGGGCGTGGTCACGGGCTCGCTGCCGACCAAAGGACTGCCGCTGCCCTTCATCTCGTTCGGCGGCTCGGCGCTGACCATGACGCTCTTCTCCGCCGGCGTCTTGCTGAACATCTCGCAGCACACGGGGACCACCTAGCCATGTTCAAGAAGTATCAGCAGATTCATTTCGTGGGCATCGGCGGCATCGGCATGAGCGGTATCGCCGAGGTGCTGCTGAATCTCGGCTATCGGGTGACGGGCTCCGACCAGAAGCGGAGCGAGGCGGTCGAGCGGCTCGAGCGCCTCGGCGCGAAGGTGTTCACCGGTCACGAGCCGTCGCATGTCGAAGGCGCGCACGTCGTCGTGTATTCGTCGGCGGTGGCCCGCGACAACGTCGAGGTCCACGTGGCGAGACAGCGCGGTGTCCCCGTCATCCCGCGCGCCGAGATGCTCGCGGAGCTGATGCGGCTCAAGTACGGCATCGCCATCGCGGGCACTCACGGCAAGACCACCACGACCTCCATGGTGGCGGCGGTGTTGGGCGCAGCCGGACTGGACCCGACGGTGGTGGTGGGCGGGCGCGTCCATGGCCTCGGCACCAATGCGCGGCTCGGGCGGGGCGAGTTCCTGGTGGCCGAGGCGGACGAGTCCGACGGCTCCTTCCTCAAGCTCACGCCCACCATCGCGGTGGTGACGACGATCGACGCCGAGCACCTCGACCACTATGCCGACCTCGACGCGATTCGCGCGGCCTTCCTCACCTTCGTGAACAAGGTGCCCTTCTACGGGTCGGCCGTGCTCTGCCTCGACCAGCCCAATGTCCAGCAGCTGATCCCGCAGATCGAGAAGCGCGTGATCACGTACGGCATCGAGTCCGGCGCCGACGTGACGGCCCGCCGCCTCACGTTCTCCGGCATGCAGTCGCAATTCGAGGTGCTGCACCGGGGCAAGGTGCTGGGCCACGTGGGGATCCAGGTGCCGGGCCGCCACAACGTCCTCAACGCCCTGGCCGCGGTCGGCGTCGCGCTCGATCTCGAGGTGCCGTTCGAGAGGACCCAGCAGGCGCTCGCGAGCTTCGCGGGCGTGCAGCGCCGCTTCCAGGTCCGCGGCGAGGCCGCAGGTGTCCTCGTCGTGGACGACTACGGACATCATCCCGCCGAGATCCGCGCCACCCTCGCTGCCGCCAAGGCCGGGTTCGATCGCCGCGTGATCACGGTCTTCCAGCCCCACCGCTACACGCGCACGCAGCACCTGCGGCAGGAATTCCTGACGGCGTTCTACCAGTCCGACGTGCTCATCGTGATGGACATCTATGCGGCGGGCGAGGCGCCGATTCCCGGCGTTCATGCGAAGGATCTCGCCGACGGCATCGCCGCCCACGGCCACCGCGAAGTGCTGTACATGGACGGCGACCGCCCCGGCATCATCGACTACCTGTGCGCATCTACCCGTTCCGGCGACCTCGTGCTGACCTTGGGCGCCGGAGACGTTGGCCAGCTGGGCGCCGAGCTTCTCGTGCGCCTCAACGACCCGCGCGACCCGTCAAACAGGAGGCCATAAATGCTCGGAGAGATTCGAGGCGAGGTGCGGTTCAAGGAACCCCTGAGCTTCCATACCTCCTTGCGGATCGGGGGGCCGGCGGACATCTTCGTCGTCCCGCAGGACGTCGAGGATATCCGGCTCGCGCTGAGCTTCGCGGACCGGGAGCAGCTGCCGGTTGAGATCATCGGCGGCGGCAACAATCTGCTCGTGCGCGACCGGGGCGTGCGTGGCGTGGTGGTGAAGATCGAGGGGTGTCTCGGGCGCGCCGAGTTCAACGGCGAGGAAGCGGTGGCGGGCGCGGGGGTGGGTCTCTCGGCGCTGATCAGGGAGGCGGCCGCGCTCAACCTTGGCGGCATCGAATGCCTGGTCGGCATTCCCGCGACCATCGGCGGCGCGCTCGCGATGAACGCGGGCACGCCCGACGGCTGGATCGGGGACTTCGTCTCCGCCGTGTATTTTCTTCACCCGGACGGGACGCTCGGCGAGTTCAAGCCGGGCAACGGTGCATTCGGCTACCGGGCCTTCGCGGTGCCGGTGGGCGGCGTGCTGGTGGGCGCGCGGCTGCAGCTGCACCGGCGGTCGCATGCCGAGATCCAGAAGGAGATGAAGCAGCGGCTCAAGCACAAGAAGGCGACGCAGCCGCTCGCGCTGGCCTCGGCGGGCTGCGTGTGGAAGAACCCGGCAGGGGAGGTTGCGGGCCGGCTGATCGAGAAGGTTGGGCTGAAGGGCAAGCGGCTGAGCGGGGCGGAGATCTCGGCGAAGCACGCCAACTTCATCGTGAACCGGGGCGGGGCTTCGGCGGCGGACATCACCGCGCTCATGGACATGACGCGGGAGCGGGTGCAGGGGCACTTCGGCATCACGCTGGAGCCCGAGATCCGGGTCATGGGAGAAGGATGAGAGGTCATACCGGCGTCCTCTCACCGCGTGGGGTCTCGCACGGCGGCCTCGCCGACCTCGCCGAGCCAAGCGTGGCGATGGGCGGCCAGCGGCTCGCCCGCCGCCGCCGGCGGCGGCGGCGCGCGCTACGGCGGATCCGCCGCGTCGGCGCCTGGCTCGCGGTCGGCGCAGTGCTGATAGCGCTCGGCGGCCCGCTGGGATCTCGCGCCGCGTCGCTCCTCAAGACATCGCGCTTCGCCATCGAGCGCGTCGAGGTCACCGGGCAGAGCCGACTGTCCGCCGACGAGGTCGTCAAGGCCTCCGGGCTCCTGCCCGGGCAGAGCCTCTGGAGCCTGGACACGCGCCGGGCCGTCGCCGGCGTCGAGGCCCTGCCGCTCGTCCGGCGCGCGGAGGTGGTCCGCGCCTTTCCGAATCGCGTCACGCTCTTCGTGGAAGAGCGGCAGCCATTCACCCTCGTCAGCGCGGGCGGACTCCACTGGGTGGACGAGCAGGGCGTGCCTCTGGGCCCGGAGGCGCGGGCGGTCAGCCTCGACGCGCCGGTGATCTCCGGGGCGAGTGCCGCCGACGTGGCGGCCGCGGGACGGATGCCGTCGGAGCACGTGGCTTCGGGAGTGGCGCTCTTGCGCACCCTGATGCGGGCGCAGAGCTCGCTGCTGAGCGACATCTCGGAAGTGGACGTGAGCCGCTCCGAGGGTCCGGTGCTCTACATGCTGGACGGCGTCGAGGTGCACATCGGCAGCGAGGACTGGGAAGGCCGGCTGGGGCGCCTGGGGGGCGTGCTCGCGCAGCTCCGGGCTTCGGGGCAAACCGTGACGTCCATCGACCTGCGCTTCCGCGATCAGGTCGTGCTGAAAACCGCGAAGAGGTAGGGGGCGCCATGGGCAGATCGCGAGGGCGGCAGCTCATCACGGGGCTCGACGTGGGGACGACCAAGATCTGTTGCGTCATCGCGGAATGGTCGTCCATCGGCACCCTGGACGTCGTTGGCGTGGGCACGAGTCCCTCCCGCGGCCTGCGCAAGGGCGTCGTGGTCAATATCGACTCGACGGTGGAGAGCATCAAGCAGGCAGTGGGCGACGCGGAGGAGATGGCGGGCGTGGAGATCGCGAGCGTGCTGGCCGGCGTCGCCGGCGGCCATATCCGCGGCGTGAACAGCCGCGGCGTCATTGCCGTGTCGGGCAAGCACCGCGAGGTGAGCCAGGCCGACGTGGATCGCGCGCTCGACGCCGCCCGCGCGATCAATCTGCCTCAGGACCGCGAGATCATCCACGCGCTGCCGCAGACCTACGTGGTGGACGACCAGGACGGCGTCAAGGAGCCGCTCGGCATGTCGGGCGTGCGCCTCGAGGTCGAAGTCCACCTCGTGACGGGGGCGACCACGTCGGTGAGAAATGTCGTCCGCAGCGTCAATCGCGCGGGACTCCAGGTCCAGGATATCGTGCTCGAGCCCCTGGCCTCGGCGGAGGCCGTGCTCTCCGACGAGGAGAAGGAGCTGGGCATCCTGCTCATCGACCTGGGCGGCGGCACCACGGACGTGGCGCTGTTTCGCGACGGCGCCGTGTGGCATACCGGCATCCTGCCGCTGGGCGGCGATCACATCTCGAACGACGTCGCAGTAGGACTCCGTACGCCCACCGCCGAGGCCGAGGAGCTGAAGAAGCGTCACGGCTGCGCGCTCACCGCTCTCGTCCGCGAGGACGAGGTCATCTCCGTACCGTCGGTGGGCGGGCGCAAGGCGCGTGAGCTCTCGCGCCAGATCCTGTCCGAGATCATCCAGCCGCGCGTCGAGGAGATCTTCACGCTCGTCGCGCGCGAGCTGGCCAAGGCCGGGCTCGAGGATGCCGCCGCGGCCGGCGTCGTGGTCACCGGCGGCACATCGATCCTGCAGGGCGTGCCCGAGCTCGCGGAGCAGGTCTTCGACCTGCCGGTACGCCGCGGGTCGCCCACGGGCATCGGTGGGCTGTCGGACCTGGTGCGGAGCCCGATCTATGCGACCGGCGTGGGACTGGCGCTGTACGGCGCGCGCGGGCGCCGGAGCGGCGCCCCAATGGACGACGCAGGCATCTCGACGGCGCCCGGCGCGGTGCGCAGGCTCAGGGACTGGTTCAGCGAACTCTTCTAGGAGTCACGATACTCACGCAGATGGCCAAGGAGGAGCCGATGGTAGAGCCACGGACAGGGCGGCCGGTGTTCGAGCTGGAGGAGGCGAAGGACAGCGCCAAGATCAAGGTCATCGGTCTCGGCGGCGGCGGGTCCAACGCCATCAACCGCATGATGGAGGCCCGTTTCACCGGCGTCGAGTTCATCGTGGCGAATACGGACAGCCAGGCGCTCCGCACCTCGCCCGCCCCTATGAAGATCCAGCTGGGTGCGCGACTGACGCAGGGCCTGGGCGCCGGCGCCGATCCCGAGGTGGGGAAGAACGCCGCGCTCGAGGATCGCGAGCAGATCAAGAAGATCCTCGAGGGCGCCGACATGGTGTTCGTCACGGCGGGCCTGGGCGGCGGCACGGGCACGGGATCCGCACCCATCGTGGCCGCGACGGCCAAGGAGATGGGCATCCTCACGGTGGCTGTCGTCACCAAGCCTTTCGCCTTCGAGGGCCGGCGGCGCTCGCTGCAGGCGGAAACGGGGCTGACCGAGCTTCGCGGCGTCGTCGACACGCTGATCACCATTCCCAATCAGCGGCTGCTCGCGGTGGTGGATCGCGGCACCCCGCTGATCGAGGCATTCAAGGTCGCCGACACGGTGTTGCTCCAGGCGGTGCAGGGCATCTCGGATCTCATCCTCGTGCCGGGGCTCATCAACCTCGACTTCGCCGACGTGCGGACCATCATGGCGGGCATGGGCATGGCCCTCATGGGAGCGGGCGTCGGCAAGGGCCAGAACCGCGCGCTGGATGCGGCGCAGAAAGCGGTGGCGAGCCCGCTGCTCGACGAGACCTCCATCGACGGCGCCCGCGGCATCCTCATCAATTTCACGGGCGGATCCGATCTGTCGCTCCACGAAGTCGAGGAGGCCGCGCGTATCGTCCAGGAGGCGGCGCACGAAGAGGCGCAGATCATCTTCGGCGCCGTGATCGACCCGAGCCTGCAGGACGAGGTGCGGATCACGGTGATCGCGACGGGGTTCAGCGAGCGCAAGGAGGCGAGCCAGCCCTCGGGCAAGGTCGTGGAGATCCAGCGCCCGGCTCGCCCCGGCGTGCCCACCACAAAGGATTGGCGTCGCCGCGTGCCGGCCGACATCCGCGCCGAGGGCGACGCAGAGCCGACCGAGGAGGACCTGGACGTCCCCGCATTCCTGAGAAGGCAAGCCGACTAACGTCCCTGCCCTCTTCCCTTTGGGGAGAGGGCAGGGTGAGGGGACCAACGCCGAGGGGACCAACGCCGAGGGGACCAACGCCGAGGGGACCAACGCCGAGGGGACCAACGCCGAGGGGACCAACGCCGACGGGGGGGCGAAGCCCATGCTCAAAGAATTCAAAGAATTCATCATGCGCGGCAGTGTCGTGGAGCTCGCGGTGGGTGTCGTCATCGGCGCGGCCTTCGGCAAGGTGGTCGCCTCCTTCGTGGGTGACCTCCTCATGCCTCCGATCGGATTGCTGCTCGGCAAGGCGGACTTCTCCAACCTCTTCATCAGCCTCACGGGGCAACCTTTTCCGACGGTGGCGGCGGCGAAGGCGGCGGGCGCGCCCACGCTCAACTACGGCGCGTTCCTGCAGACCATCGTGGACTTCCTGATCGTGGCCTTCGCGATCTTTCTCTTGATCAGGCAGGTCAACCGGATGTTCCCGCCCGCGGCGGCCCCTGTGACGACGCGCCCGTGCCCGCTCTGCCTCTCAGCGATCCCGCTCGGGGCGACGCGCTGCGCCCACTGCACCTCGGAGGTCAGGCCGGCTTGATTCCCGGGTCGCCGCGGGCGTCTCTCATTGCATGCTCGCCCGGACATCCACCAGCATCCGGTCGAATTCCTCGAGCCGGATCAGCCCGATCCGGGGGAACTCGATGTCGAGAATGACGTAGACCGCCAGGGCCATGGTGGCCGCGAAACCGACGATGTGTATCCAGCTCCGCTCCTTGCCGTCGGCCATGCCGGAACCAGCCAGCAGCGAGCTGGCCAGGGCCAGCCCGATGAGCATGACAAAGATGATCATCGGGGGATGCATCCTGGTCGCCATGGTCCGGGTGCTCGTGATGTCGATCATCGCGTTGAGTGCCGGGAGGACGAGCACCCTGGCCGGCTGCGCACTCTCGGCCTGGCTGGCGGCAACGGCCTCGCTCCAGATCTCCTGCTGCAGCTTCGAGGACTTGGCGAGCTCCGCTCGCGCCGCCGAGACGTCCGGCAGCTTTCGATATACCTCGATTCGAGTCTCGACATATTGTCGGAACTTCTCGCGAAGCGCCGGCTGGGCAGGAGGGGGCAGAATGTCGAGCCTGAGATAGGCGGTGCCAATCGCGTTGGCTTCCTCGACGATCAGCTGTCGGCGCGTGTCGAACCTCGACGCGGCGCCCGAGAAGGTGAATGCGATCAGCAGCCCCAGGAGCGCGAACACCGCCCCCTCTACCACGCCGGCACCCGCTCGTGCTCCGTCTGGATCCATCATCAGCCGCCGCTGCCCGATTCGGCGGCCGAGCTCCAGCAGGACCAGCATGCCGATGAACGTCCCGGCGGCGAGCGATGCCATGAGGAGCGTGTAGCTCATCGGCACCCCGCAACGAAGCCGGGTCTCATGTCACTTGCCGACCCGGCTGCTCTGCTTCTTTCCGGCGATCGCCACCCGACCGACCCGGCTCCGGATCTCTCGGACCACCTGGACCTGCCCCTCGATGTTCGCAAGCACAGCTCGATCGCCGGTGCGCTTCAGTCCCTCGTCGATGAGGGCCCGGAGCACCATCTGGAGGCTCACCGGGCGCTTGAGCTTGCTCGTCGCCTCACCGGCAAAGACTCGAGCGCGATCCAGGACAGCCTGGGGAAGCACGAGCAGGACTCTGGTCTTATCCTCGAACATCGCCCCTCCAAAGGTCCGGCGGTTGGCGGCGCGGTCGTCGCCTCCCGATGCCGGGTCGCCGGAGCTGTCCGCTAGCTGATCAGCAGCAGGAGTTTCGCACACTCGCCGGCCACCTTGTTGTCGGGCTCCTGCTCACCGGGCATGGTTGCCCAGCCCTGCTTCTTGACGAAGTCCGCCTGCTCCCACGTGCCCGTCTCCTTCAGCCCCTGGAGCTTCTGCGTCTTCCGCGCGTCCTGTTTGAACTGGACGACGCACACCGGGGCCAGCCGCTTGACCACCGCGTCCTCGCCGCTCGCCTCGGCCATTTTCAGGGCCGTCCCTCCCGTCACCCAGCCGCCCCACGTGAAGCCGACGATCATGGTCACGATGATCGACGCGATGCATGACCAGGCGACCGCCGTCTTCGTCGGACGGGCGACGCTCCACTTCTGTCCCAGACTCTGCCTTGGCTGTTCCATTGCGTCTCTCCTCGTGAGGGCCAGGCGGCGCCGGCGAGGGCGGCCTGGGCTGCATATTATGTATTTGTTATAGAAACTATACTATGTTATATAACAAATATAGAGAAGAGAAATCTCAGCTTCGCCCTGCACCACGCCAGGCAATCTGACCGCCGCACTCACCGGAAAGAGGAGGCACTCGCCCATGGCGACAGCAATGACGACGACGCTGCACCCGCTTCACGATCGCATCCTGGTCAAACGGATCGACGAGGGAGAAGTCCGCCGTGGGGGGCTCATCATCCCCGACAGCGCGAAGGAGAAGCCGCAAGAGGGCAAGGTCCTCGCGGTGGGCCAAGGCACGGTCAACGAGGACGGGAAGAAGACCCCCCTCGACGTCAAGGCGGGGGACCGCGTGCTCTTCGGCAAGTACTCCGGCAGCGAGGTCATGCTGGACGGCGAGGAGTACCTGATCATGAAGGAGGAAGACGTTCTCGGCATTCTGAGCTCCTAGACTGCTCAGCCGCAGTCGATCGTCTGCACCTACTCGAGAGGGAACCCAATCCATGGCAAAGCAGCTCATGTTCAAGGAAGAAGCCCGTGCGGCCCTGCTGCGCGGCGTCAATGTCATCTCGCACGCGGTCAAGGTCACGCTGGGGCCCAAGGGGCGGAACGTCGTGCTCGCCAAGAAATTCGGCAGTCCGACCATCACGAAGGACGGCGTAACCGTCGCCAAGGAGATCGAGCTGAAGGACCCTTACGAGAACATCGGCGCGCAGATGATCAAGGAGGTCGCCTCCAAGACCTCCGATCTGGCCGGTGACGGCACCACCACCGCCACCGTGCTCGCCCAGGCGATCTACCGCGGCGGCCTGAGGAACGTGACCGCCGGGGCGAACCCGATGGCCCTGCAGCGTGGCATCGACCAGGCCGTGGAGCTGGTCGTGGTCGAGCTGAGGAAGATGTCCAAGTCGACCAAGGACAAGAAGGAGATCGCCCAGGTCGCGACAATCGCGTCCAACAACGACAAGGCCATCGGTCACCTGATCGCCGAGGCCATGGACAAGGTGGGGAAGGACGGCGTCATCACCGTCGAGGAGGCCAAGGGGATGGAGACCGTCCTCGAGGTGGTCGAGGGGATGCAGTTCGACCGCGGTTATCTCTCTCCTTACATGGTGACCGATCCGGCGCGCATGGAGGCCGTCCTCGAGGATTGCCACGTCCTGATCTGCGAGAAGAAGCTCAGTGTGATGAAGGATATGCTCCCGCTGCTCGAGCAGGTGGCCAAGTCGGGCCGACCGCTCCTCATCGTCGCCGAGGAGGTCGAGGGCGAGGCCCTGGCCACCCTCGTGGTCAACAAGCTGCGCGGGACCCTTGCCTGCTGTGCCGTGAAGGCGCCGGGCTTCGGCGACCGCCGGAAGGCCATGCTCGAGGACATTGCCACGCTGACCGGAGGCAAGGCCATCACCGAGGACCTGGGAATGAAGCTGGAGAATCTCAAGCTCGCGGACCTCGGCAAGGCGAAGAAGGTCGTGGTGGATAAGGACAACACCACGATCATCGAAGGGAGCGGCAAGACCGGCGCCATCGAGGGTCGGATCAAGCAAATCCGGGCGCAGATCGAGGAGACCACCTCGGACTACGATCGCGAGAAGCTCCAGGAGCGGCTGGCCAAGCTGGCGGGTGGCGTGGCCATCATCAAGGTGGGGGCCGCCACGGAGACGGAGATGAAGGAACGGAAGGCACGCGTCGAGGACGCTCTCAACGCGACGCGGGCGGCCGTCGAGGAGGGCATCGTGCCCGGCGGAGGAGTGGCGCTTCTCCGGGCCTCGAAGGCCCTTGACAGCCTCAAGCTTTCGGGGGATGAGTCCACCGGCGCCGATATCGTGCGGCGGGCTCTCGAGGAGCCAATCCGGCAGATCGTCCAGAACGCGGGCCTCGAGGGTTCGGTCGTGGTCGAGAAGATCAAGGCGTCCAAGGACGTGGCGCACGGCTTCAACGCCGAGTCGAACGAGTACGTCAACATGATCCAGGCGGGGATCATCGACCCGACGAAGGTGGAGCGCGTGGCCCTGCAGAACGCGGCGTCGATCGCGTCCCTGCTCCTGACCACTGAGGCCGTCATCACGGAGCTGGCCGAGGAAAAGCAGCCGGCCATGCCCTCCATGCCGCATGGTGACGATTTCTAGACCTTGGACGAGATAGCCGGGGCCGTTGCCTGGGCTCCAGCGCTCGCAGTCCTGCGGCCTCCAGGGGGATTGCCCTCGGAGGCCGTAGCGCTGCCCGCTGCCGCTACTCTCGTCCCGGCGCATCGTAGCGCTCAGCTCCTTCCATCGATCAGGCTCCCGCCGGTCTGACCAGCGCTCAAGCCGGCTTGGTCGGAGTCTCCAGGCTGTCGACATAGGCGAGATAGGGGCCGACGCGGAACTTCTTCGCGGTATTGGCCGAGGACATGTAGCGGATCTGGCCCAGCACGCGGCGCTCCGGCGACCACGGGCGGTCGAAGAGACCGAAGCACCAGAGGATACCGCTCCACGAGTTCGGGTCACGGCCGTCCAGGGCGTACTTGTTGTTGAGGTGGACGAGCGTGCGGTAGGCCTCCTCCGGCGTGCGCGACCACTCGATGACCTTCTTGCCCCAGAGCATGCGGAGATAGCTGTGGATGGTACCGGTGGCCACGAGCTCGCGCTGGGCGGCGTTCCAGAGCGGATCGTGCGTGGCGCCCGCCTCCCATTGCTCCGGGGCGTAGACGTATTCTCGCTCGTCCGAGATGTGGCGCGCGAGAGTCTTGAGCGCCCACGCGGGCAGCGCCCGATCGAGCCTCGCCGTATCCATTCGGCGCGACCAGTGCCAGTGGTATCCGAGGTCCCGCCAGGTAATGGCCTCGTCGAGGAAGGCGCCCACGTCCGGGTTCCGGGTGTAGAAGCCGTGGCGCTTGCCCGCCAGCCTGGTCTCCAGCTCCATGGGTGTCCAGCGCCCGTTCGTGGCGAGCGCGCGCTCGACGACGTCCTCGATCGAGATGTGGCCGAAGTGCAGATATGGGCTCAGGCCGCTTTGGTGTCCCGCCTCGGGTGAGGCGGGACTGGATCGCGATTCGGCGTAGCCCGTGAGGCGCCGGGCGAGAAAATCCTCCAGGCGCCGCCTCGCCGCGACGGACCCGCCGGGCATCCGTGATACCGCAGGAACTGAACGGTCAATGGGGAGCCGGCCAAGGAGACCGTCGAGGTCTCGAAGGTCCGCGGTCTGAAACGGCGGCTCCAGGCTCGAAGGAGCCGTCTTGAGCACGCGCGGCTTGACGGCCGCGCGATGCTCCCACGCTTCCGCGAAGGCCTTGTGGATGCGCGGACGCAGGTGGGCGGCGGCGGTGGCGGCCCCTCCCAGAAGCGCCAGTGGCACGATGCTGTTGCTGTCCACGGCGACGAGCGGCGCGGTGCTGCGCCTCGCGAGCGCTTCGGTCTGCTCGGGGATCAGGAAGCACGGGAAATCGTCCGTGACGACGAGGACCGCCCGCTCGGCGAGCCGCGTGAGAAGCCCGCGGCCGGAGTGGGACTCCGTCTCGACAAAGGGCCAGTAGGCGAGGCCGAGCCGGGCCGCCGCCTCGCGGTTGGCCTGCATCCCCTCGAGGATGAAGCAGTGGTGACGAGCGCTCGCCCACGGATAGTCGAGCCGGAGCCCTTCGTACACGACGAGTGGCTTGCCCGCTTCGCCGGCGTGCCGGAGCGCAAAATCAAGGGCGTGATTTCTCTCGAGGCGGCGGTACGCCTGCATCCAGTAGAGAACGTAGTCACCGCCCGGACGGCGTGGGCCGCCCCCGATGTGGCGAGCGCGAATCTCTCGGTAACGCACCATCGCATCGTACCGTGAGACAATGACGCAGGCCATGACCGTCCCGCACTTCGAAGGTGACCCGCCGACGCACTTCGTCTCGCCGCTCTTCGAAGAGGCCGGAGTGCCGCATCTCTTCACCACGCGGAATTTTCCTGGCGTCACCGCCTTCAGGGATCCCTTCCCGCCCCTCGGAGCCGAGGCCCAGCCGCTTCTTGCCGAGAGCGGTCTCGGCTCGCAACCCGCGGCCTTTCTCAAGCAGGTCCACGGCGCGCGCGTGATCAATGCCTGCGAGGGCGGCCTGGCCGGCAACGCCGACGCGCTGGTCACCGACACGCCGGGGCTGCCCATCGCGGTGTTCTCGGCGGACTGCGTCCCGCTGCTCCTCTACGACCCCGACGGTCGGCGCCTCGCCGCCGTGCATGCCGGGTGGCGCGGCACCGCACAGTCGGTGACGCGCGCGGCCGTCGACGTGCTGGTGGAAGCCGGAGGCCGGCCGGAGCGTTTCCTGGCCGCAATCGGGCCCTCCATCGGCCCGTGCTGCTACGAGGTGGACAAGCCGGTCATCGCCCAGCTCGACCGCGCGTTCTCGGGACGCTGGGGGGAGTGGGTCAAATCGGTGGGCGCGGGCAAATGGATGCTGGATCTCTGGGCCGCCAACGAAGACCAGCTGCGTGGCGCGGGAATGGCGGGTGACAGGATCTCCAACCCGCGGCTCTGCACCGGCTGTCGCACGGACCTCTTCTATTCGTACCGCCGTGGCCACCATGGGAGGCTCGTATCGATTGCCGCGCTTCCTGCGGGAGCTGAAGAGGCCCAAGCGGCTCCGTAGGCGAAACGGCAAGGCAGCGCGCGGCGTGCTAGAATCGGCCAGTCGGACCGACATTGATACAGGACATTCGCGCAAACCTCGAAGGTGTGCATGAGCGCGTCGCTCGCGCCTGCGAGCGCGCCGGCCGGAACCCGGACGACGTACTCCTCATCGCGGTGTCCAAGACCGTCGAGATCGAGCGGATACGCCTTGCCGTCGCGGCCGGCGTCAAGGCGCTCGGCGAGAATCGCGTGCAGGAGGCGAAGGAAAAGATCGCGGCGCTCGGCCGGCCCGTGCCCTGGCACCTGATCGGCTCGCTACAGACCAACAAGGCCCGGGACGCCGTCCAGCTTTTCGACTGGATTCATTCCGTCGACCGCGAGGAGCTGGCGCGAGAACTCGACCGGCGCGCCCAACAGAGCAAACGCTCCGTGAAGGTGCTGGTGCAGGTGAACGTGGGCGAGGAGCCGCAGAAGGGCGGTGTGGAGCCTTCGGAGCTCAAGAGCCTGCTCGACGCGATGGCAGGGCTTCGCAACCTCGACGTGCGGGGGCTCATGTGCATCCCCCCGGTGGCGGAGACGGCGGAAGCCTCCCGTCCGTGGTTCAAGCGCCTCCGGGAGCTGCGCGATGCCGCGGGGCTCGAGCACTGCTCGATGGGCATGAGCGGGGATTTCGAAGTCGCCATCGAAGAGGGAGCGACCATGGTGCGCGTCGGCACGGCGATCTTCGGCCCCCGTGCGCCGAGGGCGGCCGTCACGGAGGGCGGGGCGTGAGTATCAAGGGCAAGCGCGTGGCGTTCCTCGGCGCGGGCAATATGGGCGAGGCCCTTATCAAGGGGCTGACCCAGTCCGGCCTCGTGCCGGCCGGGTCCATCACGGCCTCCGATCCCCGGGCGGATCATCTCGGTCACATCGCGGAGCGATACGCCATCAAGGCTCTCGCGGACAACCTCGCGCTCGTGCGCGGCGCCGACGTGATCATCCTCGCCGTCAAGCCCCAGATCATGGCCGCCGTGCTCAAGGAGATCGCCCCGGTTGTCGACGAGGGCAAGCTCCTGATCTCGATCGCCGCCGGAGTGTCCACTCGCAAGCTTCGCGATCAGCTGGGCAAGCCGGCACGATTGATCCGCGTCATGCCCAATACGCCGGCGCTCGTTCTCGAAGGCGTGACGGCCATCGCGCGCGCCGAGGGGCTCAAGCCCGGCGACCTCGAGGCCGCGCAGGAGCTGTTCGCCGCAGTGGGCAAGGTCGTGGTGCTGGACGAGAGCGCGATGGACGCCGTCACCGGGCTGTCGGGTTCGGGGCCGGCCTATGTCGCCATGACCATCGAAGCGCTGGCCGACGGGGGAGTGAAGATGGGCCTCGACCGCGCGACGGCAATGACGCTCGCGGCGCAGACCGTGCTGGGCTCGGCGCGGCTCATCCTCGATACCGGCGTGCACCCGGGCCAGCTCAAGGACATGGTCTCCTCCCCAGGTGGCACTACCATCGCGGGCATCGCCGCCCTCGAGGAATGCGGCCTGCGCCGCGCCTTGATCCAGGCCGTGGAGCGTGCCACGCTGAGATCGCGCGAGCTGGGGGCGGGGTAGCGTTGCCGTCCGAATTGATCCGACTCATCCTGCTGATCCTTGATATTTACACTTGGATCATCATCGCGGCGGCGGTGATCTCCTGGGTCAATATCAGCCCGTACCACCCCGTGGTGCGCCTGTTGCGGCGCCTGACGGAGCCGGTGCTGGCGCCGATACGCCAGCTCCTGCCGCCCTGGAAAACCTGGGGCCTCGACTTTTCTCCGATGATCGTCATCTTGCTGATCCAGTGGGTAGTCCCGCGGCTACTCTGGGCGCTCTTGGGTTAACTGCAGGAGGAGAGAACCGTGCGCATCACCCCGATGGACATCCGGCAGCAACAGTTCACGGTCAAGATGTTCCGCGGCTTCGACACTCAGGAGGTGGATACTTTCCTCGAGGACCTTGCCTCGGACTACGAGGCTCTCCTCAAGGAGAACTCGCTCCTCAAGGAGCAGCTGCAGGCGCTCGAGGAGCGCACGCGCGGGCTCGAGGAGCGGGAGAAGGTGCTGCAGGAGACGCTGGTCACCACACAGCGACTGGTGGAGGAGATGAAGGATCAGGCGCGCCGCGAGGCCGGCGTCATCATCCGCGAGGCCGAAGTGCAGGCCGACAGGATCATCGAGGCTTCGCGCACGGCCGAGGGCAGCCTGCGCAGCGAGATCATCGCTCTCAAGCGCACGCGGCGGCAGCTGGCGGAGGGCCTCCGCTCCACCCTCGAGATGTACCAGCGCCTGCTCGATCAGGACATCAAGGCCGATGCCGGGGATGAGTCGACCGGCGCCTGAGGCGGCTCTGCTTCACGTGCGCGTTCAGCCCAAGGCGCGGAGGAACGCGGTGATGGGCTGGCGGGGCGAGGCGCTTCGCGTGAGCGTCACCGCGACCCCCGAGGATGGTAAGGCCAATCGCGCCGTGATCGAGCTCCTGGCCGACACGCTGGCCGTGCCCGCGTCGTCCATCAGCCTGGTGCGCGGCGCCACCTCCCGCGACAAGTGGTTCCGGCTTCCCGCCGGCACCGCGCTGCCTGCATGATCACGCCCATACGCTGGGAGGGGGACCGCCTCCTCCTCCTCGACCAGACGCTGTTGCCCGGCGAGGAGCGCATGCGCGAGTACACGCGCTGGCCGGACGTTGCGGAGGCGATCCGGACGCTCGTGGTCCGGGGAGCGCCGGCCATCGGCTGCGCTGCGGCCTTCGGCGTCGTGCTGGCCGCGCGCGAGAGCCAAGGCGGCGATGGCGACGCGCTGATGCGTGACCTCGAGGAGGCGGTGAAAGGACTCGCGGCGACCCGGCCCACGGCGGTCAATCTATTCTGGGCACTGGATCGCATGCGCGCGGTGGCCTTTGCGGAGCGTGCCATGCCGCTGCCCGCTCTGAAGGAGCGGCTGCTCGCCGAGGCGCAGGCAATCCTCGAGGAGGACCTGGCGGGGAACCGGGCGCTGGGCGCGCACGGCGCCGCGCTCGTGCCCGAGCATGCCCGCATCCTCACCCATTGCAATGCCGGGGCACTGGCCACCGCGGGCTACGGCACGGCGGTGGGCGTGATCCGTGCTGCGCACGAGCGTGGCCGCGTCGCCCTCGTGTGGGTGGACGAGACGCGGCCCGTGATGCAGGGCTCCCGGCTCACCGCCTGGGAAATGGTCAAGGAAGGGATACCGCACCGGCTCATCTCCGACGTGGCCGCGGGCTTCGTCATGAAGCGCGGCGAGGTCGATCTCGTCGTGACGGGAGCCGACCGGATCGCGGCAAATGGCGACACGGCGAACAAGATCGGGACCTATTCGGTGGCGGTGCTGGCGAAGCATCACGGCATCCCCTTCTACGTCGCCGCGCCGTTTTCGACCATCGACGCGTCGATCCCGTCGGGCGCGGCCATCCCCATCGAGGAGCGCGACGGCGACGAGGTCCGCCGCACGGGGGGCCGGCAAACCGCGCCGTCCGAGACGCCGGTGTACAACCCCGCCTTCGACGTGACGCCGGCCGAGCTCATCGCCGGCATCATCACCGAGCGGGGAGTGTTTCGTTTCCCGTACGCCTTCAAATAAGTCGCCGTGTCGGCCAATCGGCATCCCGAGGCCGCCCGGCGCTATCACGACGCAACCACGCATTCGCCCCAGTCCGTCCGCATGAGCGCCCATAGGCTCGACTGGGATACCAAGCCTGAGCCGTTCAAGATCTATCCGGATTTGCCCGTGGTGGCGCTGCCGCGCGACTTTCCCGTGCCCGATGAGGATGCCCTCGCGGCGATCTCCGGCGAGCCCGCTGCCGTCGCCGCGCTTCATCTCGAGCGCCTCGCCTCGCTCCTCTTCTTCAGCGGCGGGGTGACGAAGCGCAAGACCTATCCCGGCGGCGGGGTGATGTACTTTCGCGCCGCCCCGTCGACGGGCGCCCTCTATCAGACCGAGGTCTACGTGGTAGCCGGCGAGGTCGGAGGGCTCGTGCCGGGCGTCTACCACTTCTCGCCGGGTGACTTCGTGCTGCGGCGCCTGCGCGAGGGAGATTTCCGCGGGGCTCTGGCCATTGCCGCGGGCGACGAAGACATGGCTGGGAGGCCGGCGATACTGGTCCTCAGCGCGATCTACTGGCGCAATACGTGGAAATACCAGGCCCGGGGCTACCGGCACCTCTTCTGGGATTCCGGCTCCATGCTGGCGAATCTGCTCGGGGCGGCGACGGCGCTCGACCTGCCCGCGCGCACCGTCACCGGTTTCGTGGACCTCGAGGTCAACGGACTTCTCGGCCTCGACGCGGAGAAGGAGTGGGCGGGGCGGGGAGGCCCGCTGCCGCGTCGCCGGTCGTCACCGCCATCACGCCCGCGGTGATCCCGCTATCGTCGTCCGAGGTGGACTACCCATTGTTGCGCGACGCCTATTCCAACTCCTCGCTCGAGACCGAGAGCGAGGTGCAGGCTTGGCGGGAAGCCCCGTCCCCGGGCGCGGCGATGACGGACGGTGCCTTCGTGCGATTGCCGGCGCCACGGCAGGCCGCCGGCCGAACGATAGCCGAGACCGTCCAGGCCCGCGGCTCCACGCGCGAGTTCTCAGGCGCGGCCATCGGCGCTGACGATCTCTCGACCGCCCTCTGGCACGCGACGCGGGGCTGGCGCGCCGACGTCCCGCCCGGCCTGGTGGACCTCTACCTGAGCGTGCACGCCGTCGACGGGATAGAGCCGGGAGCCTATGCCTACCACCCGGATGCCCACGCCCTTGAGCTGATCAAGCGAGGAGACTTCCGCAGGGAGTCGGCTTTCCTCTGCCTCGACCAGCCGCTGGGGGGCATGTCGGCCGCGACGGTATTCTTCCTGGCCGACCTCTCCACGCTCCTCGGGACCTATGGCAACCGCGGCTACCGCATCGCGAATCTCGAGGCCGGCTTCATCGGCGGCCGCCTCTATCTCACCGCCTACGCCCAGCGTTTCGGCGCCACCGGCCTCACCTTCTACGACCGCGACGTAGTCGCCTTCTTCTCCCCGCACGCAGCCGGCAAAGACGCCCTCTTCGTCACCGCCCTCGGCCGCTCCATCAGGGGCCCAGGCCGGTCACCGGTGCCCCTGCAGATCAACTCACGCTAGCCTGGCAGTAAGCTCTTAACACTCGTCCAACCGGACCGGTGGCGAAGCCGGATGCGCAGCAGCCGCCCCCGACGACAGGCCCCGTTCGCCTCGCGTCGAGCCCGTTTGCGGCGAACTAGACGCATCACACCGGGATGGGGCGCACCTCGACGCGGGCGTCGTAGGCGGACTGGCCGCCGGGGATACGCGGGTCGAGGCCATCGCTGGCCTCGGGACTGAGGCATGCCTCGCCGCTCGTCAGCGTATTGAGCCCCGGCCAACCGTCCCGTGCCCAGACCACACCGGGCAGGATCTCCTCGGTCACGCGCGCCACCGCTTCGAAGCGGCCGCGCTCATTCGAAAGCTCCACCCGACCACCGGAGACGATGCCGCGGGAGGCCGCGTCCTCCGGGTGCATCCACAGCTCGGCGTGCGGCTCGGCCCGCGCGAGCATGGGCAGCGCGCGGCCGTTGTCATAGAAGGAATGAAAGGCGGTCAGCACACGTCCCTGGCGGAACTCGAGCGGATGGCGCACACCGTCAGGCTGGGGGCAGGTGTAGTTGGGAAGCGCTGAGAGGCCCAGGGATGCCGCCCGCTCGGAGTAGAACTCGACCTTGCCGGACGGCGTCGCGTAGCACCCCTCGCGGTAAGGCACGTGATCGAGCCGGCTCCTCTCCACCATGCCGCCAAGCTCTCTCAGCCTGGCGAGGGTGAGCGCTCCGTCTTGCTGGGGCGCCAGCAGGGCGTTCATGTACTCCTCGATCGAGCCCCACGGGAAGAAGTCTTTGATCCCGAGCCGCTCGGCCAGATCCCGGAGCACCGAAATCAGTGGCCGGGTATCGCCGGCGGGCGCCAGCGCCCTCTCCATTAAATAGAGATGGGTGGCGGTTTCCTTGATCCCGAGGTCCTCGAGCCAGACCGTGCCGGGCAAGACGATATCGGCCACGCGCCTGATGGTGTCGTTGGCGAAGATGTCGTAGGCGACGATGAGTCCCACGCGCGCGAGGTCGCGCTCGATCGCTCCCGTATCGGAGAAGGAGTTCAGCATGTCGGTGCCCGCCGTGAGCAGCACGTCGAGGCCTCCGTCCTTGATGAGGCGCGCGATCGACGCCATGTGGCTCGGCACCCACCGGCCAGCGGGCCGGCGGTCGGCAGCGGTCAGATCGGCGAGGTGATCGCCGGTGGGGAAGGCACGGTGGCGAGGCCCCAAACCACCGCCCGGCATGCCCAGCTGCCCGGTGAGCGCAGGCAGGGTGGCGATGGCCCGGCTCGGCTGCCAGCCGTGACGGTGCTTATACATGCTGGCGCCGCCTACGATGATCATCGCCGGCCTGCTCGTTGCATACTCGCGCGCGAGTGCGCGGATGTCCTCCGCCGGCAGTCCAGTCTCGGCTTCGGCCCAACCCGGTGTGAAGGCCTTCAGGTGGTCTGCGTACGCCTCGTAGCCCATCGTGTGCCGTGCGATGAAGTCGCGGGCGACGAGTCCTTCGGCCACGATCACGTGGGCCATGGCCAGGGCGAGCGCAGCGTCGGTGCCGGGCCGGATGAGGAGGCTTAGGTCCGCATGGCGCGAGGCCTCGGTGCGACGGACGTCGATGGTGATCACGCGCGCCCCACGCTTGCGAGCCTCGATGAGATGCGGTGCCGTGGTCGGCTGGCTCGCGAGATTGGCGCCCCACAGGATGATGAGACGCGAGTGCTCCGCCATGTCTTCCTTGGTATTGGTCTCGATGACGCCCGTGATGCCGAGACCATAGCCCCCCATGGCCCAGCAGACGATGGCGGGGTTCCACACCTGCATGCTGCCCAGATGACCGAAGCGCATGATGAGCGGCCGGCTGATGCCCGTGACGAGCGCGCCGTGGCCGAACCAGATGCCGACGCGTTCACGCTTGGTCGCCTCGATGGCCGTGACGATGCGCTCGAGCGCTTCGGCCCAGGACACCGGCCGCCAGCGATCCTCTCCACGGCGACCATCCCGCACCAGCGGCCGGGTCAGCCGCAGCCCGTTTTCCGGGATCTCGGCGGCGGCGCGGCCGCGGATGCAGAGAAACCCGCGGCTGTCGGGATTGTCGGGATCGCCCTTGACGCCGAGCACGCGCCCCTCGTCCGACACGTCGACGAGCATGCCGCAGAAGGTCGGGTGGCAATTCATGGGACACATGGTGCGAACGGTGTGGGCCATGACCGGGATTCTACCTCTCTCCGTTGCCCCGGGCGCGCGGCTTCTGCTAGTGTGAAGAGCGCGTACCCACTACGAGGGAGGAGAAGCACATGAAGAAGTACCAGCTGATGGCCCCGGGCCCGACGCCCGTGCCACCCAATGTCCTGTTGGCGATGGCCCGTCCGATCATCCATCACCGCGCCGCGGAGTACGACGCGCTCTTTCTCGAGGTGCGCGAGGGACTCAAGCGCCTCGTGCAGACTCGCGAGGAGGTGCTGACGCCGGCCTGCACTGGCACCGGGGCGATGGAAGCGGCGGTCGCGAACACGCTCTCTCCCGGCGACCGCGTGATCGTGGTCAATGCCGGCGCCTTCGCGCAGCGGTGGCTCGCGCTCTGCAAGGCCTACGGTCTGAACGTCGTCGAGCTGGAAGCGCCCCACGGCGACACCGTTGCGCCCGAGCGCGTCGCCCAGGCGCTGCGCGAGCACAGGGACGTCAAGGCCGTGCTCGTGCAGCACAGCGAGTCGTCCACCGGCGTGCTGCACGACGTGCACGCCTATGCGCAGGCGACCAAGAGCACCGAGGCGATCCTGGTGGTCGACGCCGTGTCGAGTCTCGGCATCGCCGACCTTCCGATGGACGCCTGGGGCATCGACGTGGTGGTCTCGGCATCGCAGAAGGGGCTCATGCTCCCTCCGGGCCTGGGGCTCCTGGCCCTGAGCGAGAAGGCCTGGGCGGCCGCCAAGCGGTCCACGCTGCCGAAGTTCTATCTCGACCTGACCGAGGAGCGGAAGTATGCAGTGAAGAACGAAGCGCGCTTCACCCCGGCCGTCTCCATCATGGTCGGCCTGCGCGAGGTGCTTCGCATGATCGCCGAAGAGGGCCTGGCGAACGTCATCCGCCGTCACGACCGGCTCTCGCGCGCTGCGCGGGCCGGCGCCGAGGCGCTCGGGCTCACGCTCTTCCCGAAGACCACGCCGAGCCCCGCGCTCACCGCGGTGCAGGTCCCGCCGGGCGTGGACGCCGACCGGGTGGTGGAAAGGTTCGCCGCCTCGCACAACATCACGATCGATGGCGGCCGCGGCCCCACGAAGGGGAAGATCTTCCGCATCGGCCACATGGGCTATGTCGCCGATTTCGACGTCACCACGGCGCTGGCCGCGCTCGAGCAGGTGCTGCACGAGCTGGGGCAGCCCGTGGACTTCGGGGCCTCGCTCGGGGCTGCCCAGAAGGTCTTCGCCGAGCGGGGGTAGTCGCGGTAGGATATCGGCTTGGCCATGTCGCTGAGACTCCTGCTCCTACGTCACGGTGAAACGGCCTGGAACCGGGAGCGCCGGTACCAGGGCTGGACGGACACTCCTCTGTCCACCACGGGCCTTCAGCAGGCGGAGGCGGCTGCCCGGGAGCTCAAGGAGCATGCCTTCGCGGCCGTCTACGCGAGCCCGCTCCAGCGCGCACGCGACACCGCCGCGGCCATCGCCGCGATGCATGGGCTCGAGGTGGAGACAGACCCGGCCTTCAAGGAGCTCGGCTTCGGCGAGTGGGAAGGCCTCACGCTGGACGAAGCGCGGACGCGTGATGCGGCTCTCTACGAAGGGTGGGCGAAGACGCCACATCTGGTCTCGCCTCCGGGCGCCGAGACCTTGACCCAGGTGCGCGAGCGCGTGCTCGGCGGCCTGGAGCGTCTGCGCGCCGGGCACAAGGACGAGGTCGTGTGCCTGGTCGCCCACGGCATTCCCGTCCGCATCCTGATCCTCGAGGCCCTCGGGCTCGGGCTCGACCGGATCTGGTCGCTCCACTCGGCACCCACCGGCATCTCCGAGCTCGAGTTTCGCGATGACTGGACGGCGCTGCACCGCATGAACACGCTGGTGCATCTCGACACCGCCCTGGCGGGCCGGTAAGAGACGAAGCCCGCCATGCAGCGCAAGGTCCAGCAGACCCAACTGCCCAAGGGCGCCAAGATCTATCTGCCCGACGAGGCCGCCCAGAAGCGCCGCGTCGAGACGGAGCTCTGGAGCGTCTTTCAGAAGTGGGGCTACCGGGAGATCGTCACGCCGGCCTACGAGTACTTCGACGTGCTCTCGCAGGGAACGGACCAGGAGCTCCAGGAGCGGATGTTCAAGATGGTGGACCGCGAGAGCGGACGGCTCTTGGCCCTGCGCGCGGACGTGACGCCGCAGATCGCCCGCATCGTCGCCACGCGAATGCGCGAAGAGCCCAAGCCGCTGCGGCTGGCCTATGTGACCAACGTCTTCCGTTACGACGAGCCGCATGTCGGGCGCTACCGCGAGTTCTATCAGGCGGGCGTGGAGCTGGTTGGCCTGCCCAATCCTGAGGGTGACGCCGAGCTCATCGCCATGACGGTGGAGGGCTTGCGCGCGCTCGGGCTCGAGCGCTTCCAGTTGGATGTCGGGCAGGCGGACTTCTTTCGCGGCATCGTCGAAGACCTGGGGCTCGAAGAGGCACGGGCGGGCGAGCTCCGCTCGGCGTTGGCCAGGAAAGACGTCTCAGCTCTGGAGCGCATCGTGGCGGGCCTGGGCGCGCCCTCGGCGGTGGGCGAGCTCCTGCTGGCGCTCCCGGCTCTGTACGGCCGCGCCGACGTGCTCGATCGCGCCGAGCGGCTCGTCAAGAATCCGCGCTCGGAGGCGGCGCTCAAGAACCTGGCCGAGGTCTACCGGCTCCTCACCGTGTATGGTCTGGCCGACTCCGTGCTGCTCGACCTGGGCGAGGTGAGCGGATTCGACTATTACTCGGGCGTCCATTTCGAGGCCTATGTCTCGGGGCTGGGGGCGTCCCTGGCGGGCGGCGGCCGCTACGACCACATGCTCGCCCGCTTCGGGTATGATTGCCCCGCCACGGGATTCGCCTTCGAGGTGGGTCGCGTGCTCCTGGCCATGGAGAGCCAGAGCGTCGCTGCTCCGCTCCCCGGGCCGGACTTCTTCATCATCGACTTTACGGCCGACAAGACCCGGGCACTGGCGCTCTCGCGCCGGCTCCGCGACCTGGGCGCGGCGGTGGCGCGGGATATCCTGAGCCGAGGTCTCGACGACTCGCTGGCTTATGCGCGCCATCAGCGCGCGCGGTGGGCGCTCGTGATCGGCGAGCCCGGTGGGAACGCGGAGCAGATCCGGGTGATCCCGCTGGAGGGTTCAAGCGGCGAGCGGCGGGTGGCGACGGCCGAGATCCTGGCCGACCCGGCGCGGTTCTTTCCTGAAACCGGAAGCAGGAGGTAGGCGTCATGCCGAATATCGTGATCGTGGGTGCCCAGTGGGGCGACGAGGGCAAGGGCAAGGTGGTGGACGTGATCACGCCGCATTTCGACGTGGTCGTGCGCTTCCAGGGCGGCAACAATGCCGGCCACACCGTGGTGGTGGGGCGCGAGAAGTTCGTGCTCCAGACCATTCCGTCGGGGATCCTGCACCCGGGCTGCCGCAACATCATCGGCTGCGGCGTGGTGATCAACCCGGCGTCGCTCATCGACGAGATGGAGTCGCTGGTCCAGCGTGGCGTGTCGCTCGACGGCAATCTCTACATTTCCAAGAACGCGCACGTGATCATGCCGTATCACCCGGCGCTCGATCGCGCGAGCGAGTCCAAGGCCGGCAAGCACCGCATCGGCACCACGGGCAAGGGAGTGGGACCGGCCTACGCGGACAAGACCGCGCGCGTCGGCATACGCATGGCCGACCTTCTCGACGAGCGGCTGCTCCGGGAGAAGCTGGAGTACAACGTGGCCCAGAAAAACCGGCTGCTCCGCGAGATCTACGACGCCGAGAGCTTCACGGTGGACGGCATCCTGAGCGCCTACCTTCGCTATGCCGGCTGGCTCGCGCCCTATATCACCGACACGGCACTCCTGATCCACCGCTGGATGGAGGCGGGCTCCTCCGTGCTCTTCGAGGGTGCCCAGGGGACCATGCTCGACATCGACCACGGCACCTATCCGTTCATCACGTCCTCGAGCACGATAGCGGGGGGAGCCTGCACCGGATCGGGCGTGCCGCCGACCAGGATCAACGGCGTGATCGGTATCTCGAAGGCCTACTGCACGCGGGTGGGCGAGGGACCATTCCTGACCGAGCTCCGCGGCCAGATCGCCGACCTCCTGCGCACGCGGGGCAACGAGTTCGGCTCGGTGACGGGCCGGCCCCGGCGTTGTGGCTGGGTGGACGCCGTCGGCCTTCGCTACGCCGCGCGCATCAATGGCCTCGACACCCTTGCCATCACCAAGCTGGACGTGCTCGACTCGTGCGACACAGTGAAGATCTGCGTCGGCTACAAGTACGACAACGACGTGCTGACGGACTTCCCCGAGGAGGAGCGCATCTGGAACGAGGCCGAGCCGGTGTACGAAGAGCTCTCGGGCTGGCAGACCTCCACCGCCGGGATGCGGGACTATGAAGACCTGCCGACCAAGGCGCGCGAGTACCTGGCGCGACTCTCGGAGCTCTGCGGCGTGGGCATCTCGCTGGTCTCGACGGGTCCGGTGCGCGACGAGACCATCCTGGTCAACGACTCGACACTCGCCCGGTGGATCCCGGGCCTGCGCTCCTCGCTGCCACCGCACTAGACTTGTCCCGGGCCCCTCGCTCCCGGTTATGATGGGGGCGTGAGCCGTTAGCTCAGTTGGCAGAGCACCTGACTTTTAATCAGGGGGTCGGTGGTTCGATCCCACCACGGCTCACCATGATCTTCCCGGTAGGGTTCCTCGGATGTTTTCACCATGCATCCATTGACGCTGCCGGCGCGCGGACGAGAGCCGCCGTGCCGATGCCGTGCCCGGCGGCTCTGCAATGACGGAAGGCCAGCTGCCGGAAATCCGCTCGATCAGCGCCGTGACGCTCGCCACCCAGGACATGGCGCGAGCCGTGCGGTTCTATGAGGCCCTCGGATTTTCGATGGCGTACGGGGGCGAGACAGAGGCCTTCACATCCTTCCGCGTCGGGACGGGACACTTGAACCTTGCCAGAGCCGACGCTCAGCCGCCCTCGAGAGGAAGCACACGCGTCATCTTTTGTGTCGGCGATGTCGACGTCATGTATGCGCATGTCCTGGCCCGGGGATTCGCACCCGAGGCGCCGCCCCGCGACGCGCCGTGGGGTGAAAGGTACTTTCACCTGACCGACCCCGACGGTCACGCCCTCTCGTTCGCCCGGCCGTTGCGAGACGAGGGCTGAGTGCGCCCCCGAGTGCCCCTGCTGTGACTCGAGCGGGCTTCTCGAGCGGTTTAAACGTGCAGGAAGCAGTCGCCTTGACTTCTCACGGCCCGCAGTGGGAACCTCGCCCACACAGGAGGGCTCCATGAAACCGAACAAGGTGATGCTGGCCGGGTTGATTGTCACGCTGATCGGGCTCTTCATCGTGATCAAGCACGAGATGGGGATTCCATCGTACTGGACGCCCCTCCTCATCGGGATCGGGCTCTTGATCGCCGGGGCCTTCTGGTCCGTGGTGTCCGGGAAGTCGCGGGCCTCGTGACGCCATGAGCGGCGCCAAGGCCGTCAAGGATTCGAGCGGGCTCTACGAGGTCGAGCGGCGGGCGCGGCATGCCGAGCGCCCGGGATTCCGGATCTCGGAGCTCCAGATCGGGCCCAAGCAGCAGGTGCCCTGGCACTATCACAATAATATCCAGGACACGTTCTATGTCCTCGAAGGCAGGGTCAGGATCTTCGTGCGGGACCCGAAGGAGGAGATCCGGCTCGAGCCAGGAGAGAGCTATGCGGTCCGCCCCGGCCGGCCGCATCTCGTCACCAATGGAGGCGAAACTTCGGCGACTTTCCTCGTTTTACAAGGGATTGGCGAGTACGACTACGTTCCGCTGACCTGAACCTCCCCTCATTCCAGCCGGCCATCGCCCATGGGGCACGCCCGCCTTGTCATACCTGACTGGCTCTGCTAATCTCAATTGTCTGTTTCATGCGCAGTGATAGAGGTTTAGACCCCGTCGTCTAGCCTGGCCCAGGACGCGACCCTTTCAAGGTCGAGACCGCGGGTTCGAATCCCGCCGGGGTCACCACTGAACCAAGGGGGCGTATGGAGGCTCAGGGTTTCCGCGATCTGGTCGGGCGAATCATGACCGACCCGGATTTCCTCGCCGAACTCGTGCGTGATCCCACGGCGGTGTTGGCTCACTACACGCTGTCCGCCGAAGAGCGCAACATGGTGTTCCAGGCGGTGGGTCGGGAGGGCCAGGCACCGACCGCGGAACGCCTCCGTGCCGTGAAGGCCGTGATGATCAAGCGTTGGGCCATGTAGCGGGGACATGACCCGGTGGCGAAGCCGGCCGACATCGCCTTCCTCCGCCAGATCGATCTCCTCCGAGACCTGGATGAAGCGCAGCTCGTCGCCCTCTGGCCCCGCCTGCGCGAGCGTCGGCTCCGCAAGGGTGAAGTGCTCTTCCGCGAAGGTGATCCAGGGGAGGAGATGTTCTTCATCCGCTCCGGCGCCATTCTCGTCTCGAAGAAGGTCAGCGGACGGGTCGAGCAGATCCTCAGTCGGCTCGAGGCGGGCGCAGTCCTCGGCGAGATGAGCGTCTTCGGTGACGAGCCCAAGCGCACCGCCACCATCCAGGCCGACATCGAGACCGCGCTGCTGGCCCTCGATCGCACGAGCATCAATCAGTTCATCGAGGCGAACCCGCGCGATGCCGCGCGCTTCTTTCTCGAGATGGCCCGCGTGCTGATCCGGCGACTCGTGCAGTCGAGCGAGCTGGTGCGAGAGGTGACGCGATGGGGTCTCGAGGCGACCGGCCTCGACGCCGAGCGCAAGTCGGGAGGGCCGCCCGCGTGAGCGAGCCCGTTCCCAATACCCACGCCGACGCGCCGGGAACCCCGCAGCGTCGGCCGCCCGCCACGCTCAAGATCCTCATCCGCTCCGAGGACGGCGAGAGCTTCGAAACGCGCGAGATCTCGAGCCCGGGCGCCTACCTCCAGCTCCGCCCGCAGCGCCTGCCCGACGCGCAGTGGGAGCTGGCGCAGCTGCCCGCGGGCGTCCCCGGCACCAAGACCTACGTCCTCAAGAGCCGCAAGACGGAGAACTATCTGCTCCTCGACGACGAGGAGCGCTTCCTCTGGCAGCAGATGGACGGCCGCGCCAACATGCAGGACATCGCCGTGGCCTACGTGATGCGCTATGGATCTTTCGACTTCGAGAAGATCCCCCAGCTCATGAACAAGCTCCTGCTGGCGGACCTCCTGACGCTCCGTCCCATGTCGCGCCTCCGCGAAATTCTCGAGCGCAACAAGCGGAATCCCGCCGCCCGCGCGATGGCCGCGACGATCCACGCCATCGAGCGCCTGAACGTGTCGAGCCGGCGGTGGAACGAGCTCTTCGAGCGCATCCACCGCTACGGCGGGTGGACGCTGTTCACGCCCATGGCGGTGATCGCGCTCGGCGTCCTGACTGTTTTCGGTGTTCGGGCGCTCCTCCGTCTCTGGAACGACCTGGGCGCCATCAGCTCGGCGCTGGGCCATCACGCCATCGTGGCGATCATCGCGCTGAAGCTCGCCTTCTTCCTGACGGTGGCGCTCCACCAGCTC
>Ga0335070_10001318_pt1 | contig 28632 bp, 27 predicted proteins | sample Lox_Sample_13_FD_206722 | JGI IMG/M metagenome (GOLD analysis project Ga0335070, IMG submission 206722) | Soil microbial communities from Loxahatchee National Wildlife Refuge, Florida, United States - Lox_Sample_1.3 | ecosystem: Environmental > Terrestrial > Soil > Wetlands | place: USA...
GTTCTGAGTAAGGTGCGTCATCGCGAGGAGCGGAGCGACGAAGCGATCCAGAGTCGCGCGCGCCCCCTGGAGTGCTTCGCCCAAAGACGGGCTCGCAATGACCGACGGGGTCAGCTGGGTCTTACACAAACCTTCCCAGCCGCACCGCCGTCTGCCCTTTGCTCAGGCGCCGCGACGGCATGATCAGCACGCAGTCGTCGTAGGGCGTGCGCACCGGCTTGCCGCCGTCGCGGCCGATCTCGGTGCCGGCCTTCGGGATGACTTCGAGGCCGCGATAGTCGTCGGCGAAGACGAACTGGTCGCCGCTGATCGTCACCGCCGTCGTCACTTCGATGACCCGCTGCTGGGCCGGCTTGGCCGGCAGCTTGAAGCGCGCAGGTATCGCGGCGTCGATCACACCGAGGGTGACGAGGAAGGCGAGGGCCGTCTGCTTGGCGACGTCGGCGCTCACCGCCTCCCAGTGCTGGCCGCACTCGATGAGAAGCGCGTTCTTAGGGCTCGCGGGATCGCCGAAGCCGCCGTAATCGCGCATCCGCCGGCCGGCGGCGTGGCCCTCGTCGCTGACGATCAGCTCCGGCACGCCGACGTCGCGGGCGAACCGCCGGCCTTTCTCGAGCGGTCCGCACATCATCAAGGGCGCGGTCGCCTGCTGCATCGAATGGATGTCGAGCAGGAAGTCGGCGCTGTCCACCAGTGGGCGCAATTCGCGGGCGCGCGCGAGTTCGGCGCTCTGCTGTTTGCCGTCGAGCCGCTCCGGCGACCACACGCGGTTGAAGTCCTCGTCGACGAAACGCGAGGCGGTCGGATTGTCGGCCGCGAAGCGCAGGAAGGCCGCGACGTTGCAGAACGCCAAGGTCATGCGCCCACGTTGCGGGCGGATGTTTTCGCGGAAGAGAAAATCCAGCGCGATCGCGCCGCAGAGTTCGTTGCCGTGCACCACCGCCGTCAAGAGCACGTGCGGGCCGGGTTGACCGCTGTCGAAGGTGGTGGCGTAGGGCGCCCCGGTATTGCCGGCCCGGTAGGGGCTGATGTCGGGCGGCGACAGTTCGATCGGGTCGGCACGGACAGCCACGGATGTACTCCGGCGTGAAGACACTCAATTTTTAGCCCGGAAACTGCGGAAACCCAAGGTCATTCGGGCCGCGCCGGCAGCTGGCGCTAGAGGAGAAATCTGATCAAGACGGAGGCGGCGACGCAGAACACGACGACGGCCAAAGGCGGCACGCGCCAGCGTTCCAGCAGCAGGAATCCCGTGGCGGCGACCGCGACATCCGGTCCGCCGGCGACGGCACTCACCCAGATCGGATTGTAGAGCGCCGCACCGAGGATGCCGACGACCGCAGCATTGATGCCGGCGAGAGCCGATCGGGCCGCGGGATGATGGCCGAGCCATGTCCACAGCGGCAGGCTGGCGAGCGCGATCAGGAGGCCCGAGAGGAACATGAACACGAGGGCGACGACCGACCACAGGGCGGCCGCGCCCGAGGGTGCCACGGCCGCACCAAGATAGGCCGCGAAGGTGAACAGGGGGCCGGGGACCGCCTGCGCCATGCCGTAGCCGGCGAGGAACGCGTCGTCGGAGAGCCAGCCGTCCGGCACCAGCGCGTCGCGGAGCAGCGGCAGGACGACATGGCCGCCGCCGAACACCAGCGCGCCGGCCTGATAGAAGATCGCCGCCATCGCCGCGAGCGTATGCGGGAACGCGCGCACGATCACCGGACAAAGGACGAGCAGGGCGAGCAGCAGGACCAGCGCCGCGGCTCCGGTCTTCAGGCCGACCGGCGTCTTCGGCAAGGTCGCCATGGTCCCGAGATTGCGGCACAGCACGATGCCGCCAACGGCACCGCCGGCGAGGCCCAGGAGCTGCATCCAGGGACCGCCGACGATCAGCAGCAAGGCGGCGGCGAGCAGCGCCAGGGCCGCGCGCGGCGGATCGGGGCAGAGGCGCTGCGCCATGCTCCACACCGCCTGGGCCACGACGGCGACGGCGACCAGCTTCAGCCCGTGCAGCACGCTGTCGACGGCCGCACCCTGCAGGCGTGGTGCCAGCAGCGCAAAGGCGAACATCACGACGGCCGAGGGCACGGTAAAGCCGAGCCAGGCGGCGAGCCCGCCGGCCCAGCCGGCGCGCCGCAGCCCGATGAGGAATCCGACTTTGCTGCTCGCGGGTCCCGGCGCCATCTGCGCCAGCGCCACGAGCCCGGCATATTCGTCGGCGGACAGCCATTGCCGCTGGCGGACATAGGTGCGCTCGAAATAGCCGAGATGCGCGATCGGGCCGCCGAATGACGTGAGACCGAGTCCGAGCGACACGGCGAAGACCTCGCCGGCGCTGCCCTGCGCGACGGCATTGGATGGAACGGCCCCCCGGTCGTCGTTCACGCGCGGTCAATGACGGTCATAAAACCGAAACCCTGTCGTACATGTCGCGGCGCCACCGTACGGCGGGGCGATGACAGGTTCAAGCCATCGGTCGCAGTCCAGCTTTAGGGCCGCGACGCGGATGTGTGGGTGAGATGGCCGCGCAGGAACTGCGCCACCGCTTCGCGCGCGGACGCTTCGGCATAGGTCGCATGACCTTTGCCGTGCAACGTGACGTTCTGGAAGCCGGCGCGGCCGGCGAAATCGTCGGCGCAGGTATGTTTGTGCCAGAAGTGCCAGCGTGCCGCCTCGTCCCACATCACGGACAGCACCGGCACGCCCTCGGCGACGGCGATCTCCTTCACGTGGCCGCAGGTCCAGCTCGACAGCACGACGCCGCGCACGCCGCTGATGCGGCTCTCGGCAACGGTGTCCGCACCTTCGCTGAACGCCATCACGAACGTATTCAGCGGATCCGCCCAGGCGCTGCTTTTGATCCGGCCGAGTGCGTAGTCGAGGTCCTCGTGCCGCATCGCAAGGACCCGCGCGCTGTGGTCGGGCCAGCAGCTCGGTTCCTTGTCGGCGCGCGCGAAGCGGTCGGGCGCCACGACCACGAACCCCAGGCTCGCCACGTATTTGATCCACGGGAGATCGTTCTCCTCGTTGATGCCGCCGCAGCCATGCATGTAGAGGACGACGGGCCGCTTGTGGTCGCCGGAAAGGTCGGCCGGCGTTTTCGGGTTCGGATCGCCCGGCGTCAAGACCAGCGCCGCGTTCCAGCTGCGCGCGACGTCGCTCGTATCCTCGGCGCGGACGGGCGATGGCAGCAGGGCCATCAGCAACCATAAACAACGCCAGCGCCGCCAAGTCGGCTGGGTCAGCAAGGAGGGACTCCGAATGATTTTACGGGTGGCCGGGGCGCGCCCGCACCCCGGACGCCCTAACATGGAAACCGGCCCAATCTCTGTGAGTTCCCGGTGACCAAGCCTCGGATGCAGCAGCGAAATCGCGAAAAGCACAGCTTCTGTGCACGGCCGCAGGGGGCGTTCCCGATCGTGGCAAAAGCTTGCCTTTTCTTAACAAAATGGTGATTTAAAAGGGTGGTTGCGGACCGAGCCGGCAAGGGCTCGGTCGCCGCGGAGGGAGGGGGCCCGGCCAGCCGACGTTTCATGCCGAATTCGATCGATCTCACCGCCGCGAATCCCGCAGGCGGCCGCCCGACGGCGCCGCCGCCGGCGCGCCGTGCGCCGCCGAGCTTCATCACGTCGCGGCCGACGCGGCCGAACCTGCTGACCGCGGCGACCATCGGCGCGATTCTCCTGATCGGCTCGGCGCTGACGTTAGGCGTGGCGCGGACGGATCTGCCGCATATCCCCGAGCTCCTGGTCGCGTACGACGCGGCCGTGATCATCCTGAACCTGATGACGGCCTATCTGCTGTTCGGCCAGTTCATCGTCTCCGGCTCGACGTCGATCGCCGTGCTCGCGACCGGCTATCTCATCACCGGCCTCTTGGTGATCGTCAATCTCCTGTGCTTCCCCGGCGTCTTCCTGCGTCAGGACGTATTCCAGGTCGATCCGGCGAGCTCGATCTGGGTCTACCTGATCTGCCATGTCGTCTTCCCGGCGTCGGTGTGTGCCTATGCCGTGCTCGACGGCTGGCGCCTGTCGGTGCCGGCGCAACGCATCAACGTGGCGATGGCGCTGTTCGGCGCCTTCGCGGTCGTCGCGGCAGCGGGCGTCTTCGTGCTGGTCACATCAGGCGTTCACCTGCTGCCGACCCTGGTGGTGACGCGCAACTTCGTCGATTTCTACACCAGCGGCCTCGGCCCCGCCGCCTGGGTCCTGAACGCGACCGCGTTGCTGCTGATCGTCGTCGGGCTGCGCTGCCGCTCTCTGGTCCAGCTCTGGGTCGCCGTGGCGGTTTTGGCATCGCTGCTCGATATCACCATTACGCTCTATTCTCCGCAGCGCTATACGGCCGGCTGGTATCTGTCGCGCGTGATCAGCGTGTGCGCGGCCGGCGCGGTCCTCGCCGCCATGCTGCGGGAAATGACGTTGCTCTACGCGCGCGTCGCGCGGCTGAACGATCAGCTCGAAGAGGCGGCGATCACCGATGCGCTGACCGGTCTTGCGAACCGCCGCCAGTTCAACACGGCGATCACGCGCGAGTGGCATCGTGCGCGGCGCGAGAAGCAGCCGATTTCGCTGCTGATGATCGATATCGACCTGTTCAAGGGATATAACGACCGGCTCGGGCATCTCGCCGGCGACGACTGCATCCGCAACGTCGCCATGGCGCTCGGATGCTTCATGCGGCGGCCGACGGACGTCGCCGCGCGCTATGGCGGCGAAGAGTTCGCGGTCCTGCTGCCGGGGACCGATGAAGCCGGCGCGATGACGGTCGCGAAATACGTCCGCCAGGCGGTCGCGGCTCTCGGCATGCCGTATCCGGGCGAAGCGAACAAGCGGGTGAGCATCAGCGTCGGCGTCGCGACGTTCATCCCGGCGTCGGGGCAGGGCGAGAACTCGCTGATCGCGGCGGCGGACGAGGCGCTCTATCGCGCCAAGGATGCCGGGCGCGACCGCATCATGGTGCACGAGACGGCGACCGCCGCCTGACCGGGCGCACGCGTCGGCCTGGGCTTGAAAAGCGCGCCGAAGCTTCCGAAGATAAGGCGTCTCACGACGGAGGCGGCCGATGAAAGTTCCAGGTCCCGATCACCCGATCACGATCGAGCGCAATCCGCGCCGCGTGCGCGTCACCTTCGGCGGCAAGGTTGTGGCCGAGACCAGCCGGGCGCTACGCCTGAAAGAGGCGTCCTATCCGGCGGTCCAGTACATCCCGCGGGAGGATGCGGATATGAGCTTGTTCACGCGGACCGAAGAATTGACGCATTGCCCCTATAAGGGCGACGCGTCCTATTACACGCTGAAGGTCGACGGCAAGACCGCCGAGAACGCGGTCTGGAGCTACGAGACGCCGTTCCCCGCGGTCGGCCAGATCAAGGAGCACCTGGCCTTCTATCCCAACCGTGTCGACAAGATCGAAGAGCTGTAACCAAAGACGTCATTGCGAGCGAACGAAGTGAGCGAAGCAATCCAGGAGTCAGTGTCGCGGCCCCTGGACTGCTTCGCTTCGCTCGCAGTGACGAATGCGCTAGATCACGCCGCGGGCGCGGAAACCCGCGATCTCGTCCTTCCCATAGCCGAGCTCCGCCAGGATCTCCCCGGAATGTTCGCCGTATTCGGGCGCCGACGTGGCGAGCCGGTTGGGCGTCCGGCTCAAGCTCACCGGCTGGCCGATCAGGGTGATCGGCCCGAGCTGCGGCGAGGTCACCTGCTGGGCGATGCCGAGATGCTTCACCTGCGGGTCGGCGAACGTCTGGTCGATCGAATAGATCGGTCCTGAGGGGATGCCGGCGCGGTTGAAGCGTTCGATCCAGGTGGCGCTGTCTGCCTTCTCGGTTTCATGATCGATGAGCTCGTGCAGCGCCTGGCGATGCGCGCGCCGCGCCTTCGGCGTTGCGTAGTCGGGATGCTCGGCGAGGTCGTCACGCCCGATCACGCCGCAGAACTTCTTCCACATCGGCGGCGTCGGCGCGATGTTGACGTGACCGTCCTTCGTCTTGAACGTGCCGGTCGGCACGCCCGTCGGATGGTCGTTGCCGACCTGCTTGGCGACATCGCCGCTCATCGTGTAACGCGCGGCCTGGAAGTCGAGCATGAAGATCAGACTTTGCAGCAGCGAGGTCTGCACCCACTGGCCCAGACCCGAGGTCTCGCGCTCGTAGAGCGCCGTCAGCACGCCGATCGCGGCGAACAGCCCGGCCGACATGTCCGCGACGGCGATGCCGGCGCGCATCGGCCCGCGGCCCGGCTCGCCGGTGATCGACATCAGCCCCGACAGGCCCTGGGCGATCTGGTCGACGCCGGGCCGGTCGCGATACGGCCCGTCCTGGCCGAAGCCGGAGATGCTGGCATAGATCAACCGCGGATTGACGGCTTTGAGGCTGTCGTAGTCGATGCCGAGCCGCTGCTTCACGTCGGGACGGAAGTTCTCGACCAGCACGTCGGCGCGCTCGACCAGGCGGCGAAAGATGGCGAGCCCGTCCGCCGACTTGAGATTGAGCGCGATGCTGCGCTTGTTGCGCTGCAGGTTCTGGAAGTCCGCGTCGTGGCGCGGCGCGAAGTCGGCGCCTTTGTTGCCGTCGTCGTCGCGGGCCTCGACCTTGATGACGTTCGCGCCCCAGTCGCCGAGCTGACGCACGCAGGTTGGGCCGGCGCGGACGCGCGTCAGGTCGAGGACGGTGATGCGCTGCAGAGCCGTCGAGGCGAGGGGACGGGTCATCGCCGGTTCAGCCTGCGACGCTGCGGTTGGCCAGGCCGCCGTCGATGGTGATGATCGTGCCGCTGGTGTAGGAGCACAGGTCGGAGGCGACGAACACGGCGGTGGCCGCGATCTCCTCGGGATTGGCCGGCCGGCCGAAGGGCATCTTGGTGAAATTCTCGCGCCAGCGGTTCTCGTCGCCGAACTGGCGCGCTGCCTTCTTGCGGTTGAGGTACTCGACGCGCTCGGTCAGCACCGGCCCGGGATTGATGGCGACGACGCGCACGCCGAACTCCGGGCTATTGCCGCCGATGGCGCGGGTGAAGGCCATCAAGGACGCATTGCCGGCGGCGCCGGCGATGTAGTTGTAGTCGACCTTGTCGCCGCCGAGGCCGATGATGTTGACGATCACGCCGCGGCGGCGGGCCTTCATCTTGGCGAGATAGGCACGGGTCAGGTTGATGTAGCCGAAGACCTTCAGCTCCCAGCCGCCGCGCCAGGCCATGTCGTCAACCTCTTCGATGTTGCCGCCGGGAATGGCGCCGGCGTTGTTGACCAGGATGTCGATGTCGGGGAACGCCTCGACCAGCCTGGTCCGGCAGCCGGCGTCGGCGAGGTCGGCCGGCATCGTCTTGATCGTGGTCCCGGTCGCCTTGCGGATCGCCGCCGCCTCGGTCTCCAGCAGGTCCTTCGAGCGCGCGGCCATGGCGACGTTGACGCCCTCTTTGGCGAAGCACTGGGCGATCGCCAGGCCGATGCCCTTGGACCCGCCGGTGACCAGCGCCGTGCGGCCGGCGAGCTTCAAATCCATGACTGTTCCTCCCCGTCTTTGCTCGGTACTCTGTGGGTCAAGCTTAGTACACATCGGGAGACGACGCATGGATTTCGGCTTCAGCGAGGAACAGAACATTCTGCGCGACAGCGTGCGCAAGCTGATGGACAGGCACGCCCCGCCGGACTACATGCGCAAGCTCGACCGCGAGCAGGCCTACCCTTACGAGCTCTACGACGAATGGGTGAAAGCCGGCTTGATCAAGCTGCCATTTCCCGAAGAGTACGGCGGGCTCGGCGGCACCCTGGTCGACATGACCATCGTCGCCGAGGAGATCTCGCGCCGCAGCACCGACCTCGTCATGGCCTATGGCGGCAGCGTCTTCACCGGCCTGAACATCGTCCGGAAAGGTTCACCCGAGCAGAAGAAGTACTGGCTCCCGAAGCTCTTGTCCGGCGAGATCAAGATGTCGATCTCGATCTCCGAGCCGGATGCCGGCTCCGACGTCGGCAATATCCGCACCACCGCGCGCCCGGACGGCAACAGTCACTACGTCCTGAACGGGCAGAAGGTGTGGGCGACCGGTGCCGGCGCCAAGAACAACTTCATCAACATGTACGTGAAGACCGACACGACCGCGCATTACCGCCAGGGCGTGTCGCTGTTCCTGATCGACAACAAGACGCCGGGGCTGGAGATCAGGAAGCTCGACATGCTCGGCCGGCGCTGCACCGGCACCTATGAGATCTTCCTCAAGGACGTGCGCGTGCCGGCGGACTGCCTGATCGGCGGCGAGAACAAAGGCTGGGACGTGGTCATGTCGGGCCTGCAGGTGGAGCGGGTCACCGGTGCGGCCGCGGCGTGCGGCGGCGCCCAGGCGGTCGTCGACCTGGCCTTGGCCTATGCGAAGGAGCGCAAGCAGTTCGGCAAGCCGATCGGCGCCAACCAGGCGATCGCGCACATGCTCGCCGACATGCAGACCGAGGTCGACGCGACGCGCCTGCTGGTGCTGCGCGCGGCCTGGCTCGCCGACAACGGCAAGGAGGCGCTGCGCGAGATCACCATGGCCAAGCTGATGGCCGGCGAGACTTACGCCAAGGTCGCCAATCTCGGCATGCAGATCATGGGCGGGTACGGCTACAACATGGAATTCGACATGCAGCGGCACTTCCGCGACGCCCGCGCCGCCACGATCGCCGGCGGCACCTCCCAGATGCAGCGGAACCTGATCGCCAACCTGATGGGGCTTAAGATCCAGTAGGGCGGCTGGCTATTTCTTGCCGCGATCGTAGGCGCCGAGGCCGGGCTTGAAGGTCTTGTCGTCGAGGAACTGCTTCATGCCCTTGGCGCGGCCTTTCTCGGGATCGACGAATTGCAGCTGGTCGGACTTGGCGCCGAGATAATCGACGGCCTGTTCCCAGCTCATCTCCTGCACCATCTTGTAGGCGTTCTTGGCGATGCGCAGCGCGTGCGGATTCTTCTCGAGCAGGACCTTGGCGAGCGCGCGGGTGCGGTCGCGCAGCTTGGCCAGCGGCACCGCCTCGTTGACGAGGCCGAGCTCGGCCGCCTTCTTGCCGTTGAAGGTCTCGCCGGTCATCACGTAGTAGAGGCCTTCGCGCTGACGGACCAGCGCGTCCATCGCCTTCGACACCATGCCGGCGGGCAGGATTCCCCAGTTGATCTCGGACAGGCCGAACGTCGCTTCCTCGGCGGCGATCGCGAGGTCGGTCGCGCACATGGGCGTGAACGCGCCGCCGAAACACCAGCCGTTGACCATGGAGATGGTGGGCTTCGGATAGTAGAGGAGGCGACGCCACTGCCAGGTGGCATTGATCCGGTAGATGCGGTTGCGCTCGACGTCGCTAAGCGTGTCGCTGGCGCGGAAATAGCCCTTGAGGTCCATGCCGGCTGAAAAGGAGTCGCCGGCGCCGGTGAGGACGAGCACGCCGCAACGGTCGTCGACTTCGAGCGCGTCGACGACGTCGACCATTTCCTTGGCGAGCTCGATCGAGATGGCGTTGCGCTTGTCGGGGCGGTTCATGGTCACCCAGGCGATCCCGTCTTCGAATTCGACCAGGACGTTGTTGCCCCAGGGCTCCGCGCCGCTCTTGCCCGTCGTCATGCACCACCTTCCCGTGTTGGCCCGCCAGAGGGGCGCATGTTAGCCTACCGAGCAAGGGAGGAAATAAAAATGACGAGACTTGCGCGCGCAGCCGCGCTGGTGATGTCCATCGTGCTGATCAGCACGACCGCATTGGGGCAATCCGCCCGCCAGCCGATCCGGATCCTCGCGGGCTTTCCGCCGGGCGGAAACGTCGATCTCCTGGCGCGCCTGTTCGCGGAACGCATCAACGACGCGACCGGCCGGGCGACTATCGTGGTCAACAAGCCCGGCGCCGGCGGCCAGATCGCCGCCGAGGTGCTGAAGGAATCGCCGCCCGACGGCGACACCTTGATGCTGGCGCCGGACGCGACCGTGGTCGTGCGGCCGCTGATCATGACCAAGCCGCCTTACGATCCGACGGTCGATTTCGCGGCCGTGGCACAGACCGGTGCCCAGGACTACGCGATGGCGCTGAGCGCCCAGATCCCGCCGACGACGCTCAAGGAGTTTGCGGCCTGGGCGAAGGACCATCCGGACGGGGCGCATTTCGGCTCCTCGGGCGAGGGCGGCAGCACGCATTTCCTCGGCATGCAGATCGGCGAAGCGATCGGCGTCCCGCTGCGGCAGGTGCCGTTCGCCGGCGCCGGCCCGGCGATCACCGCGGCTGTTTCCGGCGAGATCTCGTCGACGGTTCAGCCGATCGGCACGCTGGTTCAACAGGCGAAGGCCGGGACGATCCGCATCGTCGCCGTCACCGGGGCCAGCCGCAACGCGACCTTCCCCGACGCGCCGACCCTGGTCGAGCTCGGCTATCCGTCGATTCAGGCGACGAGCTGGTTCGGCATGTTCGCGCCGGCCAAGACGCCGAAAGAGACGGTCGCGAAGCTCAACGCGATCATCGTCGCGGCGATGAAGACGCCGAAGATCAAGGACACGATGGCGCAGCAGCTGCTCGACATCCACGAAATGAACCCGGAGCAGTTCGCCGCCGTCGTCAAGTCGGATACCGAGCGCTGGCGGCCGATCATCAAAGCTTCCGGGTTCAAGGTCGAGATTCACTGAAAGGGTGGCCATGACGGGATGGACACGAGGACTGACGCGACGGGGGGCTCTCCGGGCCGGCGCCGCCGCGGCGTTGATCACGCCCAGCACCTTCGCCGCCGAGGCGTATCCGGCCCGCCCGGTGAAATTCGTGGTGCCGTTTCCACCCGGAGGCTCGGCCGACCTGATCGGCCGCACCATCGCCTTGCGGATGGGCGACGAGCTCGGCCAGCCGATGGTGATCGAGAACCATGCCGGTGCCGGCGGCCGCATCGGCGTCGACTTCATCGCCAAGTCGCCGCCGAACGGCTACACGATCGGGCTCGGCACGGTGTCGACGTTGTGCCTGGCGCCCGTGGTCCAGCGCTCGTTGCCCTACGACCCGATCGCCTCGTTCGCGCCGATCGGCATGGTGGTGGACTCACCCGTCCTCGTCGTCGTCAATTCGCAGGTGCCTGCGAAGACCTTGCAGGAGTTCATCGCCCTCGCCAAAGCGACGCCGGGCCAGCTTAATTTCGCGTCGATCGGGCCCGGCAGTCTCCACCATTTCAGCGCCGAGGACTTCAAGCTGCGCACCGGCACCAATCTCGTGCATGTGCCCTACACAGGATCGGCGCCGGCGTTGATCGCGCTGCTGGCCAACGAAGTCCAGGCGCTGTTCGACAACCTCGCCTCGTTCCGGATCGAGAACATCGAGAGCGGCAAGCTGAAGGCGTTGGCCGTGGCCGCGCCAAAACGCCTGCCCCAGCTGCCCAACGTGCCGACCGCGGCCGAGGTCGGCATTCCCGGCTATGAGGCCAGCGCCTGGTTCGGCCTGATCGCACCGGCCGGAACGCCGCCCGAGATCGTCACACGGCTGAACGCGGCCATGCTCAAGGCGCTCACCTACAAGGACGTGCTCGACACCTACGCCAAGCAGGCGCTCAACCCGGGCGGCGGCACGCCGGCGGAGTTCGCAGGCACGATCAAGAAAGAGATCGCCCACTGGGGCGATATCGTGAAGGCGACCGGCTTCAAGGTCGAGTAGCAGCTACCCCAGCGTATCCTTGAGGATCGCGGCCACGCGTTCGCCGAAGGCACGGGTGCCGAGCGGCCCGCCGAGATCGGCCGTGCACGTCTTTGGATCGGCGATGGCGCGGTCGAGCGCCTCTTCGATGGCCGCGCCGGCGCGGATCAGCTTGTCGTTGTTGCCGCGCTCGCCGAGCCAGCTCAGGAGCATCGCCGCCGAGCCGATCAGCGACGCGGGGTTCGCCTTGTCCTGCCCCGCGATGTCGGGGGCCGAGCCGTGCTGCGCCTGGGCGACGGCATGCTCGCTGCCGGCATTGAGCGAAGCGGCGAGGCCGAGGCTGCCGGCGATCTCCGAGGCTTCGTCGGAGAGGATGTCGCCGAACATGTTCGTGGTCACGACGACGTCGAACTGGCTCGCGTCGCGGACGAGCAGCGCCGCCATTGCGTCGACGATGCGCTCCTCGTACGCGACCTGCGGATAGCCGGCGGCCACCGCGCGCGTGCATTCGAGGAACAGGCCTTCGCTGACCCGCAGCACATTGGCCTTGTGCACGGCGGTCACCTTGCGGCGCCGCTGCATGGCGAGGCGGAACGCAGCCTCGGCGATACGCGTCGAGCCGGCGCGGCTGATCTTGCGCACCGAAAGGGCGAGGTCGGGCGTCGGCATGAATTCGCCCGAGCCCTGGAACATGTTGCGGTCGGCGTAGAAGCCTTCGGTGTTCTCGCGGACGATGACCAGATCGATCGCCGTGCCGCAGCGCGGCGGGGCGCCGCCGCGCGCGCGCGCCGGCCGGATGTTCGCATAGAGATCGAGGCGTTTGCGCAGCTCGCCCGAGGGATTGAGCCCGCCTTGGGAGGCGGGCGGATAGTCATGATGACCGACCGGGCCGAGGATCACGCCGGCGGCCGCCCGCGCCTTCTCGACCGCTTCGGCAGGCAACGTCGTGCCGAGGGTGCGCAAGGCTTCTACGCCGATGGGCGTTGTCTCGAAGGCAAGGCCGAGGCTGAGCAGCCGGTCGGCCGTGGTCAGGACGTGCAAAGTCGCGTCGGTGATCTCGGGGCCGATGCCGTCGCCCTTCATCACCAGGATGCGGAAATAGTTGTGGGTCGTCGATGCCGCCGCAGCACTCATTGCGAGATCTGCCGTGATTGCCTATTTCCGGCATGGAACCATGCCGGCTAAGATGGTGGCAACAGGGAGGAGACATGACGGCGTTGCTCAAACGGGCGATCGGCCTGTCCTGCGCGGTCTTGACGCTATGCGCCGCAGCAGCTGCGGATGGGCAGACCTATCCGAACAAGCCGGTCAAGATCATCGTCTCGAGCAGCGCCGGCTCCTTTCCCGACCTCGCGGCGCGCAGCTACGGCCAGCAACTGAGCGAGCGGCTGGGCCAGCCGGTGGTGATCGACGACAAGGCCGGTGCCGCGGGCCAGCTCGCGGCCGATCTCGTCGCCAAGGCGGCGCCAGACGGCTACACGCTCCTGGTCTGCACGCCAGGACCGGTGACGGTCGGGCCGCACGCGAACAAGGTCCCGTACGATCCGCTGCACGACTTCGCGCCGATCACCTTGCTGGCGCGCGTCGCCACCGCCTTTGCGGTGAACACGTCGATGCCGATCCAGACGTTTCAGGAATTCCTCGCCTATGCGAAGGCGCATCCGGGTGCGCTCAGCTACAGCCATTCCGGCAATGGCAGCCTGATGCATCTTGGCGGCGAGAACCTGAAGCTCTTGACCGGCATCAACATGGTGGGTGTCCCTTATCGCGGTGCCGTTGCTTCCGGCACCGCAATAGGGGCGGGTGAGACGCAAGTCGGCTTCTCCGACCTGCTCACCGTGCTCAACCTGCGCGAGGCCGGGAAGGTGCGGATCCTCGCCGTGGTCGACCCGGCACGGTCGACCTTCGCGCCCGATATCCCGACGGCCTCGGAGTCCGGCATCCCCGGCTACGACGCCGGCGGCTGGGCGATGCTGCTGGCGCCGGCGCGCACGCCGCCGGATATCGTCGCCAAGCTGAACGCCGAGGCGAAGCGCGCCTTCGACCTCCCCGAAGTCCGTCAGGTGCTCACAAAGGCCGCGATCGATCCCGCGATCATGAGCCCGGATGAAACGGCGGCGCTGCTGCGTAACGACTATGAGAAGTGGGGCAAGGTCATCAAAGAGGCCGGGGTCAAGTTCGACTAGCAGGAGGAGCCCGAAATGACAGGCAAGCCGCCCTTCAAAGCCGACGTGGTCGGCAGTCTGCTGCGCCCGCAAGCGATCCACGATGCGCGCGCGAAGCGCACGGCAGGGGAGTTGTCGGCGGCGGAGCTATGGGCAATTGAGAGCAAGGCAGTCGAGGAGGCGGTGGCGCTGCAAAAGAGCGCCGGGCTCAAGGTCTGCACGGACGGCGAGTTCCACCGCCGCCACTGGTTCCTCGATTTCCTCGAGAAGATCGAAGGCGTGGAGGTGCACGGCGGCCTGCCGACCAAGTTCCACAACGAGCAGGGCGACATCCAGTTCTCGCCGCCGCGCTTCGAGGTGCATGAGCGGCTGAAGCGGGTGCGGCCGCTCGCCGTCGACGACTTCAAGTCGCTGAAGCCGCTGGCCGACAAGCAAGGGCTGGTCGCCAAGCAGCCGATCCCGTCGCCGACCTGCGTCCACTTCCGCGGCGGCCGCGCCGCCATCGACAAGCGGGTGTACCCGGAAATCGATCAGTTCTTCGAGGATCTCGCCCAGGTGTATCGCGAGGAGATCCGGGCACTCTACAACGCCGGCTGCCGTTACCTGCAGATCGACGACACCAATTTCCCGTTCCTGTGCGATCCGAAGCTGCGCGAGAACGCCAAGAAGATCGGCGAGGATCCGAACAAGCTGCCGGCGCAGTACGTGAAGCTGCTGAACGATGTCCTGCTGGCCAAGCCCAGCGACATGACGATCTGCGTCCACATGTGCCGCGGCAACCACGAAAGCTCGTGGGTTGCGGAAGGCGGCTACGACCCGGTCGCGGAGGTCGTGTTCAGCGAGCTGAAGGTCGACGGGTTCTTCCTCGAATACGATTCGCCGCGTGCCGGCACCTTCGCGCCGCTGCGCTATCTCGGCCGTGGCAAGACCGCCGTGCTCGGCCTGGTCACGACGAAGAAGCCGGATCTCGAGCCGAAGGACCTGCTCAAGCGGCGGATCGAGGAGGCGGCGAAGGTCGTGCCGATCGAGCGACTGGCGCTCAGCCCGCAATGCGGCTTCGCCAGCACCATCGGCGGCAACAAGCTCTCGGTCGACGACGAGAAGCGGAAGCTCGAGCTGGTGGTCAGCACCGCCCAGGAGGTCTGGGGGACAGCGTGAAGCTTACCGTTTGAGCCTCATTGCGGCTCGATCCCGGCGTCGTGGGCAACCTTTGCCCATTTGACGGTTTCGGTGGCGATGAACTTCTCCAGTTCCTCTGGCGTGCTGCTCAGCGGTGCGATCGCCGCCGCCGTTAGCCGGTCCTGCACCTGCGGGCGTTTAAGGTAGGCGATCAGCACCTGGCTGATCTTGTCGATGATCGGCTTTGGCGTGCCGGCACGGGCCACCACTGAGAACCAGCCGCTGGCGGCGAAACCCGGCAAGCCGGCTTCGGCGAGAGTCGGAATGTCGGGTGCCGCCTTCGCGCGCGTCGCCGCCGTGACGCCATATGCCTTGATCTTGCCGTCCTGCAGTAGCGGCATGGCGGGTTGCAGATCGACGATCATCACCGGAATCTGCCCGCCGGCGAGATCGGTGAGTGCCGCCACGCTGCCGCGGTACGGAACGTGCTGCATCTGCAGGCCGGTCATCTTCATGAACATGGCCATGAAGAAGTGATGCGGGGTGCCGGCGCCCGATGTCCCGTAGCTGAACGTGCCGGGCGGCTTGCTTTTCAAAAGCGCGATGAGGTCAGGAAGCGTTTTCGCCCCAAGCCCGGGGTTGGCAACCAGGACGAACTGAGCCGAGCCGACCAGGCCGATCGGCGCGAAATCCTTTACCGGGTCGTACGGCAGATTCTTGTAGACATTGGGGTTCATTGCCAGCGTCGTCACCGGGGCCATGAAGAGCGTGTAGCCGTCGGGACGGGAATGGGCGACGAGCTGAGCGGCCAAGAGAGTTCCGGCGCCAGGCTTGTTCTCGACGACGAATGGCTGCTTGAGCTTGTCCGTCAGCTCCTCGGCAAGGAGGCGGGTCAAGAGATCGGTCGCTGCACCGGGCGGGAACGGCACGACAAACGTCACGGGGTGCTGCGGATAATCCTGCGCGGCCGCCGGCGAGACGGAAAATAGCAGGGCGGCAAACGCGCATAACAGTGCGACCAACTGGCGTTTCATGGTCCTCCCCCGGCGTTTTTTCCATAGCAACACGGCGGCAAATGCGGCGTCAATTTGCAGGCATTCGCCTTTGGTAGAGGCAGCCGTTTTAAATGTCATATGAATATGGCATTTGGCCGGGTCGCGTGCTAATTCTGGCCCGGGAGCGAGAGGCGGAATGCCGGCATTAACGGTTGCGGGCACGGGACAACGGCCGGTCGGGCCGCGGCGCAAGCTGCCGCGCGGCCGCCGGGCGGCGCGGCCTCTCTCTGAGGGGCACATTCCGACTCCCCTTTACCATCAGATCTACGTCATCCTGCGCGAGCAGATCGTGAGCGGCCTCTACGCCGCACAGGCGGCGCTGCCGACCGAGCACGAGCTGATGCGCCGGTTCAACGTGTCGCGCATCACGGCGAAGCGGGCGCTCGACGAGCTGGCGGCCGAAGGGCTCGTCGTGCGCAGCCGCGGCAGCGGCACCCGCGTCGTCGACGGCCTGAAGCCGGCGCCGTTGAGCGGCAATATCTCGGGCCTGCTCGAGAACCTGCTGATGCTTGGCCTCAAGACCAAGGTCGATATCGTCGATTTCGGTTACGTTCCGGCGTCGCCGGAGGTGGCGAAGGCTCTCGGCGTCGCCGCGGGTGAGGAAGTGCAGCGCGCGGTGCGCGTGCGCTCGAAGGGCGGCGTGCCGCTCTCCTTCACCACCAGCCACGTGCCGGCCGATCTGGGACGCACCTACACGCGCAAGGATCTCGCGCGCCACGCGCTGCTCGCCTTGCTCGAAAAGGCCGGCGTCCTGATCGGCAGCGCCGAGCAGACCATCACGGCGGCCCTCGCGGATACCCTGGTGGCGCCGCGGCTCAAGGTCCGGGTCGGCTCGCCGCTGTTGTCGGTGACTCGCACGGTGTCCGACCAGGACGGGCGCGCGGTCGAGCACATCAGCATCCTCTATCGGCCGGACCGCTATCAGTACCGCATGAAGCTTGCACGCGTTCAGGGCGCCGCCACCAAGCTGTGGTCGCCCGCCGAGTAAACCATCGCCAATCATGAACAGGGGAGACAGAGAATGACGTCGAAGACACCGCACACCAGCCGCCGCACGATTCTGAAGACCGCCGCTGCCGGTGCGGCGCTCGGGACGCTCGGCGCTCCGGCCATCCTTCGCGCCCAGGCGGCGCCGATCAAGATCGGCGTTCTGCATCCGGTGACCGGGCCGCTCAGCTACTCGGGCACGCAGTCGCGCGCGGGTGCCTTGATGGCGATCGAAGAGCTCAACGCCGCCGGCGGCATCAAGTCGCTGGGCGGAGCCAAGCTCGAGCCGCTGCTGGCCGACGCGCAGTCGAAGCCCGACGTCGGCGCCGCCGAAGTCGACAAGCTCAACGAAGCCGGTGTCGCCGCGATCGTCGGCCCCTACGCCAGCGCGATCGCCATCGCCACGACGGCCGCCGCGGCGCGCTACAACCTGCCGCACGTTGTGGACGTTGGCACGGTGGACACCGTCGTGACACGCGGCCTCACCAACACGTTCCGCTTCTCGCCGGGCGTCACCAAGATCGTGCAATTCGGCCTCGAGAGCCTGAGCAAGATCAACGACAACGCCGGCAAGCCCGTCAAGACGGTGTTCATCGTCCACGAAGAGTCGGCGTTCGGGACCAATACCGCGAAGGTGCTGAACGAGGAACTGCCGAAGCTGGGCTTCGAGGTGGTCGAGACGGTCAAGCATGCCAATCCGACGCGCGACTTCTCGAACATCGTGCTGCGCATCCAGGCGAAGAAGCCGGACCTGATCATTCCGGCCAACTACTACGACGAATACGTGCTGTTCACACGGGCACTCCGCCAGCAGCGCGTCCAGACCAAGGGCATCTACTCGATCCTCGGCGGTGGCGCCTCGAGCTACAAGTTCGTCAAGGAGTTTCCGGACGCCGCCAACTATGTGATGGACTGCAATCACTGGTTCGATCCGCGCAAAGCGGCGGCGATCGCGCTCAAGGAAAAGACCGAGAAGAAAGGCCTGTTCTTCAGCTACGAGGTCTTCCTCAACTACAACGCCGTGATGTATCTGGCCGACGCGCTCGAGCGGGCGAAGTCGACGGCGCACGACGCGCTCAACGCCTCGCTCGCGTCCAGCACCTGGGACAAGCACATCCTGCCGTACGGGCCGACCAAGTTCGTCAACGGCCAGAACACCGGCGCGCAGCCGGCCATCACCCAGGTGCTCGACAAGGACATCAAGGTGATCTACCCGCTCGCCTTCTCATCGGGCAACGCCGTGTTCCCGATGCCGACGCGGAAGACCTGACGCAACGAGCCGGGCGGGTCCGTCGGCCCGCCCGGCGTCTTTGGCACGATGCTCGATCCGATCATCCTCATCCCGGCGGCGATCAACGGCCTGACGATGGGGGCCGTCTACGCGCTGGTCGCACTCGGTCTCACGCTGATCTACGGCGTCCTGCACATCATCAACTTCGCGCACGGCAGCCTGTTGATGGTGGCGCTGTATGCCGCATTCTTCCTCTACCGGCTGCTGGGGATCGATCCGTACCTCGCGATCGTCGTGCTGGTGCCGGTGTTTTTCGCCGCAGGGTATGCGCTGCAGCGCAGCGTGATCGGGACCTCAGGCCAGGGCCGCGATCAGAACGTCCTGCTGATCACCCTCGGCGTCTCGATCGTGCTCGAGAACGCCGCACTCTACTTCTTCAGCGCTGACACCAAGACGATCGATACGTCGTATTCGTTGGAGGTGGTCGATCTCGGCGTGGCGCTGGTGCCGCTGCCGCGCCTGATCGGTTTCGTCGCCGCCCTCGTGCTGGCGGCGGTCCTCTGGGCGCTGATCGCGCGCACCGACCTCGGCCGCGCGATCCGCGCCGTCGCCAAGGAGCCGCACGGCGCCACACACGTCGGCGTCGACGTGAATCACGTGTTCGCCATGAGCTTTGGCATCGGCACCGCGTGCCTGGGTGCTGCGGCATGCCTGTTGCTGCCGATGTTCTACGTGTCGCCGCATGTCGGCAACGTGTTCGTGCTGATCGCATTCACCGTGGTGGTCCTCGGCGGCATGGGCAGCTTCGTCGGGGCGTTGATCGGCGGGCTCCTTATCGGCCTCACCGAATCGCTCGGCGGATTGCTGTTCGGCGAAGCCGCCGGCCAGCTCGGCATCTTTTTGATCTTCATCGCGGTGCTGCTGTTCCGGCCGACCGGGCTGTTCGGGAGCCGGCTCGCATGAGCCGCGCGGCAGCCGTTACCGGCGTCGTCCTCGCCCTGGCGGTGCCGGCGCTCGTGCACTCCGATTTTTGGGTCGGGTTCTGCATCACCGTCCTTCTATCGACGTTGATGGCGAGCGCGTGGAACGTGCTCGGCGGGTTCGGCGGCCAGTTCTCCTTCGGCCATGCCGCGTTCTTTGGAACCGGTGCCTACACCGCGGCCGTGCTGCATGTGGCCCTCGGCGTGAATGCGTGGCTCGCGTTCGCGGCCGCCGGCATCGCCGCGGGCGCCGTCGGCGTGGTCATCGGGTATCTCAGCTTCCGGTACGGCCTGCGCGGCTCGTATTTCGCCCTGGTGACGTTGGCGTTTGCGGAGGTGCTGCGGATCGCGGTCGGTTCGGTGGACTTCGCCGGCGGCGGGGTGGGGCTATACCTGCCGTTGCAGGTCGGCATCGCCAACATGCAGTTCGCCAGCAAAGCCGGCTACTACTACGTTGCATTGGCGCTGGGAGCGGGGGCGATTGCCGTCGCCTGGCGCCTCGAACGCTCGCGGCTCGGCGCCTGGCTGGTGGCGATCCGCGAGAACGAGGACGCGGCCCGGGCCCTCGGCGTCGATACGCTCCGCTGCAAGCTGCAGGCGATCACGATCTCCGGTGCCATGACCGGTCTCGGCGGCGCGTTTTATGCCAACTACTACCTCTATCTCGACCCTGGCCTGGCGTTCGGTCCGGGCGTATCGGTCGAAGTGCTTCTCGCCCCGATCGTCGGCGGCATCGGCACGATCTGGGGGCCATTCATCGGCGCCGCGGCGTTGCAGCTCGCGGGCGAGATGGCCCGGCGCATTCTGGGAGACGCGCCGGGGCTCAGCCTCGTTTTCTACGGCGCGCTTCTCGTGCTGACGGTCAAGTTTCTGCCCGACGGTCTGATCGGGCTGGGGCGGCGTATGCTCCAGCCGCGAGCCGCTCATGCTTGAGGTCAGGGGCCTCAGCAAGCGCTTCGGTGGCCTGTTGGCCGTGTCGAACGTGAGTCTTGCGGTCAAAGAGGGCGAGATCGTCGCCTTGATCGGGCCGAACGGCGCGGGCAAGACGACGCTGTTCGCGATGATCTCGGGCTTCCTCGCGCCCGATGCCGGCAGCGTCGCTTTCGCTGGTCAAAATGTGACGGGCTGGTCCCCGCACGAGGTCTGCCGTCTCGGGCTGGCCCGCACCTTCCAGATCGTCCAGCCGTTTGGCCGGCTCACCGTGCGTGAGAACATCGCCGTCGGCGCGCATCTGCACAGCGCCGAACGCAAAGAAGCCCTGGCTAAGGCGACCGACATCGGCATGCGGCTCGGCATGGGGCCGCTGCTCGACCGGCCGGCGGCGGCACTGACCGTCGCCGCGCGCAAGCGGCTCGAAGTGGCGCGCGCGCTGGCGACCAATCCGAAGCTGCTTCTCCTCGATGAGGTGATGGCCGGCCTCAATCCGACGGAGCTCGGCGAGCTGATCCCGACCTTGCGGACGATCCGCGACGGTGGCGTCACGATCCTGATGATCGAGCATGTGATGCAGGCGGTGGTCAGCCTCGCCGAGCGTGCCTATGTCCTGAACCAGGGCTCGATCATCGCCGAAGGAGCGCCGGCCGCCATCGCCAAAATGTCCTCCGTCGTCGAAGCCTATCTCGGCCACGGGGCCGCCGAACGCCTCGGCCGCGTGGCCGCGGGAGCCGCGTGATGAGTGCGCTGCTCGAAGTCCGCGGGCTCAGCGCCGGATACCACGGCGTCGCGGTGCTGAACGGCATCGACCTCGAGGCGTCGGCGGGAGAGATCGTCGCGATCCTCGGCAGCAACGGCGCGGGCAAGTCGACCCTCAACAACAGCCTCTCCGGCATCTGCCGCGCGCTCAGCGGAAACATCCGGTTCGCGGGTGCGGATATCACCCGTGCCGATCCCGCGGAGATCGTCGCCGCCGGATTGATCCATGTCCCGGAAGGACGGCGGATTTTTCCGAATCTCACGGTGCGGGAGAACCTCGATCTCGGCAGCTACCGGCGCGCCCGTGCGGCGCGCGAGCGCAATCGCGAGCAGGTCCTGGCGGTATTTCCCCGCCTGGGCGAGCGGCTCGGCCAGTCCGCCGGCACGTTGTCGGGCGGCGAACAGCAGATGCTGGCGATCGGCCGCGGTCTGATGGCCGAGCCGCGGCTTCTGATCCTCGACGAGCCGTCGCTCGGTCTGTCGCCGCTTCTGGTCGAGGAGATGTTCGCACTCATCGGGCGCCTGCATGAGGCGGGCCTGGCGATCCTGCTGGTGGAGCAGAACGTCGTGCAGTCGCTGGCGCTGGCCGGCCGCGCCTATGTCATCGAGAACGGTCGAATCGTGCTGTCCGGACGCGCAGACGAGCTGCGCGAGAACCCGGCGCTGAAACGCGCCTATCTGGGAATCTAGCCCCCGGGGAATCGAACCATGAACATGACACTTGCCGAAAAGATCCTGGCGCGGGCGAGCGGCCGCGGGTCGGTCAAGCCCGGCGACATCATCACCGCGAAGGTCGATCTGGCGATGATGCACGATTCCGGCGGACCGCGGCGGATCGCGCCGATGCTGGAGCGGCTCGGCGCCAAGCCGTGGGACCCCAACCGCATCGTGCTGATCACCGATCACTACGTGCCGGCCTTCGATCCGGAAAGTGCCGCGATCCTCGACATCACCCGCAAGTGGGTTAAGCAGCATGGCATCGAGAAGTTCTACGACATGCAGGGCATCTGCCATGTCGTGCTGCCCGAGCGCGGCCATCTCAAGCCCGGCATCTTCGCCGTCGGCGGGGATTCGCATTCGCCGACCGGCGGTGCCTGGGGCTGCTTCATGTTCGGGATCGGCGCGACCGAGATGGCCGGGGTCGTCGTCACCGGCGAGATCTGGGTCAAGGTGCCGCAGACGCATCTCGTGCGTTGGACCGGCCGGCTCGGCCGTGGCCTCTCGGCCAAGGACATGATGCTGAAGCTCTGCCATGACATCGGGCTTGGCACGGTGAAATACGGCGTCGTCGAGTTCGCCGGCTCGGGCATCGCGGCGCTGCCGATGAGCGAGCGCATGGTGCTGACCAACATGTCGGCCGAGCTTGGCGCCCAGACCGGCATCATCGCTCCGGACGCCACGACCGTGGCGGCGCTCAAGGCAGCCGGCGCCGATGCGACGGGCGCGCTCGACTGGCACGGCGATGCCGATGCGCATTACGAGAAGGTCTGGGACTTCGATGCCAGCGCCCTCGTGCCGCAGGTCGCGGCCCCGCATACGCCGGAGAACTCGGGCCCGGCCACCGAGCACGGCAACGTGAAGGTCGACCAGTGCTATATCGGCGCCTGCACCGGCGCAAAACTCAGCGACCTGCACATGGCGGCCGAGATCCTGCGCGGCCGCAAGGTGGCCAAGACCACGCGCCTTTTGGTGGCGCCCGCCTCGGCGCGCATGACCGCCGAGGCCGCCGCCGACGGCACCCTGGCCGTGCTGACGGAAGCCGGCGCCATCCTGCAGGCGAGCGGCTGCGGCGCCTGTGCCGGCTACGGCGCCGGCGTTCTGGCCGAGAAGGAGGTGTGCCTGTCATCAACGGCGCGCAACTTCAAAGGCCGCATGGGCGCGATGAGCTCGCTGGTCTATCTCGGCTCGCCCTACACGGTCGCGGCGTCGGCCGTCACCGGCCATATCACCGATCCGCGTGAGTTCCTGAACCAGAGGGCCGCCGCATGACCCAGCCTTCGCTGAAGCTACGGCGGGCGAGTCTCGTGCGCCGAAACTCCAATGGGAGTGAAGGCGCATGAGCACCGAGCCCGGCCGCGCCTTTGTCTTCGGCGACAACGTCGACACCGACGTGTTGGCGCCCGGCCTTTACATGAAGAAGTCGATCGAGGTGATCGCCGAGCATTGCCTGGAGGCGCTCGACCCCAAGTTCGCCACGACCGTCCGTCCCGGCGACGTCGTGGTCGGCGGCGAGAACTTCGGCATGGGGTCGTCGCGCGAACAGGCGGCGCAGGCGCTGCGCCAGCTCGGCGTCACCGTGATCCTGGCGAAGTCTTTCGCCGGCCTGTTCTTCCGCAACTGCATCAACCTCGGCGTCGCCCCGGTGGAATGCCAGGACACCGACCGCATCACGTCCGGGGACATGCTGGTGGTCGATCCGATCGCCGGGACGATCGAGAACAAGACGCAGAGCGCAACCTACAAAGGGGTGGGCATCCCGGCGCACCTGGTCGAGATGGTGCGCGACGGCGGGCTCATCCCGCATCTCGAAAAACGCGCGAAAGCCGGCAAGCTCGGGAGAACCGCATGAGTTTGCGCAAACTTCTCGCCGGGCCCGAGATCGTCGTTGCTCCCGGCATCTACGACGGGCTGTCGGCGCTGCTGGTCGCCGAGGCGGGCTTCAAGGCCGCGTATCTGTCGGGTGCGGCGATCTGCTACACGCGCTACGGCTATCCCGACATCGGCCTGGTCTCGATGAGCGAGGTCGCGGATACCCTGTCGGCGATCCGCGAGCGCGCCGCGCTGCCCGTGATCGTCGACATCGACACCGGCTTCGGCAACGCCCTCAACGTCCAGCGCACGGTCCAGGTCTTCGAAAGACGCGGCGCCTCGGCGCTGCAGCTCGAGGACCAGGTGACGCCGAAACGCTGCGGCCATCTTGCCGACAAGGCCCTGATCAGCAAGGCCGAGATGGTCGGCAAGATCAAGGCGGCGCTGGACGCGCGGAGCTCGCGCGAGATGATCCTGATCGCACGCACCGATGCCGTCGGCGTCGAAGGCTTCGACAAGGCCCTCGACCGTGCCGAAGCCTACGTGGAAGCCGGCGCCGATCTGCTGTTCGTCGAAGCGCCGGGGTCGCGCGAGCAGCTGGGGGAGATCGCGAACCGCTTCGGCTCCCGGGTGCCGGTCATGGCCAACATGGTCGAAGGCGGCAAGACGCCGATCGTGCCGGCCAAAGACCTGCAGGCGCTTGGCTTCAAGCTCGTGATCTTCCCCGGCGGCACGGTGCGTGCATTGGCCTTCGGCATGCGCGAATACTTCGCCAGTCTGCAGGCGAACGGCACGACCGATCCCTATCGCAACCGCATGCTGGACTTCACCGGCATCAACCGGCTTCTCGACACCGCCGGCTTCCAGGCCCGCGGCAAGCAATACGATGCGAACTGAACGATGACGATCGATCCCGTCACATTGGCTGTTCTCAAAGGCCGGCTCGAACAGATCGCAGACGAAATGGACGCGACCTTGTTCCGCTCGGCCTTCAATCCGATCATCGCCGAGGCGCACGACGCCTCCCACGGGCTCTACGATGCCGTGAGCGGCGATACGCTCGTGCAAGGCAAGTCGGGCCTGCCGATCTTCGTCGGCGTCATGGCGTTTGCCGTGCGCGCGGTGATCTCGAAGGTGGCTGAGAGCGCCGATCTCGCCGACGGCGACGTGTTTATCTTCAACGATCCTTACGACGGCGGCACGCATCTCTCGGACTTCAAGCTGGTGCGGCCGTTCTTCCATCAGGGCAAGCTGTTCTGCTGGCTGGCCTCGGTCGGCCACTGGCACGACGTCGGCGGCAACGTGCCCGGCAACTACAACCCGGTGGCGACCGAGAGCTTCCAGGAAGGCGTGCACATCCCGCCGGTGCGGCTGATGCGAGCCGGCAAGCTCAACAGCGACATCGTCGACATCCTGCGCACCAACTCGCGCCTGCCGCTCAGCCTTTACGGGGACCTGAACGGGCAGGTGAACGCGCTCGACCTCGGCGCCCGGCGCCTCGGCGAGCTGCTGGCAGACTACGGAGCGGCGACCGTCGCCGAGGCGCTCTCGGAGCTCAGGGTCCGCGCGGCGCGACTGATGCGGTCCAACATCGCCGACCTGCCGGACGGCACGTATTCGGCCGAGGACTTCCTCGACAACGACGGCATCGTCGATGAGCCGCTGAAGATCGCGCTCGACCTCACCGTGAAGGGCGAGACGATGGTGATGGATTTTTCACGTAGTGCTTTACCTTGTGCGGGTCCGGTCAACATCGCGCGCTCCACGGCGATCGCCAGCTGCTACGTGGCCCTCAAGCACGTGTTCCGTGACGTGCCGGCGAATGCCGGCTGCCTCGAGCCGGTGACCTTCGTCATTCCCGAGCCGTCGATCCTGGCGGCGACGGCGCCGAAGCCGGTCGGCGGTTACACCGAGACCATCCTGCGGGTGATCGACGTCGTCTTCCAGGCGCTGGCCAAGGCCTGCCCGGACCGGGTGAACGGCTGTGCCTACGGCACGATCAACGCGCTGTCTTTGGCCGGGCACCGGCGCGACGGCCGGCGCTGGGTGATGTTCTCGTTCTTCGGGGGCGGTCTCGGCGGCAATCCGGAAGGCGACGGGCTCAACCACGGCAACGCGCCGATCTCGACCGCGACGATCCCGCCGGTCGAAATCCTAGAGGCGGCCTATCCGGTGATCTTCACGCAATGGGCGTTGCGGCCGGACTCCGGCGGGCCCGGCCGCCATCGCGGCGGCCTTGGCGCGATCTATGAGATCGAGCTCCTCGAAGAACAAGCCGACGTGTTCCTGTTCGGCGAGCGCGGCAAGTTTCCACCGCGCGGTGTGGTCGGCGGTGGAGCGGGAGCCCTCAATCGCTTCGAGTATCCGGTCGGCACCGAGCGACGGTCGCCGCCGATGTTGTCGAAGATGGTCGGCATCTCGATCAAGCGCGGCGAGCGGGTCCGCCTCGAGACGCCGGGCGGGGGCGGCTACGGTCCGCCCGCCGAGCGCAGCCCCGATGCCATCGCGCGCGATCTCAAGCTCGGCTACGTCACGCCGGAAGCAGTCGAGCGCGACTATGGCCGCAAACGGGGGCCGCAATGAGCGCGCCTTCGCCCGTGCCCTCAGTCGTCGTCGGCGTCGACGTCGGCGGCACGTTCACCGACCTCTTCTTCTATGACGAGGCGACCGGAGCCCTGACCACGCGCAAGGTGCCGTCGACCCGCGGCGACCAGTCGGTCGGGTTCCTCGACGGCATCGCCGCCGGCGGCTTTCCGTTCCAGAAACTGGCGGCGATCGTCCACGGCACGACGGTCGGCACGAACGCGCTCCTCGAACGCAAGGGCGCCAGGGCCGGCGTGATCACGACCGCCGGCTTCGCCGACGTGCTCGAGATGCGGCGACGGGACCGGCGGCAGACCTGGGGTCTGTGGGGCGAGTTCATCCCGGCGATGCCGCGTGATCTGCGCCTGGAGGTGCAGGAACGGACCTTGGCCGACGGCACGGTGCGCACGGCTGTCGACGCCGACGAGGTGAAACGCGCGGCACGGCTGCTGCTGGAACGGGGTGCCGAGGCGGTGGCCGTCTTCTTCATCAATGCGTACGCCAACGGCGCCAATGAGCAGGCGGCGCTGAAGGCATTGCGCGAGGTGTGGCCGAACGAGTACGTCAGCGCGTCGTCGGACATTCTGCCCGAGATCCGCGAATTCGAGCGCGCGTCGACGACCGCCTTGAACGCCTGCCTGCAACCGGTCGTCGCCTCGTATCTGGCGGCGCTGGACAAGCGGCTCAAGGACACCGGCAGCCGCGGCCAGCTGCTGATCGTGCAGTCGAACGGCGGCGTGATGTCGGTGGATACGGCCAAGCGCCTGCCGATCCGCACCGCACTTTCCGGCCCGGCGGCCGGCGTGATCGCCGCCGCACACATCGCCCAGGCGGCCGGTTTCCCCAACGTCATCACCGGCGACATGGGCGGCACCAGCTTCGACGTGGCGTTGATCGCGGGCGGCCGCTCGGTGCTGGCGCCGCAGACCACCATCGATTTCGGCCTGGTCGTGCGCACGCCGATGATCGAGATCACGACCATCGGCGCCGGCGGCGGGTCGATCGCCGGGCTCGACCGCGGCGGCCTGCTGCAGATCGGGCCGGAATCCGCGGGCGCCGATCCGGGGCCGGTCTGTTACGGCCTCGGCAGCAAGCGGCCGACGGTGACCGACGCCAATCTCGTGCTCGGCCGCATCAACGCCGACCGGCCGATCGGCGGCAAGCTCAAGCGCCTCGACGTCGAGGCCGCCAAGGCCGCGATCGCCGAGGTGGTCGGCAAGCCGCTCGGCCTCGACGCGATGGCGGCGGCGGAAGCGATCTTGCGCGTCGCCAACTCGCGCATGGCCGGCGCCATCCGCCTGGTGTCGATCGAGCGCGGGCACGATCCAAAACGCTTCACCCTCATGCCATTTGGTGGCGCCGGCGCGCTGCATGCCGGCGCCCTGATCAAAGAGGTCGGGCTCGCCTCGGCGCTGGTGCCGCTCTATCCCGGCGTGACTTCGGCGCTTGGCTGCGTGATCGCCGACATGCGTCACGATTTCGTCCGCACCATCAACCGGCCGCTGGCGCCGGTCGAGGCGGGCGGTCTCGACCCTGCGGCGCTCGACCAGGCGATTGCCGAATCCGTGGGTTCGGGCAGGGCCTTGCTCGAACAGAGTGGCGTGAAGCTCGAAGGCATCGTCACCGAAGTCGAGCTCGACATGTCCTATGTCGGCCAGACCCACACGGTCGCGGTGCCGCTGGCGGCGACCGGACGATTGACCGTCGATGCGATTCGCGCCGCCTTCGAAGATGCCTATCGCCAGGCCTTCGGCCGGCTGCTCGAGAACATTCCGATCAGGGTACTGACGTTGCGCATCGCCGTCATCGGCCGGCGGCCGAAGCTCGACCTCGCGAAAATGCGCCCCACCGGCGGCAGCCTCGCCAAGGCACAGACCGGCGAACGCGCGGTGTGGTTCCAGGGCCGCGCGCACGCGACCAAGATCTATAACCGCCTCGACCTGCCGGTCGGCGCGCTGATCTCCGGCCCGGCACTGCTCGAACAGCCCGACGCCACGATCTGGGTCGACCCCGACCTCATGGCCAGGGTCGACGATTTCGGCAACCTCGTGATGAGCCGCAAGCCATGACGCGCTTCACGCCCGCGACCACCGCTCTGATGCTGATCGATCTGCAGAACGACTTTCTGCATCCCAAGGGCGCGTACGGCCGGGCGGGGCAGGGCGCTGCCGCCATCGCCGCCTTGCCGGCGCGGCTCAAGCCCGTCGCCGACGCCATGCGCAAGGCCGGCGGCTGGGTGGTGTCGACGCATTTCACCCTCGTGCCGGGCAAAGGCGGCGAGCCCATGATCTCGCCGCATCTGAAGAAGCTGCGGCCATTCCTGGCCAAAGGCGACTTCGTGCCGGGCACGTTTGGCCACGATCTGGTGGACGAGCTGAAGCCCGCCGACCTCAGCGTCGACAAAGTCGCGTATTCGGCGTTCTACATGAGCCGGCTTGAATTCGTGCTGCGCAAGGCCGGGATAGAGACCTTGGTTTTCAGCGGCATCGTCACCAACGGCGGCGTCGCCTCGACGTTGCGCGACGCACATGTACGGGATTTTCCCACCGTTCTGCTGTCGGACGGCTGTGCCGCGTTCAGCGAGCAGGTCCACAACACCACCGTCGCCTCGCTGGCCGCGATCTCGCCGGTGATGACCTGCGCCGAATTTTCGGCGGCTCTGGTGCCGTGAACGCGTT
>Ga0335070_10001319_pt1 | contig 28626 bp, 20 predicted proteins | sample Lox_Sample_13_FD_206722 | JGI IMG/M metagenome (GOLD analysis project Ga0335070, IMG submission 206722) | Soil microbial communities from Loxahatchee National Wildlife Refuge, Florida, United States - Lox_Sample_1.3 | ecosystem: Environmental > Terrestrial > Soil > Wetlands | place: USA...
TTCGTACACCGCTTCGAGAGCGCCGAGGTGCTGGCCGAGCTGCTCGGCGTCGCCGGATCCACGCTCGACCCGGAGGAGGTGTTGCGCCGCTTCCGCGCCGGCCGGGCCGAGGGAGCCCGGGCCGCCGAGGTCATCCCCGGGCTCCTTCCCGACCCGCCGCGCTTCCCGGATCCGGATCTGGCCCGGAGGCTGTTCCAGAATCTGCTGGGGCTGTGGGACGCCGCGGCCTCGCCTTCCTTCCGGCTGCATGCCGAGGTCCGTTCCCCGCGCCCTCCGCCTCTGGAGAGGGTCATGGCCCCGGGTCGCCCGGGACCGCGCGGCATCGACGCGGCGTACGTCGGGGCGGTCCGTGCGTGGCTGGCGGCCGATCGGCGGGCCCGGGACCGGCTGGCCGATTCGTTCGAGAACCGCCAGGACGCCCTCCTGGGCTCCCTTGACGAGCGCGGGCTCTCGGACGAAGGTTGGGGGGTCCTCCGCCAGCTGGCGTTCGAGCTTCACGCTGTTCTCGAGCACGCAGATGGCGCCGCCCCGGCGTCGGTTCCGCCCGAGGCGCTCGAGGGCGACCCAGCGGCGAAGGTCCCGGTGGAGCTGATCGGGCTCGTCGACCAGGCGTTCGCCCGGGCCGAGCAGGACGGCACAGGACCGGTGCCGGGGGCGGAACGCGAGACCGTTCGCGCCCTTGGCCGGCAGGTGCTCGGAGCGCTCTGGCAGGCCCGGGCTCGGAGGTGACGGACACTTATGGTGAAGGACGACGACGACGGCGGCGGCTTCACCGGGAAGCGCAACAAGAGCTGGCGGGAGATCGACGCCCGGCGCGGCAAGAGCAAGTACCACTCGCGCCAGGACGACCCCGCGCAGCAGCGCATCGAGCGCAGCGCGACGTACACCCGGTACAAGCAGGCCGCGGACGCGCTCTTCACCGGCGGCGCCCTCCCCGAGGGCCTGGCGAAGACCTTCGACCCCGACGGCAAGCGCCAGGCCCAGAAGGAGGCCATGGCCAAGCTGCGCGAGCTCCCGGACCGGAAGGCCTGGGCGGAGGGCGTGCTCGAGTACCTCGAGAAGTACCCGGAGCTGCCCGAGGACCCGTACTTCCTCGACTCGCTGCTGGACCACCCGCGCGAGCGGGTGGTGGGGCTGGCGCTGGGGAAGCTCGAGGGGATGCAGGAGGCCGGGACGCTGAAGGCGAAGCTGCCCAAGAGCCTCGACCAGCGGCTGAAGTCGCTGGAGCTGACCAGCATGGATCCGGAGCTGCAGCAGCGCGCCCGGGCGCTCCGCGAACAGCTGCGGGCGTGAGCGGCGGCTGGCTGATCCGACCCGTCCACCCGGACGACGCACCGGCCCTGCGCCGGTTGCGCGAGGAGGCGGGCTGGGACGTGGCGAAGGTGCCGGCGTGGATCGCCGGCTCGCTCTCGGGCGAGCGGCCCACCTGGGTGGCCGAGCTCGACGGCGAGACGGTGGGAATGGTCAGCCTCGAGCTGACCGACCCTGACCCGGAGGTGGCAGACGGTGGAGAGGTCGCCGCGGTCACCAGCCTCTCGGTGCTCGCCAGCGCCGGGCGCCGCGGCATCGGCCGGGCGCTGACGGTGTTCGCCGAGGAGCGGGCCCGCGCGCGCGGGGTGCGCGTCCTCACTCTGAACACCCGGCCCAGCAACGCGGCCGCCATCGCGCTCTACGAAGGGCTCGGCTACCGGCGATGGAAGCAGCAGGAGCGTCCGTGGGGGCTCGCCGTCTACCTGCGCAAGTCACTCGCGGCTTGACCAGGTGACGGTTCCGTGACCATTTCCGCCCGGGCCGGTGAATAAAGCAGGCGGCCGGGCGTTCGTTCGGCCGGAGTCCGGGACACACCACACACGCTCGCACCGGCGCTCGCCCGACGTGCGGTCGAGCGCTGGTTGATTTCCCAGTCAACATGCCGCGGGACCGTGTATGCAGTCGCCCCCTCCACCCCTGCTTCTGACTCGAAGGAGAAAACCTTGAAGCGTCTCTTCTCACTGCTCGCTGCGGGCGCGCTTGCCTCGGCGTGCTCGAGCGACAACACCAACTCGAACGCGGTGAAGGTGGACCCGACGATGACCGAGTCTGCCATCGCCTCGGTGTTCTCCAGCGCCGCTGCCGACTCCACCATCGACATGGCGGGGGGCACCTACCACTTCACCAACTCCCTGAACCTCTCCACCAAGAACAACGTCACGGTGAAGGGGGCAGGCACGACCCAGACGATCCTCGACTTCAGCGGCCAGGCCACCGGCGCAGACGGGCTGGTGCAGAGCGTCCCCTCCGGCTCGACGGTGAAGGTCACCTTCCGGGACTTCAGCATCAAGGATACCGCCGGTGACGGGCTGAAGATCACTGGCGGCAACGGGGTTCACGTCACCGGGGTGGCGGTCTCCTGGCCCACCCGGGCGCAGCACGGCGGGTACGGCATCTATCCGGTGCAGTGCAAGAACGTGCTGGTAGAGAACAGCTCGGCCGACGGCGCCAGCGACACCGGCATCTACGTCGGCCAGTCGGACACCATCGTGGTCCGCAACAACACGACCACCCACAACGTCTCGGGCATCGAGATCGAGAACTCGTTCAACGCCGACGTCACCGGGAACAACTCCAACAACAACACCGCCGGTTTCCTGGTGTTCGACCTGCCCAACCTGCCGCAGGTCGGCGGGCACAACGTGCGCGTCTACAACAACCAGTTCACCGACAACAATTTCCCCAATTTCGGCGACCCCAGCGGCACGGTGGCCCTCGTGCCTGCCGGTACCGGCGGCCTGGTGATGGCCAATTCCAAGCTGGAGGTCTTCGGCAACACCTTCAGCGGGAACACCGCCGACGGCTTTCTGATCGGCAGCTGCTTCGCGGCGCTGGGCCAGTCCACCTGCCTGAGCGGAACCGCTGGGTACAACCCGTTCCCCAGCCAGATCTACGTCCACGACAACACCTTCACCAACAACGGGAAGAATCCCCTGGCAGCCAACACCGACCAGAACCACCCCAGCTTCCAGCTCGCGGCGCTGCTGGCCAGTGGCTTTGCACCCTCGCAGGGCGCGCCGGGCTGGCTCGACAACCATGTCTCCGACGTCGTCTACGACGGCATCCTCGGACTCGGCGGCTCCGGCAACCCGTTTCAGATCTGCGCGCAGCGAAACGGGTCGGGCCACTTCGGCAACGTGCACCTGGACCAGGTCGCCGGGGGCGCAAACCTGAACGAGGTGGCCACCTTCGACGAGGCCATCTACGGCTGCTCGCTGCCGGCACTCCCGCCGGTCCCGGTGCCGCAGCTCTGAGCCCGGTAGGTTCGAGGATGTCGCGGTCCGTCCAGGGGGTCGTGGCCAGCGCGCTGCTCGCGCTGGGCGCCTGTGGCTCGAAGTCGAGCGCGCCGTGCACCCCACGCCTCCCCATGGACGACACCGTGCCCGGCACGCTCGCCGAGTGGTGCCAGGTGGAGCTCACACAGGGCGACGTCGCTCCGCTCTCTGGCGACGTCGTCCCCTTCGCGCTCACCACCCCCCTGTACTCGGACGGGGCGATCAAGCGCCGGACGGTCCGGGTTCCTCCGGGCAGGGCCGCCACCTACGACGAGACCCAGGCGCTGGAGTTCCCGGACGGGACGGTGTTCACCAAGAGCTTCGGGTTCCGTCAGGATGCCCGGAACACCGCGCTGCCCATCCACTGGGTCGAGACGCGGGTCGAGTGGAAGGCGGCGGGGGCCTGGAACTTCATGAGCTACCGCTGGAACGACACCGGCACCGAGGCGGTGGCCTTGCCTGGCGGGGAAGTGGTGAGCTTCTCCTACGTCGACGTGGACGGGGTGAGCCAGGACGCGCACTACCTCGTCCCCAGCAGGCTGCAGTGCGAGCAGTGCCACGCCGAGAGCGGCGCGGTCGCGCCCATCGGCCCCAAGGCGCGTCTGCTCAACACCGAGTACCCCTACGACTCCGGTTCCGAGAACCAGCTCGCGCACTGGTCACGGACGGGGATGCTCTCCGGGGCTCCCGACCCGGCGAGCGCACCGAAGCTCCCCGTCGCCTCCGACCCCGACGCGGGCACGGTGGAGCAGCGCGCCCGCGCCTACCTCGAGGCGAACTGCGGCTTCTGCCACAACCCCACGGGCAACGCGCGGGTGAGCGGCCTGTTCCTGCGCGCCGACGTGACCAGCCCGGACCAGCTCGGCATCTGCAAGAAGCCGGTGGCAGCCGGTCCGGGCGCAGGCGGGCGCCCCTTCGACATCGTCCCCGGAGCGCCGGACCAGTCGGTCATCCCGTACCGGATGGAGGCCACCACCCCCGCGGTGGCGATGCCGCAGATCGGCCGGAGCGTGGTGGATGCCCACGGCGTCGCGCTGGTGACGCAGTGGATCGCGGAGATGGCCGGGACCTGCGACTGAACACCGGTCCACAGCCTCCAGTGGTTGCCTGGCGGCCGGGGATCGGGCAGAGCACTGCCCCTCATGTTCATCGCCCTCGCCCGGGCCGTCTCCCGGCACCGCCTGGTGGTCCTCGCCGTCACCCTCGTGGTGCTGGTGCTGGCCGTTCTGAGCCTGATCCGGGGCGGAAGCCTGACCAGCGGGACCATCGAAGGAACCGAGTCCGCCCAGGCCGCTGCCCTGGTCCGGGGCGCCGCGGGCGCCGACACCGACACCAGCATCGTCGCGCTCTTCACCCACGGCTCGATGCCGGCCACGGACCCGATCTTTCAGGGGGCGCTGGGGCTGCAGCTGGAGAAGGTGAGCGCCCGGCCCGAGGTGGAGAGTGTCGTCTCGGTGGCCACCGCGCCCGAGCAGGGCCGCGCGCGCTTCGTCTCCCCGGACGGGAAGACCGCGCTGGTGCTGGTCCGGCTGAAGGGGGACGAGAAGGTGGCGGTCCACGCCTTCCCGGCGGTGAGGGCGGCGCTGCGCGATGGCCCGTTCCTGGTCGAGGTCACCGGCAAGCCCGCGTTCCTCACCGACCTCAACGCCGAGCTGGAGCACGACCTCCTCCGCGCCGAGCTCGTCTCCTTCCCGCTCGCCCTCCTGGTGCTGATCTGGGTGTTCCGGACGCTGGTCGCCGCGCTCCTCCCCATCGTGGTCGGCGGGCTGGCGGTGCTGGCGGGCGTGGCGGCGGTGCTCGCGCTCTCGCGCCACCTGGACATGGCCCAGTACACCTTGAACGTGGTGAGCCTCATCGGGCTCGGCGTGGCCATCGACTACTCGCTCTTCATGGTCAGCCGGTTCCGCGACGAGCTCCTCGCCGGGGGACCCGTGGAGACCGCCCTCGAGCGGACGGTGGACACCGCCGGGCGGGCGGTCGCCTTCTCGGGCCTCGCGGTCGCCGCCGGGCTCTCCGGGTTGCTCTTCTACAAGGGCTCGTACCTCGCGGCGATGGGGCTCGGGGGCGCCATCGTGGTGGGGTTCGCGGTGCTCTTCGCGCTCACCGCGCTCCCGGCGCTCCTCGGCTGGCTCGGCCCGCGGGTCAACCTCGGCCGGGTGCCGCTCCCGGCGTTCGGGCTCCGGCCGGGGGTGTGGAACCGGCTGGCGAGCTGGGTGATGCAGCATCCCCTCGCGGTGCTCCTCCCCACCTTGGGCTTCATCGCGCTCGTCGGCTGGCCCTTCGTCCGCCTCCAGACCGCCGGGACCGACATCACCGCCCTGCCCGAGTCCGCCGAGTCGCGGCAGGGCGCGGCCGCGGTGGCGCGTGCATTCCCCGAGCAGAGCGCGACCCGCATCCTGGTGGCGGTGAAATTCCCCGGCCCGCCGTTCACGCCCGAGCGGGCCGGAGCGCTCTACGACGTCACCCGGCGGTGGGCGAAGCTCCCCGGCGTGGTCGGCGTCGAGAGCATCGTCAACCTCGACCCGACCGTGACCCGCGAGCAGTACCTGCAGCTCGCTGGCGCCGGACCGGCCTTTCGCCCACCCGAGTTCGCGCTGGCCGAGGCCGTGTATCTGAATCGCGACGTCGCCGTGGCGCAGGTGCTCACCTCCGCGCCGGCTTCCAGCGAGGATGCCCGGCGACTGGTCCTGGCGCTGCGCCAGGACCGCACGGTGGGCGACGGGCGGGCGCTGGTGGGAGGCCAGAGCGCGGGTGACGTCGATTCCACCGCCTTCGTCCTCGGCCGGGCGCCGCGCGCGGTGGGCTTCGTGGTGCTGGTCACCCTGGTCACGCTCTTCTTCCTGCTCGGCTCGGTGGTCCTCCCGCTGAAGGCGGTGCTGGTGAACTTCCTTTCCCTCGCCGGGAGCTTCGGGGCCCTGGTGTGGATCTTCCAGGAGGGCCACCTCCGCTGGCTGCTGCACTTCCAGCCCGGACCGCTCGAGCCAGCGCTCCCGCTGCTCCTCTTCTGCACCCTCTTCGGGTTGTCGATGGACTACGAGGTCCTGATGCTCTCGCGGATGCGCGAGGAGTGGGCCCGCACTCACGACAACCGCCACAGCGTGGCCGAGGGCCTGGAGCAGACCGGCGGGCTGATCACCAGCGCCGCGGCGATCATGGTCGCTGTGTTCGCCGCCTTCGCCCTGGCGAAGATCCTGGTGGTGAAGGCCATGGGGGTGGGGATGGCGATCGCCGTCACCCTCGACGCCACCCTGATCCGGGTCCTGATCGTCCCCGCCACCATGCGCCTCTTCGGGGCTGCAAACTGGTGGGCACCACGGGCCTTGCAGCGCTTCACGCTCCCGGCACACGGAGAGAAGAGCACCCGATGAGCACCGTCCTGGGCGCGCTGGCCATCGTCTCGCTGCTCCTCCTGGTGGAGGGACACCTGCGGCTCTCGAGAGTCCTCGACCGCCGCCCCGCGGCGCCTCCGTCTCCGAAGGCCGCGCCCTCCATCACCGTCATCCGCCCGGTGAAGGGGCTGGACACCGGTGCCGAGGACAACGTCCGCGCGTTCCTGGAGATGGAGTACCCTGGGCGGCTCGAGCTGCTCTTCGTGGTCGATTCGGAGGAGGACCCGGCCTACCCGCTCATCAGGCGGCTCGTCGCCGAGCACCCGACCCATGCCGAGCACGTGGAGGTGCTCCTCTCCGGCTCGCCGCCGCCGCGCCGCACGGGAAAGCTCAACGCCATGCTGGTGGGCGTCGCCGCGGCCAGCGGGGAGTTGCTGGCGTTCAACGACTCAGACAGCCGCCCGTCGAAGGATCTGCTCGGAAGGCTGGTCAGCGAGCTGCTCTCCCGGCCGGACTGCGGCTGCACCTTCGCCCCGGCGGTCGCCGCGGCCGATGTGCCCACCGCCGGTGACGTGGCCTACGGCCTGCTCCTGAACGCCTGGTACGGACCGACGGCCGCCTGGGCCGCCGGGCCAAGGCGCGAGCTGGACTTCATCATGGGTCAGCTCATGGTGTGCCGGCGCGAGGCGCTGGACGCGGTGGGTGGGGTCGGCGTGGCCGAGGGCCAGTTCGTCGACGACATGTACATCGGCCGCGCGCTGTGGAGGGCGGGCTGGAAGAACGTGGTGATCGAGACGCCGCTGCGGATCGTCATCGGCGGCATGGGGCCGCTCCAGTTCCTCAGGACCTTTCGCCGGTGGATGCTCTTCGGCGAGGGCGGTCTGTCCTTCCGCTTCACCTGGCCCAACTGGGTGCGCGGCATCGCCTGCTGGATCGCCTGGGGTGTGCTGGGCGTGGCGCTGGCCACGGGGAACCTCGCCGCCGCCGGCCTCGCGCTGGTCCCGATCGCCTTCTCGGTCTGGACCCAGTCCTCGCTCCAGCGCGCGTGCCACGGCCCAGCCATCGCCCTGCACCAGCTCTGGGTGCCGGCGGTGCTCCCGCTGGTCTCGGGGCTGGTGGCGCTCTCCGCCCGGGTCGACCGCCGGGTCGACTGGCGCGGCCGGAGCTACGACCTCGACGGCGAGGCGCGGCTCGGGGCGAGCGGGTCACCCGCGGCAGAGACGTGAGGCGCTGGGAGGGCGAGGAGCCGGTCCTCGACCGCCCCCGCCATCGCCGTCCGGAGGTGGGGCAGGGCGGAGGCGACGAGGAGGGCCCCGGCACGGACGGCCCGGCGCGGACTTCGCACCGCGCGCACCCCGCCGGTGCCGAGCTCGACCAGCCCGTGCGCCACCACCCGTGCGTACTCCCGCGCCATGACCGACATGCGGGTCTCGCGCGTGGAGAGCAGGGACATGGAGATGCGCGTCCCGGTGGACGAGCGCTCCCAGTAGCGGAACAGGCCGCCGCGGAGCGCGGCCATCTCGGCCGACTCTCTGCAGAAGACCTCGTACAGCGCCGAGGCCAGGGCGATGCGGGTGCGGTTCGCCGGGCGGCGCGCGCGGGCGTAGGCGGCGAGCGCCCTCGGGACGTCGTTGCCCGCCTCCGCCATCGCCCGGTGGAGCACGCGGGCGTCGCGCACCGCCGAGGCCATGCCGCTGGCGCTCAGCGGGTGACAACAGCCGGCCGCGTCACCCACCAGCACCACGTGACCCTTGTAGACGTGGTCCATGATGCGGGTGTCGCTCGAGGCCACCAGCGGCGCCTCGTGCTGCAGCGCTTCGAGAATGGCCTGCCGGAGCGGCTCGGGGACCCCGGAGAGGATGTCCGGCTCGGCGCGGACGCGGTCGGGCGTGGAGCCCAGCGGCAGATCCACCATCACCCGGGCCCGGGTGTCCGAGATGGGGTAGGCCAGCACCGGCGCCGGTCCGCCGATGAAGAGGTGCCCCCGGCCGGGGTGAGGGAGCAGCGCGGCGTCCACCAGCACGCCGACCATCGTGGAGAGCCGACGGTGCTGCTCGGCGATTCCCAGCGCGCGCCGGAGCGGTGAGGCGCGGCCGTCGGCTGCGACCAGCATGCCGGCGCGCACCCGCTCGGAGCGCCCGTCGTGCGATAGGGTGACCTCCACGCCGTCAGGACCGTCCGCCAGCAGGCCGACACGCGTCTTCCGGCGGACCTCGACGGCGCCGCGCGCCTCGAGGATGTCCAGGAGCGGGGTGACCAGCGCGTGATGCTCGATGCCCAGCCCGCGGTTGCCCGGCGCGTAGGGCAGGAGCGCGGTGCGGCCGTTGTCCACCACCGCGAAGCCGATGATCGGCACGCCAGCGGAGCGCAGCACCTCGGAGAAGCCGAAGGCGGTCAGCTCCTCCACGCCCACCGGGTGCAGCAGCTCGCCAGCCAGCTGCTTCTTGCGGTCCTGGCCCGCGTCGGCGAGAACCGTTCGCAGGCCCAGCTGGGCCATCGCGGCAGCGGTGGTACACCCCGCAGGGCCACCGCCGGCGACGACCACGTCCACTTCCATCAAGGCAGCCATGCCTCCCCGGCCCTTCTCTCGGGGCTTCTTATAGAGTGCGGCGCGGCCGGGCGCATCCTCCGCAGTGTTTCCGTAGGTGTCTCGTGACCGGACCCGAAGACTTCTGCCGTCGCGCACTCCCGGAGGTGTCTCGCACCTTCGCGCTCAACATCCCGGTGCTTCCACCGCCGCTGGATCTGGTGGTCACCGTCGCCTACCTGCTGTGCCGCATCGCCGACACGCTCGAGGACGAGGCCCGGGGACAGGTCTCGGAGCGCGCCGAGCTGTTTCACACGCTAGGACGGCTGGTGAAGCTCGAGCCCGGGTGGGAGGAGCGGGCCTCGGAGTTTGCGCGTCGCTCGGTCGCGGCGCTCCGGCCCTCGGCCCCGTCGGCCGAGGTTCAGCTGGTCCAGGGGACACGGACCGTCCTCGAGGCCATGCGCGGGCTGCCCGACTGGACCCACCGGCACATCGCCGCCTGCGTCGGCGAGATGACCGGGGGGATGGCCGAGGTGATGGAGGAGCTCGATGGCGGCGCGCCCCAGGGGCTGCCTGACCTCCGGGATACCCTGCAGTACTGCTACTACGTCGCCGGAACGGTGGGGGTGATGCTCACCGGTCTCTTCGTCGACGGCCACGACTCGGTGCGACCGAAGAAGGCCGAGCTCGCTCCGCGGGCCCCGGCCTTCGGGCGGGCGCTCCAGCTCACCAACATCCTCAAGGACATCCGCGAGGACCTGGACCGCGGCTTCTGCTGGCTGCCGCGAACGGTCATGGCGAAGCATGGGCTCTCCCCGGGCAACCTCGTCCTCCCGGAGCGCCGGAGCGCCGCGGTGGCCATGCTCGACGAGCTGGTCGCGGTGGCCCGGCGCGAGTGCGACGTGTCGTTCGAGTACTCGCTGCTCCTGCCGAGGTCGGAGCCCGGGCTGCGCCTGTTCTGCCTCTGGCCGCTGCTCTTCGCGCTGCGGACGCTGCGGGCGCTGGCGCACAACCCGGCGGTCTTCGAGCCGGCCCCGGTGAAGATCGATCGCCAGACGGTGATGCGGATCATGGTCCTCACCCGCGAGAGCGTCGCCGACGACCGGGCGCTGGAGGCCCTCTATGCCGAGTGCGCCCGCGGGCTGCCCGAGGGACGCGGGGCATGACCGCTCCCAGCACGCGCACCGACCCCTCCGCGATCGATCGGGGGCTGGCGGTGCTCGCCGCCACCCAGGACGCAGGGGGCTCGTGGAAGGGCGACTACGGCGGGCCCTTGTTCCTGGTGCCGGTGTACGTGGCCGGCCTCCAGGTGCTCGGGCGCCCGCCGGACGCGGCGACGCGGGAGGGGTTCATCACCTATCTGCGCGGGCACCAGAACGCGGACGGCGGCTGGGGACTCGACGTCGAGTCGCACAGCCACGTGTTCACCTCGGTGCTGGTCTACGTGACCTTGCGGCTGCTCGGCGTTCCCGCCCAGGACCTGCAGCTGCAGCGAGCACGGGGGTGGTTCCTGCCGCTGGGCGGACCGCTGTCGAGCGGGTCGTGGGGGAAGTTCATCCTCGCGATGCTCGGGCTCTACGCGTACGAGGGCCTCGTCCCGGTGCCGCCCGAGCTGTGGCTCTTGCCCGAGTCGCTGCCGCTGCATCCGTCGAAGCTCTGGTGCCACTGCCGGATGGTGTACCTGCCGATGAGCTGGCTGTACGCCCGGCGGGTGCGCGCGCCGGAGACGCCGCTGCTCGCGGCCATTCGCCGGGAGATCTACGCCCAGCCCTACGAGACGGTGGACTGGCTCGCAGCCCGCGAGCAGGTGGCGGCGACCGACGCGTACACTCCCCGGACGTCCTACCTCCGCGCGGCCAACGGCCTGCTCGGGCTGTGGGAGCGGCTGGCGCCGGCGGGGGCGCGAGAGCGGTCGCTGGACATCGTCCTCGACCAGATCCGCCGCGAGGACCAGGCCACCAGCTTCATCTGCATCGGCCCCATCAACAAGGTGCTGAACACGGTCGTCTGGCACGTCGCCCGGCCCGGCGGACCCGAGGTCGAGGCACATCTGAGGCGCTTGCCGGACTACCTCTGGCGCGCGCCGGACGGACTGAAAATGCAGGGCTACAACTCGTCCGAGCTCTGGGACACCGCCTTCGCGGTGCAGGGCATCCTCGCCACCGGGCTGGCCGAGCGGATGCGGCCAGCGCTCGAGCGGGCGGCGCAGTACCTCGAGTCCAACCAGGTGCTCGAGGACGTCCCGGAGATGGAGAAGGGCTACCGGCACCGGAGCCGCGGCGGCTGGCCGTTCTCCACCCGCGCCCACGGCTGGCCCATCAGCGACTGCACCGCAGAGGGGCTGAAGGCGTCGCTGCTGCTCGAGGCCGCGGGGATGAACCAGGTCCCCCGCGGGCGGCTGCGCGAGGCCGTGGAGGAGATCCTCTCGCTCCAGAACGAGGACGGCGGCTGGGCGACGTACGAGCTGCAGCGTGGGCCGAAGTGGCTCGAGGCGCTCAACCCCTCGGACGTCTTCTCCACCATCATGGTCGACGTCTCCTACGTCGAGTGCACCTCGGCCTGCGTCCAGGCGCTGGCGGCGTGGAGCGCGTTCGCGTCCGAGGACGCGGGCTGGCTGCGCGAGCCCATCCGGCGAGGAGAGCGCTTCCTTCGCAAGGTGCAAAGAGACGACGGCTCGTGGGAGGGCAGCTGGGGCGTGTGCTTCAGCTACGGCGCCTGGTTCGGGACGGCGGGGCTGATCGCCGCGGGAGCCCGGCCGGACGACCCGGCGCTGCGGCGGGCGGCCGACTACCTCGAGGCTCGCCAGCGGCCGGACGGAAGCTGGAGCGAGACGCTGGAGTCGAACCGGCAGCGGCGCTGGGTGGACGGGAAGAACGGGCACGCCGTGCAGACCTCGTGGGCCATGCTGTCGCTGGCCGCGTGCGGGCGGCGTGACTCGGAGGCGGTGCGCCGGGGCTCGGAGTGGCTACGGGGGCATCTGGGCGAGGACGGACGGTGGCCCGACCAGCCCATCACCGGCGTGTTCAACCGGACCTGCGCCATCCACTACGACATCTACCTGCGCCTGTTTCCGGTCTGGGCGCTCGCGGTCTGCGACCCAGGATAGGCTGGAACCGAGGGGGCCTCCGGTGCCCCGAACCCCTCGAGCCTGGACGCGGTCGTGGCGCCCGACGCCCCAGACTCAATCTGGGTCAGCGTCGGAGGAGCTCAGCAGTACATCCGATTGCCCTGACCGCCGCCGTTCCGCCGTGCCGGGGCTCCAGCAGGATCGAAGCCAGTCCTCCGCGACAGTCCGTGCCCACGGAATCACCCGAAGGAGCGCCTCCGCGAGACGAGCCGTGGCGCGGCCATACCGGCGGGCTTCGCGCCGCGCTTCCCTGCATCCGTCTGACCGTTCCCGGCACACCCTGCAAGAGTCGCGGCTCGTCTGCGACCCCTGCCGGATGGTCGCCCTTTCCCGGAAGACACCAATGCGCCTCGCCCTCCTTCTCCCATCCCTGACGGTCCTCGCGTGCGCCACCGTGCCCGCACCGGGACCGTCGAGCGCAGCCGCTGCGCCCCCCGGTCCTTCCGTGGCTCCGGCTCCTGTGGCAGTCCAGGCACCGCCCCCGCTCCGGGAGTTGCCGGTGGGTGGGGCTGCGGAGCGGGTCTCCGGGCCCTCCTCCGCGCTCACCGCCGCATGCAAGGACGCCATCGCCCGGGCGCGCATCGGGCTGAACGCGCTGAAGGCCATGCCCGCCCCGCGGGACACGGTGACCACCCTCACCTGGTACGACGACGCGAACGCGGTGATCAACGACCTGGACTTCCAGGCCGAGCTTGCGCGGCAATCCAGCCCGGACGCCGAGATGCGGAAGGCCGGCGAGGAGTGCGACCGCGAGATCCAGGCCTTCGCCACCGCGATCTACCAGGATCGCGCGGTGTACGATGCTCTCTCCGGTCTCGATCTCTCGGGTCAGGACAGGTCCACCGCGTGGTGGATGAAGCGTGACCTCCGCGAGTTCCGGCGCGCCGGCGTGGATCGCGACGACGCCACTCGCGAGAAGGTGCGAGCGCTCAACGACGAGGTGGTCGCCATCGGGCAGGAGTTCGACCGCAACATCCGTCAGGGCACGAAGACGGTCTTCTTCACGCCTGCGGAGCTGGCAGGAGTGCCCGACGACTTCCGGAAGGCGCATCCGCCCGGCAAGGACGGGAGGGTCGCCGTCACCACCGACTACCCCGACTACCACCCGTTCATGGCCTACGCCCGCAGTTCCAAGGCGCGGGAGAAGATCTGGCGCGCCAACAACACCCGCGCCGCACCGGCGAACGTCGAGGTGCTCTCGCGCCTGCTCGCCAAGCGGTACGAGCTGGCCTCGGTCCTCGGTTACGCAAACTGGGCGGATTACACCACCGAGAACAAGATGATCGGCACCGGGCGCGCGGCGGCCGAGTTCGTGGAGCGGATCACCGCCGCGGCGAGCGAGCGTTCCGCGAAGGAGCTGGCCCGGGTGCTGGCCCGCGAGCGCAAGGACATCCCGTCCGCGAAGCAGGTCGCCCCCTGGGACTATGGCTACTACTCCGACCGGGTGAAGATCGAGCAGTATCGCTTCGACGCGAAGGCCGCGCGGCCCTACTTCGAGTTCGATCGCGTCCTGCAGGGAGTGCTCGCCGTCTCGGGCCGCTTGCTCGACCTCTCCTACCGCCCGGTGGAAGGCACGAAGGTCTGGCACCCCGACGTACAGGTCTACGACGTGATCGCCGGGCCCTCCTTCGGAGATCGCTCGGGGCAGTCTCTTGGCCGCATCTACCTGGACCTCCATCCCCGAGAGAACAAGTACAAGCACGCGGCGCAGTACGGGATGATCTCGGGTCAGGCGGGCCGGCGACTCCCCGAGAGCGCATTGCTCTGCAATCTCCCTCGCTCCGGCGAGCTGATGGAGTACGACGACGTCCGGACTCTGTTCCACGAGTTCGGCCACCTGTTGCACCACATGGTGGGCGGCAATACCCGGTGGGCGGCGAACTCCGGGGTCCGCAACGAGCAGGACTTCGTCGAAGCGCCCTCGCAGATGCTGGAGGAGTGGATGCGCGACGCCACCGTCCTCCAGACCTTCGCCCGAGAGGTCGAGACCGGGAAGCCCATCCCGGCGGCGATGGTGAAGCAGCTTCGGGCCGCGGACGACTTCGGCAAGGGCGTCGACGTACGTCAGCAGATGTTCTACGCCGCGACGAGCCTGCACCTCTACGACCGTGATCCGCGGGGGCTGGAGCTGACCCCGTACGTCGCCGACATCCAGTCCCGCTACTCGCCGTTCCCGTACGTCGCGGGGTCCACCTTCTACACGGCGTTCGGCCACCTGAACGGGTACAGCGCGGTCTACTACACGTACATGTGGTCGAAGGTCATTGCGAAGGACCTCTTCACCGCCTTCAAGGTCAAGGGGATGTTCGATCCCGCGACCGCACAGCGGTACCGGAAGGAGATCCTCGAGAGGGGCGGCGGAAGGCCCGCAATGGAGCTGGTCGCCGACTTCCTCGGCCGTCCGTACGACTTCCGGGCCTACGAGGCATGGCTCCGGGAAGGGGACGCTCCGGCGCCGACGGCTCCGAAGGGTGGCGGCGCGCCCGCAGCACGGACGGTGCGGTAGTAAGGAGAGCGTCCGTCCCGACTGTCGAGCGTTCGAGCGTGGACGTCAGGCGCGGGCGGCGACTGCGCCTTGCTGCATGCGGATGACCGTTCCAGGCGCCGTGTGAGAGAGTCCGCGCCCCGCCGTCCCTCGAAAGCCAACGATGCGCTTCGCCCTTCTGCTTCCTTCCCTGACGATCCTCGCCTGCGCCAGCGCGCCCGCGACGGGGCCCTCGACCTCTGCGGCCGCGAAGGCCGCGCCGACGCCAGCCCCGGTGAAGGCCGCCCCGGCGCTCGACGAGCCGGTGGGTACGGCCTCCGCCCGCATCTCCGGGCCGGTCCCGGCCTTCACCGCCGCCTGCCAGGACGCGATGGCGCGCGCCCGCGCCGGGCTGGACGCGGTGAAGGCGAGCAGGCCGCCGCGGGACACCGTGGCCACCCTCACCGGCTACGACGACGCGCTTGCCGCGATCAACGACCTCGATGCCCAGTCCGAGCTGGCCCGCCAGGGCAGCCCGGACCCGGCGATGCGCCAGGCAGCCGAGGAGTGCGATCGGCAGATCCAGGCGATGGGCACCTCCATCAACCAGGACCGCGCGCTGTACGACGTGCTCTCGGCGCTGGACCTGTCGGGTCAGGACGTCACCACCCGGTGGTGGATGACGCGGGACCTCCGTGAGTTCCGGCGCGCCGGCGTGGACCGGGACGAAACCACCCGCGAGAAGGTCCGTGCGCTCAGCGACGAGCTGGTGGCCATCGGGCAGGAGTTCGACCGGAACATCCCCGCCGACGTGAGGAAGGTCTCGTTCACCCGCGCGGAGCTCGCGGGGATGCCCGCCGATTTCCTCGCCGCACACCCACCGGGACCGGACGGGAAGATCGTCCTCACCACCGACTACCCGGACTACTTCCCGGTGCGGAGCTACGCCCGCCAGGCGAAGACCCGCGAGGCGCTCTGGCGGGCGTTCATGGCCCGCGCCGCTCCCCAGAACATCGCCGTGCTCGAGCGGCTGCTGGTGAAGCGGCAGGAGCTGGCCCACACGCTCGGGTACGCGAACTGGGCGGACTACGCGACGGAGAACAAGATGATCCGCACCGGAAAGGCGGCCTCGGACTTCATCGAGCGCATCACCGCCGCGTCCGGGGATCGCGCTGCCCGCGAGAAGAAGACGCTGCTCGCGCGCAAGCGGAAGGACGTGCCGGGGGCGAGGGCGCTCGATCCCTGGGACATCGTCTACTACGGCGAGCGGGTGAAGGCGGAGCGCTACCACTTTGACGCGCAGAGCGCCCGGCCGTACTTCGAGGCCAGCCGGGTGTTCCAGGGCGTGCTCGACGTGTCGGGGAAGCTCTTCGACCTCTCGTACCGGGCGGTGGAGAACGCAGTGGTCTGGCACCCCGACGTGCGGACCTTCGACGTCATCGCCGGCCCCTCGTTCGGTGACCGAGCGGGGAAGTCGCTGGGACGCATCTACCTGGATCTCCACCCCCGCGAGGGCAAGTTCAAGCACGCGGCGGAGTTCACCGTCGTCTCCGGCCAGGCCGGACACCGCCTTCCCGAGGGCGCGCTGCTCTGCAACTTCCCCAGGGCCGGCGGGCTGATGGAGTACGACGACGTCCGGGTGCTCTTCCACGAGTTCGGGCACCTGGTGCACCACGTGCTGGGTGGCCACACCCGGTGGGCAGCAAACTCCGGGGTGCGCACCGAGCAGGACTTCGTGGAGGCGCCGTCGCAGATGCTGGAGGAGTGGGTGCGTGACCCGGGTGTGCTCCAGGTGTTCGCCAGGCAGGTGAAGACCGGCCAGCCCATCCCGGCAAAGATGGTGGAACAGCTCCGCATCGCCGAGGAGTTCGGGAAGGGGCTCGAGGTGCGACGTCAGATGTTCCTCGCCGCCGTCAGCCTCCACCTGCATGACCGCGAGGCCCGGGGGCTCGACTCCACCGCGGTGGTCGCCGAGTCGATGGAGAAGTACTGGACCTTCCCCTACGTGAAGGGGATGTACATCCAGGCCTCGTTCGGACACCTGAACGGGTACAGCGCCGTGTACTACACGTACATGTGGTCGCTGGTCATCGCCAAGGACATGTTCACGCCGTTCGAGAGCAGGGGCGTGTTCGATCGCCCGACGGCGGCGCGGTACCGCGAGCGAGTGCTGGAGCAAGGCGGCGGCAAGCCCGCAGCCGATCTGGTCGCGGACTTCCTCGGCCGGCCGTACGACTTCAAGGCGTACGAACGCTGGTTGGAAAGGTGATGGGTTCCGGCATCGCCCTCAGAGCGACCGGAGAAAGGTGAGCAGCTGCTCCTGGGACTGCGGCGGGAGCGCGTCGAACGCCTTCCGGGCGGACGCTGCCTCGCCCTGGTGGCGGGCGATGGCCTCGCGGAGAGTGAACGAGAGCCCGTCGTGCATCAGCCGGCTGCGGGTCCGGAGCCCCCAGAGCGGCGCGGTGCGCATCCGGTTGGCGCTGGCGGCGAACGTGTCCTGCATCCCGGTGAACTGGGCCCCATGGTGTTCCGGGACGGCAAGCACGATGCCGTCGCCGGTCCCCACGTCATGCGTCAGGTAGTCGCTGTACGGATGGATGACCCGGCCGCCCAGTGCAGGCTCGACGCGGTACGGGCCGCCGAAGAGCAGCGTCCCGGCCGGCAGGGTGGTGAGCAGCGGCGCGTGGCAGACCGCGCAGCCGATGGTCTCGAAGAGGGTCGATCCGTTTCGCGCTTCCGGCGTCGCCGCCAGACGGGTGTCCCGCGGCGGAACCTTGCTGGCCCGGATGAAGCGGGCGAAGCGATCCAGGTCCGTGGCGCCGGTGGCGTCGGGGTGGTCCTCCGGGTCCGGCACCGTGTCGCAGAGCGAGGTCACGTCGGTGGGCCGGAGCGCGCTGGTGACGCCCATCTCGTTCAGGTACGCGTCCGCGGAGAACGAGAGCAGGCTCGCGTGCTCCGCCTTCCAGCCGAACCTTCCGATGCGGATCGTCCCCGGTGACTCGAGCACCGGCACCAGCATCGGCAATCCGCAGACCCCGAGCTCGGGGTGCCCGCACTGCCAGCGGGCGATGGCCTGCAGTAGCTCGTCCGACACGGCCTCCACGTAGCCGTCGCCGAGCAGGCTGATGGAGACCCGCAGGGCGCGCACGTCCTCCGAGTCCGGGAGATGCTCCTGCGCGTCGCCCTCGGTGAACTCGACGCCGGGGCAGATCGCCTTGTCGTTGATCAGCGTGCGGCCCGAGACCACGACCTTGCCACCTCCGATGCGAATCTCGGGAAAGCCGAACACGCCCTGCGCGTCGCGGTGCCCGGCGCGGAGCTCGGTCACCTGACTCGTGCCGCCCGCCACGGGGTTCTCGTGGCAGTCCCGGCAGGAGTGAGCGTTGTAGAGCGGGCCGAGTCCGGACGCGACCTCCTCCTGATGGTCGAACGCGACCTGGTCCGCGCGGTGCGTCTGCACGTCGACCAGCCCGTTGGGGAGCCCGTCGAACCCGGCGGACGCCTCGGCTGCCCGCTGCGGAGCAGGTGCCGCCACCTGCACGGCGGGGCCGGACGCGGTGCATGCAATTCCGACGAACAGACAGGCGAGCACGCCGCGCATGGCGCACCTCCGGCCCTTGGTCCGGCTCCCCTCCAGACGCGAGGCCTTGCGGTTCTACTGCTCCGCTCGCCGCCGGGGCAAACGGGGTTGTTTCCCGCGGGAGATTCAGACCCGCTTCTTCAGCTCGGCCTGATGCTCCTGGATGAAGGCGCGGATGTCGTCGCTCATGTCGAGCAGCTTCAGCCACTGCTCCTGGTACAGCGTCACCGGGAAGCGTCCGAGGCCGTAGACGGACAGCCCTCCCTTCTCGCTGACCTTCATCGAAACCGCACCGGACCGCCGGTTCCGGAGCGCCTCGTTCTCCGCCTTCAGCCGCTCCAGCTCGGCTCGCAGCTCGTCCTCGGTGGGCATGGCGTTGCAGCGTACCCCTGGTGCACGCCTCCCGGGGAGCCCCGGCGTCGAGGGGCGACCAGGTCGGGCCCGCCCCCCGGCGTCAGCGGTGATGGTCAGGGCATCGAGGAGATCAACTTGCGGTACTCGGCCTCGGTGAAGACCCGCATCGTGTCGGTCCGGACGTTGCCCAGCGAGCCGACGGTCAGCGCCAGTCGGGCCGCCGTCTCGTCGTTCGGACCGTCGGTGACCAGGACCGCGTCGTAGTTCCCGAGCGCCAGGTAGAACGACTTGATCTCCGCTCCGGCGGACTGGAAGACCTTCTTCGCCGCTTCCAGACGGGCCGGTCCCTCCTTGATGTTCCGGATGCCCTGATCGGTGAAGCGCATCAGCGTCACGTAGGTCGGCATGATTCGACTCCTTGCGCGAGGCCGACGCCGGCACTGCGCCAGCGCCGGTCGCGCAACCCTGGACCCATGCCGGTGCTGGCGCAAGTGACGGCCGGCGGGTCCGGCTCAGGTGGACCCGTTCTCGTGAAACCGGATTCCGCTGGTGTCCGATCGACGGGCCATTCGCGCGAGGCCTCGCAGACCGTTCCTGCGGGACGCGCCAGTGGACGACGCCATCCGCTGGCCCGGCTTTTCCCGGGAGCCCCGGAGCGCCATCCTGGCCATCATGCTTGCCCAGGTGCTGGAGCGTCCGCGGAGCGAGCTCGTGCTGCGTGACCTGCAGTCGCCGGCGCTTGCCCCCGAGCAGGTGCGGGTCCGGGTGAGCGCTTGCGGCGTGTGCCGGACGGACCTGCACGTGCTCGATGGGGAGCTGACCCGGCCCAAGCTCCCGCTCATCCTGGGTCACCAGATCGTCGGGACGGTGCTGGAGCGTGGCGCAGCCGCCACCTCCCTCGAGCTCGGTAGCCGAGTCGGGATCCCCTGGCTGGGGTGGACCGACGGGACGTGCGCCTACTGCCGCTCGGGGCGGGAGAATCTCTGCGTGGCGGCGGGCTTCACCGGGTACACGCTCGACGGGGGCTACGGGGAGGAGGCGGTGGCCGACGCGCGCTTTTGCTTCCCCCTCCCTCCCGCTCTGGACGACGTGCACGCCGCCCCGCTGCTCTGCGCCGGGCTCATCGGCTACCGCGCGCTGCGGCTCGCCGGGGATGCTCCGCGCATCGGGTTCTACGGATTCGGCGCATCGGCCCATCTCCTCGCCCAGGTGGTCGTTGCGCAGGGCCGGGAGCTGTTCGCCTTCACCCGGGACGGCGACCGGCGCGGACAGGCCTTCGCCCGGGAGCGCGGCGCGGTGTGGGCGGGCGGCTCGAGCGAGCCGCCCCCGGTGAAGCTCGACGCGGCGATCGTCTTTGCCTCGGCGGGCGAGCTGGTGGTGCGGGCGCTCGAGTCGCTCGCTCCCGGCGGCACCGTGGTCTGCGCCGGCATCCACATGAGCGACATCCCCTCATTCCGCTACCACGAGCTCTGGGAGGAGCGGAGCATCCGCTCGGTGGCGAACCTCACCCGCGAGGACGGGCGCGAGTTTCTCCCGCTCGCGGCGCGGCTCGGCGTCCGTCCCGAGGTCACGCTGTTCCCGCTCGCGCAGGCGAACGAGGCGCTCCGGGCGCTGCGCGAGGGGCGCTTCACCGGCGCAGCAGTCCTCACGATGGGCCGCTGAGGCGGGTGCCCACGGCCGAAGCGCCCGGGGCCTCGGTTCACCGGGCGACGACGAACGCGCAGACCGAGTCGAGCTGGAGCCGGAGGCCGTCGAGCGCCTCGGCGAGCCTACGGTGGTGCGCACGCTCCTGTTCCAGCTGCGCCTGGATCGCCGCTGGGGCGAGCCCCTGGTGCCGCAGCGCCCGCTCCAGCCGGGCGAGGACCCGGTCCCGCTCGTCATCGAGCCTCGTTCGCGCCTGCGCCTGCAGGGACTGGAGCTCGGCGCTGGCGGCGCCCATCGCCTCGGCGACGGCGGGATCGACGAACGCGGCGAGATCGGGGAACGCCGCCCGGATCTGGTCGCCCTGGAGCGAGCGGCCCTCCTCGCGGGCAAGCAGATCGAGCAGCTTCGGCTCGAGACGCGGAGCGCCTCCCGGCCCGGCCGTCACCACCACCGGCAGCAGGCTGCGGTCCAGCACCCGGACGAGCTGCCGCGAGGGCACGCGAGCCCCGGGGCTGGTGTCCTCGGGCTCGGGGGGGACGACGTGGAACAGCACCTCGATCCCGCGGGCCGCCGGGCCGTGGTGCTGGATGGCCCGGCACCCGTTGCGGCCGTAGGGTCCGTCGCGCAGGAAGCCGAAGAGCGACTCGACGATGGGGTGGCCGGTGGCGAAGAAGTCGATCTCCTCCTGCTCCACGGCCGTGTCGCGCCAGAAGGTCCCCAGCACCGTGCGCTCCTCGCCGAGCTGCAGGCCCGGCAGCGCCTCGACCTTGAGCGCGTGGCCGAAGTGGAACGCGCACTGGAAGGCATCGACCTGCTCGTCGGTGTCGACGCCGATCCCGACCCGCCGCGCCAGCTCGGTGACCGTCTCCTCGAGCCGCTCGTCGAGGTCGCGGGCGATGGCCCAGAGCCTGTCCTCGAGCGAGCCGTCCTGGTCGAGATCGAGACCGATGCGCACTCCGGCGCGGTCGACCAGGGCCTGCACCGCTGCGCGGTCGAAGCTGCGTTCGTCGAGCAGTGGGTCGTAGGCACGGCGGATGGCGCTCCGGGCCTCGGCCACCCGGGCGCCGAGCGCGGTCCGGTACTCGGCGCGCTCCGCCGGAGTGGCCAGGGCGAGCTCCAGGATCCGGGGCTCGACCTCCTCGAGCAGCGCGTCCAGGCCACCCATCGTCTCGCCGAACACGCCCACCGCGTCCGCCAGGAGGGCCAGCACGTCGGAGGCGAGCGTGCCCCGGACGTCGAAGACATGGATGTCCACCGGCTGGGTCTGGCCGATGCGGTCCAGCCGGCCGATGCGCTGCTCCATCGCCGCCGGGCTCCACGGGAGGTCGTAGTTCACCAGGTGGTGGGCGAACTGGAAGTTGCGCCCTTCCCCACCCACCTCGGTGGAGACCAGGATCTTCGGGCCGTCCGGGTCACGGAAGCGCGCCACCTGCCGGTCGCGCTCCACCAGCGGCAGGTCGCCGTGGTAGCCCAGCACCTCGATCCCGTCGGCCGAGAGCAAGGCCCGGAGGCTGTCCAGGGTGGCCTGGGCCTCGGTGAACAGCAGGACCTTGGCGTCCGGCTCGCCCTCCCAGACGTCATCGAGCAGCGCCCGGAGCGCCTGGTACTTCGCGTCGCGCGCCGGGAGGCTGGGGGGCGACGGGAGCACCCCGCTCGCCGCCTGGGCGAACGCGGCCGGCGACGAGTCGAGGCGCCGGAGCACACCGGCGAGCGCAGCGCCCCGGACGGAGCTTGCCCTCACTGCCCCCAGCACCGCGTCGCGAGCCACCAGCTCGGACTCGGGCGGCTCGACGACGTGCCGATGGAGCCGGCGGGCGCTGAACCCGCCCACCCGCGCGCGGCGGTTGCGGATCAGGGCCTCGGAGAGGCTGTAGGTCTCGGCCAGGTGCGCGAGGAGCGCCTGGCGGCCGCCGAGGGTGGCGAGCTCACGGTCGTCGGGGAAGCGGGCGCGAAGCGCGCCGACCGCCGAGGCGGCCTCGGCGTCGTCTCCCTCGAGCAGGGCGCGGACGGTGCGCGAGAGCGCCTCCTGACGTTCGATGCGCGCCCGGAATGACTGCGCGTCGGGCGCGGTCAGCGGGTCGAGGAGGGTGAGCAGCGCCCGGTACTCGGCCGGGTCGAGCTGCATCGGCGTCGCGGTGAGCAGCAGGAGACCCCAGGTGCGGGCGGCCAGCGCCTCGACGGCCGCGAACGCTTTCTCGGAGCGGAGGTGATGGGCCTCGTCGACGATGACCAGGTCCCAGCCGGCGGCGGCGATCTCCCGGACCTCGTCCGGCGAGCGGGAGAGCAGCTCGAGGCTGGTGACGACGCGGCTGAAGCGCTCCCACGGGGAGGTGTCCGGATCCTCGTGGCGGCTCCGGACGAGCCGGTCCCCATCCATCAGGGTGAACAGCTGCTGGAACTTGTGGAACAGCTCGGCGAGCCACTGCACCGTGAGGTGGCTGGGGGCGATCACCAGCACCCGCGCGGCGAGGCCGGAGAGCCGGAGCGCGGAGAAGATCATCCCCGCCTCGATGGTCTTCCCGAGCCCCACCTCGTCGGCGAGGACGAAGCGAGGCCGTCGCGCCGAGAGCACCCGCTGCACCACACCGACCTGGTGCGGCTTGACCATCACCCGGCTGGCGAGCAGCGCCCCGAGCGCGTCGTTCCGACGCTCCTCGTCGAGGGTGAGAGCCTGCCGGCGGAGGAGGAAGGCGCGCGCGTCCGCCACCCGGCCCTCGCGGAGGCTGGTGAGGAGGTCGGTGTCCGGGGGCGGCGCCTGCACCTCGGACTCGGGGAGCTCGTCCTCGCTCCCGTCCTGGTAGCGAAGCACGTAGCGACGGAGGCCCCGCCCTCCGGGCTCCTCGCCGGTGATGGTGGCCGCCCGACCCTTCGCCGTTCGGACCCGGTCGCCAGGGGCAAACGGGTGCGGGAGCAGGGAGTTGCCACGGGTGGAAACGAGGGTCGGCTGCGCGCGACCGGGGAACATCACCTCGGCCACCGCGCCGCCCTCGAGCGTCCGGACGAGATGCCCCACGCCCCACTCGGGCTGGAGGACGTAGCGGACCTTCATTCCCGGGACGAACGCCACGTGAGGCGTTTGCTCCGCTTTGCGCATCGACGCAAGCATCGCCGACTGCCGAACCAGAAGCCGACGTACGACTCCGGTCGGACTTGCGTCGGGACCCGGGGGGAGTCGCGTGGCGAGGCGCGTACCTGCCCGGCCGGGTCAGCGGGGCCGACCGGCAGGGGCGCGCGCAGCCTGCGGCCGGGGCGGTGCCCTGGCGGATGCGCGCGGTCAGCGCGCGGCCGGTTCCGCGGAGCCGAGCGTGGGCCGCGACTGCTGCGGGCCGAGCCCATGCAGGGCGAGCGCGTTCTCGCGAAGCACGCCCTTCCCGATCTCCAGCGCTTGCGTCCTGGTCACCATGCCGTCGCTGATCATCCGCGAGAGCGCGATCGCCAATGCCGCGCGGGTGGTCTCCGCGCCGAGGTAGGTCAGCTCCGGCCAGCGCAGCTGCGGCGCGGACGGGTCGGACGCCGCGTCGGTGGCGAAGCACACCCGCTCCGGGGCCAGCTCGAACCAGCGGCGGAGCGACTCACCCAGCTCGGTCGGCGAGCGAACCAGGTCCTGCACGCTCACGTCGGCGTAGACGTTCGGCCGGAGGAGCAGCGGACCGGTCTCCTTGTCGAAGGGGAAGCCCCCGTGGACCAGGAGCCACTTGGTCTTCTGCAGCGTGGGGTCCGCCATGGCCGAGCCGAGGAGGATCGGATTGCCGTTGCCCACGATGCCGGTCGCATCGCGCGACATCCCCGTCTTGACGTGTACCACCAGGCCCACCCGTCCAGCCTCCCGGGCCAGGTAGCGGAAGGTGTAATCCTGGAACGCCTTGAGGTCGGCCGGGCTGGCACCGAACTCCCCGCCGATCACCAGCCGGCCGTAGGCGGAGCGCGCGGCCTCGGCGTTCACCTCGTCGAAGTCGAGGCTGCGCCACGCCGAGATGCCGAGGTCGATGCCCACCGCGCCCTCGGAGACCCAGCGCTCGAGCGCCGCGGTCACCACCTTGCGCAGGTACTCGTCCAGTCCCTTGGGCAGGGTGTAGATCCGCGCGGCGATGAAGAACGGCTTCAGCGCCTCGGCCGAGTCCTGGGCGAACGGGCGGAGGAAGACGTCGGCGCGGGGCACGAAGCGGAAGCGCTCCAGGCCCTTTCCGGTGAGCGGCTCGCCGGAGACGATGGCCATCTCCACGTTCGCCTGGTCGAGCATGCGGGCGGAGAACTCTCCGTCCAGGTCCTCCACCAGGAGCTCACGGGCCTGCTGCAGATCGGCGAAGCGTTTCTCGGGCTCGGCGAAGCGCTTGTCCGAGGGGTCGGGGACGTTGACCTTGTAGAGCAGCTTCCAGGTGCGGGCCCACTCCGGACCGAGGCCGCGGAGCCGCAGCGGCAGGTCGGTCGCGCTGCGCTGCTGGGCGAGGGCCTTCCCCGCCGGCTCCACGCGGTTGATGAGGAGGTGGGAGTGCGCGTCCACCGCCTTCACCTTCGCCAGCTCGGTCAGCAGCGCGCGATCGGCTGCCTGGGCCAGGGCGGTGGAGGGCAGGACGGCGGCGAGGAGCAACGGAGCGAGCCGACGGACCATGGGCGAGGGCAAGCCTCTCACGGCTCGCCGACCCTGGCCATTCGCTCGGGCCCGGCTCTGGGTGCGACAACGGAGCAGGTCCTCCGAGCGCCGCGCGGCCGGCTCAGCCGAGCAGCGGAAGCAGGCTCCGGTAGAACGGCCGGAAATCCCCGCGAGCCCCGAGCAGCCGGAGATTTTGCTGCAGCCCACCGAAGGCCCGAAAGAACATCACGCCCTCGGCCGGCGGACGGATCTTCAGGAGCTGTCCCGCGTGCTGCAGAAAGAGCCTCCTGCTGTCGGAGGCCATGGTGTCGTTCCCGTAGTCGTAGTCGTCGGTGCGAAGGGCGCGGCCGGCGAGGTGGATCAGCTCCTCGAGCAGCGGGCGGGCCTGGTCGTCCGGAAGGTCCACGGTGAAGCCCACCCGGCGCGCCAGCGCGAGCAGGTCGATCGGCGCCTGCTCGAGCACCAGGTGGAACACGTCGCGATGACCCTGGAAGAACTCCCGGCTGAAGCGCTTCACGCTCCCGAAGTCGAGCACTCCCAGCCGTCCATCGGGCATCACGGTGAAGTTCCCGGGATGCGGGTCGGCGTGCACGGTGCCGTCGACCAGGAACGAGCCGTGGATCGCGCGGATCATCAGACCCGAGACGCGAAGCCGTTCGGCGTTGTCCGGGTGCGAGGCGAGGAAGGTCTTCAGGGTGTGACCGGGGATGAACTGCATCGTCAGCACCCGGGTGCTGGTGCGCTCGTCGATGATCTCCGGGACGACGATGTCCGGCATGCCCTCCGAGGCCCGGGCGAACTCACGTGCCAGCCGTCCCTCGCGGGAGTAGTCGAGCTCGTGCCCCAGCTCCTCGGCGAGCTCCCGAAAGTACTGGCGGCCGTCGAGCGCCCGGTGGGTCAGGGCCATGGTCCTCACCACCAGCCCCAGGTTGTCGATGTCGCTCCGGAGCGCCTGATCGATGCCGGGGTACTGGACCTTCACCACCACCTCGCGCCCGTCGCGCAGCCGGGCGCGGTGGACCTGTCCGAGGCTCGCGGCGGCCATAGGCTCGCGGCTGAACTCGGCGAACAGCACCTCGGGGCTGCCGCCCAGCTCGTCCTCGACGACCGCGGCCACCCGCTCGAAGGGCATGGGCGGAGCCTCGTTCTGCAGCCGGGAGAGGATCGCCCGCACCTCGGGCGGGAAGAGGTCCGGATCCATGCTGGCCGCCTGACCGAGCTTCATCGCCGCGCCCTTCAGATCGCCGAGCGTCCGTACCAGCTTCTCGGCGGTACCCTTCGAGAGGCTGCTCGGGTCGGCGCCGGCCAGCCGCTTCACCCCTCGGGTGAGCGCGTCGCTGCCGAGCTGTGCGCCGAGGCCGGCGAGCTTCCGGAGCCGGGCGAGTCGTGAGGACGGCGGCCCGTCCGGGTCGTTGGCCATGAGATCCCGCGGTCAGATAACGGGCCGCCTGTCGCCCCGCGGTCCGATGTCGAAGGTCGCCCGATGCCAGCATGTCGTCGGGGCGAGGGACCGTGCTACGCCAGCCCAGCGTGGAACGGTCGGGACGGGAATCGGGGCCGGAGAGCTGGGGGCGGTATCCCCCGGGGGTCCAGGAGGCGCTGCCGCTCGCCTGGGCGGATGACCCACTTCCGTCGGGGGCGCCCGTCCTGGCGTACGGAATGGGGCGGAGCTACGGCGACAGCTGCCTGAACGCCGACGGTCCGGTGCTCCTGACCCGGACGCTGCGGCGGTTCATCGGCTTCGACACCGAGGCCGGGGTGCTCCGGGCCGAGGCGGGGACTTCGCTCGGTGAGGTGACGGAGCTGGTGCTCGGCAGGGGTTGGCTGCCGCCGGTGCTGCCGGGAACCCAGTTCGTCACGCTCGGCGGCGCGGTGGCCAACGACATCCACGGGAAGAACCACCACCGCGCAGGGTGCTTCGGCCGGCACGTGCGAGCGCTGGGCCTGCGGCGCAGCGACGGGAGCGTGAGCACCCTCCATCCGGGCGATCCGCTGTTCGAGGCCACCATCGCCGGGCTCGGGCTGACCGGGCTCATCACCTGGGTGGAGCTCCAGCTGGAGCGCGTTCCGAGCGGGTGGGTCGAGACCGAGGGCATCCGCTTCGCCTCGCTCGAGGAGATGGAAGCGCTGGACGATGCGTCAAGGGACACCCACGCGCACACCGTGGCTTGGATCGACGGGCTGGCGCGTGGGAGGTCCCTGGGCCGGGGCGTCTACTTCCGGGGCAACATCGCCCAGGGGCCCGCGACACCGCCGAGGCGGCCGAGCCCGAGGAACATCTCCCTCGAGGCGCCCGAGTTCCTGCTCTCGCCGTTCCTCCTGCGGGCCTTCAACGCGCTCTACGACCACCTGCCCCGCGGGCGCTCGCGGACCTCGGTGTGGAAGTTCTTCCATCCGCTCGACGCGCTCGGGAGCTGGAACCGGCTGTACGGTCGACGCGGCTTCTTCCAGCACCAGTCGGTGGTGCCGGACATGGAGGGTGTGCGTGCACTGCTCGCGCTCACCTCGACGCGTGGACAGGGCGCGTTCCTCTCGGTGCTGAAGCGGTTCGGGCCGCTGACCTCGCCGGGGATGCTCTCCTTCCCGCGGCCGGGCTGGACCCTGGCGCTCGACGTGCCGAATCGCGGTGAGGAGAGCCTGGCCTACCTCGACGAGATGGACGCGGTGGTGCGGACCTACGGCGGAGCGATGTACCCGGCCAAGGACGCGCGGATGTCGGGCGAGACGTTCCGGCTCGGCTACCCCCGGCTGGACGCCTTCGCGACCTTCATCGACCCGGCGTTCCGGTCGCGTTTCTGGTCGCGGGTGATGGGATGAGCACGGCGCGACGGGTGCTGGTCCTCGGCGCGACGAGCGCCATCGCCCAGGCAGTGGCGCGGGTCTACGCGGCGGGAGGCGCCCGGCTTGCGCTGGTGGCCCGCTCGCGGGACCACCTGGCGACCGTGGCCGACGACCTCGCGGTGCGCGGGGCGGAGGTGGTGCTGCAGCGGACCGTGGACCTGTGCCAGCTCGAGCGGCACCGGAGGCTCGTCGCGGAGGCCGAGCAGGCGCTGGACGGCCTCGACGTGGTCCTGGTGGCCCACGGGGTGCTGCCCGACCAGAAGGCCTGCCAGGACGACCCGCGGCGCGCGGTGGCGTCGTGGGACGTGAACTTCGCCAGCGCGGCCACGCTGATGGAGGCGGCAGCCGAGCGGATGGCGGTGGCGGGACATGGCACCATCGGCGCGATCTCCAGCGTCGCGGGGGACCGCGGCCGGGCAGACAACTACGTCTACGGCGCGGCAAAGGCGGCGCTGACGGCGTACGCCGGCGGGCTCGGACACCGGCTCCGCGGAACCGGAGTGACCGTGGTCACCATCAAACCGGGACCGGTGGACACACCGATGATCGCTGGCCGAAAGCTCTCGCCCCGGCTGGTCGCCGACGTCGACGTTGCGGGCCGGAGGATCCACCGGGCACTCGAGCGAGGGGAGCGGGTGGTCTACGTGCCCGGGAAGTGGCGGTGGATCATGGCCGTCATCCGCGCCCTGCCCGTCCGGGTGTTCGAGCGCCTCGAGGTCTGAGCCCGCGCTCGGCGGGCCTTGGGGCGCCCGTAACGAGGTGTCTGACACCTCGCAGCGGACACCTCGCAGCGCTGTCCAGGCGTATGATTTTTCTCGTCTTTGTCTCCTGCCGCCGGCCAGCCAGGCATTGACAGGCATTGCT
>Ga0335070_10001320_pt1 | contig 28611 bp, 26 predicted proteins | sample Lox_Sample_13_FD_206722 | JGI IMG/M metagenome (GOLD analysis project Ga0335070, IMG submission 206722) | Soil microbial communities from Loxahatchee National Wildlife Refuge, Florida, United States - Lox_Sample_1.3 | ecosystem: Environmental > Terrestrial > Soil > Wetlands | place: USA...
CCCCCTGGAGCATTCGAGGCCGGCCTTCTTTTAAGAGACCAGGCCCTTGATAATGTCGACCACCCGGAAATGGACAAATAGGTCATTCCAGGTCGCGAAGACCATCAAGGTTAATACCAGAGCGAGTCCGATCTTGAAACCATATTCCTGGGCGCGTTCGCCGAGGGGCCGGCCCCGCAGAGCCTCTATGCCGTAGAACAAGAGGTGGCCGCCGTCGAGCATCGGCACGGGCACCAGATTGATCAGGCCGAGGTGCAGGGAAAGCACGGCGAGGAACCAGATGAACTCGATCGGGCCGAGCTTGATCATCTGGCCCGACATCTCGGCGATGCGCAGCGGGCCGCCGATGTCGTCGGTCTTGCGCGTGCCGGCAAACATCTGGCCGATCGAGGTGACGGTCGCCGCGGTCACGCTCTTGGTCTCGAGCACGGCGCGCCAGACCGCGGTCGCCGGGTCGTAGCGCACGGTCTCGACGCCCCGCCCGCCGACGCCGAGCAGGCCGATCTCGTGCCAGTTGCCGAACTTGTCCTGGAAGCGGTGGCGCGTCGGCGTCACGGTCAGGTGCACGATCTTGCCGTCGCGCAGGACGTCCATCGCCATGGTGGTGTCGGGACGCAGCGAGACGACCTGGCGCAGCTCTTCGAAGCGCTCGATCGAGCTGCCATCGACCATGACGACCTTATCGCCCGGCTTGATGCCCGCGGTCGCAGCCGCTGAATTCGGCAGCACTTCGCTAACCACGGCCGGCGTCGACTGCTGGCCGACAAAGATGTAGAGCAAGGCGAGGATCAGGACGGCAAGCACGTAGTTGGCGAGCGGGCCCGCGAACACGATCGCGGCGCGCTGCCCGACGCGCTTGGTGTGGAAGCAGACTTCGCGCTCGGCCGGCGACATCGTCGCGACCTCGGCGGCGCCGGCGCTCGCGGCGTTGACGTCGCCGAACATTTTCACATAGCCGCCGAGCGGCATGATGCTGAACTTCCAGCGCGTGCCGTGGCTGTCGGTCCAGCCGAACAGCTCGCGGCCGAAGCCGATCGAGAACACCTCGACACGCACGCCGTTCCAGCGCGCGACCAGGTAGTGGCCGAGCTCATGGACGAACACCAGCACGGTGAGCGCCACCAGGAACGCGGGGCCGTAAACGGTTAGGATCTGGACCATTCAGCGCCTCGTTCCTGGACTCCGCTTGCCCTCTACGCTCATGCCGCGATCAGCGCGCTGGCGATCTCGCGTGCATGGGCGTCGACGGCGTGCACGTCGGCGATGTTCGCAATCTCAAAGTGGTTGGCCGCGGCCAGCGTCCGCTCGACGATACGCGCTATGTCGAGGAAGCCGATCCGGCCTTCGAGGAAGCCGCGTACCGCCACTTCGTTCGCCGCATTCAGAATAGTAGGTGCTGCGCCGCCGGCCTGCAAGGCCTCCCGCGCCAGGCGCAGGGCCGGGAATCTAATTAAATCAGGCTCTTCAAAGGTTAAATTCGTAATCTTCTTGAAATCGAGCCGGGCGGCCGGCGCTTCCATCCGCTCGGGCCAGCCGAGCGCATAGGCGATCGGCGTGCGCATGTCCGGCGAGCCGAGCTGGGCGAGCACCGAGCCGTCGACATATTCGACCATGCTGTGGATGACCGATTGCGGATGGACGACCACCTCGATGCGACTTTCGGGCACCGGGAAAAGATGATGGGCCTCGATCACCTCGAGGCCCTTGTTCATCATGGTCGCCGAGTCGACCGAGATCTTGGCGCCCATATCCCAGTTCGGATGGGCGACGGCCTGGGCCGGCGTGACGCTCTCCATCGCTTCGAGCGTCCAGGTGCGGAATGGCCCGCCCGAGGCTGTCAGGATAATGCGCTCGACGCGCTCGCTCTGGTCGAAGTCGAAGACTTGGAAGATGGCGCTGTGCTCGGAGTCGACCGGCAGGAGGGTCGCGCCATGGCGCTCGATCTCGGCCATGACCAGGTCGCCTGCGCAGACCAGGGTTTCCTTGTTGGCCAGCCCGACGACGGAGCCCTGGCGGATGCCAGCGAGCGTCGGCTCGAGGCCGGCGGCGCCGACGATTCCGGCCATCACCCAGTCGGCCGGCAGCGAGGCCGCCTCGACCACGGCCTCGGGCCCGGCAGCGACGGAAATGTCGGTGCCGGCCAGGGCCTCCTTGAGCTCACGATAGGATGCGGGGTCGGCGACCACCGCCATGCTCGGACGCAGGCGCCGGGCCTGCTCGGCCAGCGCGGCGGCGTTGCGGTTGGCGGTCAGCGCCTGGACGACATAGGCGCCGCGGTCGCGCTCGATCAGGTCGATCGTGTTGCACCCGACCGACCCGGTCGACCCGAGGATGGTCACGCGCCGCGGCTCTTCGCGCACCAGTTTCAGGTTCAAGACCATGTCAGAATGCTGCTCCCCCCTATCCAGTTGACGCCGGCCACCGCTACCGCTGCCGCCAGATGGCCGTCGACGCGATCCAACAACCCCCCGTGCCCGGGAATGATACCACCCGCATCCTTAACGCCAAACTGACGTTTAACGCGGGATTCGAACAGGTCCCCGGTCTGGGCCAGGATGGCGACCACGGCACTGGCTGCGGCGAGCGGCCAAAGCCGTGGCAGACCAAGCAAAATCGCCGTGATCCCGCCGACCAGCACGGCGCAGGTCACGCCGCCGAACAGTCCGGCCCAGGTCTTGTTGGGGCTGACCTGGGGCGCCAGGCGCGCCCCGCCCAGGGCCCGCCCGGCGGCATAGGCGCCGATATCGGTGGCGGCGACGGCGGCGACCATCCAGCCGACGGTCTGCCGGCCCAAAGCCGGATCTGCGATCAGCCAGACCATGGCGATGCCCGGCAGCCCGATATAAGGCGCGCCGGCCGCAAGCCAAGCAATCCGCCGCCGGCCCTCGAGGCCGGCCACGATAGCGACCGCCGCCGTGCCAAGCCCCAGGGCGCCGAAACCCACGTCGACCCGTCCCACGCTGGCGGCCACGACAGTGGCCAGGATGACCGCGACGAGGGCGACGCCAGCCGCGCCGAAGCCGGGCCCGTCGCACAGGCGCACCCACTCCCAGGCGAGCGTCGCCACCGATACCGCGATCAGCAGGTCGAATGAGGGCCGGCCGCCGGCGATTGCGGCGACGACCACCACAATCAGAACAACCGATGACAGAACTCGGACGCCGAGCGCCTCGCGCCGCGCCTTAGCCGGCGGCGGCACCGTAACGTCTTTCGCGGCGGTGAAACTCGCGGACCGCCTCTTCGAGGTCGGCCTTGGTGAAGTCCGGCCACAGCACGTCGGTGAACACCAGCTCGGCGTAGGCTGACTGCCACAGCAGGAAATTGGACAGGCGCTGCTCGCCGCTGGTCCGGATCACCAGGTCCGGATCGGGAATCCCGGCGGTCGCCAGATGGTCGGCGAAGCTGTTCTCGGTGATCGCCTCGGGCGCGAGCGTGCCGGCGCGCACCTGCTCGGCGATGCGCCGCGCCGCACCGGCGATCTCGCTGCGGCTGCCATAGCTTAGCGCCACGATCAGCTGCAGCCGTTTATTGCCGGCGGTGTCGGCCTCGACCTTGTCGATCAGCGCGACGAGATCGGGATCGAGCTTGGCGCGATCGCCGATGATGCGGATGCGCACGCCGTTCTGGTGCAGCTGGGCGGTCTCGTTGCGCAGGTAATAGCGCAGCAGGCCCATCAGATAGTTGACCTCGGTGGTCGGCCGCTTCCAGTTCTCCGACGAGAAGCCGTAGAGCGTGACATAGCCGACGCCGAGATCGGCCGCCGCCTCGATCGTGCGGCGCGCCGCCTCGATGCCCTGGCGGTGGCCCTCGGTGCGCGGCAGCATGCGCGCCTTCGCCCAGCGTCCGTTGCCGTCCATGATGATTGCGACATGGACCGGCGGCGCCGGCCGCTCGGCGCCGACCGGGCGGGCGAGCTGCTTGTCAGACTTGCTTAATTTCATGTTCCTTGGCGTGGAAGACTTCGTCGACCTTGGCGATGTCGCGGTCGGTCAGCTTCTGCAAATCGTCGGCCCAGGCCTTGTGCTCGTCCTTGGAGATCTTGTGGTCCTTCTCCATGCGCTTGAGCGCCTCCATGCCGTCGCGCCGGACGTTGCGGATGGCAACCCGCGCCTGCTCGGCATATTTGCCGGCAATTTTGGCAAGTTCCTGGCGGCGTTCCTCGCTCAGCATCGGGATCGGCACGCGGACGAGCTGGCCGTCGGTCTGCGGGTTGAGGCCGAGGCCGGCCTCGCGGATCGCCTTTTCGACGTGGGAGACCAGCGAGCGGTCCCACACCTGGACGGTCAGCATGCGCGGCTCGGGCACGCCGACCGTGCCGACCTGGGTCAGCGGCATCTGCGTGCCATAGGCGTCGACAGTGATCGGCTCGAGCAGGCTCGCCGAAGCGCGGCCGGTCCTGAGCCCGGCGAACTCCTTGCGCAGAACGTCGATGGCGCTGTTCATGCGCCGCTCGATGTCCTTGATGTTGAAATCCTGCACGACTCACCCCTCGTCCCTGATGATCGTGAACTTGCCCTGCCCCTTCAGCGCCTTGGCGAACTGGCCGGCCTGCTCGATGGAAAATACCACAATCGGAATATTGTTTTCACGGGCCAAGGCGATGGCCGAGGCGTCCATCACCTTGAGGTCGCGCGCCATGACGTCGCGATAGGTCAGCCGGTCGAAGCGCTCGGCGGTGCTGTCGCTCTTGGGATCGGCGCTGTAGACGCCGTCGACCTTGGTGCCCTTGAACAGCGAGTCGCAGCCCATTTCCGAGGCGCGCAGCGCGGCCGCGGTGTCGGTCGTGAAGAACGGATTGCCGGTGCCGGCGGCGAAGATGACGACCCGACCCTTTTCCATGTGGCGGATGGCGCGACGCCGGATATAGGGCTCGCACACCGTCGCCATCGGGATCGCCGACAGCACGCGCGTGGCGATGCCGCGCCGCTCGAGCGCGCTTTGAACGGCGAGCGAGTTGATCACCGTCGCCAGCATGCCCATGTAGTCGGCGCTCGCGCGCTCGATGCCGCGCGCGGCGCCCGAGATGCCGCGGAAGATGTTGCCGCCGCCGATCACCAGGCAGACCTGGACGCCGATGTCGTGGACCTGCTGGACGTCGCCCGAGACCCGGTCGACAACCTCGGAGTCGAGGCCGAACTCGCGGTTGCCCATGAGCGCCTCGCCGGAGATCTTCAGCAGGACGCGGCGGAATAGCGGTTCGGCTGGCATCGGCTCCCTGCTCTCCTCTGGCCCCGGCGCGACGCGGCTGGCGGTGGGCGATCAGCGGGCCAGCTGGGCGACCTCCGCGGCGAAATCGCCCTGGCTCCGCTCGATGCCCTCGCCGAGCGCGAAGCGGACGAAGCCCGTGATCTCGATCGGCGCGCCGGCGGCCTTCCCGGCCGCCTCCACCACCTTGCCGACCTTGGTCTCGCCGTCAATGACGAAAATCTGCTCGAGCAGGACGACTTCCTCGTAGAACTTGCGCAGGCGGCCCTCGACCATCTTGGCGATGATCTCCTCGGGCTTGCCGCTGGCGCGCGCCTGCTCGCTCAGCACCGAGCGCTCGCGCTCGACGGCGGCGGGGTCGAGGGTCTTGACCGACACCCCCTGCGGGTTGGCCGCGGCGATGTGCATGGCGATCTGTCGGCCGAGCTCGGCGAGCTTGGCCTTGTCGCCTGACGACTTGAGCGCCACCAGCACGCCGATCTTGCCGAGGCTGGCGTCGACGGCGTTGTGCATGTAGCTGGCGACCACGCCCGGCTCGGCCGACAGCGCCGCCGCGCGCCGGAGATTCATGTTCTCGCCGATGGTGGCGATGAGCTGGGTCAGCTCCTCGCCGACGCTGCGCCCGGTGCCGGGATAGGCCGCGGCGCCGATCGCCGCGACGTCGCCCGACTTCGCGAGCGAGATCGCCGAGACCTTGCGCACGAAATCCTGGAACTTGTCGTTGCGCGCGACGAAGTCGGTCTCGGAATTGACCTCGACCAGCGCGCCCCTGCCGCCGCTGACGGCGATGCCGACCAAGCCCTCGGCCGCGACCCGGCCGGCCTTCTTGGCGGCCGCCGCCAGGCCCTTCTTGCGCAGCCAGTCGACCGCGCCCTCGAGGTCGCCGCCGCTTTCGGTCAGCGCCTTCTTGCAATCCATCATGCCGGCGCCGGAGCGCTCGCGCAGTTCCTTGACCAGAGCTGCGGTAATCTCTGCCATTCGAACCTCGTGATGTGACCGGCGCGCCCGCCCGGGGCGCGCCGGCAGCCCGTTATGCCTCGCCGGCCTCGGCGGCAGCGGCCTCGCCGCCGCCCTTCCGGCCGCGCCCGCGCCGGCCTTGGCGCCGCGCCGGCTCGGCCTCGGCGTCCGCCTCGCCGCCCTCGGCGGGCAGCGCCTCGGCGGGCGCTTCCTCGGCCTCGCCGATGTCCTTGCCCGAGGACGCGGCCTCGGCCTGCAGGCCGTCGATCACCGAATCGGCCAGCAGGTTGCAATAGAGCTCGATGGCGCGCAGCGAATCGTCGTTGCCCGGGATGACGAAATTGATGCCCTCGGGATCCGAGTTGCTGTCGACCACGGCGACCACGGGAATGCCGAGCTTGTTGGCCTCCTGGATCGCGATCGCCTCCTTGTTGGTGTCGATCACGACCAGCACGTCCGGCGGCGCGCCGAGATCGCGGATGCCGCCGAGCGCGCGGTTGAGCTTGTCGCGCTCGCGCGTCAGGCGCAGCAGCTCCTTCTTGGTCAGGCCGGAATTGTCGCCCTCCAGCATCTCGTCGAGCTCCTTCAGGCGCTTGATCGAGTGCGAGATGGTCTTCCAGTTGGTCAGCATGCCGCCGAGCCAGCGATGGTCGACGTAATACTGGCCGCAGCGCTTGGCCGCTTCGGCGATGGTCTGGCTGGCCGAGCGCTTGGTGCCGACGAACAGCACGCGCCCATTGCCGGCGACGACCTCGCGCACCGCCTGCATCGCCCGATAGAGCATCGGCACGGTCTGCTGCAGGTCGATGATGTGGACGTTGTTGCGGACACCGAACAGGAAGGGCGCCATCTTGGGATTCCAGCGCCGGGTGTTGTGTCCGAAATGCACGCCGGCTTCGAGCAGCTGGCGCATGGTAAAGGTTGGCATCACCATGAGAATCTTTTCCTTTTCCGGTTAGGCCTCCGCGGGAGCTGGCCGGATCGTCGAGACGATCAGGCACCGGAACGACCATCCGGGCTCACCCCGGCGGCCGTAATCCCGCGTGCGAGATTTACGGATGGCCGTGTAGATAGCGATCCGGCCCGGCTTTGGCAAGCGAAAAGCCCGGATTCGGCCGATTTTGCGGGCAGATCGCGCCTTGCCGGCGGGGCGCGGGCGGCCTCAATGGGCCATGATCACCGGTATCTCGGCGCTGGCCAGGATATGGCTGGTCGCCCCGCCGAAGATGAGCTGGCGCAGCCGGCCCTGGGTATAGCCGCCCTTGACCAGCAGGTCGCAGCCGAGCGCCGTCGCCTCGACCAGGATCGCCTCGCCGATCGAACGGCCGGCGAGCGAGCGGTTGACCACCTCGGCGATGACGCCGTCCGGGATCAGATGGCGCGCGACCTCGGCGCCGGTCGGCCCGGGCAAGAGGCCGTCCTCGATGGTCAGGACCGAGACCTTCTTGGCCTGCCTGAGGAACGGCATGGCGAAGGCGATGGTGCGCGCGGTCTCGGTGCTGCCGTTCCAGGCGATCACCACGGTCTCGCCCATGACCTTGGGCGCGCGCGGCGGCGCCACCAGGATCGGCCGGCCGCTGTCGAACAGGGCAGCCTCGAGCGTGCTCATGGACGGCGCCGGCGCGCCGCGGACCGGCCGGCCGACGACGATCAGGTCGAACAGGCGCCCGCGATGGCCGACGACGCTGTCGCCGGCCGAGGCCTCCTCGACCCAGGCCGCCGAGGGCCGGTCGGCGGGCCGCGAGACCTCGCCATGCGGCAGGCCCTTGTCGCGCAGGAAGTCCTCGAACTTCTGGCGGGCGCGGCGTGCGCGCTCCTGGTTCTGGCGCTCGAAGCTTTCGGTCAGGGCGTCGGTCGCGGCGAAAGCCGGGTCGACTGCGATCGCCGGCAGGGTCGGCCGGACGTGGAGGCCCTCGATGTAGCTGCCGAAGCGCACGGCAGCCAGATAGGCCGTCTCGAGGATCGACGGCAGGCCGTCGCTTTCCTCGAACGGAATCAGGATGGTCTTCACGCCCGCCTCTCCCTGGAATTTTTTTCGAGTTATCGGGGTGTCGGCGAATTATCCGGGCGGTACCGAGCCCGGTCAAGATTCCTATCGCGCTATGCCCGGCGAACGCCGCGCGCTACCATGGGCCATGGCCAAATGGATCGAGACCTTCAAGGGCGCGGTCCTGACCTCGGAATACGATCCCGAGGCGCATATGAACACGCAGATCTACGTGTCGCGCTTCGACCAGGCCTCGTGGTTCCTGCTCGCCGCGATCGACGTCACGCCGCGCTCGATCAAGAAGCAGAAGCGGCGCATCGCCGTGGTGCGGCAGAGCTTCCAGTTCCTGCGCGAGTTGAAGGGCGGCGAGCTGGTCACCATCGAGAGCGGCTTCATCGCGGTCGGCGAGAAATATCTGCGCTTCGTCCACCGCATGTTCGACCGTGAGACCGGCAAGATGGTCGCGACCAGCGACTGCACCGCCGTCGAGGCGAGCCTGCAGACGCAGAAATCGGTGCCGCTCTCGGCGCCGATCCGCAATGCGGCGAAGAAGCTGCTCGTCACCTGGAACGACGCCGAACGGAAGAAGCGGCGCTAAGCGCGTCGGTTGGAATCGATTCTAGCCTCCCCTCACGTGCGCTCGCCCCTCACATCTCCTCGACATAAGCAATGCCGGGGATCGCCTTGATGGCGGCGCGCACGGCCGGCGACAGCGCGTAGCCGCCGGGCAGCGCGATCTCGATCTCGCGGTCCTCCTCGCCGACCACGACATTCATGCGGCCGCGCCCGCGGCTCTGTCGCCCGACCAGATGGTGCAGGCTCTCGAGCGCGTGGGCATCGGCGATGTAGACGCGCAGTCCCGCCATGCCGGCGGCGGCCGCCTCGTCGAGCGCCTGGATGCCCTGAGCGGTCAGGCGCAGGAGATCGCCGTCGAGCCGGGCGTCGGCCGTGATCAGCAGCGGCGCGCCGGTCTCGAGCGCGCGCTCGACGAGCTCGCGCGCGACCGACAGCACCTCCGAGAACACCGTCAGCTCATAGGCGGCGCTGCGGTCGGAGAGCAGCACGAAGGCCATGCGCGAGCCGCGCGCCGAGGTGCGCTCCTTCTTATTGAGCACGGCGCCGGCCAGCTTGACGCGCAGCGTGCTGCCCTCGCGCAGCTCCTGGCGCAGCGCCTGGAAGGTCTTCACGCCCATGCGGCCGAGCCGGTCCTCGTACGCTTCCAGCGGATGGGCCGAGAGATAGAAGCCGACCGCCTCGAACTCCTGGCGCAGGCGATCGGCCAGCAGCCAGTCGGGGTGGGCCGGCAGCGCCAAGTCGGGCGCCTGGGCCGGGCTGTCGCCGCCGCCGAACAGATTGGCCTGGGCGCTGACGCGCTCGGTCGCCGAGGCGGCGGCGTGGCGCAGGATCAGGTCGATGCCGTCGAACAGCTGGCGGCGGTTGCGGCCGAGCGCGTCGAAGGCGCCAGCCGCGACCAGGCTCTCCATCTGGCGCTTGTTGATCACCGTCGTGTCGATGCGGCGCGCAAAGTCGCCGACGCTGCGATAGGTGCCGTGGGCCGCGCGCTCGGCGACCAGCGCCTTCATCGCCGGCAAACCGACGTTCTTAAGCGCGGCGAGCGCGTAGCGGATCGCGCCCTTGCCCTCGGCGTCGGTCTCGACCGCGAACTCCGCGTCCGAGGCGTTGATGTCGGGCGGCAGCACGCGCACGCCGATGCGGTCGAGCTCCTGGCGGAAGCCGTTGAGCTTGTCGGTGTTGCCGAGGTCGAGGGTCATCGACGCGGCGAAGAACTCGACCGGATGATTGGCCTTGAGATAGCCGGTCTGGTAGGCGACGAGCGCATAGGCCGCGGCGTGCGATTTGTTGAAGCCGTAGCCGGCGAACTTGTCGACGAGGTCGAAGATCTGGCTCGCCTTGGACTTGGCGACGCCGCGCTCGACGGCGCCCGCGACGAAGCGATCGCGCTCGGCCTCCATCTCCGCCTTGTTCTTCTTGCCCATCGCGCGGCGCAGCACGTCGGCGCGGCCGAGGCTGTAGCCCGACAGCGTCTGGGCGATCTGCATCACCTGTTCCTGGTAGATGATGATGCCGTAGGTCTCTTTCAGGATCGGCTCGAGCGAGGGATGCAGGTAGTCGACTTCCTCCTCGCCGTGCTTGCGCGCGATGTAGCTCGGGATGTTCTCCATCGGGCCCGGGCGGTAGAGCGCGACGACGGCGATGATGTCCTCGAAACGGTCGGGCTGCAGCCGGCGCAGCACGTCGCGCATGCCCTGGCTTTCCAGCTGGAACACCCCGGTCGTGTCGCCGGTCCCGAACATGGCGTAGGTCGCGGGATCGTCGAGCGGCATGGCCGAGTAGTCGATCCGGACGCCGCGCTTGGCGAGCAGCTCCTGGGCGCGCGCCAGCACGGTCAGGGTCTTGAGGCCAAGGAAGTCGAACTTCACCAGGCCGGCCTGCTCGACGTACTTCATGTTGAACTGCGTCACCGGCATCTCCGACCGCGGATCGCGGTAGAGCGGGATCAGCTCGTCGAGCGGACGGTCGCCGATGACGACGCCGGCGGCGTGGGTCGAGGCGTGGCGGTAGAGGCCCTCGAGCTTGAGCGCCTTGTCCATCAGGCCGGCGACCTCCGGGTCCTGCCGGCGCATCTCCTGGAGCTGCGGCTCGCCATCGATCGCCTGCTGGAGCGTGACGGGCGCCGCCGGGTTGTTCGGCACCAGCTTGCAGATGCGGTCGACCTGGCCGTAGGGCATCTGCATGACGCGGCCGACGTCGCGCAGCACGGCGCGCGCCTGCAGCTTGCCGAAGGTGATGATCTGGGCGACCCGGTCGCGGCCGTACTTGCCCTGGACGTAACGCAGCACCTCGTCGCGCCGGTCCTGGCAGAAGTCGACGTCGAAATCCGGCATCGAGATGCGCTCGGGGTTGAGGAAGCGCTCGAACAGCAGCCCCCAGCGCAGCGGGTCGAGATCGGTGATGGTCAGCGCCCAGGCGACGACCGAGCCCGCGCCCGAGCCGCGGCCCGGGCCGACCGGTATGCCTTGCTCCTTGGCCCACTGGATGAAGTCGGCGACGATCAGGAAGTAGCCGGCGAAGCCCATTTTCACGATCACGTCGAGCTCATAGGCCAGGCGCTCGCGATAGGGCTTGGCCGCGGCCTGGCGCGCCGCCTCGTCCATCTCGGCCGTGAAGACATGCACCGCCAGGCGCCGCTCGAGTCCTTCGGCGGCCTGGGCGCGCAGCTCCTGCTCCTCGTTGCGGCCGCTTGCCGCGGCATAGGGCGGCAGGATCGGCTTGCGGTTCTCTGGCATGAAGGCGCAACGCTGGGCGATGACGAGGGTGTTCGCACAGGCTTCCGGGATGTCGGCGAACAGCGCGCGCATCTCGCCGGCCGATTTGAAGCGGTATTCGGGCGTGAGCCGCCGGCGGTCGCGGTCGCCCACGACCCGGCCCTGCGCTACGCAGAGCAGCGCGTCATGGGCCTCGAACATGGCCTCGTCGGCGAAGAACGCCTCGTTGGTCGCGACCAGCGGCAGGTCGTATTTATAGGCGAGGTCGATCAGCCGGCCCTCGATGCGGTTCTCGACGTCGACGCCATGGCGCATCAGCTCGACATAGAGCCGGCCCGGGAACAGGCCGTGGAGGCGGAGCAGCATCGCCTCGGCCGCCGGATCCTGGCCCTCGCCCAGCAGGCGCCCGACCGCGCCCGCGGGCCCGGCGGTCAGACAGATCAGGCCGTCGGCATGGCCGGCGAGATCGTCGAGCGTGACATGCGGCCGCTCGCCCGGATCGGTCGCGAGGAAAGAGCGGCTGACCAGCTTGAGCAGATTGCCGTAGCCGGCCGCGTTCTGCACCAGGAGGACCAAAGCATCGGGATCGGGCCGCCGCCCCTCGCCGGCCGCGCCGTTGCGGCCGGTGTCCTCGCGCCTGACGGCGAGTTGGCAGGCGATGATCGGCTGGATGCCGGCCTTGGACGCGGCCGAGGCGAATTCGAGCGCGCCGAACAGATTGCCGGTGTCGGCGATGGCCACGGCCGGCATGGACTGGGCGCGGCACAGCGCCACGATCTCGTCGATCTTGAGCGCGCCCTCGGAGAGCGAATAGGCGGAATGAACGCGGAGGTGGACGAAATCGGCGTGCGGCACCGGGGCTCCGTGCGGCGTGCGGGTGACCGCGAATAGATTCCACGGACGCACGCGGCCGGCAAGAGATGGCGGAGCGATCGCCAAAAAAGACTGTGGATAATCTCAGAGAAAGGCCCTCACCCGCCGCGCTCGGCGCGTCACCCTCTCCCGCGTCGCGGGAGAGGGGAACCCGCGCGAAGCGCGGGTGGGTGAGGGTCGAGGGGCGGGACTCGTCAGTTGCCGACTATGAATGTTACGGTTGGGGCAACCTCGCCCGTTGCGGAGCAGAACCGTGCCCGACGACCACCGCATCACCTCGCTCGAGCAGCTCCGCGCGCTGTTCGATGCGCCCTCGCCCATGGTCAGGCGCAAGGTCATCGGCCGGCTCGACAAGCATTGCCGGGCGATCATTGCCGCCGCGCCGTTCCTGTGCCTCAGCACCGCGAGCGCCGCGGGCCGCATCGACGTCTCGCCGCGCGGCGACGCGCCGGGCTTCGTCCAGGTGCTCGACGACAAGACGCTGTTCATCCCCGACCGGCCGGGCAACAACCGTCTCGATTCGCTGACCAACATCCTCGAGAGCCCGCAGATCGGCCTGCTGTTCGTCGTTCCAGGCATGGACGAGACGCTGCGCGTCTTCGGCACGGCCGAGATCACGCGCGAGCCCGCCCTGCTCGCCCGCGCCGCGGTGGGCGGCAAGACGCCCAGGCTCGGTATCAAGGTCGCGGTCGAGGGCGCGCATCTCCACTGCGGCAAGGCGTTCAAGCGGTCGCGCCTCTGGGACCAGGCGGCGCAGATCGAGCGCAAGAGCCTGCCGACGCTCGGCCGCATGGTGCTCGATCAGATCGGCGCGACCGACATTCCGGTCGAGGCCGCCGACGCGCGCATCGAGGAGAGCTACCGCAAGCTCTATTAGGCGGGCCGCTTCGCCCGCTCGACGATCTTGCCGCCTTCGAGCGCCAGGATGCGGTCCATGCGCCCGGCCAGCTCATAATTGTGGGTGGCGACCAGGGCGCCGATGCCGGCCAGACGCACGAGCTGCTGGATCTGGTTGAACACGCGCCCGGCCGTCTCGGGATCGAGATTGCCCGTCGGCTCGTCGGCCAGCAGCAGCAAGGGTCCGTTGGCGATGGCGCGGGCGATGGCGACGCGCTGCTGCTCGCCGCCCGAAAGCCGCCCCGGCCGGTGGTCGGCGCGCTCGGCGAGACCGAGCGTGGTGAGCAGCTCGAGCGCGCGCTGACGCGCCTTGGCGCGCGGCAGGCCGGCGATCATCTGCGGCAGCACCACGTTCTCGAGCGCCGAGAACTCGGGCAGGAGGTGATGATACTGGTAGACGAAGCCGAGCCAGCGCCGGCGCAGGCGCGAGCGCTCGTCGTCCGAGAGGCCGCCGCAGGAGGTGCCGGCGATGCGTACCTCGCCGGCGCTCGGCCGTTCGAGCAGTCCCGCGATGTGCAAAAGCGTCGATTTGCCGGCACCCGACGGGCCGACCAGGGCGACCAGCTCGCCGGCCCGGATGGTCATCGAGACGCCGCGCAGGACCTCGAGTTCGACCTCGCCCTGGCGGAAGCGGCGCACCACGTCGACCAGCTCGAGGGCCGGCGCGCCCGGCTTCGGCGCCTCATTCATAGCGCAGCGCCTCGACCGGATCGAGCCGCGCGGCGCGCCAGGACGGGTAGACCGTGGCGAGGAACGACAGGCCGAGGCTCATCACCGCGACCTGGATGACTTCGGCCGGATCGACGATCGCCGGCAGGTGGGTCAGGAAATAGATCTCGGGCGAGAACAGCTCGGTGTGGAACAGGCTCTCCAGCCACTGCTTGAGCGTGTCGATGTAGCGGCAGAACAGCAGACCGAGGACGACGCCCGTGACGGTACCGACGATGCCGACGCTCGCGCCGCTCATCAGGAAGATGCGCATGACCATGCCGCGCGTCGCGCCCATGGTGCGCAGGACGGCGATGTCGCGCCCCTTGTCCTTCACCAGCATGATCAGGCTGGAGATGATGTTGAACGCCGCGACCAGGATGATCAGCGTCAGGATCAGGAACATGACGTTGCGCTCGACCTGGAGCGCGTTGAAGAAGCTGGCGTTGGTGCGCTGCCAGACCACGGTCACGATGTTCGGGATGTGCTTCTCGCCGATCAGCCGGCTGATCTCGATCGACTTGTCGGGGTCGTCGATCACCACCTCGAGGAACGAGGCGGCGTCCTTCAGGCGGAAGAAGACCTGCGCCGCCTCGAACGGCATGTAGATGAAGCTGCTGTCGTACTCGTACATGCCGACATTGAAGGTCGCGACGATCTTGTAGCTCTTGAGGCGCGGCACGGTGCCGAAGGCGGTCGCGCTGCCCTGGGGCGAGATCAGCGTCACCTCGTCGCCGACCTTGAGGCGCAGCTTGTCGGCGAGCCGCTGGCCGAGGATGACCGAGTCGCCGCCGGTGAAGTCGTCGACCTTGCCGGCCGTGATGTTGCCGGCGAGGATAGGATGCTTCTTGAAGTCGTCCAGGCGCATGCCGCGCACCAGCGCGCCGCTGGTGATGTCGTTGGCGGTCGCCAGCACCTGGCCCTCGACTTCGGGCGTGACGCTGATCACGCCGGGGACGGTGCGGATGTCGGCGGCCGCGGCGTCGAAATTGTCGACCTTGCCCATGACGCCGATGACGTTGATGTGGCCGTTGAGGCCGAGCACGCGGCCGAGCAGCTCGTGGCGGAAGCCGTTCATCACCGACATGACGATGATGAGCGTCGCGACGCCGAGGCCGATGCCGAGCAGCGAAAAGCCGGCGATGACCGAGATGAAGCCTTCCTGGCGGCGCGCGCGCAGATAGCGCATCGCCACCATGCGTTCGAAGGCGGAGAAGATCATCGGCCCGGCCCGCTCAGGCCGCGAGCTTGGCGAGGGCGCTGTCGGCCGACAGCTCCTGGCGCTCGCCGCCGGCGCGGCGCTTGAGCTCGACGACGCCCGCCTTGACGCCGCGCGGGCCGACGACGAGCTGCCAGGGCAGGCCGATCAGGTCCATGGTCGCGAACTTGGCGCCCGTGCTCTCGTCGCGGTCGTCGTAGAGCACCTCGACGCCGGCGTTGCGCAGCTTGACATAGAGCGCGTCGGCGGCGGCGACGCAGGCCGGATCGGCGACGCGCAGATTGACCAGGCCGACCTGGAACGGCGCCACCGACTCGGGCCAGATGATGCCCGCCTCGTCGTGGCTCGCCTCGATGATCGCGCCGACCAGGCGCGACACGCCGATGCCGTAGGAGCCCATTTCGACGGTGACCGGCTCGCCGTTGGGGCCGGTGACGACCGCCTTCAGCGGCTCGGAGTATTTGGTGCCGAAGTAGAAGATGTGGCCGACCTCGATGCCGCGGCCGACATAGCGGCGCGCGGCCGGCACCTCGCCCTCGAACGTCGCCTGCTCGTGCTTCTCGTCGGTGCGCGCGTAGAGCCGCGTGAACTGCTCGATCACGGCGTCGACGCTCGCCTGGTTGGTGTAGTCGATGTCCGAGCCGAGCACGTTGAAATCGAGGAAGTCGCGATGGCAATAGACCTGGCTCTCGCCGGTGTCCGCCAGGATGATGAACTCGTGGCTCAAATCGCCGCCGATCGGGCCGGTCTCGGCGCGCATCGGGATCGCCTTGAGGCCCATGCGCGCGAAGGTGCGCAGATAGGCGACGAACATGCGGTTATAGGCGCGCCGGGCGCCCTCATAGTCGAGGTCGAAGCTGTAGGTGTCCTTCATCAGGAACTCGCGCCCGCGCATGATGCCGAAGCGCGGCCGCACCTCGTCGCGGAACTTCCACTGGATGTGATAGAGCAGCTTCGGCAGGTCGCGATAGCTCTTGACCGAATTGCGGAAGATGTCGGTGATCAGCTCCTCGTTGGTCGGCCCGTAGAGCATCTCGCGCTCGTGCCGATCCTGGATGCGCAGCATCTCCTTGCCATAGTCGTCGTAACGGCCCGACTCGCGCCACAGCTCCGCCGGCTGGATGGTCGGCATCAGCAGCTCCTGGGCGCCGGCCGCGTCCTGCTCCTCGCGCACGATCTGCTCGATGCGCTTGAGCACGCGGAAACCGAGCGGCAGCCAGGAATAGATGCCGGCGCTCGCCTGGCGGATCATGCCGGCGCGCAGCATCAGGCGGTGCGACGCGATCTGCGCCTCGCTCGGCGTCTCCTTGAGGGTCGGCAGAAAGAAGGCGGACAGGCGCATCGACAGGCTCGCGGTCACGGCGCGCGGCCAACTCCGCGCGGCGGCGCCGACTTTAGGGAAGGCGGGCGCCGATGGCAACGCGCAGGGTCGACGCGGCTTCGGCGCTAGTGCCGGCGCTTGAGGAACTCGCGGCAGGCCGCGGCGAGGCGCAGCTGATCCGGATCATCGAGCGGCTGGCCGTTGTAGTAGACGCGATTGCCGACGACGGTGATCAGGCCGAGCTGGAGCTTGGGATCGAGGCTCTTGGGGCCGGGCACGGGAATATCGGATCGGCGCAGATCGAGCTCGAGGGTGATGACGAAGCTGTCGGGCAGCTCGAGCGAATTGGAGCCCGGCAGGTCGGCCGGCGCGACCGAGCGGCCATGAACGTCGACGCCCGGCTGATAGGCAACGTCGGTGTCCGGGACATGGGCCACGACATTGCTGCAGGCATCGCGGTCGACGCGCACCGGCACGGACTCGGCCAACGCCGGCGCGGCGACCGTTCCGAGCGCCAGAGCGCTCAAAGTCGCGAGCAGTCGTGTCGGTCTGGGGCTCATGGCGCGATCCTAGCCCGCGCGGCTTAAGGAGGGGTAAGGAATGCAACCGCCGCGACAACGCCCTTCGGCTGCCCGCTGGCGCCCAATACGAACGAATCGGTCGAATCGGGCGGCGCTTCCCGACATTTTTGTACGGTTAACACGCGGCATCGGCAAGAAAAGTGATGACGCCAAGGCGCTTCTCGCCTAATATGACACGAACAAGAAAGCCGGCGGAACGGCGTCAAAAAGAGGGGCCGCGTGTCGCATTGCGGCCAGAGTTTGGGGAGGGCGTGCCCCGCTCATATAGGGTCGGGGCACGCATTCACAACCATAAGTAGCTCAGCACCTCTTTTTGGCAAGGCCATACGGCCTTGCCGTTTTTTTTGTCGGCGCGGGCCTCTTCAGCCGCCCGAGAGCGTCAAAAGGTCGGACTTGACCAGCCAATAGGCCCCGGCCCATAGCACCGCCGCGATCGCCGTGGTCACGCCGGCCTTGAGCCAGAGCCGCGGCCTGACCGGCGCGCTGGTCGCGTGGCCCTTTTCGACCTCGGTCTCCTCGGGCGTCCGCACGCCGAACGGCAGGGCCGCGAAGAACACCAGCCACCACAGGATGACGTAGACCATGATGCCGGTGAACCAGGTCATCGGCTCAGGCCTGCTCGATCTCGATCAGGGTGCCGCAGAAATCCTTGGGGTGGAGGAATAGGACGGGCTTGTCGTGGGCGCCGATCCGGGGCTCGCCGTCGCCGAGCACGCGGGCGCCTTGGGCCTTGAGCCGGTCCCGCGCGGCCAGGATGTCGTCGACCTCGAAGCAGACATGGTGCATGCCGCCCGACGGATTGCGCGCCAGGAAGGCCGCGATCGGCGAGTCCTTTCCGAGCGGATGGAGGAGCTCGATCTTGGTGTTGGGCAGCTCGACGAACACCGTGGTCACGCCATGGGCCGGCATGTCGACCGCCTTGGACACCTTGGCGCCGAGCGTGTCGCGGTAAAGCGCCCGCGCCGCTTCCAAATCGGGGACGACGATGGCGACGTGGTTGAGCCGACCGATCATGGCACTCCGGGGGCTGGTCGCCGGCAGCCGTGCCGGCAGGCTTTGTTTAACCAATTTCGCCCTATACGGAAAGACCGCCCCGGCGCGCCGTGCGGCCTATTGCAGGCCGTGCTATTGTTTCACTTATGCGCCGGGAGTGACCGGCGTCACAGTCGAAGGCCGCTTTGCTATCGAGAATAGCGGCCTCGGCAAGGGGGAGACCCGTGGGGGCGCCCCGGATCGGGACGGATCGAGGAGCTGGACATGACCACGAAGCTTGTCGTTGCGCTGTCGGCGGCGGCGATCGCCGCCTATGCCGGCCTGGGCGCGGCCCCGGCCGCAGCCGCGTGCAATAACGGCTGGGGCACCAAGGAGGTCGTCGGCACGCTGGGCGGCGCCGCCATTGGCGGCCTGATCGGCAACCAATTCGGCAAGGGCACGGGCCGCGCGCTCGCCACCACGGGCGGCGTGCTGGTCGGCGGCCTGATCGGCAACCAGATCGGCAAGTCGATGGACTGCTCGGACCTGCAGAGCGCCAACAACACCGCCCAGCGCTCGCTCGAGAGCAACAAGGACGGCTCGTCCTCGTCCTGGTCCAACCCGAACAGCGGCTATTCGGGCACGTCGATGCCGACACGCACCTGGTACAACGAGAAGGGCCAGCCCTGCCGGGAGTTCCTGCAGACCGTGACCTATCAGGGCAAGACCGAGCAGGTCACCGGCGTCGCCTGCCGCCGCAATGACGGCACCTGGGTCACAGAGCAGGGCTGAGCGCGCTCACCGCCCGCGCGGCGCGACCACGGGCACGAGCAGATACGAATCGTAGTTGCCGCCGGCGTGGATGACGTGGCGGCCGCGGTTGACGCTCGCCTCGTGGCGGAAATAGACGCGCGCGGTTTCCTTCGAATACTGGTTGATGTCGCTGCCCTGGATCACGAGGCGTAGGCCCTCGCCCGCCTCGAACCGCGTGCCCGACGGCCAGATCTCGATGTCGAGCGGCACGATCTCGCCCGGCTTCAGCTTCTCTTCGCGGCGATGGGTATGCACCGGCATGAACTCGGTCGAGCGCTCGCGGTCGAGCTCGCGGTGCGAGGCGCGCAGCCAGCCGAGCGCGACCGGCCCGTCGTTGAACTGGGCGTAATAGGCGAAGGGCACGAGCTTGCCGGCCCGGTCGAGCTTCTGGATGCCGACATAGACGTCCATGTCGTCGGCGCCCTCGGCGGCCATCCAGACCCTGAGCTTCATGTGGCCGATCAGCTCGGTCGGCTTGTCGAACTTGATATCGAAAACGGTGCGTGCCGTCGGGCCGGTGCCTCGCGAGTCATAGGCGACCGACGCCGCCTCGCCGACCGGCTTCGGCCGCAGCGCGCCCGCACCGGTATCGAGATAGAGCCGGGTGTATTCGGTGCGCGCGATCGGCCATTCCTGCTCGGCGCGCATCTCGCCGACATAGTATTTCTCGCGCACCTCGAGGCGCACCTTCGGCCAGGACGCCAGCTCGGTCTTCTTGCCGAGCAGGAAGTGATCGAAGAACACCTGCAGGCGCTTCACGCTTTCGGGCAAATAGTAGTAGGCCCATTTCTTTCGGCCGTGGACCTCGAGCCATTTCTCCGTCGAGGAGACGCGCCGGAACCCTTCGAGCGTGCCGCGCGTGTGCAGGCCCTGATCGGTCCAGCTCGCGACGATGAAGGCCGGCACCTTGATGCGCTCGTACTGCGCCGCCTTCGACGCCCAGAACGCGTCGAACAGCGGATGCTCGCGCGTCTCGGCCTCCAGATCCTCGATCTCGGTGCTGCTCGCGCCCCAGCGGTCCCAGAGGTAGGGCCAGAACCAGGTGTCGGGCATGCCGCCGTGATAGGCGACCTCGCGATAGGTGTCGGCCCAGCCTTCCCAGCAGTTCATCGCCGCGAGGTGCGGCGGGTTGAGCTCGGCGACGCGCCATTGCGTCTGGGTCAGGTATGACACCCCGGTCAGGCCGACCCTGCCGTTGCTCCACGGTTGGGTGCCGGCCCATTCGATGGCGTCGTAGAAATCCTGCGCCTCCTCGGGCGAGAGGAAGGTCGCCTTGCCTTCCGAGTACCAGTTGCCGCGCTTGTCGATGACCACGACGGCGTAGCCGCGCGGCACCCAGTAGAGCGGATCGGGCCCCTCGAAGGCGGTGTAGGGCGAGACATGGGCCGGGTCGATCTCGGCGTTGGGAAAGCGCTCGGGCTGGTTCGGCACGTGCTTGCCATAGGGCGTCCAGGCGATGATCGGCGCCGCCGGCCGCTCGTCGGTCGGCCGGAACACGTCCGCATAAAGCTTCGCCCCGTCGCGCATGGGGATCGCCACGTCGCGCTCGACCAGCATGCCGGCCTCGACCGACCGGCGATAGGATGGCGGCGTGCCACCGCGCGACTCCGGCGTGTTGCGCGGGCCCCGGAAGCGGTACGCATAGCCCCTGTTAGCCACTCTGTCCCTCCCGATCGCTTGCTCTGGACGCCGCGCCGAACGATATCACGGAACGGTCGCTTCCCGTCCCGGCGACAATCGATCGAGACTGAACGGGGCCGAGGCGGGAGGGGCAAAGCTTGCTCAATTCCGCGTGATCATGCAGTCCTTGATGTCGGATTAGTAGTATTTGCCATTTGCCGAATGTACTATAGAATGCAGTTTCATTACCAAGGTCATAGGCCATGAGGCCATATCGCGTCAGAACGGCGCTCGACCCGGACAATGACGCGGCTGCCGCGTCCGAGCCAGTGCCTGCCCCGGCTCAAAGCCGCCGTCGGGCCGCCGGCAGCCCGACAGGCCCGGCGAAACCGATCGGTCAGAAAGCCCAGGCAGGAACACGCGAAAAACTGATGAATGCGGCCGAAGCGCTGTTCGCCGAGCGCGGCGTCGAGGCGGTGTCGATCCGCGATATCGCCGCGGCGGCCGGCGTGAATTCCGCCCTGATCGCCTATCATTTCGGCGGCAAGGAAGAGCTGTTCCTCGCCGTATACCGGGCCGTCGCCGACCCGATCAATGCCGAGCGCCGGCGCCGCTTCGACGCGCTCGAAAAGCTGTCGCCCGGGCCCTCGGTCGAGGAAATCCTGGAGGCCTGGATGCGTCCGGCGCTGGTCGACTATGTCGATGCGGAGCACGCGCGCTTCGCCAAGCTGGCGCTGGTCGGCGCGCTCTACGACCAGCGCGGCCACGGCCGCCTGGGCCCGGACGTATTCAACGAGGTGAACGACCGCTTCGTCGGCTCTCTTCAGCAGGCGCTGCCGGACGTGCCACGAGCGACGCTGGTCTGGCGCCTCTATTTCGTGATCGGGGCGGTGATGATGGCGGCGCGGCAACGCGCGCGCGGCATGGCGACCTTGTCCCACGGCGAATGCGATCCGCGCGATACCGAGGCGATGTACCGCGAGCTCCTGGCCTTCGCCGCTGCCGGGATGCGCGCCGAGGGCCCGGATTGCGGGCACGCGCTGCCGCTCTAAGCGTCGGCCCGGTCTCCCAGCCTGACCACGTGAATGTCGATCGGCGGCTTCTTGCCGCGCGTCGTGCGGACCGCGCGGCGCACCGCCAGCCGGGCCGCCTCGCGCACCTCGGCATCGTCGCGCCGCCGCGGCCGCGGCAACTCCTCGACCGCGCTGCGCACGGCGGCGGCGACAGCTCGCGCCAGCTCGCCCGCCTCTACCTCGTCGGCAAGGCCCTGAAGTGTGACCTGCGGCGGCGCCAGAAGCTCGCCCGCAGCGTCGAGCACCACCGTCGCCACGGCCGAGCCGTTGAACATCATGCGCCGGCGCATGTGCACCGACTGGTCCTCGATCGGCACGAGGACGGTGCCGTCGGCGGCGAGCCGTCCGCTCGGCACGGTGCCGACGATCTCGGCGCGGCCGGGCGCCAGGCGCACCACGTCGCCGTTGAGGGCCACGACGCTTTCCGGCACCTGACACTCGGTGGCGAGCTTGCCGTGCTCGAGCAGGTGGCGGGGCTCGCCGTGCACCGGCACGGCGATGCGCGGCCGGATGAGCTGATACATGCGCACCAGCTCGTCGCGCGCCGGGTGTCCGGAGACGTGGACGAACTCGTCCCGCTCGGAGATCACTTCGATGCCGCGATGGACGAGCGCGTTGTGCAGCCGCGCGATCGCGCGCTCGTTGCCCGGGATGATGCGCGACGAGAAGACGACGGTGTCGCCCCCCTCCAGCACGATATGGGCATGCTCGCCGGCGGCGATGCGCGCCAGCGCCGCGCGCGGCTCGCCCTGGCTGCCGGTGACGGCGAGCAGCACCTCTTCGCGCGGCAGGAAGCCCGCCTCCTCCTCGGTCAGGAACGGCTTGATTTCGGTGAGGTAGCCGTTCTCGCGCGCCGCGTCGTACATGCGCCAGAGCGAGCGGCCGACCAGCGCCGCGTGGCGGTTGTTGGCGGCGGCGACGGTGGCCACGGTCTCGAGGCGCGCGACATTGCTGGCGAAGCAGGCGATAGCGACGCGGTTGCGGCAGCGGCCGACCAGGTCGATCAGGCTCTCGCGCACGTCGGCCTCGGAGCCGGACTCGCCCTCGCGAAACACGTTGGTCGAATCGCCGATGAGCGCCAGGATGCCCCGGTCGCCCAGCGCGCGCAGCGCCCGCTCGTCGGCCGGCGCGCCGATCAGCGGCTCGGGATCGAACTTCCAATCGCCGGTGTGAAAGACGCTGCCGGCCGGCGTGCGGATCAGGAGCGCGTTGGGCTCCGGGATCGAATGAGTGAGCGTGATCAGCTCGATGGCGAACGGCCCGACCGTGAACATGCCCTCGCTCGGCACCTCGGTGATCGGCGCCGCCTCGACCAGGCCGACCTCCTGCAGCTTGCGGCGCAGCACCGAGGCGGTGAACGGCGTCGCGTAGAGCGGGCAGCGCAGGCGCGACCAGAGATAGGGCACGGCGCCGATATGGTCCTCGTGGGCGTGGGTCAGGACCAGGCCGGCCAGCCGATCGCGCCGCTCGACGATGAACTGCGGATCGGGCATGACGACCTCGATGCCGGGCGCCGAGTCGTCGCCGAAAGTGACGCCGAGGTCGACCATCAGCCATTGGCCGGCATGGCCGAAGAGGTTGAGGTTCATGCCGATCTCGCCGGCGCCGCCGAGCGGCACGAACAGCAGCTCGTTGCGGCCGGCGCTGATCTGGGCGATGTCGTCGGTCACGGTCGCCTGTTGCGGCGATGGATCTCGACCAGGCCGCGCAGGGTCAGGTCGGGATCGAGATGCTCGATGGCGTCGACCGCCTCGGCGAAGAGCGGCGCGAGGCCGCCGGTCGCGACCACGGTCATTTTTGACCCGAACTCCTCGCTGATGCGCCGCACCACGCCCTCAATCAGCGAGATATAGCCCCAATAGACGCCCGACTGCATGGCCGGCACGGTCGACCGGCCGATGACGCTTGGCGGGCGCTTCACCGCGATGCGCGGCAGCTTGGCGGCGGCGAGATTGAGCGCTTCGAGCGAGAGGTTGATGCCCGGCGCGATGACGCCGCCGCAATAGTCGCCTTTGGCGTCGATCACGTCGAAGGTGGTGGCGGTGCCGAAATCGACGACGATGAGCGGCAGCTTGTAGCGGCCGGCGGCGCCGATGGCGTTGACCAGCCGGTCGGCGCCGATTTCCTCCTTCGGCATGTCCATGTGCACGTCGAGGCCGAGCTCCACGCCGGGCTCGCCGACGATCAGCGGGTCGCAGTTGAAATAGCGCCGGCACAGCGTGCGCAGATCGTAGGTCACCGCCGGCACGACATTGGCGATGATGGCGTCGGTGACGTCCTCGCGCTTCAGCCCTTCGAGCGCCATGAGCTGGATCAGCCAGACGGCGAACTCGTCGGCGGTGCGCCGGTTGACGCTCGAGCTGCGCCATTCGCCGCGCCGCCGGTCGCCCTCGTAGATGGCGAAGACGATGTTGGTGTTGCCCGAGTCGATGGCAAGCAGCATGTCGCCTCCTAGGCGGCCGGAAAGACTTCGCCGTAGCTGACCAGGCGCCGCGGCCCGCCGGCCGGCTCCAGCACCAGGGCGCCGCCCTCGTCGAGATCGGCGAAGACGCCCGAGGCGCGCTCGCGCTCGAGGCGGACCTCGATGCTCTCGCCGCGGCGCCAGGCGCGGGCGAGCCAGGCGCGGCGCACCGGCCCGAAGCCCTCGTTCAGCCAGCGCGCGCGCCAGGCGGCGAAGGCGGCGCAGAAATCGGCCAAGACGTCGGCGGGCGCCGGCGCCGGATAGCCGTCATTGGCGAGGCTGGTCGCAGGAAAGGCGGTGCCGGCCGGAAAGCTCGCGAGATTGACGCCCATGCCGATCACCAGCCAGTCGAGCGCGCCGCCCGCGCCGGTCGCCGATTCGAGCAGGATGCCGGCGATCTTGCGCCCGCCGAGCAGCACGTCGTTCGGCCATTTGAAGGCGAGCGCCGAGCCGGCGACGCGCCGCTCGAGCGCCGCGCCGAGCGCCACGGCGCCGACGAAGCCGAGCTGCAGCGCCGCGGCCGGCGCGCAGGCCGGGCGCAGCAGCAGCGAGAGATAGAGATTGCCCGGCGGCGACGACCAGCTCCGGCCGTAGCGGCCCCGGCCCGCGCTCTGCGAGCGCGCCCAGACGAGAGTGCCGTCCGGCGCGCCCTCGGCGGCCAGACGCCGCGCCTCGTCATTGGTGCTGGCGACGTCGCCAAGCGCGATCAGATGGAAGCCGGCCGGCAGGTCGGGCGCCCGTTCCACCCGCGCCTCAGCCGCCCGTCAGGCTTTTCACCGCCGCGTCGGCGCTGCTCAAGAGCGGGCCCGGGTAGAGGAAGAAGAGCGCCGTCAGGACGCCGGTCACGGTCTGGATCAGGACCATGTCGCGGCCGACGCCGCGGTCGAGCACCTCGCCGGTGTCGTCGAAGTACATGACCTTGACAATGCGCAGATAGTAATAGGCGGCGACCACGCTCGACAGCACGCCGATCACGGCGAGCGCGACCTGCCCGGCCTCGATCGCGGCGAGGAACACGTAGAGCTTGCCGAAGAAGCCGGCGAGCGGCGGGATGCCGGCCATCGAGAACATGAAGATGCCCATGGCCAGGGCCATCATCGGATGGGTCTTGGACAATCCGGCGAGATCGCTGATCTCTTCGACCATGCGCCCGTTGCGCTGCATCGAGAGCACGACGCAGAACGAGCCGATGGTCATGACGATGTAGATCGCCATGTAGATCAGGACGCTGCGCACGCCCTCGGGCGTGCCCGAGGCGAGGCCGACGAGCGCGAAGCCGACATGGCCGATCGAGCTGTAGGCGAGCAGGCGCTTGATGTTGCGCTGATTGATCGCGGCCAGGCTGCCGAGGATCATCGAGCCGACCGAGATCAGCCAGATGATCTGCTGCCAGGACGCGGTCAGGTCGCCGAACGGCCCGACCATGACGCGCAGGAACAGGCCCATGGCCGCGAGCTTGGGCGCGGCCGCGAAGAACGCCGTCACCGGCGTCGGCGCGCCCTCGTAGACGTCGGGCGTCCACATGTGGAACGGGAAAGCCGCGACCTTGAAGGCGAGGCCGGCGACGACGAAGACGATGCCGACGATGACGCCGATCGAGGCGCCGCCCACCTGGTGGAAATGCGCGGCGAGCTCGGTGAAGCCGGTCGAGCCGGCGAAGCCGTAGACCATCGAGCTGCCGTAGAGCAGCATGCCCGAGGACAGCGCGCCCAAAACGAAATATTTGAGGCCGGCCTCGGTCGACTTGATCGAATCGCGCCGGAACGCGGCCACGACATAGAGTGCCAAGCTCTGCAGCTCGAGGCCGAGATAGAGCGAGATGAGGTTGTTGGCGGACACCATCATCATCATGCCCAGCGTCGCGAGCATGCAGAGGATCGGGAACTCGAAGCGCGCCACGCCCTCGCGCTCGTTGTAGCGGATCGACATGGCGATCGCGAGCGCCGAGGCGGCCAGGACCAGCACCTTGAGGAACACCGCGAAGCTGTCGGTGATGAACAGATCCGAGAACAGGAGGTGATGGCCGCCCGGCGGCGTCAGCACGATGACGCCGACCGCGGTCGCGATCAGGACCAGGATCGCGAACCAGGACAGGAAGCGCGTGCCGCTGTCGCCGCGGAAGACGCCGTAGAGCAGCAACAGCATCGACATGACGCCGAGAAAGATCTCGGGCAGCGCCGGCAGGATGCTCGCCTGATCCGCCATCGCCGCCCCCTACTCGCCCGCCACGAGGCGCACGGGCGCGGGCGCGGCGAGCGCCGCCGCCTGCTTGTAGCCCTGGAGCAGATTGCGGATCGAGTCGCTCATCGGGTTGAGGAAGGACATCGGATAGATACCCATCCACAGCACGAGCAGGATCAGCGGCGCGAACACCAGCTTCTCGCGCACGCTCAGGTCGAGGATGCCGGCGAGATAGTCCTTGACCATCTTGCCGAAGATGACGCGGCGATAGAGCCAGAGCATATAGGCCGCGCCGAGCACCATGCCCGAGGCGACGAACAGCGCCACCCAGGTGTTGACCTGGAAAGCGCCGATCAGCACCAGGACTTCGCCGACGAAGCCGCTGGTGCCGGGCAGGCCGACCGAGGCCAGCATGAACACCATGAACACGAAGGCGTAGTGCGGCATGCGGTTGACGAGGCCGCCGTAATGGGCGATCAGGCGCGAATGCTCGCGGTCGTAGACGACGCCGACACAGAGGAACAGCGCGGCCGAGACCACGCCGTGGCTCAGCATCTGGATCATCGCGCCTTCGAGGCCCTGCTGCGTGCCGGTGAAGATGCCGATCGTGACATAGCCCATATGGGCGACCGAGGAATAGGCGATCAGCTTCTTCATGTCCTCCTGCGCCAGCGCCACTAGGGAGGTGTAGACGATGGCGACGGCGCTGAGGGTGTAGACGAGCGGCGTGAAGAACACCGAGGCATCGGGGAAGAGTGGCAGCGACAGCCGGATGAAGCCGTAGCCGCCCATCTTCAGCAGCACGCCGGCGAGGATGACCGAGCCCGCGGTCGGCGCCTCGACATGGGCGTCGGGCAGCCAGGTGTGGACCGGCCACATCGGCACCTTGACGGCGAAGGAGGCGAAGAATGCCAGCCACAGCCATTTCTGCAGATCGGGGTCGAGGCCCTTGGTCTTCACCAGCGCGAACAGCTCGACCATGTTGGTCGTCTTGGTCTCGTAATAGATGGCGAAGATCGCCAGCAGCATCAGGACCGAGCCGGCGAGCGTGAACAGGAAGAATTTGAACGCCGAATAGACCCGGCGCGGGCCGCCCCAGACGCCGATGATCAGGAACATCGGGATCAGCACGCCCTCGAAGAAGATGTAGAAGGTGACGAGATCGAGGGCGCAGAAGGTGCCGATCATGAAGATCTCGAGCACCAGGAACGCGATCATGTACTCGCGCACGCGCTCGGTGATCGCCTGCCAGCTGGCGATGACGCAGATCAGCGTCAGCAGGGTCGAGAGCAGCACGAAGAAAATCGAGATGCCGTCGACGCCCAGGTGATAGCTGAGCGTGTAGCCGCCGGGCAGCGCGAACCAGTCGCGCTTCTCGACGAACTGGAAGCCCGGGTTGCGCGGATCGAAGCCGACCCAGACCAGGAGCGACAGCGCAAAATTGACCATCGAGGCCCACAGCGCGCCGTAGCGGATGTTGCGGTTGGCGATCTCGCCCTCGCCGCGCACGGCGAGCACGAAGCCGACGCCGGCCAGCGGCACCAGGAGCAGGATCGTGAGGAGCGGCCAGTCCTGCATGGCGCTACCGCACGATCGTGAAGATGTAGAGCGACACGAACACCGCGACCCCGATCAGGATGGCGAAGGCGTAGTGGTAGACATAGCCGCTCTGCAGCGCGCTCGCGCGCCTGGCCAGATCCTGGGTCGCCGCCGCGACGCCGTCCGGGCCGACGCCGTCGATCAGCGCGCCGTCGCCGCCCTTCCACAGCCCGCGGCCGAGCACCTTGGCCGGCTCGACGAGCAGGCGGTCGTAGAGCTCGTCGAAGTACCACTTGTTGAGCAGGAACAGATAGACGCCCTGGAAGCGCGCCGCCAGCCAGCCGGGCAGCTCGGTGCGGTACATGTAGGCGAAATAGGCCGCGCCGATGCCGCCGAAGGCGACGACCAGCGTCAGGACCGAGACCCAGACCGGCACGTGGTGGGCGGCCTCGAGGGCGCCGTGGGCGGGCAGCACCAGGATCGAGTCGTGCCAGAAGTCGCGGAAATGCTCGCCGACGAAGGTCTCGAAGCCGAGCGCGCCGGCGAACACCGCGCCGACGGCGAGCAGGATCAGCGGGACGAGCATGATCCACGGCGATTCGTGGACATGGTGCATGACCTCCTCGGACGCGCGCGGCTTGCCGTGGAAGGTCATGATGATCAGGCGCCAGGAATAGAGCGCGGTCATGAACGCGGCCGCGACGCCGAGCCAGAAGGCGTACTGGCCGACGCCCGAATGGGCGCCGAAGGCGGCCTCGATGATGGTGTCCTTGGAGTAGTAGCCGGCGAACAGCGGAATGCCGGCGAGCGCCAGGCTGCCGATCCACATCACGGCGTAGGTGATCGGCATCTTGCGCCATATCCCGCCCATCTTGCGCATGTCCTGCTCGTCCGACATGCCGTGGATGACCGAGCCC